>Ga0334886_1001982_pt1 | contig 21639 bp, 19 predicted proteins | sample GraSluR1_MG_9_FD_207232 | JGI IMG/M metagenome (GOLD analysis project Ga0334886, IMG submission 207232) | Sludge microbial communities from methane-producing bioreactor in Wageningen University, Netherlands - Granular Sludge_27_06-R1 | ecosystem: Engineered > Bioreactor > Anaerobic >... | reverse complement strand
CTCCATAATGCTGACTACCGAATCAGTCGTGACTGAGATACCTGAAAAAGAAAAAACACCTCCAATGATGCCACCAAGTCCTGACATGGGTTATTAATAATAAAAAATTCTATAATAATATAGCCCGGAGGGATAGTTTCTCCGGGCTATATTGGGAAGCAGTTGATAGGTCTGGGAGGTAGCAAAAATGCCAATTTATGAATACCAGTGCACAGAGTGTGGGAATGTGTTTGAAGAGTTGCAATCATTCTCTGATAAACCAATAACTCAATGTCCTCTCTGTAAAGGGAGAGTTAGAAAACTAGTAAGCAAGGGTGTGGGCTTATCTTTTAAGGGAAGCGGTTTTTACTGTACCGATTATCGTTCTTCTCATTCTTCACCTGCCCATTCAAATTGTTCAAGTGGTTGTAGCACTGGGAATTGTTCGACCTGTGGAAGTTCATCAAACTCAAAGGCCCCGGCTTTAAAGACGAAGGAATAACATGGGCGGCTTTTCATATATTTTAATTTTTGCAGTTTTAATAATTGGAGCGATTGTCTGGGGTTTGAAGAGAAAAAAGACGATCTCGGTTTCTGATTTTTGGCAAGAAAAAGAAAGTGAATATTCAGAAAAAAGAATCCTTTCATCTTTTGCCCGTTATTTAGGAGGCCATGCCCGTTTTGAAACGACAACGGAAGGCCTCCTTTTTTTAATGTCAAAAAGTTTGTGGTTCGAGAATTTTGAAAAAGGTGCAAATATTTTTGGATTTGCTTTTCCTTTCGAAAAAGTCATTTTTCGAATTCCACTCTCCCGGATTGGTCAAACCAAAACAATCCCCGAAAAAGAACTTATCTCTCAAGGCATACTTCATCCTAGTATGAATGTAAGACGTGTCAATCGAAAGCCAGAATATCTTTCGGTGAGTTATATAGATGAATGGGGAAGAGAAAAAGAATTATTTTTTGACAGCATGGTTGACCTTTCACAATGGCATCAAGCCATAAAAACTGCTTTAGATAATTATGTTCCTGATGTAGAAGAAGAAAAAATTGGCGTGTGTCCTAAATGCGGGAAAAAAGTATCTCCTGATTTTAAGCTCTGCCCATATTGTGGTTGCCGCTTATCATAGAAATAGTCAATTATAATGACGACTTGTCCATCCTCATTTCACTCATTTTTTCTCTAAAAAAATAAAAAAGATTATGTGGTATTGAGTAATTATTAAATATTTAACTATTATCATACTAGTATTATATTTAAAGTTATAATTTAACAATAAAACCATGAGAAAGGATTTAAAAGTTAATTCATGAAAGGGTTGAAAATTGGGCATTATACAGATTTAAGTGTTTATACCGGGAGTACAGTATTTCTTTTTGAAAGAAAAAACCGCGCTATAGCCTCAGTTCGTGGTGGTGCACCGGGAAGCAGGGAGCTCAATGCTCTTTCTCCGGGGCAATTGGTTGAAAATATTGATGCTTTGGTATTCTCTGGAGGTAGTTCATTTGGAATTGATAGTATGTCAGGAGCAGTTGAGTATCTACGCCAAAAAGGAGTTGGATATAAAACCAAAGCCGCCAATATTCCAATTGTCGCTGGTGCAGTTATCTATGATTTAGAAGTTGGAAAAAATGCTGCTCCTCATTCAGAATGGGTTTATACTGCTTGTGAGAACGCAACCGAGAAACCAAAAGAAGGAACGGTAGGAGCTGGGACTGGGGCTTCAGTAGGAAAAAGCTCGGGAATTCGATTTGCTATGAAAAGTGGTTTTGGATGGGGAAAATCTCCTCAGCATCGAGACGGTATCCATACTTTTATTGTTACCAACGCATTAGGCGACATTTATGATCCTAGAAATGGACAATTATTAGCTGGTAGAAGAAACAAAAGCGGGGAAATTGAAGGCTTTTTGAAAAATATTCAAAATGATACTGGTTTTACATCTTATTATAATACCACCTTGACTTTGGTTGTTCTGGACTATTTTTTTTCAAGAGAAGACCTTTTAATGCTTTCTCATGTTGTTCATTCTGCTTTATCAACTTGCATTCGACCCTATGCAACTCTTTTTGATGGGGATACCATTTTTATGGTTTCAATGGGTGATCGACGTCCCAACTATCTGAGCATACTTCAGGGATTATATGAAAGTGTTGCCGAAGCTGTTATCCATTCAATTTTATTCGCTGAAGGGTTACCTATGCTTCCTTCACGAAGTGATATAATAAAATAAACTGATAAAGTTAAAATTTAGACTGAAAGAAGGATGTTTTAGCTTATCGAAAATAGGGACGAATTTAGTCTAAACCGTCGACCAAAAAGGCGGCGAGAGATGGATAAAGAAAACTTTATCCGTCTGGTATCTCAGCAGAGAACTGGAACGGAGGGAAAAGCGTGAAATTACAAACAAAAAAGATAGTATTAGCTGGTGTGTTAGGGGCAATTTCTATTATCCTCAGTGTAACTCCTATTGGATTAATCCCGGTACCAAATCTCTCAGGATCAGCAACGACGATGCATATACCAGCTATAGTTGCTGGTATAATTGGTGGTCCTTTGGTTGGCGCTTTAGTTGGTCTTATCCTTGCTTTTTCTACAATGAATTTGTTCTTCGCCATGGGGGTTAATCTTGTTGCCTGTTTTGTTCCTCGAATATTGATTGGTGTAGTTGCTTTTTATATTTGGACTGGTTTGAAGAAAGGAAATGTTGGTATCGTTGCATCAAGCTTGGGAGCTACTTTTGTTAATACAATAGGAGTCTTAGGTTTAGCTGTTTTATTTGGGAATTTTACCCTACAACAGATAGCTCCAATTATTGCTTTAAATGGAACATTAGAACTCATTTTTTCAGCGATAATTGTTCTTCCTTTGGTCAAAATATTGCAGCACCAGTTCCCTTCAAAATGAGAATTTTTTAGTTTTGCTTTTAATGCCATTAACTTTTTACTATCTTTACAGGATAAACCCTCATGCTGCTTCGCAGCACCAGATGAGTATGAAAATGAGTTACCCCCTCACCTTAATCCTCTCCCACCAGGGGAGAGGAAAAAAGAAAAAAGCCTCCCACGAAGGGGCGAGGGAAAAAGAACAAAAGAATTAATCGTTCCTTCTCCCTTGATGGGAGAAGGTGAGGATGAGGGTGAAAGCCCAGAATGAGATCCTGGTTAGTTGCTCAATATGATTACCTATAAAAAATCATTCCAGTATTTTCAGAATAGATCCTCCTACCATTGTATGATAGGAGGGTGATAAAAGTACGGTTTCACTAATCCGTTATTGTTAAAAGTACAAAGACGTGGCAATCTCATTAACTTTCTCGGTTATTCTGAGGAGCGTCTTGCGCAACGTGAGAATCCAATCCTTTAAAGTATTTTGAAGAAAGGTTTATGAGATGAGATCCTTACGGATTTGAAATGTGAATCCCCAGGACGAGGCATCTCTATCGCTCCTTCTCACTTGATGGGAGAAAGTAAGGATAGGGATAAAATTTAATTAATCAATACTCAAAACTCAAATATCACAATATTTACAAAATAGAAGGTGATGAAAGCCCAAAATTAGACCTACCATAGCTTTTCACTACTTCAAATAAAGACTGAGTGCAAAAAATTATCACTCCTTCGTTTTTAATCCTTTTTAAGAGCTTGATACATCAAACTCACAAATGGATTTGCGGAATAGCTTATATGATTATTACATGGTATTTTAGAGATGACATTATTGGATTATAATGCTAGGTATCATGCCAAGGTGGTGAATTGGATAAGAATATGCTTTTAACCATAGATGTTGGAAATACCCATACCACTTTCGGAGTTTTTCATAGCGAAAAGCTTCTAGCTGATTGGAGAGTTTCGACTTCGTCGCGTCGAACGAGTGATGAATGGGGATATATACTAAAAGAACTCATAGCCGATCAAGGCATTGAGGAAAAAAATATAAATCAAGTGGCGATATCCTGCGTTGTGCCGCCAGTCCTCAATAATCTTCGTGAACTGTTTGAGAAGAAATGGATAAATGTATTAATGGTGATCGGTCCAGGAGTTCGTACTGGTTTATCAATAAGAGCGGAACCAAAAGAAACCGGCGCTGATCGAATTGTTAATGCTGTAGCAGCTGCGCATATTTATGGTGGTGACTTAGTGATTATCGATTTTGGAACAGCAACTACCTTTTGTGCAATTAATGCGAATCGTGAATACTTGGGAGGGTCAATTGCTCCAGGAATAGGAATTTCCCAAGAAGCTCTTTATGAAAAAACTGCTCGTTTACCTCGAATTGATGTTGAAATCCCGGATAAATGTATTGGGCGTAATACGGTTGAGGCAATGCATTCAGGCATTTTCTATGGATACATCGGATTATGCAGAGAGATTGTTATAAATATGAAGAAAGAATTTGCCCCAAAAGCACGAGTCGTTGCAACGGGAGGATGGGGAATATTTCTACATAATTATTGTGATTTTATTGATTTTTTTAATCCAACACTTACTCTTGAAGGTTTGAGAATTATTAATGAGCTTAATCAAAAGTCATGAAAGTGTAAAAGATGTCGCAATATTGGGGGATCAAACTCGTCTTGATGGCCATTATCAAGGCGAGGGAACGGTCATGATTCAAGGTGAATTTAGTGGATCTATTGATTCAGTGAATGTCATTATTACCCGACATGGTCAATCAAAAGCCTTTATCCAGGCAAAAAACTTAGAGATTTGGGGAACTTTAGCAGGTTTTACCCATACAGAAAAAGTTATCTGTCGTAGTTCGTGTCGAATAACGGGAATAATTATGTCAAATGGAATTGCCATAGAACCTGGAACAACGTTTGAGGGTGGATTGACATTCCCCCAGACTGGTGATAGTGGTGAAAAGTAAAACAGTCGTTAGTGTGAGTTTGGGTTCTTCGCTTCGTAACCACCAAGCTGAAGTTGAATTAATGGGTTTGAACATTAAAATTAAAAGAATAGGTGTTGATGGTGATAGAAAAAAGTTTATGCAAATCTTAAGAGAATTGGATGGTAAAGTTGATGCCTTTGGTTTGGGGGGTGCTGACCTTTACCTCCGTGCTGGCCGATATAAATACCGAGTGGTTGATATTGCTAAAATGGTTTCAGTTTTGAAAAAAACACCAATTGTTGATGGTGGAGAGCTTAAAGAAACTTGGGAAAGAAAGGTTCCACAAATTTTAGTTGAAAAAGATAAATTAAATTTACAAGGGAAAACCGCCCTTTTTATGAGTGGGATGGATCGTTATGGGTTAGCAGAGGGGCTTTCTCAGCAAGGTTGTCAGCTTTTGATTGGAGATATGCCATTTGCATTAGGAATACCCATTCCCCTAACCCGGCTTTCTACCCTTCGCTTTCTATCCATTATAATGATGCCGGTGCTTAGACGTCTTCCTTTGAAAGTTTTATATCCAACCGGAAAAAGTCAAGAAGCACGAGTAACTCGATCTCCTCATCTTTTTAAAAGAGCTGACATCGTAGCCGGTGACTTTTTATATATCAATCGATTTATGCCGGACGATATGGTTGGGAAGGTTATTATTACCAATACTGTTACGAATAATGATATCGAGGTTCTTCGGAAGTCCGGAGTCAAAATGCTCATCACAACTACTCCTGAGATGAACGGGCGTTCTTTTGGTGCGAATGTTTTACAAGCAATTTTTGTATCAATACTCGAGAAACATCCTGATAATATTTTACCCGAGGAATATTTACAATTAATGAATACCTTAAATATTCAACCTCGGCTACTCTATTTATAGAGAGTCTCATTTATATTTTAGAGTAATTAAAAAAATCCACGGAGGGAAATAGAAGTGGACAAAAAAAAGCTTGTTGAAGAGACTATTGAGAAATATGCTAAATATATTAATCCTGGCTTGGCGCGTTACTATAAATTTGCTCAACTTGATACGGTAGAATGGACTAGCGCCGGTTCCAAGGTATGGGATGTTTATGGTAATGAATATATTGATTGTTTAGGGGGATTTGGAGTTTTCAATGTTGGGAGGAACCATCCCCGAATTGTTCAAGCTGTTAAGGAACAATTAGAGCGACTCCCGCTTTCTACTCGTACCTTGTTTAATAAACATCAAGCTGATTTAGCCGAAATGTTAGCCAAGATAACCCCGGGTAATCTTCAATACTCATTTTTTGGGAACAGTGGAACAGAAGCAGTTGAGGGTGCCTTAAAGCTGGCTCGTTTTTATACTGGTCGGGAAAAATTGATTTCGGCAGAAAATAGCTTTCACGGTAAAACTATGGGTTCCTTAAGTCTGTCGGGGCGAGAAGTTTATAAAAAGCCTTTTTTGCCTGGTTTGCCAGAAATATATCAAGTTCCGTTTAATGATATCGATGCCTTAAAAAAATCAATAGATAAAAAAACCGCTGCGGTTATTTTAGAACCGATACAGGGAGAAGGAGGTATCATTATTCCCTCTCCTAGTTACTTAAAGCAAGTAAAATCAATTTGTGAAGAACAGGGAGCTTTACTTATTTTGGATGAAATCCAAACCGGATTGGGACGAACGGGAAAGATGTTTGCTTGCGAGCATTTTAATGTTGTGCCAGACATTATGACTCTTGCAAAGGGATTAGGAGGGGGCGTGCTCCCTATTGGAGCATTCATCAGTACAGCTGAGATTTGGAAAGTATTTGAAGAGAATCCCTTTATTCATTCTTCTACATTGGGAGGGAATCCTCTTAGTTGCGTAGCTGGTATAGAAACCTTAAAAGTCCTTCAAGAAGAAAAAATACCCGAGTTAACCTGGATCAAAGGTCAGGAAGTTTTACAACGTCTTAGAGAGATTCAAGCTGGGTCAGAAGGAATGATTCAAGAAGTGAGAGGGATGGGTTTGTTGATTGGTATCCAATTTGGTGATTCTGACATCGCATCTTTGCTAGCAATGGAGATGGCTCAACGCCATGTTTTAGTGGCTTATACTCTTAACAATCCAACGGTGATTCGTATTGAGCCACCACTGACAATATCTTACGAGGAGATAGATATAGTTTTATCCAGATTTGCCGAATCTCTGGTTTCAGTGCAAGCATTATTAGATGAGATAGGAGGAGAATAAAGGCTATGGGAAAAGTCAATGATGTTATTACCATTCAACAGTCAGCCGAAAAAGTGTTCCTCGAAGCTCAGGATATCGAGCAATTAGCAAAATTTCTTCCAGACCTTCAAGAGGTGAGAGTTCTCCAAAAAAATCAGAACGAAGTTGATAGTTTTTGGAAAGGCAGCTTTCAAGGGAGAGAAGTGAAGTGGACTGAACGAGATATATGGGATGGTACAAAAAAAGAATGTCGTTTTTTTATTCTAGAAGGAGATTTTAAGGTCTACCAAGGCATATGGAAATTTATTCCCTTGTCCAATAAGGAGACAAGAGTGGAGCTCGAGATTGAATATGATTTAGGACTTCCTCTGGTAGGGGCTTTGATTAATGCTTTTCTTAAAAAGAAGATGTTAGAAAATGCTCAAGCAATGTTAAAAGCTTTAAAACAAATGATCGATCAAGAGTAAATCCAGCCTAATGATGAAATTGTGAAGGAGATAGAATAGAATTTTAAATTGATTCAATAAATTAAGTGAAAATGAGGCAATTTATCATGAATTTTAAAATAGCCTGCAAAGCAAGAGAGGAAAAGGGAATTTGAAGAGAGAAGCAAATAGAGCTTTAAAAAAATAATTTCTTCCGATTCAAAAGGTGAATGAGCATGAAGGTGTTTGCATTTTATCGTTTTAGTTTATGTTTTGAGATTTTTGACTTATCACTGTATTGAAAGGTTGAAGGTGAGTTTCTTGGATAGCTTTGCTTTTATAATCCACGCAATGAACGCTCAAGACATCAAGGATCATAAGAAAATTCTCCGTTTTTTACCAAACCGGTCAGTTGAGTATCTTGCCTCTCACATATCGCCGTTCGTTTTATCCCATGTAACCGGGATTCGCTCACGGGCGACTGGGAAGGAAATCAAAGGGTGGTTCGTGGGTCTACCTATGACTTCAAGGGTTCTCATTGAATACCCATTTCCTTTTGTATCGAAGCAAATCCATAAGTGCGGTTTATTGGCAGAAAAACTCGGAGCTCAAATTATTGGTTTAGGTGCTTTCACATCAGTAGCCGGTGATGGGGGGATTACACCAAAAAAAGGCTTGAATATTGCCGTTACTACCGGTAATAGTTATACTGTAGCAACTGCTTTGGAAGCAACTATGATTGCAGCCCAAAAGATGTCAATCGACTTTGCCAATGAAGAGTACGCAATAGTAGGGGCTACTGGTTCAATTGGGAGGGCCTGTGCTCTCATTTTAGCACGAGAAAAAAAGAAAGTTAGGATTATTGGGCGTGATCATGAAAAAGTTCAGAATGTCCAGCAGGAAGTTGAACAATTTTCTTCTCACCCAGTGAAAAAATTTACCGATATCGAACAAGGGATCAAAGGATGTCGAATGATTTTAACCGTTACTTCGGCTATTGAGACCATAATTCAGAGTCATTGGATTGAACGTGGAGCCGTGGTTTGTGATGTGTCAAGACCTCGAAATGTAGCTAAAGAAATCATGCAGTCCCGAAAGGATATTTTAGTTATTGAAGGCGGAATTGTCGATGTGCCTGGAGAGCCTGTATTTGGAATGAATTTTGGATATCCACCAGGTAAAGCTTATGCTTGTATGTCGGAAACGATGATCTTGACCTTAGAAGGCCGATTTGAAGATTTTACTCTTGGGAAAGAAGTGCAAGTTGAACGTGTGAAAGAAATAAGTACCCTTGCCTTAAAACACGGCTTTAAGGTATCAGGAATTCGTAGTTTTGATAAGGAATTGACCGATGATGAAATTGAGAGGATTAAAAAATCTATTTAATTTATTAATGAATAATAGAAGGATTGAGAAAGGGGATATATAATATGACTTCTCGAGAGAGAGTTTTAGCTGCAATCAACCACCAAACTCCGGATAAAGTTCCTTTGGATTTGGGGTCAACACTCATTAGTGGTATTCATGTAAGTAGTCTTCATAAGTTAAAAGTTGCTTTGGGGTTAACCGGGGAAAATGACCCAGTAAAAGTGTTTGATCCCTTTCAAATGCTTGGAGAAGTAGACGATGATCTCCGGGATGTATTGGGAATTGATACAGTTCCATTACCATCTATCAAAAATTTCTTCGGCTTTAAAAATGAAAATTGGAAACCGTGGACTTTTTTTGATGGAACACCAGTTTTGGTTCCGGAGAAATTTAATACTATACCAGAACCGAATGGTGATATTCTTCAGTATCCTGAAGGTGATCGTTCGGTACCTGCCTCAATGAGAATGCCGAAAGACGGCTTTTATCACGATTCTATTATGCGGCAAAAGCCAATTGTTGATGAATCGAAGCTGAAAGTGGAAGACCAAGTTGAAGAATATTCGATTATGAACGGAGAAGACCTGGCTTACTATGAAAAAGAGGCAAAAAGACTCTACGAGGAAACCGACCGCGCTGTGGTTTTTGGTGGAGTACCTGGAACTAACTTAGGTGATATTGCTTTGGTTCCAGGACCAGGTATGAAAAATCCTCAAGGGATTAGAGAAGTTGAGGAGTGGTATGTTTCCCTCATGACTCGTAAGGATTTTTTAAAAGAGGTATTTTCTCGGATGACTGAAATTGGTTTAAAGAATCTTAAATTATTCTATGAAGCTGTTGGTGAGAGAATTCAGGTTATCGTCCTATCGGGGACTGATTTTGGATCCCAGAATAGTCCATTTATTTCACCAGCTCTTTATCGAGAACTCTTTAAACCTTATCACCAAGCAATGAATGAATGGATACACCAAAATACTCAGTGGAAAGTCTTCATCCATACCTGTGGCTCAGTATTTGATCTTCTCCCTGATTTAAAAGAAGCGGGTTTTGATATTCTTAATCCGGTGCAAGTTTCTGCAGCCAAAATGGACCCGAAAGAACTTAAAGAACATTTTGGTTCAGACTTTACGTTTTGGGGAGGGGGAGTGAATCCCCAATCAACTCTTCCCTTTGGTTCTCCTGAGGAGGTTCGTCAAGAAGTCGGATATTTGATGAATACTTTTAAGCCCAATGGAGGGTTTGTTTTTGCTAATGTCCATAATATTCAAGCAAAAATTCCGGTAGAAAATTTACTCGCTTTTTTTGAGACCTTTCAAGAAAACCGTTAAAAAATTTAACTGAATGAAAAATTCAATAAGCAATATTATTGTTCTTAAAATATAAATAATTTGCAAATCATTAATTTATATTTATGGTTATGATAAAAATAGGGTTGGGAGGTGAAATCTGAATAATTTATGAAGTGCAGTTTTAGAAAAAAATAAATCGAGGTGGAAAAAAATGAAAAAGATGATGCTTTTTATCATGGTAGCAGCATGTGTTTTCAGTTTCATAATTCCGGCGTTTGCTGAAGAAAAATTACCAATTTCTGAACAACTTTATATTGAAGTTTCAGCATTAGGAAGTTTAGATTATTTTTATGACCATAAATTAGGAATGGAATTAGCTGGAAAATATTTGGGAGTAAAAACTGAGTATGTTGGACCGGCTGATTTTGATATGGCAGCCATGATCACCGCATTTGAACAGGCAATTGCCAAAAAACCCCAGGGGATATTGGTAGTCGGTTTTGAACCTTCACTCGACGCGATAGTCGATAAAGCCATTGATGCAGGTATCCCAGTTGTTACACTTGATGCCGATTTACCAGGTTCAAAAAGAATTGCCTTTGTTGGAACGGGCAACTATCAAGCAGGTTTTGAGGGAGGCAAAAAGCTTGCTTCTCTCGTTGGTGAAAAAGGGAAAGTTGCAATAATGACCAGACCAGGCCAATCAAACCTTGAAGAACGAATTGTTGGATATAAAGATGCTTTAGCTCAATATCCTGATATTGAAATAGTACAGATTGCTGATACTCAGTCAGACCCAACGGTTGCCGCTCAAGCTGCTGCAGCTCTTCTTCAAAAGTACCCAGACTTAGCTGGTATTGGTTGTGTTGAAGCTGCTGGTGGGGCTGGGGCTGCTACCGCGGTTAATGAAGCCGGGAAAGCAGGTCAGGTTAAGATTGTTTCCATGGATCGAGGAAATGATGTTTTAGAATACATTAAAGACGGGATCATTTCAGCGTCGGTCGCTCAGCAGACCGCTTTAATGCCATTTTACGGTACTCAGATTCTATTTAATCTTTATAATTATGACATTCCAATTTCCAGCGACAATGTAAAAGCTAAGATCTCAGGAACCCCAGCTGTTATAGATACTGGTGTTGTTATTGTAGATGAATCGAATTATGAATATTTTATGAGAGATTAATCTAACCAAAGATAAATTAATAATCATAAAGGAGCGTGTATCCATTATCACGCTCCTTTATGATTATTGGTTATTTATTCGATTGAGGAAAGAGTGCAGGAATATCAGTGATACTCAGCGTTATTGGAGGAATTCATGAATAAATCAATAATTTTAGAAGCACGAGATATCGTAAAAAACTTTCCCGGAGTTCGAGCTCTTGATGGAGTACAGCTTCAACTACAGAAGGGTGAAGTCCATGCCCTGGTGGGTGAAAATGGAGCTGGGAAAAGTACTTTAATGCACATCTTAGGAGGAGTGTATAAACCTGATAGTGGAGATGTATTCATAGAAGGAAAAAAAGTTAAATTACAAAACCCTTACCATGCATCTCAGGAGGGAATAAGCGTTGTTTATCAGGAATTGAGTTTAGTACAAAATCTTTCTATCGCTGAAAATATTTTTGCCAATCGTCAACCTCTTAAGCGCATGAAATTGGTTGATTGGAATCTTTTGTATCAAAAAACATCAGAGGTTTTAAAATATTTTAATATGGAGGTTGACCCTCGAACTCCAGTAAAAGGACTGTCGGTTGCTGAGCAGCAAGTCGTTGAAATTCTTAAAGCAATTTCCTATAATCCAAAAGTTCTCATACTGGATGAGCCAACTTCTTCGTTAACCCAGATAGAAACCAAACTTCTATTTAAGAACATTAAGCTCTTAAAAGAAAAAGGAGTATCATTTGTTTATATTTCTCATCATCTTCAAGAAATATTTGAAATTGCTGATCGGGTAACTATTTTTAGGGACGGGAAATATATAGATACTCATAACATTTCTGAAGTAAATGAGGAACAGATTGTAAAGCTCATGGTAGGCCGAGAAATTCAAAATATGTATGGAGAACGGAATTCAAAAATTGGTGAGGAATATTTTCAGGTTGAAAACCTCTCTCAAGATGGAATCTTCACCAAAGTATCTTTTTCTCTGAAAAGAGGAGAAATATTAGGAATAGCTGGGTTAGTTGGAGCGGGAAGAACAGAATTAGCCAGAGCAATATTTGGATTAGAGCCATTTTCTGAGGGAAGCATAAAGCTCAATGGGAAATTTCTATCAATACATTCCCCCGGCGATGCCATCCAAGAAGGAATTGCCTACTTAACAGAGGATAGAAAACAACAAGGGCTTTTTTTAAAGATGAGTTATCGAGAAGACTTGATAGCACCTGATATGAAAAGATTTATAAAGAGAATGAATATTCTTGATGAAAATAAAATTACTTCTTTTGCTGAACAATCACAAGAGCAATTTAAAATTATTACTCCGACAGTTTTTCAAAAAGTCAGAAACCTATCGGGTGGAAATCAGCAGAAAGTATTGTTATCCATGTGGGTGGGGATTAACCCAAACGTCTTAATTGTTGATGAGCCAACCCGAGGAGTCGATGTGGGAGCCCGAAGGGAAATTTATAAAATTTTGCGTGATTTAACCTTATCAGGAATTGGTATTGTAATGATATCATCTGATTTGCCTGAGATATTAGGTGTAAGTGATCGTATCCTAGTAATGAGGGGTGGACGAATCGTTGGAGAATTTAATCAAAATGAAGCAACCGAAGAAAGAGTCATTACTTGTGCAACAGGCGTCAGAAAAATGAACACGCTAACTTGAGAAAACTCTTAAAGGAGAAATCGAATGAGTCAACGAGAGCAAACCAAAAATCATCGAAACCTATGGCGAAGCTTAACTGAAATACATGAATTCATGATTTTATTCATTATTATTGGTGCCGTAGTTCTTATGACTATATTGTCACCGATTTTCTTTACCTCGGGGAATATTCTAGCCACTCTCTTAAGTCTATCGATTGAAAGTATCATTGCTATTGGAATGACAGTTTTAATGGTTTCAGGTGGATTCGACATGTCTGTGGGTTCAACCGTTGGTTTTACCGGAGCAATGGCAGCAATGTTGATGTCCAGGGGAATACCAGTTATTTTAGCAATTATGGTAGGAATTGGCTTAGGAGTTTTAATTGGTATGGGTAATGGTTTGATAGTATCAAAAATTGGGATAAATCCATTCATTACCACATTAGGAATGCTTAATTTAGTTCGGGGTCTCTTGTTGGTGATAACCAAAGGGAAAAATATTACCGGTCTTCCTGATTCTTTTAAAATGTTAGGTCAAGGTAAGTTTTTTAATGTTCAGTATCCAATTCTAATTGCCATTATTTTGGTTATTATAGGAGATTTTTTACTGCGAAAATCCCAATTTTTTCGGCAAAATTATTATATTGGTGGTAATGAAAGAGCGGCTTTGTTATCGGGAATTAATGTTAGTAAAATGAAAGTATTTAATTATGCCCTTGCCGGTGGATTAGCAGCATTTGCTGGTATCATTATGACGGCTCGCTTAGGAGCGGCATCGGTATCGGCAGGTACTGGTTTGGAGCTCAGGGTTATTTCTGCGGTTATTATTGGTGGTGCAAGTTTACAGGGCGGAGAAGGAACGGTTGCGGGAGCTTTTTTGGGAACCCTTTTGATGGCTTTAATTCAAAATTCTCTTACCCTTTTAGGGGTTGATGTTTATTGGAATACTTTTGTTATTGGGACAACTCTTTTAGTTGCAGTAATGATTGATACGTTAAGCAAAAAGAGAAAGGGTCTTTTATAAAAAATTTATGGAAAAATAGCAAACTTTAAGGAGAGTACAAATGAATACTTCAGAAAGATATCGGGAGAGAAATATTCAATCGGAAAATCGTATCAGAGAAGCATTTCAATTTAAAAACCAAGAAGCACCTTATATCATTTACGATGTAAATTATTGGTTGTTCGGTGCTTTATCGGAGGAAATTCCCGATGGATATTGTAGCGAAGATCCTTCAATCATGACCAATTACCAAGCTCAAAAAATTGAAACCCATATGCGAGAGTACCATGATGTTTATATTCCTTTTTTAATGCCCTGGTTTGGAACAGGAGTTCTTGCCTCGGGTTTTGGGATTGATGTAAAATTCCTGGACAAAATGGATCCGGCTGTTGATTTGCCGACCATTCGAGATGTTCAGCAAATACGAGATTTAAAAAAGCCGAATCCTTTGAAAGATGGGCTCATGCCTCGGGTTCTCAACACCATTCGATATATGCGAGAAAACACTGATTTTCCCGTGGGGGTTACCGATTGCCAGGGGCCATTGACGACCGCTTTGCAGATTGTCGGATACGATAAAATGATTTACTGGATGCATGATCATCCCGAGATGATCCATGATTTAATGCAGCTGGTTACCGATTCTTTGATTGAATGGATTGGTGTTCAAAAAGAAGTTGCCGGTCAGAGCCTGGATGATGATGCCTATGTTTTAGGTGTAAAAATCCCCGGAAGCCTTGGGGGCGTTTGGATTTCCGATGATGATTCGGTTATTTTTGGAAAAGATCTTTATCGTGAATTCGTAGTTCCTTATAATAGTCAGATTCTTGAAGCTTTTGGGGGAGGAGTTATTCATTTTTGTGGCTGTGCAAATCAACACATTGAAAATTTTCTATCGACTCGCGGATTGATAGCTATCCATAACCTCAATTTAGACCATCTCGATGAGGCTGCTCGTCTTCGGCATGCTCTTGCCGAAAAAAAACTGGTTTATATGGTTGGCGATTTTAATCTTGAGGATAATCGAATTGATCATTATTACCAACAATTGTTTCAAAAAATGGGCTCGCAAGGGCTCATAGTGATATCATATATTGCTCCGGCTCTCTCTCTCCAAGAGGGTCAATATGTAGACGCACGTCGTGACCCGGGCATTGGGAAGCGGATTGAACGATCGATTCAGAAATTTAATAATTCGAAATAAAATTTTATTATCAATTTTTAGAAAAATTGAATTATTTATTAAAAGGAGAAATAAATGCCGCAATTTGATGTAGTAGGAGTTGGGCATGTCGCTCTTGATAACTTAGGAATTGTTGAATCTTACCCCCAGCTTGATCAGCGGATTCGCCTAAAAGATTTTCTTCGTCAGGGTGGTGGAGAGGTTGCTACTGCTCTGGTAACCTTAGCTCGTTTAGGCGCAAAAGTCTCTTTCGTTGGGAAAGTGGGCGATGATGAGTCAGGAGAATTTCTCTCTAAGGAATTTTTTCAAGAAGGAGTAGATATTAGCCAGCTAGTTAAGGAAAAGGGAAAAATGAGCCTGACTGCCTTTTGTATCATTGATCAAAAGAGTGGAAAAAGAACTATTTTTTGGTATAAAAATTTAACTCCTTTAAGGCTGAATGAAATTGATCCCGATTTTCTTTGCCAAGGGAAAATCCTTCATTTAGATGCCCATGAACCGGAAACCGCTTATGAAGCTGCCCGATACTTTCGTGAACATACTGAAGGAAGAAGAATTGTCTTGGATATAGATAACTGGGATAAACAAAGAGAAAATTTAGTGGCCTTAACTGATGTTTTAATCGGTTCAGAAACTTTTGCTAGAAATTTTCATTCTTCAAATCCAAATATTGCCATAGAAAAAGTTGCTGCCTTAGGTCCAAAGGTAGTTATTTTAACCCAGGGAGAAAGAGGATGTTTGGGTAAAGCTGGAAATGAAAACTTTCAAGTTCCAGGATACCAAGTAGATGTTGTTGATACCACTGGTTGTGGTGATGTTTTTCATGGTGCCTTCGTATTTGGTCTTTTGAAAAATTGGGATATGGTTTACACTGCTCGTTTTGCCAATGCAGTTGCTGCTCTGAAGTGCACAAAATTAGGAGGACGTACGGGAATTCCCAATCTTACGCAAACTCAAGAATTTATGGAAAAAATGAAATAATATAAAAATACAGGTTAAATGCCTTAAGTAGGTTTTTTATCGAAATTTACCACCATACCTTAAGAAGTGGAGCTTTTATGATTAATGGTTTGAGAAATTCAATGGCTTTTTCACAACCATCTTCCCTTGACATCACCGGGTCTTCATGCTCAAAAGAAAGAACATAATCATACCCAACACTCAATAAGGCACTCATAACCTTTTTCCACTTCACGTCACCCCAACCGGGCACCCGAAAGCGAAAACCACGATCCGGTCTCATCCAGGAACCGGTGGGGATAACTCCTGAGCGCCGGACTTCGTCTTCCTGTATCTCTGAATCTTTGGCGTGAGCATGAAAAATCCTTTCTTTGAAGATTTTAATAAAAACTACTGGATCAATAAGTTGCCATATTAGATGGCTCGGATCAAAGTTAAAACCAAAGTTATCTCGGCTTTCTAAAGCTTGAATTGCTCGTTGAGCGGTTTCAATATTATAGGCAATCTCATTGGGATGAACTTCAAGAGCAAATTTCACCCCATATTTTTTAAAGGTATCTAAAATATCTCCCCAACGGTCAGCGAATACTTCCCATCCTTTTTCATATAACTCTTCATTCTTAGGGGGGAAGATATACCATTTGTCCCAGACATGGGAACCGACAAACCCACAAATTACAGGAACCTCTAATTCAGAAGCAGCCTGTGCGGCTTTTTTCATCATTGAAATCGCATATTTTATTTTTTCGTTCGTATCAGGTAACGGGGCAAATTCGTCGGTTGATTCGTCATGCGGTCCTAAAACCAATTGACCTGGCATTCCACAATTTAAGGCAGAAATATCAAGATTATATTTATTGAGCATTTTCTTAACTGAGCGGTCTCCCTTTAACACTTTTTCAACATTTAGATGAGTATTTCCTTCCCAGGCAGGTAGTTCAACCATTTGATATCCTAAAGAAGAAACATATTGGGCTACCTCTTCAAGAGGTTTTTCTTGAAATAAATTGGTAAAAATACCAATTCTCATTAAAATTCATCTCCTTTAATCATCTGTATCTTTATTTTCACCATCTTTTTCTTCGTCCGGTATAGGCAATTACTAATATTAAGAGGAGTAAGCCCAAAGTAATCTGTCGGACAGCTTCGGTGGTTCGGAGGGCAACCAGGATACTATTGAGGGTAGTGAGAATGATACAGCCAGTCACCGCGCCAATATAATTTCCGCTTCCTCCAGCAAGGGATATTCCCCCGATGGCCAGAGAAGCTATTGAGGGCATGGTGTAAGTTGCTCCAAGATTGAGGTAAGGAGTTCCTGTGTAACTTAGTAGGAAAAGACCGGCTAAAGCAGCAATAGCACCACAAATTCCATAAACAAATACACGGAAACGTCTAACCCTAACTCCACTCAGCTCCGCAGTCAAGCTATTGGATCCAACTCCATAAAGAAGGGTTCCCCATTTGGTTTTTTTAAGAACGAACGAAGCAATGATTATTAATAAAATCCACAATAATATCAAAAAAGGTATATTAAATATTTTTCCACTCCCAATGGTTTCCAAAAAAGGCGGAGCATTCCCGGTTGGAAATCCTTTAGTTATGATTAGTGATGTACCTTCTACAACGCTGGCCATGGCCAAGGTCATAATAATAGGAGGAATTTCAATGTATGAGATAGCTAACCCGCTAATCAATCCAAATGCTAAACCAACTGCAGGGGTAAAAAGGAGAGCTTTAGGAATATTCATATTTTGTCCATTAAGGAAAAATGCGGACAAAACAACACCAATAGAGAGGATTGATCCAACCGATAAATCGATTCCTTCATTACCCGATAAGACAACCAAGGTTTGTCCTAAAGCGACAATACCCAAAAAAACTGAAAGCCGAAGAACTGACATCACATGAGAAAAACTAATGAAACCGGGAAGAATAATTTCTCCAAAAACAAACAAAAGAATGATTGCATAAAAAGATATGGCCAATTTAGAAAATAAAAATTCTTTTGGTTTTATTTTGTCTGATATCAATATTGGAGAATTGTTGTTGTTCATTGTTTACCTGCCCTCACTTTAAAGTGATCGGGTTTTCAGATATTTTGGAATAGCTCCTACCGCAAGGGAGAAAATTATGATAATTCCTTTCATAAATTCCTGGTAAAAAGAGGTTATGTTGGCAAAATAAAGAACATTAATGAGAAGTCCAAGAATTAATCCTCCCATAATCGGTCCGATAATGCTCCCCTTTCCACCGGAGAACGAAAGCCCTCCAATAATGGAAGCAGCAACCGAGTTAAGACTAAAACTTAATCCACTACGAGCATCACCGGTAGCAGTTTGAGCTACTACACAAATAGCCGCTAGAGCAATAAAAATCCCGCTCAGCAAAAAAACCTTGATTTTAGTGAGAAATACGTTCACACCATTGGCATAGGCAGCTTCTTCGTTCCCTCCTACAGCATAAATATGTTTAAAAAACCTGGTTTTACTCATGAAAAAGAGAAAGAAAAAAGCTCCGATGAGAAAAAGAAGCACGACTGGAAAGCTTGGAAAGAGATCGCTTCGATACATTTTGCTAAAATGACTTGGTATATATCCCCCTGGCGTTGGCATAAAAAAAAGAGCAATCCCAAACCATAGCACTGAAGTAGCATAGGTGGTTAAAAGAGGAGGAGGGCCGAAATAACTGATAATAAAACCATTGATAAAGCTCATTAAAAGCGCCAATCCTGTTCCGATAAACACAACTAAAACCATACTCAATAATGAATCGCCCATAAGAGAAGCCATGAGTACCGTTATCAAAGAGATGGTAGCACCTAGTGAAAGATCCACACAGCCTACTAAAATGACTAATCCTTGAGCAATACTGGTTAAAATAAGAGGTGTAAAGGTAAGTAAATTTGATTTAAAAGCTCGGTAGGTAAAGAAGTTGTGTTGAAGAAAAGCATTAAGGATAATAATAGCAATTAAAATGAGAAAACTTGGGAAAGAAGGGTTTTGATATATACTTTTCCAATTTAATCGATTTTTCATTTTTACCAACTATTCTCCAATAAATTTCTTTTTTTAAGGCATTACTGTATTCGCAACGAACAGGCAATCAAATTTTCCTCGCAAATTCCTTCACCACATATTTCTTCAACAATTTGCCCTTCAAAAACGATTAAAACTCGATCGCAATTCGCAATCAGTTCTTCATTATCACTGGCATAAAGTAAGACTGAAACCCCTTGACTGGATAAATCCGCAATTATTTTATAAAGATTTCTTCTGGTTTCAACATCTACCCCCTTGGTCGGGTCATTAAGTAATAATATTTTTGGAGAAAGGGATAACCATTTGCCAATGACAACTTTTTGTTGGTTGCCACCACTGAGATGAGAGACTAATTTTCTTGGATCCGGAGGGATTAATGATATGGTTTTGATCGTTGCATTAACTGCTTGACGCATCTCTTTTAAAGACAGAAGAAACCTCTGCTGTTTCAGTGCGACCTGAGGGTAAATAAGATTGGTGAAAACATTATGATTGAGAAAGAGTCCTTCCTTTTGACGATCGCCTGGCACTAAAAAAATTCCACGCTCGATTGCTTGTCCAGAGTTTTTTATAAATACTTCTTGATTATTAATTTTAACTTTCCCAGAGGTTTTTCTCAGATAACCGGATAGGATGAGGAGGATTTCTTCTTGACCTTGGCCATTCAAACCTCCCAACCCGACGATTTCTCCCTCTCGAATTTTAAAAGAAACATTATAAAGTTTTTCTTTTTTTGAAAGATTATCAACTTCTAAAACAATTTGATGGGTATCAAAGCTTTGATAAGGTCGTTTTTCGTGAATGCTTTTATCGTCCTCATTTTCTTTTTTCCCGGTAATAAGGGGAATAATCAGCCTTTCGTCTCTTGGCTGTTGACGAAAGTCAACTTCACCCACGGTTTTCCCATTGCGGAAAGCAACTAACCGATCGCAGATTCTGGTTATTTCCCAAATCCGGTGGGAGATAAAGATTACTGATACCCGGTTGTTTTTTAATTGATTCAGTTTTTCAAATAGTATTTCAACTTGTTTGAATCCCAAAGAAGCAGTCGGCTCATCAAGAATTAAAATTTTTGGACTACGAGATAGAGCTTTAACGATTTCTAAGAGTTGTTTATCTGAAGGTGCTAATTGAGATACTCTGTCATAAAGAGAAATATTTACCTTAAGTTCTTGAAGAGCTTCTTCTGCTCTATTTAGAGCTTCTTCTTTTTTGAGAATCCCTAAGGGCGTTGCCGACTCTCGTCCCAAATTGATATTTTCCCAAACCGTCATTTCCGGTATCAGGCTGAGATTCTGATGGACCATCGAGATCTCAAGTTTTTCGGCTTCATGGTGAGATTTTAAATGAATTTGAGATCCATAAAGGTAGAGCCGACCGGAATCAGGACGGATAAGACCACTGATTATTCGAGCAAAGGTAGTTTTGCCGGAACCATTCGCTCCGACTAAACCACAAATTTCTCCTTGGTTGAGGGTAAAATTAGCGTCAGAAAGAGCCACTACCCCGTCAAAACTTTTTTTTATGTTTCTTGCTTCAAGAATGAATGACATTCATTAGACCCAGAGTTTCAGTCCAGGGCTGTTTTTAAACAGCCCTGGACTGAAACTTTTATAGATTGTTACTCAAAGAGAGCGTCAAGTTCTTCTTGGCTATACCAGGAATTCACGTAATAGGAATCCGCCCAGTCCTTATATTGTTCATAAATCTCATCGATATTATTATTATCGACAATCAGATTGGGTTTAACATAAATAATGTGACCGTTGACTAAGACATCGTCTTTCAGCTTTTTCCCCTGTAAAAGTCGCAAACCTATGCCAAGTGCATTATTAACATAACCTGGTGGATTAACGATTCCAACCGTATCAAAACCAACAGCGTCTTTCATTTCTTTCCACTTTTTAATAAAAGCTATTTGGGTTTCACCAGTGACCACCGGAATTTCTCTCCCGGCGGCTTCGAAAGCTCGGATAATTCCCAAAGTCATTCCATCTTGGGTAAGAACACCGTCTATTTGGGGGAAGGATGCCAGGAGATCGCTCATAACTTGTTGTGCAGCTGCCTGGTCCCAGTTACCATTAGCTTTCGCTAAAAGTTTAATATCCGGATATTTGGCCAGTATTTTATCGGCAGATACGTCTCTTTCGATGTTCCCAGGTTGATCGGCAATTCCACTTATATATACAATATTTCCTTTTCCATCTAACTTTTCACAAAACCATTCAGTAAGAGGAGCCATCCACCAATCTTGATTCATAAAAACATCCAGGACTTTTTCGTTATCAATTGGCATGTCATAAACAATAACTGTAATTCCTGCTTCTTGGGCTTCTTCCATAACTGGGTTTAGTGCGGTTGAAGAATTGGGATTAACGAGCAGAAGATCAACATCAGAGGCAATAAGATTACGAATTTGGGCAATCTGGGTATTAACATCAGGACCGGCGTTTTGAATAATAAGCTTATCAACCAATCCTTGTTCTTTGTAAAACTCGAATTCCCGTTGAATA
>Ga0334886_1001971_pt1 | contig 21693 bp, 35 predicted proteins | sample GraSluR1_MG_9_FD_207232 | JGI IMG/M metagenome (GOLD analysis project Ga0334886, IMG submission 207232) | Sludge microbial communities from methane-producing bioreactor in Wageningen University, Netherlands - Granular Sludge_27_06-R1 | ecosystem: Engineered > Bioreactor > Anaerobic >... | reverse complement strand
AAGGTTTTCGCAACAGGAACCTCCAGGCCGCAATGGGCACATACTACTAGACGCAGGTGACGGCCCTTTGCATATTCGGCAAACTCCTCGTAGCTGAGAGTCTGAAGGCCAGAAAGCGTTTTGAAGGCTTGCCATAACCAGCTAAGAAACAGGTAGGCGCTTGACGGGTCATCTGAGGAGAATAGCTGGATAGTCTCCACATCTGTCTTTGTTAACCCTTCAGGTATTCCAGCGACCGCCAACATCCCTCCAGTTCTTAGGAGGTGGAACGATCTGTAAGCATTCAGCTTGATGATTTCTCCTGTGGCGCTCTTGTAGTATATATCACGCATATAAACCCTCCTAAGATCCCATAATAATGTTGGGTACTATATGAGGAGCCAGCAAGGTTTGTGCAAGCCCCGCTACTTTAGCCTTTGTTAAATCGCCACCGGATATTAGTATGTTTACCGAGTGTGGCAGCACCGTGAGTGCAACTGTTTTAACGCTCAACACAATCGCCTCCTGAGGAGTTGCAAATAACTTCCGTTTGTTGCCTGGATACTGTGGTTAGAAGGTCCGATAGTGAGTTCTTAGTGTGCAGCACCAGTCGCCTGAAGGTGTAGGGGATCTCTTCGCTTGTGGCTATTCTGGCAAGCTCTTTAATACTCTCGTCCAGAAGGAGAGACATTTGCATAATCAGTAGCGTGACTTGGGGCAGGGTGTTTTCGTTTACCTCTGCTTTCAAAGACACAGAACCCCAACCAGAGAGGTACTCTTTTACGACTACGTCTACCCTGTCCGCAAGCTCATCCAGGATGCCGGAGGCAAAGACTCCGTAATCGACTGCAGCCTTAGACTCCTTACGCGTCTGATACTCCATTTCTTGCTGCTGGGCTGTGAATAGCTCTTCAAGCTCTTTATTGGAAGAATCTACATCGCCGTTTACCACAACTAGCATCGAATCTGCGCCTAGGGATTCCGAGACTTCTGCCTGAGTGTAAACCCACAACCCGGCAGAGAGGAGCTTAGGTGTTTCTTTAAGTGCTAACAGAGTATTGTAAAGCTGAGAAAAAACCACAGTAACACCTCCCTCGTTAGTACATTACTACGTTGAGATATTCCGTGCCGTTAGCTAAATGCTTAAAAAGAGTCCGGTGTCCTCCACCGTCTTCTGCACTTCCCTGAAGGAAGGCGAGTACTCCCTGCGTTCTTTGTATTCCTCCTGCTTACCATCATTCCAGTTTTTTACAGGCCTGTAGTAGCCTGTTATTCTGGAATAGACTTCTGTCTCAGCGCCACAAATAGGACAGGTGCGTTCTTCTCCCTGTATGTAGCCGTGATTAGGGCACACGGAGTATGTGGGGGATATTGTAAAGTAAGGGAGCCTGAAGCCGGTGGCTATTTTCTGTACCAGCGACCGGCAGACTGTCCAGTCTGAGATCTTCTGGCCGAGGAAAGTGTGGAATACAGTGCCGCCAGTGTATCTTGTCTGGAAGGCTTCCTGAAACTCGAGGGCGCTGAATATGTCGTCGGTGTAGTCTACCGGCAGGTGGGACGAGTTGGTGTAATAAGGAGTTTCGGTACCGGAGGTAATTATGCCAGAGAACTTCTTTTTATCTATACGTGCAAGCCTGTAGGAAGTCGATTCTGCTGGAGTAGCTTCCAGGTTATACAGGTGTCCCGTAGTTTCCTGAAAGTCCGCTATGCGCTTTCTCATATGGTCGAGCACCCGTAGCCCAAACAGGCGCCCATTATCATCAAACAGCGGCTGGGATACCCACTTGGCATTCAAACAGGCCTCATTGAGTCCTACCAGGCCTATGGTTGAGAAATGGTTATCCAGGTTAGTTAAGTACCTCTTTGTGTAGGGATACAGACCTTCGTCATACAGGCGCCCTACTATTTTCCGTTTGATCTCAAGGCTCCTGCTTGCGACTTCCAGTAGCCGGTCAAGTCTGTTGAAGAACTCATTTTCATCGGAACTTAGGTAGGCAATCCTGGGGATGTTAATGGTTACCACACCTACGGATCCTGTAAACTCATCAGAACCGAAGAGGCCTCCGCCTCGCCTGCGAAGCTCCCGCTTGTCCAATTGAAGCCTACAGTTGTGGGTCAAGATTCCTGTAGTGGCAACTGTAAACAGAGGGTCCCCGTCAGTAATCGTAAAGCAATAGCCTACACTTCCAGGAGCAGGCTCCACAGACTTTATCTTTATCCAGAGCCTGTCATCTTTTTTTACCCACGTGTCCCCATAGTTATTCCTATTCAGCTGGTATATGAGTACTGCATAGTTTGGGTTATTAGATAGGCGGCCATCTCTTTCGTCTACAAAAACTGCTGTGGTAGTGCCCATTGTGGATGCCAGTAAGTTTAGGGATTCTACCATTTTTTCAGAAGATGTATAGATTCTGTGCCTGTTTCCGCCGTCTGTGGCATAGTGTCCCGCAATAAGGCCTTTCCTAAATTCAAGGGACATATCGTACACGGCAGCGGAATAGTGCTTTTCTGTTGAGATTCCTCGTACAAAGTCATTACAAAGACCTGCTACGGCGGCGGAGTGTACCTTTAATGTATATAACTTTCCGTGTGTTGCCGTAGAAACGCGAGCACCAAACTCCGATATAACAAAATCTGAGATCTTTTCGACCACAGGCATCTTTTTCTCGTTGTTAAGGGACAGTGTTATTCCTATTGGCACACCTGTATTATCCTTCATCAAAGACCCATCACCAGCGAACGCGCCAACCAGGTATCCCAAATTATAGGAGCCCCCGGCGCCTTCAAGGACCTTTAGGCTGTAGGGCAAGTACATTTCTGCTGTCAAGTCAGAAGAGGGGATCTCCTTTACCTCTCCAGCAACCAGCGCAAAGTTTAGGTGGTCCGTTGTAGTAGTCATTTTGTGCCCATTGGTTAGGGTTATGGTTACCATTTGTTTGTTATCGAATCTATTGAAGAGACCTTTAACATACTTACCCTCCGCATAGACTTCATAAATCTTCCCAGGCTTTAGGTTTCTTATATTAACCAACTCAGGGCTTAAGTACCTGTGGGATTTAATTAAAACTTTTTCGTTACCTGAAATAGGACACATACTCCGCACGTCGTCTGGATTCAGGTCGGAGTTAACGAAGTTTTGAAAGTAAGGGGTGCCATACTTGCTGGTTATCTCAAAGAGCATAGCTGCGTTCTCGTTATCCCAATCGAAGTCTTTCGTTATGTTGTAAGTCGGTATAGGATACTGGAAGCCTCGGCCATTTGCGTCGCCCTCCAGCATTATTTCCAGGAATGCCCTGTTCACTGTGTTCATCTCTTCCTGACAGTCTCCGTATGTAAAGTCTTGTGTGACTCCACCAACAAGGGCTGGTGTGTTCCTAAGTCTTTCGGGTACTACCCAGTCCATAGTAATGTTGGTAAAGGGCGCCTGTGTGCCCCATCTGGAGGGTGTATTAACTCCGTATATGAAAGATTGGATTGCTTGCTTAGTTTCCTTGAGGCTTAAGTTATCGATTTTAACAAAGGGAGCCAGGTAAGTATCGAAGGAGGAAAAAGCCTGGGCGCCTGCCCATTCGTTTTGCATTATGCCAAGAAAATTTACCATCTGGTTTGTCAGCGTAGACAGGTGTTTTGCAGGCGACGATGTTATACGACCTTCCACTCCTCCAAGACCTTCTCTTATAAGCTGCTCCAGGCTCCAACCTGCACAATAACCGGACAGCATAGAGAGGTCGTGTATGTGCATATCCCCGTTTCTGTGTGCGTTTGCTACCTCAGAATCATATATTTCCTTTAACCAGTAGTTGGCTGTAAGCGTTCCACTGCCGTGAAGGATCAGGCCACCAAGGGAGAAATTAACCGTAGAGTTTTCCTTTACTCTCCAGTCAGACCTGTCAAGGTAAGTTTCCATAGTCTTACTGAAATTCAGCATAGTGCTATCCCAGTCCCGGAGCTTGGCTCTCTGTTCTCTGTATAGTATGTAAGCCTTGGCCACTGCATCGAAGCCAGAGTCCATCAGGCACGCTTCCACCGCGTCCTGGATTGCTTCTACATAAGGGAGCTGGGTCTTTAAGCGGGACACCGCCCTAAGCGCCAGGCGCTCGAGGATTTCAGGAGTATAAGGAAGGTTGGTAGCCATAAAGGCTCTTTCAATAGCTGAACACACCTTGTTTAGGTCAAAATCGTGCACGTCTCCGGTTCTTTTTATGACCTTTAGCATAATGCACCTCCAATAAGATAGGAACACCCCCAGAAAGGGGGTACTTTATAGTACTCCGGGGCTCCTGGTTCTTGCAGATGAAAACATCTGGAAACATTGGTATAGAAAAGTTATATGGTCTTGTAAGGTTTCGCGCACGCAGGGCAAGACTCAACGGCAGAGGGTGCCGTGCTTTTTGTAAAGTAGAGTGAAACTAATTCTTTTGGAGGTGCTTTATGCTTGTGGAAGTTACTGTAAGTACCAATGAGGGGACTTATCATTACGAGCTGTTTAGCCTTAAGCATTGTGGGCTTGGGCTCGGGTTCAAGGAGGAGGGAAAGCAGGAAGTCAAGTATTGGAGCGGGGAGAGGGCTTTAGAAAAAGTGCGTACCCTAATCAGAACGGGTATGGACGCAATAAAGCGTGGAGCAATCCCGCAGGTAATCGGAACCGCAGTACTTATAAAAACACCGGGAACGGTCAGTATGGTGTTTAAGCTGAATGAAGCGCACCCGGCTATCTTCAGGGACTTCTCTGAGCTGTATATGAGAGCCTCCCAGGAGGCTGCCCTCGAAGATGATATGGATGACGCTCTTGAAGAGGTCTTTAGTTTTATTGAGCAGACACTAGGAATCGATATGAAAAGTCTCCCCTGTCTTTTGCTAGGTGAGTAGGATGTTCTTCAAGTATCTGTCCTACATTATCCGGCACAAATGGTATGTATTTCTGGAGTGTTGTAAAGAGGGGATCCCCTGGCGTGGTGTAGTCCACGACCTGTCCAAACTGAGACCCTCCGAGTTCTTCCCTTATATGCGCCACTTCTACGGGCACTCCCGTGAAAAGGAAAAGGAAGGCTACTCCAAGAATATGGATAAAAAACCCGACCACGCTTTTGATGAGGCCTGGTTGAAACACATACACAGGAACCCACACCACTGGCAGTATTGGGTCCTGGTGGAAGATAAAACTGGACTCGGAGCTCCTAAAGTGCTACCTATGCCGGACAAGTACATTAAGGAAATGGTGTGTGACTGGCGGGGCGCAGGTAAGGCTCAGGGGTTTGGGGACAACACCAAGGCTTGGTACGAGAAGCATAAAAACACTATGGTCCTACACCCTCTTACTTTGTTTGAGGTTGAAAAACTGCTGCGCAGGAGGTAGCCGTGGTTGCTTTATTATATGTCTACATAATAGGAGGATTAACTTTTCTGGGTGGACTCCTAGCTCTAATTGTATCCCGTTGGGCTTTGGTCAGGGATGAGGGTCGAGTTATTATGACCTTTACCGTGATTTGGCTGACCATAATGTGGCCCCTATCGTTGCTGTATATAACACTCATTATGCTCAGGAGGTTTCTATGACACTTAAGGAATACCAGCAGAACGCAGTAAGAACTGCAAGAGAAACAGAACCCGGTGAGAGGGCCCTTCTTGTAGCAGCCCTGGGGCTGTCCGGAGAGGCTGGCGAGTTCGCCGAGGTGGTAAAGAAGCATATTTTCCACGACCACCCGCTTGACCGGGACAAGGCTATAAAAGAGGTTGGAGATGTTTTGTGGTATGTAGTGCAGGCCTGCACGGCTCTAGGCGTTGAGCTTGAGGAAGTCGCCGAGGCAAATATCAGCAAGCTGAAAGCCAGGTACCCGGAAGGGTTTACACCTGAGCGCAGCTTTAACAGAGTCCTATGATAAAACGAAGATGCGAGTGTGGTCACTACTCTTTCAGTAGTGATGACCTACACATTTGGAAGTGCACCCATTGTGGTGCGCTGTTATACCCAAGGCAGAATGAGCCTATACGCGAGGAGGGTGTGCGTGGTATCAAAAAGATTGACATTAGTCGTGGTTCCGTCAGAGGAGCACCCGTTGGGAATGCTTCGGGTGGAGGTGCTAACAACTATTCCGGAAAATCAGAATGAGATCGCCTTCCGAAACAAGAACTATATTTGCTACAACTTTACTAAAGAAGAAGAGGAGAGAGTGTCCTATGTGACTACCAACCCTGACCTGATGGTAGCATATCTGGTCCAGCTGCTCGACGGAAGTATTGAAGACCGTAATGGCAAACCAGTCACTAGAGCGGAACTGCGTGAGGCGTTTTCTCAGAGCATTAAATGTGACCTTAAACTACTTGAGAAGTTTCAAGAAGAACTCACTCTTACTTCTAACTAAATTTGTCCAAAACCACAAAAAATTCGGTGGGGGTTTAACCTCCACCGGTTTTACTTTAAGGAGGTTTTATGGAACATTTTGAAGGGATTAAGTACCAAGATCAAGGGCACCTTGACATCTCTGCCTTAGGCAGACACATTAAGAAAGCCATCCTGGCCCAGATTCCAAATGTGGGTATCAGTGTCACTACTGAAAAGTTTTCGGGTGGACGATCCATACACATCAAACTCCACAAGGCACCAATAGCTAGATTCAAAGTAATAACCTCCCCCGAAGTAAATATAATCGAAACCCAGGAGTACAAAGATCTTCTGGTGAAGATCCGAGACATAGCCAATCAGTGGAACCGCTGGAATAAGGACGTGCAATCGGACTACTTCGACTATTCCTTCTTCGTCTCTGTGTATGACTCTGCAAACACGGAATGGGGGTGTGAAGTCTCCCTTAATAAAGGTGAATACGCCCTCGGGAAGCACTTTATAACACAGGCTAACGACACCTATGCTGGGCTGACTGACTGGAAGGGAGACCAGTTTCTGCTTATAATCTCAAAAAGTGGCAACCGTACTGTTATAAGAAAAATACAGGCGGCCACAAACGAGACTCTTATAACTATTGACTTAGCGGCAAAAGTAACTTCACTGAAAGAAGCGATTGAGATTGTCCTGGATCAAGAAACTAAAAACTTCAATAACTCTGTTTCAGACGAAGGCTGGGAAAAGGAAAGACTACCGGAGTACCACTAGCCGGGGTCAACGGCAGCGTCTATATATAATTTGGTACTATCGGCTGGGGATGACACGGTTTCGACGGGGCACTGAAAACTGTGTGGCACGCCCTCGGGCTTCCGGAGGAAACAGGGAGCAACCTAGAAATGCCAACGAACCAGTTCCAATGGCGGCTTAGCTGCCACCCGCCCGTAAACTTAGCCTTTGATAGCGGTCACCGGGTCATAGAAAGGCAACCAGCGTTACCACCGATCTACCTGTAACAAGCCCGCCCAGGCTTAAGGGCTAAGCGTGTAGAAGCACAGCCGTAGGTTGTTTCGGACCCGGGTTCGACTCCCGGCATCTCCACCAGTTTAATAGGCACACTAAGCACCCCCTTCTGGGGGGTGCCCTTCCTATGAAGTACGGCAATAAACTCATTTTATTGCCGCTATTTGTAGAAAAAGGAGGCTGGAAATGATACCAAAATTTAGAGCTTGGCTACCACGGCAAAAGGAAATGGTCGAGGTTAAGGAACTAACCTTTGTCGATGGAAAAGTCCGTTGCGTGTTTTATAGGACAGGAACAGAAGACCACAATAGTGACATCCTAAGCAGCGCCTGCTATGAAGGTGTGACTTTCAACTTGATGCAGTCGACAGGCTTAGAAGACTTTGATGGAAAGGAGATTTTTGAAGGGGACGTACTTGCTACTGCTAACTTGGAGAAAAGTGGCAAGTTTACTCACATAAAAAAGATAATAGTGGACGGTACCTCCTCCGTTTTGGATATAGTTGACTACAAATGTATTCTGGGAAACATCTACGAGCACCCCGAACTCGTGAAGGAGGCGCAGAGAAGTGACTTGGCTTCAAGGTTACTTGATCGTTCTGATTGCATTGGTCTTGATCGTCGCTTTGCTTCTAAGTGACATAAAAGACGAGCTGAGAAAGATAAGGAGGAGTCTTATGGACGCAGAAGTTTTTGTGCTAGGGGTATCTAAGAAAGGAAGGATGGTTAAGAGACGGGAACTTGATGGGATGTCACACACAAATCCTCTGAAAGTAGTGCCCGAAGGTGACGCTATTCTGGGCCACCTAATTATGGAACCAGGGCAGACGGCCTTGTTTACCACCACCAAGGGGCGGGTCATAACCGTTCCAGAAAACCAGGTCCGTGAGGGACTGGAACCTATACAGGTACTTACCCTCGAAGAAGGCGAGCTACTGCAGGCACCCTACGGGCCTTTCTGAGGGAGCGATATGAGAACAATTGAGGATCTAAGGGAGGCCTATGAGGCCAGAAAACAATGGGAGCTTGACCACCCGTGGCGCACCTTCATTAAGAAGTGGTTCTGGAAAGTGCCATTCCGGGTCTTCCCGGAGAAGATAGTGGATAGCTGTCGAAGGCTGCGCTGGTTTTTACAGAGGGGGAAGCGGGGGTTCTCCGAGTTCGACCTCTGGGGTATGGACGAATACCTGGCTACCCTGATAAGGGATATGCTCCGGACCTACCTGAAAGTAAACCTAGGCTACCCTTTGGATACAGACAAAAAAAGTTACGATGAGCGTTTACGGCGCATAGCTGACGCTTTTGACGAGTACCTTACCCACTACGATGCTCACGCCCAAAGGGTAGATATGATGGAGTTGGTTACCGCTGAGCTTCCGGAGGAAGAGGCTAAGGCACGGAGAGAAGCCTTCTATGAGAAGGAGAAATCGAGAAGAGAAGCTATGTACTCGAATATGCAGGAGCTGCTGTCGCAGGACCTGTTCCCTACCCTTTGGGATTGATGGAAGGCGTCTCAGGCCTCCCTTGAGGTATAAGTCCTGAGAACCGACCGGGCGCTCCGGGTAATGGCCCTGGCAGGTTCAAACCCTGCAGGAGCGCTTAGAGAAGTAAAGGAGGTTGGCAGTTTGTATCTAGACTATCGGAAGTTAAAGGAGCTAAGATTAGAAAAAAGCCTTACGCAGCGTAAGCTGGCCTCAAAAGCAGGACTTCCCGCGGCTTCCCTGTCCAGGTGGGAGAGCGGCATTTTGCAGCCATCACGAGAGTCTTTGGAGAAGCTGTGTGCTGTGCTTGAGGTTCTACCGGACTCTATAGTTGTTGCGGATAAACCAGCACCTTTGGGGCCTCAGCGTAACTATCCGAAAGAAAGAAAACTACCCACACCTCCACCACCCCCGGTAGTACCTCCTTCGGACTATGAACTTAGTGCTGCCAGGGTTTTGGGAGTCCCTGTATCCGACATACAGAAGCTGGAGAGTGAGTACAGTGGCTTCGATAAAATAAAGGAATACGTTACTTTGGCCAAACGCCAAATGGAGAATATCCGGGAATTTCTGGAGGTAGTAGATGACTTTGTCGGCAAGATGAACGACAGGTTCCTGGAGCTGCAAGAACTTAAAGAAAGGACACAGGAAGTGATAAGCAAGGCCAAGCAGGACGCTGACCGAAACTGTCACCGACTGTTCAAAATAAAGGCCTGAGTATATCAGGCGACCCGCACAACCGGGAAACCCAGTACCTCGGGAGCACAGCGTATGCCGGGACTAACCCACCTGGGTGCGTCGGAGGCTTTAGGCTAATTGGTCCACGAAACCTCTGATTAGTTTCTTCATCTAACCTACCCCTCTAAGGGTTAACGACCTTATAATGCCTGAGGTGCTCTGAAAGCCCTGTTACTGAAAACTAATGTCACAGATAACATACCTCCTTTGTGACAGGGCTTCAGGGTTGTTTTATCTGGTGGATGACTCCCACCGAAAATATCAGTCTGGCTGCTACCCTCAAAGGTGGCAGCCTTTACTTTTCACCTGCAACAACCACCCCAAAAAATATATCATCCCCCAAGGGAGGTGCTAACTATGGATGTACGCGCAGAACAAGCAAAGCACTTAGAACTTAAGGACAGGATTGCAAGAGCAATATCCCAGACTAAATGGGCCTTTCCAGAGCCTGAACCGAAACCGCCGAACCCTGTTGTGAATCCGTTGAGCAAGGCCTTTGTGCCTGTAATTGTTATGAGCAGTGGCCGAAGATTTATAACAACCAGGCTTGTGCGGCTCCTTTCCAAGCAGGAAGTGCTGGACGATCCAAGATATGCGCCCACAGTGCAATTGCTGTGGGGAGAGGAGGTGACAAGTGTTTTATAGGTCGCGTGACGGCGAGATTTTTAACTTAGACAGAACACTAAGGGTTTACTTCACAATCGACTGCCGCAATGATGTTCTTGTCTATAGTGGCCTTGAAGAGAAACCTCCCATTATGGAAATCATAGACCTCGAACTTAAGCGCACTGGAGAGGACAGCCGGGACTGCGAAATGGCCTTGGCTGAAGGCCGGGCTTTCACTTCCTGGCTATTTGATAAGCTCGCAGCAGGAGCCCCCGCTGGGAGCTGGGAAGAGTACGAGAAGTATCGGGGAGTTGTCTCGAAATGAGGCACATACTCCAGCAGGCCTCAAAAGCCCCCAACCCCTGGGGGAAGACTTTTCTACAGGTTATGGCAAAGAAAGATGCGTGGTCCTCAAGGGAGGAGCGCATAATCTGGTGGTTGCTAAACGCCAGAACGGAATACCTGGAGAACCTTAACATCGATGTTAGTCAGCTGCCGGAGCCCCCGGAGCTGGGCTACCTTAAGTCCGACTATGCAATCGATACACACCAACTGGGGCTGTCAGTCAGCTTCAGATACTCCCAGGAGCGAGTTGCAGATCTTAAGAAGATGTTCAAAGGATGCCGCTGGGACTCGGCTGAAGCAGTCTGGTGGCTTCCTATAACTACCTATAATGCTGATACTGTGTTGCTGAAAGCCCGGGATGAGGTCAAACTCTCTGAAGAGGCTCTCGGTAACATAGCATACAGGGAATCTCTCCGAAAGCTATGGGTGGAGGGGAGCAAGGCCCTTGATGCCGATATAAACCTTAGGCCCGGATTTGGGCTTGAATTACTGCCTTTTCAAAGGGCCGGAGTGCGTTATATGGTAAGCGCCAGAAACTGTATTATGGCGGACCAGATGGGAACAGGGAAGACTATACAATCGCTGGCCGCTGTACACCAACTACTGGGTTTCCCTTTAATAGTCGTATGTCCGGCTTCACTAAAAATTAACTGGGCAAGAGAGGCAGAGAGAGCCCTTCCAGACAGGACTATAAGTGTTTGGTCCACCACAAAACCCTGCCCGGAAACCGAAATAGTGATAATAAATTACGATATTCTGGGTAAGAAACTTCAGGATCTTATAAACCTGAACGCAAGAGCCATAATCTTTGACGAGTCTCATTACCTTAAGAATCACAAAGCTAAGCGCACTCAAGACGCCCGTACCCTCGCCAGAAAGATAAAGTACAGATTTGCGCTATCGGGAACCCCTGTCCTTAGTCGCCCCATAGAACTTGTATCCCAGCTTATGATCGTTGACCGCCTCGAGCACCTTGGTGGTTTTGACGAGTTTGTAAACACCCACTGCAAGATTAAGCTGGGGAAGGACAAATTCATATACACCGGGGCCAGACACCTTGAGAAACTGAATGAGGATCTCCGCTCCTGCTGTTATGTGCGCAGGACTAAGGAGGAAGTCCTAAAGGACCTGCCGCCAAAGCGGATGTCGGTGGTCCCGATCGAGGTTAAGGAAGACAAGTACCAGCAGCTAGAAGAGAACTTCTTGTTCCAGCTCGATGATATAGAAAGTAGGGACATCACTTCCCGGGAGAAATTCTCACTCTCATTAACTGAGATCTCAGCACTGAAGCAGGAGACTCTGAAGTTAAAACTGCCTCTGGTCTATGAGTGGATCGACAGCGTACTGGATACCGGAGAAAAGCTACTGGTATTTATCTGGCATAAACTGGGTGCTGAGGCTCTGGGCGTAAAATACAGAGCTCCTGTAATTAATGGGGACACCCCTATGGATGCCCGGCAAGAGTATGTTGACCGGTTCCAGAACGACCCCGAGTGTAACCTCCTGGTCCTGTCCATAAAAGCTGCAGGTGTGGGACTTAATCTTACAGCAGCCTCTAACGTAGCCTTCCTAGAGCTGGGCTGGACACCAGCCGACCACGAGCAGGCGGAAGACCGGGCACACCGTATAGGCCAGGTAAACCCGGTAAACATTTGGTACTTGCTCGGTGTAAACACAGTGGACGAAGAGATCTGGGGCGTGCTCCAGAAAAAGAAGAAGATTGTGGACAAAACAACTGATGGAGGCCTGAAGGCCACCGTCAATAAAGTGATAGAGGCGCTTAGATACAAAAAAGTCGCCCAACAACCCATAGGAGGGAAAAAATGAAGAAAGGTTTTTCGCTTGTTGAGCTCTTGATAGTACTTGCGGTTATCGCCGCTCTCATCGCTACTATAACACCGGTAGCCTTGAATGCTATAAGCAAGGCAAAGGCAACACAGGTAACACGAAACATCACCACATTGGCTAAGACTTTCGAGAATGCGGTGTACGTAAACGGGATAGTCACGGTAAAGGGTTTTCCTTATGTAAAGATAAGTGACGATAAGTATTTGAGTAATACGGAAGACCTGAAGCTACTCGGAAGGGATATTGATATTAAGACTTATGGTCTCTGGTATGCAGTTGAGGAAGGCAGGGTTTATGTAGGCATATTCAGTAACGAGAAGATCTCCTATAAGCTGGCAAAGGAGATACTACCATCTTTGAAGTACGCAGAAGACGCAGAAGGGGGAGTCCCCTTGAAAGACTTCTTTGAAGACCACCAGACCTACTTGATCCAAATGGGTCTTGACTCCTCGGCACTCCCAGCTGTGTACTACCTTTACTCGTTTGACATCTAATCTCACTTTTCGCACCGGTGGGGGTTTAGCCTCCGCCGGTTTAATTTTTAAGGAGGTTTTAGTATGAGTAAGGTTCCTGAAGATTGGCTTCACAGATTCGGAAAACAACCACACACGTTAATCCTTCCTGAGATGGCTAAATACATACCAAAGCTTTATGACGGCGAAGATGTGGCAACGGACGACAAAATCATCTGGGTAAAGATATTTCATCCCGGTAATAACTGGACCTGGTACGTCACCGAGTACGACCCGGAATCAAAGGTTGCGTTCGGCCTTGTAGAAGGCTTTGAGGACGAGTGGGGGTACTTCTCTATTACTGAAATAGAGCAGACTCGCGGGTTCCTGGGTCTTCGGGCCGAACGGGATTTGCACTTCTCCCCAAGAACTTTTAAGGAGGTTAAAAATGGCAAGAAACGTGAAGCAAGAGTTCAACCAGGCTGCAACGACTGATCCTGAAGGAGCCCTAAAGTTCCTTGAAGAGAACATACAGCAGCTTGGTTTTTATTCGCTAGATGAAATGACCACAGCAATCCAGGCCTACAACACTCTGGAAATGCTATTTGGGGAGGCCATAGCAAAAGCTAAGTACCCCCAGCTGAAGGACCAGTTTGATGTAGAACCCACAGACACCGTTCTAGAATGCTTGATGGAAGAGTACCTGGAGAAAGGAGGCTGGTAGTTTTGTGGTACATAGGACGCAAAAGAGCCACCAGAGTAGATTCCATAGAAGTTATAGAGCGGGGCACCATTTATGAGGGACGGGATAACATCTTCTTTGTGGAAATAGTTGGGATCATACGCGGAAATAAGGTAGTCATCGAAGAGGTACCCGCCTTAAAGTTCTCCAAAGAAGAGATGCCAAAAAAGAGGACCGAGACCTTAGGTTTCCTTATGTCTGGTCGTGACCACGAAATGGTCAAAGCGGCGGACAGGGCTTTGACCGCTTTCTCTAAGTGGCTCGCAGGGGAAGAGAGGCCAGAGTGTATGTTTACTTCTTGGGACGCCTTCCTGACACACCTCAACAATCAAAAGAACACACTATACATCAGGGAACTACTGAAACTTTGCGAGGAGGTTGGGTAAATGGGTAAATCGGCAGTATTTATAGAAATTAGTGATGGCATCCCCTACATAAAGTGCACAGAAGGGGTGGCTGTATTTGCAGTAGACCGAGACGAGGACAATGCAGCCTCGGTTGGAGGCTTTTGGGTTGTGGACAACATTGAGACCTTGGCTACAGAAGAAATCGCTGAGGCCGCAGAAGATCTATACACTGAGTGGAAGGCCTGCCTGGCGGAGGAAGGAGTCCCGTCTGTTCTAACTGAGGACGACGTGGAGAGGGACAGGGAGAGCATAGAGGCTTTCATAAAAAAGATTAGGCCTTAAAAAGGGGGTGTTGTGATGAACAGTAATAAGGTACCGCAGGAAGGAAACAACGTGTTGCTCCTATGCCCGGAGTGTGGCGGTGAGCTTGATGTGAGCCGCATATACTACATACCTCAAGTAATAAATAAGGATGCGGCTACTGGGAAACTAAGTACAGAAGACGAATCTTTTTTTCTAAGTAACTATACCGGAGACTTCTATGTCGAATGCCGCGATTGTGATTGGTCTTCTGACGACACTCTGGAGGAGTTTATAGAGAACCATCCGGATTGTGTCTCCCGCTGAAGTTTGATACCTTAATCAAAAAAATAGGAGGTTAACTGTGAATAGTACTATAGAGGCTGTGGTGGCACAGCAGTTGGAGGACGGTTATTATAACCGGGAGTGGCTAGACCAAAATACAGAGATTGTACTGCTTAGTCCGAAGAATAGAATCGAACAGGGCTTGATAAGCGCAGAATTGCTTATGTTTAACGGAAAGGCGCCACGAGACACTATGGGAATGAGGTTAGTATTTAAGTTTGAGGAGAAGCCTAACCGCCCAAAACCCCTGGTTAGTGCTGATTGGTGCTATCCGGCGCTGCTGGGACCTAGAGGAGAGGGACTTCAAATAAGGGTACAGGTTTATAGCAAAGAGCTTGAGGAGCAGCGGCCCGCCTTATTTGAGTTCAGAATGTTTAAGAACAAATCCGAATTATTTGAGCTTTTGGTGGGACGGAGCAAACTTAGGGCGGATGCTATGGTTAGCAGTACCTGCAATGAGCAGCTTGAAGTAGATGTACTCTTCCTTCCGTATGTATATGAGCCTGTAAAGGTCCCAAGGCTGTACTTGGTGTCAAAGGAGCGCGAGCCTGATGTGGTACATAACTAACACCGGAGCAATAGATCTATATAGGCTTCCACGCATAGAAAGGGGGGTTACCTACTTTGAAAAAGCAAACAGAACATACTACGTTGAGGTGGTTACTTCTGTGGACGACAAAGAGGTAGAGATTGAGTCACTACCTTTCCTGAAGGTTGCTGGGCCTGATGATTTCGTTTCGACGGAGAGGTTTAACCAGGCAGCAGACACCGCCTTTATGCACTTCACCGGGTGGCTGCTTGAGCGGGCGGTTGAAAACGATAAACCCGTTATTTCTTGGAGAGACTTTCTTCAGAGCTTCGAGGGCATCCACCAGCTAAAAGACTTTGCCGAGCTGTGCCTTGCCGATCCCAAGGCTTCTGTGTTTTTTGCGTACAACCAGGAGGAAGGGGAGGACTAGTGGGCACAGGAGGTTGAGGACGACTGAGAATCCGGTTGATGCCAAAGGATAAAGGAGGCTCTTCTATGCAGATCAAGGAAGGGAGCGCAATCAAGAAAATAACTTGCCCGGAATGCGGAGCGAAAATGGATCACTTTTCGTACAGTGAGTGGTTAGAAAAGACTACAAGACTAGCTGTGGGCAGCGTTGAGGATGGGAAGATAGCCAGTGTCGATGTAATCGACTGTGACACGATTATGTGCTCAGGCACAGTGGACGGAAGCGATAAACTTGTGTGTACAAACTGCGATTTTGAAATTTACGAAATTTACAACGTTAACAAGTTCCTAGTCAATCATCCAGAACTTATAGAACTTGAGTAATGGCACCTGATCCTTATAAATCTATTTTGAGGTAGACGCTATCCTTATCTTCCTGGGACAGGTCTATATACCTTCGGGTAATAGAAGGCGAGGAGTGGTTAAGGCACTCCTGGATGCGGTAAATATCCCACCCATCCGCATAAGCCTGATACCCGAAGGTTTTCCTCATTGTATGAGTACCCACAGCTTCAGTAAAACCGGCGCGATCGACTATATACTCTCGGAGGATCTTATACACGTATTGGCGGCTCACGGGCTTTTCCTTGTTGTTTACTTTATCATTCTCCGCAGCAAACACGTATGTTTGTGAAACCGTGTGCTTCCAGTATAAACTAAGAGCGCCTTGTACAGTTTTGTTTAGTGGTATCTCTGCCCGTTTCCCTGTTTTTTTCTCGAAGAGGATAATACGATCGGTAATCTTGCCTCTGGAATTAAGAATATCTTCCCACTTAAGGGAAAGTAAATCCGAGATTCGGAGGCCTGTGTTTATCCCAAGGGTAAACAGGGCGTAGTACTTGTACTTCTTATCCGCTAGCAAAGCATCTTTTACACGACGTATAACCTTACGGTCTCTGAGAGGCTTGACCGTGTTTCTCCCGTCGATAGTCACTTGCAGCACACCCTTCCTCGAATGGTTTACATAATACCCATATTCTAGCATTTTGACAATCAAAAACCCAAACGGAGAGGGCTGCACAGGGGAAAAACAGCGGTAACCCCCATAAATACAGGGGTTACAAATAAACACCCTGGTTGTCAAAATACATCTTTTGTCAACCGATAAAATCAACGGCAACCATTGGTACTAATTATTTAATCTGGTCAATGAAACTTTCAAAAGGAGGGATTTTTATGGTATCAGATACCGTCGTGGTAAACGGCGAAAATGTAACAATAGCCCCACCTAACGAGCAGGTTACACCCGCAGGCAAGCTGATTGCACTAATGCTCAACCCCTTGTACCCAGACTACCCCCGGAGGCTGCAGGAAACGCTGGAGGAACTAAAGGAGAGCATCACTAGGATTAAAGAAGTCGAGGCAGGCACCAGGGCTATGACTTTAATCGATTTCTTTGAGAAAAACCTTTCTATCAGTAACACATACCTGGAAGGCTCGGGAAACACCTCACCTATTATATCCCCATACCTGTTATACAAAACCGCACCGGAGCTGACCACGGACGAGGTTCTGGATGCGGCTATGGAGTTCTTAAGCGGTCTGGTAAAATCTGGAAAGCTTATACAGACTTACAGAGAAGAACCCCTACTATTGGACGACCCCCGCTTCATTGTGAACACCCCGCTTGTTTTAACTTCTTTTAGGGATCCCTACAGCATTTCCCCACACATAGAGAGTTTTGCAAAGGCAAAAGGGGATAAGTACCTGCTTATGGACTGCCGGGCAGTGAAAGAACGCCTCAAGACCTCAGACCAAGAAGATAGCGGACTTAAAGAGTTTCTGGACACCATTCCGGACGAGGTTGACTACATAGAATTTTTCTAGAGAGGAGGGATTTTTATGGAAAGTGCACCACCTTTGAACTGGAAAGCCCTGTACAAGAAATGGGGGTTTACGGTGGTGGATAAGACCGGGGGTAAGTTACCATACGAAACAAACAAATCCTACGTTCTGTGGCCACCTCCCGGTGACGGTATTGGTTTATTGGTGGATGTACTGGGTATCGCTGTTTACCGCACAGCTACTGTGCTGAGTGGCGGTACTGAGGGTGTGTATGAGTTTGAGGGAGGCATTGGGGTTTTTGCGGATAATAGGCTGCTACTGGTTGAGAATAAGTTTCGAGCTCCGTTGGACGGTGACCAGGAAACAGAATTGTGGTTTGGGACTACAGTTACCCTAACAGAAAGGCAGCAAGCCTACCTGTTAGACGAGAGCCGGTCACTTTTTGTGGATGTTTTCAACATCGGCAAGGTACAGCCGGACAAGGTCACGGTAGTTCCTATGGCCATTGAAGAGGTTAGGGATATTCCCGAGCTGAGGGAAGGGAGGGCTTATGAAGAATGTATTAATTTCAGACCTTAAAGTAGATCCAAAACTTGAGGTATTTAACCACGGAATCCCTTTGAGGTATGAGTTGCCCGTTAGAACACACAAAACACACATACTATGGCAGCCCCCAAAGTACACCACAGGCTTTTTAGTGGATTCCATTCAGCTGAAGCTGAACCCCAAGATCAAGGTAATACTGGACCCTAATCAGGAAACCTGTAGGTGTGGGGACCTGTATGAGGTGGAGTTTGCGGGGGAGCTGAAGTGCTATGGCGATTCTGAGTTAATCCACACAGAAACGAGACTACTAGGGCTGTTGACAAAACGCCAGCTCGATAAAGTCTACCAGCTGTGTTATGCCGCAGGGCACTTGATACTTACTACAGACCTTATAGAAAAACTTACCCTGGACAACCTGTATGTCTTCCAACATTCATTGTGTGCAGGCAGGATAGGTCCTGAAGGCAAGAGGGTAGACAGTCTTGACAGTATTGATGTCGAGCTTTGGTATTTTCGTTCAAAAAAAAGGAGGTAACGCTGATGGCATCAAAAACAGAACCAAGAGTAGAGAAGATAACCCCGGTAATAGCGATGGTTTATGAAGACCCTAGGAAGACCTGTTACATAGCGCTTGAGTACGCTTTTGCTAGAGGGGACGGCCTGCTTTTTGTAGAAACACACACTTTGAAGTCTCTCCTTCTCACGAAAGGACATTACGATGCTGACGAGATAAACAGAATACTGGATCTAGTCCCGCCAGACACAGACTACATAGAATTTATTTGGTAGGTTTCGCCGGAGGCTGAGTATTTCAAGGGAAAGGAAGATATGGACATTACTTTGTAGAGGAGGAAACTGATGACAGACAAATGGACGGTTTTTGATGAGCAAGATGATATTCAGGTACTTAAAGGGCCCTTGCGTCGCCCAGGGGCTATATACAGGCTCCCACTCACCACCTCGAAGAATTATGTGGTTATGGAGCTAGATGATATGGCCGACGAGCTCTACTATTTGTTTATAGACAAACCCCGCATAGAGGTGTCGGATGAGGTTGATATATGGGGGATAGCTGACAACCTAAGCAATAAGGGAACCCTAAACGTTTTGCTGAAAGGGGAAATAACGTTCTATGGTGATGATGAGTTTTTGTGGACAGATTCTAGGATTTCTGTAGAGATGCCGCCGGCCCTTGTCCAAGGATGGGAAGTAGGAAATAAAGTTACTCTCACACCAGAGCAGCGAAAGGAAATAATCAACCTTAACTCTGGGGGTTTTATCAACTGGGGTTTAGGAGAGGTACTGGATGACGGGGAGACGTGTCGTACTTTGAGTACGGAAGAGGTCCGGGAGATATTCGATGAGGAGTATGTTCGAGAAGAGGCCTTATGGGCCCGACTCAAACTTAAGTGTAATAAAAGAGTCCTGGCGGTACTCCCTCCGAAAAATCAAGTCACCCCGGAGGCAGCCCTAGTCGCAAATCTTATCCCCATTCTGACTCCAGCACATCCGGTATTGCTGGCAAAGGAGTTGGACAGAGCGCATCTAGAAAATATGATGAAAGTCAGTAACCAGCATACTGAACTTAAGAGACTTTGTGAGAAGTATCCGGATCTCCTGGAAGAAAGCACCCTCAACGGGGCGAGAGAGATACTGGAAATATGCCGTAAGCTGGGAAAACAACTGTACCGGTATGGCGGAGAGTGTAAATAAAAAGGAGGTACCTATGAGAGATCCAGACTTGTTGTACGCAAAAGTAAAAACACTAAACCCGGACACGGGCGAGTGGGAGAGGCTACTGGAACCACAACCGGAGGTTTATGCACTGCCATTCAAAACAAACAAAAAGTACTTCAGAATTAAGACAGACGAGGACGGTAAGCAGGTCGCATTCGGTATAGACAAACTTACCATAGCTGTAAACCGCGTGGTGGAGCCTGCTACACCCCTGGAGTACCTCATCCCAAGCTCCTTAAACAGCCAGGATGGCGTTTATACGATCCAGTGCCGAGGAGAGATTGTTTTTGGCACCGAAAATGGGAACGTGTACACCCTAGATGAGTTTTCCCTGGGGATCCCACAGGATATGTACGATCACCTCATTATGGAGCAGCCCTTTTATATGACCGATAGGCAGGTGTCCTACCTGATTACCAACTATGCGCCTACCTTTATCGAAGTTCTAAAAACACTGTACATCGTGAAACAGGATGGCCGTACCCTAGAGAAGCTGAATAACAGCCATATCTACGAGCTGATAGCGGAATGGTGTGCACACAACAATGTGGTGCTTGTATCCGAGCTGGTAATAGCGGAGGAGGTGGTGGTTCTAGCTCCTGCCGACGAACAGCGTACCCCAGCCGGGAAACTCCTAGCGTGTGTGGTAGCAAGCGACACCTCCGAAGACCCTAAGAGCGTTTGGCACGGGCTTAATGAAGACGAACACAGGCAGCGGCTACTAAAACACCCTAACCCACGCTTGTACCTACAGGCTACCAGGGACCCTCAAGTTATAAGCTCGGCAGCTTTCGATAAGGCTTCCGAGATACTGGAGGCTATCGCTGCCCAGGGGAAGAAGGTACGGACACGAGATGGGAGTCTGATTGAGAACACTACCGTGTATTGGTCGTATCCGGACGTTATTGAGGCGTTGGAACAGGCAGGGTGTGAGGTAAACGAGCACACAATAGAAACACTAGCCTACGATTGTAACTGGGACGGCTGGAAGGATCGAGCAATCGAGTCAGGCTGGGAGTTTCTCGGGGAGGCTGCCCAGAGAGTCAAAGACTCCCTAGAAAAACCTAGCACATAAAACACCAGGTATTGGTTGGTACTAACTACTTAATCCAAAAAGAGGTGGTTACCCTGAAAGAATATCCTCTGTACGTTAAGTTCTATGACAAAACCATTTTCGAGGATGTACTTGCTTTTCTTGAAGAACACTTCCAATGGCACGACTGTGATACGTACCCTCCAGATCAGAAGCTGTTTACAAAAGAAACCGACAGAATGTGGATAGGGTTTACAGAAGACACACTCATAATCGAGCCTAAAACCTGGGAGCTTGAGCAAGGCAGGAAGTATTTCAACCTCAGAGAAGAGCTGCAGACCATAGAGGCCTTGCTAGAGGGTTATGATGATATGCCGTTTGAGACCCACCTTGACGAGTTTTTTAGGAAGGAGGTTGTTCTTGACTAAGGAGCATAAGAAAAAGCTCGCTACTACCCCATACTTTGCAGTTGTGTACGGAGGCTTTGACACCGAGGGCGCACTAGCCCGAAGGCTGAAGGTGGGAGAGGAACGGGAGATACAACAAGGCCTCCCGGAGGAGGCCACAGCGGCTGCCTTGCTAGAATGCCTTGACGTCGCTCCCACTATCTTTGACAAGCAATATAAGTACCTGTTTATCCATCCGGAGGGGAGTTACCTCACCGGCAGCGACATCAACAAAACAACTACAATATAACACTACCAACGGAGGTGTAAGATGGCAGATTTTAACCACATTATTTTGACTGGAAGGCTGACCAAGGATCCAGTAGTGCAAACAACGACATCCGGAACAGTAATAGCCACTTTCACGATTGCTAACGAGCCTTACTGGACTTCTGATGAGTCTAAAAAGAGGACAAACTTCATAATCTGCAAGTCCTTCGGCAAGCAGGCCGAGTTTGTCCAGAATAACCTACACAGTGGGCAGCACATAGGAATCGCTGGCTCCCTGTCACTGACAAGCAGAAAGAACGACGATGGCAGCTACGACAACTTCACAAACGTAATGGTGAATGAGATAAAGCTGCTGCCTGGTTCTTTCGATAAGAAG
>Ga0334886_1001968_pt1 | contig 21719 bp, 18 predicted proteins | sample GraSluR1_MG_9_FD_207232 | JGI IMG/M metagenome (GOLD analysis project Ga0334886, IMG submission 207232) | Sludge microbial communities from methane-producing bioreactor in Wageningen University, Netherlands - Granular Sludge_27_06-R1 | ecosystem: Engineered > Bioreactor > Anaerobic >... | reverse complement strand
TAGAAATAACATTACAAAAAACAAGTTATTTTCTAGAATTCTTATTTGATATGGGTTATATAATCCCCAAATTTCTTAAGTTTACGCCATAGCTCTTGAGGGGTGGCAACCGGAGATTGACGGGGGAGGCCACTGAAAAAGTCCGATTTTCAAATTTTTATATACAACATATAGATTGCACCAAACAAAAAACACATTATAAAGTATAGCAAAAAATCAAATTTTGACTTTTTCAGTGGTCTCTTGACGGGGTGGACAGTTTTCTGTAAATGCTTATAATTATAATAATGAAGTAGTAAATATTGAATAAAATAAACGCGAACAAGATCTAATTTTCTAAAAAACAAATTTCGCTCTGAAAAAAAATACTAAAAATAGCAAACTCGCTACGCTCAGACATGCTATTTTCTTACGCATTTTTTTATCCGCTCAACTGTTTTTTGAACGAAAATTCTCAATTGCTCGCTACTTTATTTCATTCATATTTACTGTCAAAGCATGATAAAGAATGAAAAATATTTTTAGAATATCTTTTCTTTGTCACTTGCCACTTTTAAGTATTTTTGTTTTTCCTTACCAACATACCAATTTTAAATTTTTTAACTTTAAAAATGTTTTTCATTATGATAGAATAGACTTAACAGAAAGATTTCCTTAACCAACTTTCTGATAAACGACTAAATAGGAGGATATATTATGTTTATTGATGGTAACAATCTCACTATAAATCAGATAATAGACGTTGCAAGGAATAATGCCAAAGTTCAAATTTCTGATGAAGCAAAAAACGCGATAAATCATTCAAGAGATTTTGTGGAAAAAATTGTTGAAGAACACAAACCTGTGTATGGAATAAATACTGGTTTTGGAAAATTTTGTAATGTAAGTATTTCAAAATCTGATTTAAAATTACTTCAAAAAAACCTTATAATGAGTCATGCTTGTGGGGTTGGAAATCCTTTAAGTGTTGAAGTTGTAAGAGCGATAATGCTCCTTAGAGCTAACGCTTTATCAAAAGGTTTTTCTGGAATAAGGTTATCTACAATCCAAAGACTTATAGATTTTCTTAATCTTGGGATAACTCCTGTTATTCCTGAAAAAGGTTCTTTAGGTGCAAGTGGAGATTTAGCCCCTCTTTCTCATATGGTTTTGCCTATGATAGGTTTAGGCGAAGCTTATTTCGAAGAAAAAAAATATTCTGGTGAAGAAATTTTGAAAAAATTTGACTTGATGCCTCTTGAATTATCTGAAAAAGAAGGCCTCGCTTTAATAAACGGGACTCAAGTGATGACTGCAATAGGTTCAATTGCTTTATACGATGCAATAAATATATTAAAAACTGCTGATTTAACAGCTGCAATGACAATGGAAGCGTTAAATGGAATAACAGATGCTTTTTATCCAAAAGTTCATGAGATAAGAAATCAAAAAGGTCAGCTTAAAACAGCAGAAAATATATTAAAAATAGTTGAAGGAAGTAAAAACGTAACTGCTCAAACTGAATTAAAAGTACAAGATGCTTATTCAATACGTTGTGTTCCTCAGGTTCACGGAGCTTCAAAAGATGCTATTGAATATGTAGAAATGATAATTAACAGAGAGATTAATGCTGTTACGGATAACCCTATAGTTTTGTCTGATGAAGGAAAAGTAATTTCTGCGGGTAATTTTCATGGGCAGCCTGTAGCTCTTGCAATGGATTTTTTTGCAATTGCTATTTCTGAAATTGCAAATATTTCGGAAAGACGTATAGAAAGAATGGTGAATCCTCAACTTTCTGGATTAGCCCCTTTCCTTTCTAAATCAGGAGGTTTAAATTCAGGTTTTATGATCCCACAATATGCAGCAGCAGCTCTCGTTTCTGAAAATAAAGTTCTTGCCCACCCTGCAAGTGTAGATTCTATACCTTCTTCAGCTAATCAAGAGGATCATGTTAGTATGGGAACTATTGCGGCAAGAAAAGGCGCTGAAATACTTTTTAACACATCTAAAGTGTTATCTATTGAATTGTTAACCGCTGTTCAAGCAGTAGATATAGCGGAATGTGCTGATAAATTAAGTCCTGTAAATAAAAAAGTTTATGATTTGATAAGGGAAAAAGTTTCTTATATGGAAAAAGATAGAGTAATTTATCCTGATATCGAATCTTGTTATGATATAATAAAATCAGAAGCGTTAATAACTGAAACAGAAAAAATTGTTGGAAATTTATATTAATAAAGAGGTGAGAATGGTGAAAATAATTTTAGAAGATACTTTGCCAAATTATCCAAAGTTTAAAGAGGGCATAAGAAGAGCCCCTAAAAGAGAATTGACTTTGAACAAGCGTGAAATAAAACTTGCTTTAAAGAATTCTTTAAGGTATATTCCAGAACATCTTCACGAAGAAATTGCACCTGAATTTTTAGAAGAACTTATGACAAAAGGAAGAATTTATGGCTATAGATTCCGACCTGAAGGGAATTTAAAAGCAAAATCAATTGATAAATATAACGGAAAAATTATAGAAGCAAAAGCATTTCAAGTTATGATAGATAACAATCTTGACTTTGATGTTGCTTTATATCCTTATGAACTTGTAACTTATGGTGAAACTGGTCAAGTTTGTCAAAATTGGATGCAATATAGACTTATAAAAAAATATCTTGAAGTTATGACAGATGATCAAACTTTAGTTGTTGAATCAGGTCATCCTTTAGGTTTATTTAAATCACATAAATTAGCCCCAAGAGTTATAATAACAAATTCTTTGATGATAGGGATGTTTGATAATCAAGAAGAATGGAATAAAGCTCAAGCACTTGGCGTTGCAAATTATGGTCAGATGACTGCCGGTGGTTGGATGTATATAGGGCCTCAGGGGATTGTTCACGGAACTTTCAACACATTATTAAATGCCGGAAGATTAAAACTAGGTATAAAAGACAATGAAGATTTAAGAGGTAATTTATTTGTAACTTCAGGATTAGGTGGCATGAGTGGAGCTCAAGGAAAAGCTGTTGAAATAGCAAATGGCGTTGGAATAGTTGCTGAAGTTGATCGTTCAAGAATAAAAACGAGAACAGATCAAGGCTGGATTTCTTACGTAACGAATAATTGTGAAGATGCTTTCAAAAAAGCAAAGGAATTTATGGATAAAAAAGAAACTATATCAATTGCTTATCACGGAAATATAATTGATTTGCTTGAATATGCTGCGGATAATAAAATAAAAATAGATTTGTTATCAGATCAAACTTCTTGTCACGCTCCTTATGATGGCGGATATTGTCCCGCTGATATAACTTTTGAAGAAAGAACAGCACTTTTAGATTCTGATAAAGAAAAATTTAAAAAACTTGTTGATAAATCTTTAATTAGACATTTTAAAGCTGTAAAAAAATTAGTTGATCAAGGTTCTTACTTCTTTGATTATGGAAATAGTTTTATGAAAGCTGTTTTTGATTCAGGTGCAAAAGAGATTTCAAAAAATAGTATCGATACTTCTGAAGGATTCATATTCCCATCATATGTAGAGGATATTATGGGGCCTATGCTTTTTGATTATGGATACGGACCTTTCAGATGGGTGTGTTTATCTGGTAATCCTGAAGATCTTCAAAAAACTGATAAAGCTGCAATGGACTGTATAGATCCTAATAGAAGAGGTCAAGATAGAGATAATTATGTATGGATAAGAGATGCTGAAAAAAATAAACTTGTTGTTGGTACACAAGCGAGGATTCTTTATCAAGATGCTATAGGAAGACGTGATATTGCATTAAAATTTAATGAAATGGTTAGAAATGGTGAAATAGGGCCTGTAATGATAGGAAGAGATCATCACGATACAGGTGGAACTGATTCGCCATATAGAGAAACAGCAAATATTAAAGATGGTTCAAATGTAATGGCAGAAATGGCTACGCAATGTTTTGCAGGAAATGCGGCAAGAGGAATGAGTTTAATAGCTCTTCATAATGGTGGAGGAGTAGGTATTGGAAAGTCTATAAATGGTGGCTTTGGTTTAGTGTTAGATGGAAGTAAAAGAGCGGACGATATAATCATGATGGCGATGCCGTGGGATGTTATGGGAGGAGTTTCAAGAAGAGCATGGGCAAGAAACGAAAATTCTATTGAAACAGTTGCTGAATATAATAAAAACTATCCTGAAAATCATATAACATTACCTTTTGTGGCAAAAGATGAATTAATAGATAGATTAGTAGATAAATAAAAAAACAGGCTAAAAGCCTGTTTTTTAATAATTATGGTGGGCTCGGGTGGGCTCGAACCACCGACCGCCCGGTTATGAGCCGGAAGCTCTAACCAAACTGAGCTACGAGCCCCCACTTAATTACGTAGTAAATTATAACATCAGAAGCTCGTTTTGTCAATATAAAAAAATCGAAAAACGAAAATATAATATAATTTTTATATATTTGAAAAGTGATACGTTGATCATACGCTCAAATCAATATGTTGTATCAAACCTGCAGTTCCATTTTCTTTTAAATAAATACCAGTTTTTTGAATCATACCATTGAGGTTGTTTTCTGCTCCTATTAATCTAAAATTAGTATCTACATTGCCTAAATATATCGCTCCTATATTTTTATCTATAAGAGAAAAAAGTTTTGAATTTCCGTTTTCATCAAAAGTCCATATTTTCAATTTATTAAAAATTTCATCGTTTTCATCTATCCATCCATTACCATCTGAGTCATATTTTGCTAATTCTTTAAATCCATTTCCACTTTGTGGACCGAATAATTCTTTTCCATCATTTATTACTCCATCGTTATTCCAATCAACTGCCAAAAAACCGCTACCTGGATTTAAAGAAGAAATATATTCCATGTTTCCGTCAAAAGTTAAATCGAAATGAAATTTCTTTTCGGACAACTCTGCAGATGTACCGTCAAAATTTATTACTAAAGGATCTATCAAAGCATCCCCCATTTTTACACTAAAACTTTCGTAATTAAATAATTCTCTCTGTAGAGATAAACTAATATCTATATTTATTTCTTTTCCGTCAGATGTTTTAACTATACCGGTTGCATTAAATTCTGTTTTTTCAAATTCATATTCTGTTTTTGAATAATTATATTCGTAACCCCATCCTTGTAAAGGCGTTTCAACATTTCCATTAGAGTTATATAAGTTCAAATTATTTCCATGATTCTTTATTCTTTTCTTTAAATTTTCTATATCTTCAATAAAGCTTACATCTATTTTTTTCCCCGATATTCTTTCAAGCATTTCTTGTAAAAGCTTCAATTTAAATTTTTCATTTGAATCCAAAAGATTCTCTTCTTCAGAAATCTCTTCTATTCCAAAAGAATTTAAATTAACAGGAATAATTAAATCTTTTATCTTTTCTTTAAAAAATTCATTTAAAGTTTTTTCTGTATTTTCATTTGATTCTAACCAAAATTTTTCATTTTCTTTTTCTTTAACTTCTTTTTTATAAAAATTATTACTACTAATATTTATATTATAACTTTCAATCTTCATAACACTTACACCTCCTCTTTTTAATTTCTTTTCATATTTAATTAATCGTCTATTTTAATTAATTCTTGAATAATACTCTTTATTCTTTTTTTTGACTTCTTATCATTATATAGTTGAAAAAATCTTATTTTTAGACTATAATATAATTATATAAGTGGAGGTGTTATTTTGAAAAATATTAAAATGCTTTTATTGCCTTTTTCTGTTTTAATTGCTATAATTTTTTTGAATTCTATTGATATAACTCCAAATTATTATGACCCTAACGTATATGTTGAATATTCTAAAAATATTTTTATAAATGCGGATAATGTTACAGTTGAGTTTGATTCTCGAAGTGATAAGATTTTTCTTTCAGATAAACTTGAAATTAATCAGAATAATGACACTTTAATTATTAATGAGAAAAAAAATTCCTCTGGTGAAAATATAAAAATAATAATTGGAACTATGCAAAAATACAACCTTATAAGTATTAATGTTTCGAACCTTTTCTTAAAAGGTTTTTTAGAAGTTGATCAACTAAATATAACGGCTTCAAATTTAAGTTTAAATTGTGAAGTAAAAAGTGATATTTTTAATTTAGATGTTTTTAAGGTTGATTTTATTGGCACTTATCAAATAAAAGAAATTTTTATAAACAGTTTTTCAATTTTAGGAGATCTTAATGTTATAGAAACCTATAATTTAAGACTTAATACTTTTAAAATTGAATTAAATATGCGCTATTTAGATTCTTGGAAAAATACCCGAGATATCTCTTTAAATTCTTTTGGTGGAAAATTTGTAATTTTAACTTCTGAGAAAAATGAAGGGTTTTTAAAAATTAGTTCCTCTGGATTTTCAAAAATTATTGAAGAAAAATATTAATAAAGGGGAGATTCGTATGAAAAAGGTTTTATCTTTAGTTGTTCTTTTGTTAACTATTACTATGGTTTTTTCTATTAATTTTGGCGGAGGTGGGTTCACTATAACTTATATTCCACCAGATCAACTAAGTCAAACTCTTCCTGAAGGTCTTCAAAACATTGTTAACACTTCGGATCTTTCAGAGGGCTTTCTCGGAATTGGCGGAGGCGGGAAAGGTCGTATAGGAAAACATCTATTTATGGGTGGCGAAGGTTTTTCGGGATTAGTTTCTTATGATGATTATGAAATTTATATGGATTGCGGATTTTTTACAATCTCTTCTATGTTTAATTTTTTTGACTTTATAAATATTGAAGCTGGACTAGGATTAGGTGGATATATTCAACAATTAAGATTAAATTTTAGTGGAACTGGAGAAACAATCGAAGATTTTATAAATGGCGATGCTCCTTACATTAACACTTTAAACTTTGAAGCATTTGCAGCATCTTTTAATGCCGCTTTATATTTAAATCCATCAACATTTTTCAGCTTTTTTGTAAAAGGCGATTATGTAATTGGATATGCTCCCAAAAGCTGGACTTTTGAAAATGGTAAAAAAATAGTTGGAGTTAATGAAAAATTATCTGCTTTTTATACTGTTTCTTCTGGAATAACCTTTGGATTTTAATTTAAATTTTAATTTAAGTTTAAAAACCAGTGAATCTTAAGATTCACTGGTTTTAGTTCTGCTAATATATTTTCTTTTTTGCTTTATTATATAATAACAATATTTTTATAAGTAGTTATAAAAATATTTATTTTAAAAGGAGGTTTTTTATGGTTAAAGTAAGTGGTTTGTACAAATCTTTTAAAACAAAAAAAGGAAAACAAGATGTATTAAAAAATGTTGATTTCACAGCATATCCTGGAGAAATTTACGGTCTTTTAGGTCCTAACGGGGCTGGAAAAACTACAACATTAAGAACAATAGTAACTCTTTTAAAACCTGATAAAGGATATACCGAAGTTATGGGGTTGAATTCTCAAAAAGATTCTAGAAAAGTTAGAGATTCTGTAGGTTTTTTAACAGGAGATATGAAGTTATCAGGAAATTTATCTCCTAGAATGCTTTTAAAATTTTTTGGCCAATTGAATCATATCGAAAATAACATTATAGAACAAAGAATTACAGAATTATCAAATTATTTAGATATGAACACTTTTTTAGATAAACCTATAGAGAAATGTTCTACTGGTATGAAACAAAAAGCATCTATCGCAGTGAGTTTAATACACGATCCTGATGTTATAATTTTTGATGAACCTACAAATGGATTAGATATTTTAGCTTCAAAAATAGTTATAGATTTTCTTTTTGATTATAAAAAGAAAGGAAAAACTGTAATTTTATCTACTCATATAATGTCTGAAGCAGAAAAACTTTGTGATAGAGTAGGAATTTTATTAAATGGAGAACTAGTAGAAAATGGTGTAAAAGAAGAATTGTTGAAAAAATATAACACACAAAATTTAGAAGATATATTTTTTGATTTGGCAAAAGGAAAGGGGTTGCTTGAAAATGCTTAGAGATGCTATAATTATTTTTAAAAAAGAAACTTTAAATGTATTCAAAGATAAAGGAGCTATTTTTTCAGTATTCATACTTCCATTCATTATAATGCCTGCAATATTTGTAACTATAGGTTTCGTTACAGAAAGACAGCAGAGAACCGCTCACGAAACAGTATATAATTTAAATTTAGAAAATGCTAATGATGCAAGATTTATGGAAGTTCTTCCAATGTTTTTAAATTTCAATTTGGTTGATTCAGATTATGAAGAAAATTTTGTTAAAGTTGAATTTCCTAATAACTTTATTCCTGGAGAAAAGTCTGAAATAAATGTTTATTATGATTCGACTTCGCAAAAATTAACTTTTGCCGCTCAAAGAGTTGCTAATGCGTTATCTGCTTATCAAGAAATATTGACAAATGAAAAATTAAATGCTTTTGGAATGAATTTAAATACTTTAAACTCTATTAATACAAATTTAATCGATATTGCTCCTGAAGAATCTCAAGGAAGTCAATTTGCCGCAATGATGATTCCTTACATGCTTTTAATTTATATATTTTCTTCTGGAATGGGGATTGCACTTGATACTACGGCGGGAGAAAAAGAAAGAGGAAGTCTTGCTTCAATTCTTGTGAATCAAGTTTCAAGAACTTCAATTGCTTTAGGAAAACTTTTTTATGTTATGATAATAGGAATTATGAATGCTGCTTCAACTTTTGGAGGCTTAATTTTTGCATTTTATCTTAATTCTTCTATGATTGGTGGAGAAATGGAGTTTGCAAATTTTTCAGCTTTTACTCCAATGGCTATATTAGGTTTACTTATTTCAATTTTAGTATTAAGTAGTGTTGCTTCTTCTTTATTTGTATTTTTAGGAAGTTTCGCAAAAAATATGAAACAAGCTTCAGGTTTTGCAAGTCCTGTTCTTATAATTGCAATAGTTGTAGGAGTAGCTACAATGAATTTAGACACCACATCAAATTTATTGCTTTATTTAATACCGGTTGGAAATGTAATTTTTGTTCTTAAAGATATTATAATAGCTCAATTTAACACTATTGGATTTATATTGATGGTCATTTCAAATCTTACTGTAACTTCTATTTTTGTATTTCTTATTTCAAAATTATTTAATACAGAAAAAATATTGAATACTATATAAAAAAAGAGTGCTTAAAAGCACTCTTTTTTTATGGCTCCGGGTGAGGGATTCGAACCCCCGACCTAATGGTTAACAGCCATCCGCTCTACCGCTGAGCTAACCCGGAATATTCACTTACGAATATGATTATAACACCTCTTTATAAATATTGCAAGAAAATTTTTTGTTAATTAAAGATTAATTTTCATAAAATTAAAACTCTCTTTCTATAATTTTCTTATTTCAAATTTTTTTATTAATTCTTTATATAAAAATCTATTTCTTTGATGACTATAAAGCTTTTCCATTTGTATTAAAGTTAAATTAATACTATTAAGAGCATCAAATTTAAACTTCAATAATTTTTCTGACAAACAATAAAGCATACTAAATATTTCTGTTTTATCTTCAGAATCGTGTATTTTTATATAAGCTTCCTTAATTTCTTTTAAAACGATTATAAAATCTTTTTTTTCATAATCAATATCAAAATATTTTGATTCAAACGTTTGAATCTCTTTTTCAAAATTAAAATTTTCTATTTTTTGATTATTTAACAACAGCGGTATTTCAAAACTCACACAAGTTCCTACATCTTCAGCTTTAAGGAAAATGTCTCCGCCCATTATTTCGACATAATATTTTACTATGCCTAATCCTATCCCAAGCCCTTCATATTTTCTTCTCAAATAATTTTCCGAATGAAAAAAAGGCTCATATAATCTATAAATATCTTTAGAAGGAATTCCTATTCCTGTATCTTTTATAATAACTTTCAAATTTTCTTCAGTAGTTTTTACAATAAATTTTATATATCCTTCTGAAGTAAATTTTGCTGCATTATCTAAAAGTTCGTTGAAAATTTTTTTTAACTTATCCGAATCAACTACGCTATTTTTAACATGATTTGTATCAAAATCACTATTATCAAAAATAAATTTTATATTTTTTGATCTACATATAGATTCATATTTTGTGGCATTTTCAAATATAACGCTTAACAAGTTATTTTTTTCAAAATTTAATTTTATACTTGCAGATTCTGATTCTATTTTTGCCCTTTCCATCAATCTTTCAAATTTTTTAAGGAGATCTTTTGCACTTTTTTTAATAGTATTTGCTACTAAAATACTTTTTTCATTTTTTAATTCTCTTTTTATATGATCTGAAAAACCTATTATAGAGTGTAAAGGTGTTCTTATTTCATGAGATAAGACTTTTAAAATTTGTCCTTTAAATTCAGAAGAATGTTTAGCCTCAATTTCAGATCTTTTGATTTCTTTTATAGATAATTCGATATTAGAATAAAGCTTATTTAGTTCATCTACAATTATTTTAAATTCATCTTCATCATAATAATAAATTTTTGAACTTATATTTTCATTTACATTTTGAATTCCAGACAAAATACTATTAATAGGCTTTTTCATAATAAATTTAAAATATTTTATATTTATAAAAATTATTATCCAAGAAATAACCATAAAAAAAATAATTAAATACAAAGTTGTCAAAATATACTCATTTAATATATCCGAATTCATTAAAATTATTACTTCAAATCCATTTTTTTTAATAAAATCTATGTTATACCTTTCATTTTGAAAGTTTAAAAAACTTGAATTTTTTTTAATCATCTCTTCTGTAAAATCTTTGAAAATAATATTTTCTGGAAATACTAAGCCGTATTCCGTTTTTATTATAGCAAAATATTTTCCAATAGACGAAAAAGAATTTAATTTTTCTAAAAATTTTTTCATATCTATTCCATATAAATATTTGTTACCATCAAAATAATCCGAAAAAACTAAAAATACTTTTTCTTGTGGTAAAATTATAATATTTTCATCTTTAAAATCATTTTGTATAAAATTATAATCTTTTGATGATTGAAAAGTAAAAGAATTTTTATCTAAATTGTATATAATATCTATATAATTTAAATTATTTTTTTCTCTATTCATAAAATTAAAAAATTCTGATCTTATTTCAAATAATAATTCATCAACATATTTTTCTTTATTCATTTTCAAAAAACTCAAATTATTCTCAACATTTTGATAGATAATTCTATAAGAACTAAAAAAAACAAGTAAAATTGTTGTTAATGCAAATAATATAAAACTTCTATTAACATTTTTTAATACTTTTTCTGAAAAATTTTTAGACATTATATCCTACACTCCTTAAAAAATAGGTGAATTTTTATGCATATAGAAAGAATAGCGGACACATTTATGGAAATAACAAAAAACTTATATATTTATGGTTCAAGTGCCTCTGAAATAGAAAGTTATCTTTATAAAATAGGAATATCATATAACTATGATATTCAAATAGCTTGTATGGGCACTGTTATATATTTTACCATAATTGATGAAGAAGGAAACTCAACAACACGAATAAAAAGAATCACTGAAATAAAGATTGATTTTTCCAATTTAAAGATTTGGGAAACCCTTTCAGAAGAAATTATATCAAATCCTCCTTCATTTGCTGTACTAAGAATAAAGTTAGAAGAAGCTAAAAGTATAACAGAAAACAAAAATTATTCTTTTATTAAACTAATTTTTGCAGTTTTTATCGCTTCTTATTCTTTTTGTATTGTTTTTGGCGGTAATTTTTATGATGCTTTGTTTTCTGCTTTTTCGGGTTTTCTATCATATATTATAACTTATAAAATAAATAATAAAATATCTAAAGATTTTTTTGCTGGTTTTACTTGTCATTCTTTTGTAAATTTTTTTGGATTATTAACAAGTTTAAATTCATTTTCTACACTTGCTGGTTCTATAATGGTTTTTGTTCCTGGTCTTTTATTAACTCAAGGTGTTCTTGATTTGGGCGAAAGAAACTTTGTTACAGGCACTTCTAAGCTTGTTGAAGCTACTTTTGTATTAGGCGCTTTAATAATGGGTGCAGGTATGTCGGAAGCATTTTGGGGGTATTTGATATGATTATTAGAATACTTTTTGCAGGTTTTGCTTCTTCTGCTTTTGCTATTTTATTTAAAACAAAATTTAAATTTTTGCCTTTATGTTCAATAAATGGAGCATTATGCTGGTTTATATATGAAATTTTTTCTAACAATATAAGCTTTGAAAGTGGTATAATATTTGCATCTATGTCAGTTGGATTTGTTTCTTATGTTTTTTCAAAAATTATTAAAATTAATAAGAAAATGTTTGTCACATCTGGTATTATACCATTAGTTCCAGGTGCTACTGCATTTTTTGCATTACAAAGTTTTCTTGAAGGTCTTCATAACCAAGCGTTTACTTTTATGTATCAAACATTTTTTTCATCTTTTGGAATAGTTATAGGGTTGACAATTTCTGTAAATTTGACAAAATATATAGACAGTGGAAAATAAGTGGACAGCTTTTTGTAAATGCTTTTAATAATGATGTAGTAAATATGAATAAAATAAACGCGAACAAGATCTAATTTTCTAAAAAACAAATTTCGCTCTGAAAAAAACTACTAAAAATAGCAAACTCGCTACGCTCAGACATGCTATTTTCTTACGTATTTTTTTATCCTCTCAATTGTTTTTTTGACGAAAATTCTCAATTGTTCACTACTTTATTTCATTCATACTTACTGTCAAAGCGTGATAAAGAACGAAAAATATTTTTAGAAATATTTGAGAACAATTATGAAAAGTTGAAACTTATAAATAGTTAAAAAAATTATGTGATTTGTCATTTCGAACGAAAAAGCGTCCTTCTTTTGAGGAGAAATCTGCGGGTTTGTGGTTTTATGTTTTGAAATATTTTATTACAAAATCAAAGTACGCAGATCTCTCCTCCAAAAAACGTCGTTCGAGATGACAGAGCGGTGAGTGTTCAATAATTTTTACTCACTATCTTTTACGGAGGGGCTTAAAAATCAAAAATATTTTTAGAAATATTTTTGTTTTTCCTGACCAACTAACTAACCAACTTAAACAAATAATAAAGGAGGTTTAATATATGGACATAGGGAAAAGATATACTCCATCGGAAATTGAAAAAAAATGGTACTCTTTATGGAAAGAAAAAAATTATTTTGCACCAGATAAAAAGGGTGAAGAATCATTCACTATAGTTATTCCACCACCAAACATTACTGGAAGGCTTCATATGGGACATGCTTTAAATTTAACACTTCAGGATATTTTAACAAGATTTTATAGAATGAAAGGGTTTGATGCTTTATGGCTTCCAGGAGAAGATCATGCTGGAATAGCTACAGAACACGTTGTTAAAAAACATCTCAAAGAAACTGAAGGCAAAAGACGTGAGGATTATGATAGAGATGTTTTTGTAGGGAAAGTGTGGGAATGGGCAGATGAATACAGAGAACACATAAAAAAGCAAATAGAAGCACTTGGAGCTTCTGTTGATTGGAATAGAGAGAGATTCACTCTTGACGAAAAATTAAGTGGAGCTGTTAATAAGGTTTTTGTTGAGTTATATAATGAAGGTTTAATATACAGAGGAAAATATATAGTAAACTGGTGTCATCATTGTGGTACTGTTTTAGCAGATGATGAAGTAGAACATGAAGATAAAAATGGTCATTTATGGCATATAAGATATCCCTTTAAAAATAAAGACGGATACATAATCGTTGCTACAACAAGACCTGAAACAATGCTTGGAGATGTTGCAATTGCAGTTAACCCTTCGGATGAAAATAATAAACATCTTATAGGAGAAAAAGTTATTCTTCCTTTAATGAATAGAGAAATCCCTATTATTGCAGATGCTTATGTTGATCCTAAATTTGGAACGGGTTTTGTAAAAGTTACGCCTGCACATGATCCTAACGATTATCAAATAGGTTTAAGGCATGATTTAGAAAGAATTCAAATAATGGATGAAAATGTTAAAATTAATAAAAACGGTGGTAAATTTGAAGGTTTGGATAGATATGAAGCGAGAAAACTTATAGTAAAAGAACTTGAAGAACTTAATCTTCTTGAAAAAATTGAGAATTACAAAAATTCTGTAGGACAATGTTACAGATGTAGTAGTGTTGTAGAACCTATGCTTATGGATCAATGGTTTGTAAAAATGAAACCTCTTGCAGAAAAAGCTATAAAGGTAGTTGAAGATAATAACGTTAAATTCTATCCTGAAAAATGGAAAAAAGTTTATCTTAATTGGATGAATGAAATAAGAGATTGGTGTATTTCAAGACAACTGTGGTGGGGACATCGAATACCCGTATGGTATTGTAATGATTGCGAACATATAACTGTTTCAGAAGAAAAAGTAACAAAATGTGATAAATGTGATTCTGAAAATATTTATCAAGATGAAGATGTTTTAGATACGTGGTTTTCTTCAGCATTATGGCCGTTTTCAACTTTAGGATGGCCTGATTCAACTGAAGATTTAAAGAGATTTTACCCAACTTCAGTTCTTGTAACCGCTTTTGATATCATCTTTTTCTGGATAGCAAGAATGATAATGATGGGCGAAAAATTTATGGATGAAAAACCTTTTTCAGATGTTTATATCACTCCTTTAGTGAGAGATAAAAAAGGATTAAAAATGTCGAAATCTTTAGGAAATGGTATAGATCCAATTGAAGTAATAGATAAATTTGGTGCCGATCCTGTAAGATTTACGCTTTCTATTCTAGCTTCTCAAGGAAGAGATGTAAAATTAGATATAAATGATATAGAAACATATTCAAAATTTGCAAATAAAATTTGGAATGCTACAAGATTCGTTTATATAAATATGGAAAATTTTGAAGAACTTTCATTAACAGAAAATGATTTGTATGATGAAGATAAATGGATTTTTACAAGGTTGAATAGAACTAAAGAAATAGTAAACAACAATATAAAATCATATAATTTCAACATTGCAGCAAAAGCGTTGTACGAATTTTTCTGGAATGAATATTGTGATTGGTATATAGAAGCTGTAAAAGATCGTTTAAAAATGGAAGGAAAAGAAAAACATATTGCTCAAAATGTTCTTGTGCAAGTTTTGGACTCAGCACTTAAACTTTTACATCCATTTATGCCGTTTTTAACTGAAGAATTGTGGGCGGGACTTCCAAATAAAAAAGATAATGATGTAGTTATAACTTCAAAATTTCCTGAAAAACTAGAAAATCAAATCTTTGAAAAAGAAGAATCTTATTTTTCAAAGATAATGGAAATAGTGAGAGGTATAAGAAATGTAAAAGCTGAAATGAATATTGCGGTGAATAAAAATGTAAAAGTTATGTATAAAAGTATAGAAGATCTTTCTTCAAATGCACAAGAAAAAATTAAAATGCTCGGTCATGTTGAAAATATAGAAAAAACTGTTGAAAAACCAAATCAATCTGCAACAGCATATGTAGGTGAAAACATTGAATTTTATGTTCTTCTAGGTGATTTAATAGATATAGAAGCAGAAAAGAAAAGATTAGAAAAGAAAATGCAAAAAAATGAAAAAGAAGTTGAAAAATTTAAAAAGAAACTTGCAAACAAAGATTTTATAGAAAAAGCTGAACAAGATATAATAGAAGAAACAAAAGAAAAATTTAAAGAAGCAGAATATCAACTATCTAAATTATCTAAATTATATGAGGAGCTAAAATAATTATGAATTTCGAACATGTTGTAAATACTCTTTACGGAAGAAAAGCAAGTAATGTAAAAATAAAATTAGGGTTAGATAGAATTGAAGAATTATGCAGGCAATTAGATAACCCTGAAAAATCATTTAAAATAATTCATGTTGCAGGAACTAATGGAAAAGGGAGTGTAACTAAAGCTCTTTCTAAAATATTTATTGAGCAAGGATATAAAGTGGGAACTTTCATCTCCCCACACCTTGTTTGCATTACAGAAAGAATAAGAATAAATGACAATAATATCACGCAAAAAGATTTTGTTGATTTATATTATGAAATAAGTCCTGTTGTTGAAAGAATGGGAGTGCTTGATGAAGGAATGGAGCCTTCCTTTTTTGAAATAATAACGGCGATGGCTTTCAAACATTATCAAAAAAACAACATAGATATAGCAATTGTAGAAGTAGGTCTTGGTGGAAGACTCGATTCAACAAATGTTGTTAAACCAGATGTTTGTATAGTTAACACTGTTCAAAAAGATCATGTTAAAACCCTCGGAAACACTCTTGAAGAAATTGCTTATGAAAAAGCAGGAATTATAAAAGAAAATGCGGTTGTTGTTGTAGGAGATGTCAATGATTCTGTTTTTGAAGTAATTAATAAAAAAGCACAAATTTCAAATGCTTCTAAAATTTTAAGGTTTAGTAATGATTTTAATTATACTCATCCTAAATACTCTATGAACTGGAATACTATAGACTATTCAGGTATTAATCTAAACCTTAATGAACTTATTTTTAAAAGCAATGGAGCATATCAGCCACATAATTTAACTGTTGCACTTGCTGCCGCTGAATCTTATGCTGAAAAAAATTCTATTAAACTGAACGAAGAATCTCTTAGAAAAGCTATAAAAGAATTTCAATGGGAAGGAAGATTTGAAATGTTTGAAAAAGATGGAAAAAAAATTATTCTTGAAGGTGCGCATAATGTTGACGGAATAAAAATGCTTGAAAAAACGTGTAATATGTATCTACCTTTTTCAAAAAAAGTAGCTTTAATTGGTATATTAGACGATAAAGATGGCGATGAGATGATAGAAACAATAGTTAATTTATTCGATAGAATAATAGTAGCTAAAATTGATACAGATAGAAATGAAAATGCTTATGATTTGTATATGAAAATGAAAATGAATTTTAACAAACCTATAGAGTTTATAGAATCATCAGTTGAAGGACTTGAAAAATTGTTGAAAGAAAAATCTGATTATTATTTTGTAACAGGCTCTTTATATTTAGTTGGAGAAATCAGAGGATATCTTTTAAAAGACAATAATAAGGTGTTGAAATGTTAAAAAAAATAGAAGCAACTTTACTCGATTATGATAACGAAAATGCTGTTATAAAATGTAATTCTATAACTCTTGAGGCATTTCCGTCTTTTAGAGTATTAAAAAATTTAAATATCGGTGAAAAATACGATTTTTATGCACATTTTGAAATGAATGAATGGAACATGACACTATTTATATTTTTTGATTCTTTCGAAAGAAAAATGTTTACAAACTTAAAAAAAGTTTCTAAAATAGGTCCTAAAACAGCTGCAAAAATATTAAGAACAAATGATTCTGAAAAAATTGCTTCTATGATTTCTGCTCAAGATGTAAAAGGGTTGACTTCATTACCCGGAATAGGTGCAAAAACAGCTGAAAGAATTATTTCCGAACTAAAAAACAACTTTGAAACTATTGATTTAGAAGTAAAAACTGAAAGTTTTTCTGATGCTTTAGACGCACTCGAACAACTCGGTTTTGAAAGATCAAAAGTTTATAAGATAATTAAAATGGAAAATATTTCTAATCTTGATACTCAAGATATAATAAAATTCATTTTATCAAAAATGTAGAAAAATGTACACTTTATTAACTTAAACTAAAAATATAAATGTTAAAATGAAATTGTTAGAGCAAGGGGGGAGTAAAATGAAAATTTTAATATTAGCTGCAGGTATGGGGAAAAGAATGAATTCGAAAGTACCTAAAGTAATGCACAAAATTCTCGAAAAACCTATTTTAACTTGGGTGGTTGAAAAATCTCTTAATTTAACTGCTGAAGTTGCCGTTGTTTTAGGTCATGGTATTGAGCAAATTAAAAATATCATCCCTGAAAATGTTGAAATATTTGAGCAAAAAGAACAGCTAGGCACAGCTCACGCTGTAATGAGCGCTAAAAATTTTTTAACGGGTGATAATCTTCTTATAACTTATGGCGATGTACCTTTAATAAGCGAAAAAACTTTATCTGATTTAATAAAAATGCATGAGTTTGAAAAAAATGATGCAACACTTATTACAGTAGATATGGAAAATCCTTTCGGATATGGAAGAATAGTAAGAATAAACGATAAATTTAATAAAATTGTAGAACATAAAGATGCTTCTGAAAACGAATTAAAAATAAATGAAATCAATAGTGGAATAGCTATTTTTAAAACCGATAAATTGGTAGAATCATTAAAAAAAATCAAACCAAATAATGCTCAAAAAGAATATTATTTAACTGACTCATTTAATTTTATGGATAAAGTAGGAATTTTAAAGATAGCAAACCAAATTGAAATTTCAGGTGTGAACGATAGAATTCAATTATCTCAATTAGAAAAAGCTGCAAGAAATATTAAACTAAATGAATTAATGCTTGAAGGCGTAACTATAACAGACCCTGAAAGCACTTATATTTCTTATGATACGAGAATAGGCAGAGATACTATAATTTATCCTCAAACATTTATTTACGGAAAAAATATTATAGGCGAAGATTGCATAATAGGACCAATGACAAGAATAGAAAATTGTGAAGTTGGAAACAACTCTAAAATAATACATTCAGAATGCGAAAAAGCCGTAATTAAATCAAATGTTTCAGTAGGTCCTTTTACACGACTGAGAGAAAAAGCGGTTCTTGAAGAAAATAGCAAAGTTGGAAATTTTGTTGAAATAAAGAAAACCACTTTAGGTAAAGGCTCTAAAGCATCTCATTTAAGTTATTTAGGGGATGCCGAAATAGGCGAAAAAGTTAATATTGGGGCAGGAACTATAACTTGTAATTATGATGGAAAAAATAAATTTAAAACAAAAATAGAAAATAATGTTTTTATAGGAAGTAATTCTTCACTTGTTGCACCTGTTACTATAGAAGAAAATGCAACTATAGGAGCCGGTTCTGTAATAACTAAAAACGTTGAGAAAAATTCTCTTGCTTTAGGAAGAGCTAGGCAAATTACAAAAAATAACTGGAAAAAAGAAAAATAAGGAAAGGAGACTCCACCTATGTCTTTGGTCAGCAGAAACGATATGAAAGTTTTTACTGGTAACTCTAATACTCCGCTTGCACAAAAAATAGTTGAGTATATTGGAACAAGAATGGGAGATTGTGAAGTAACTTCTTTTGCGGATGGCGAAATTAATGTAAGAATTAATGAAACAGTTAGAGGATACGATGTTTATCTCATCCAATCGATATCTGATCCTGTAAACGATAATCTTATGGAATTATTAATAATGATTGATGCATTAAAAAGGGCTTCCGCCGCAAGTATTTCATTAATAATTCCTTATTATGGTTATGCAAGACAAGATAGAAAAGCTAGAGGAAGAGATCCCATAACAGCTAAACTTGTCGCAAATTTACTTACAACAGCAGGTGCTAATAGAGTGGCTACCGTTGATTTACACGCTGAACAAATTCAGGGTTTTTTCGATATTCCGTTAGATAATTTATGGAGTTTTCCTGTTTTTGCAACATATTTTTTAGAAGAAAAGAATATAAATCCTGAAAATACCGTAGTTGTTTCCCCAGATGTTGGGGCAGTAAAAAGAGCCCGAAAATTTGCCGAAAAACTATCTACTTCTTTAGCAATACTAGATAAAAGAAGACCAAAAGATAACGTTGCTGAAATAGTCAATGTAATTGGTGATGTAAAAGATAAAGACTGTATTTTGTTTGATGATATCATAGATACAGGAGGCTCATTAATAGGTGCCGCAGAAGCAATAATGAAAAATGGTGCAAAAAGTGTAACTGCAGCAGCTACTCACGGTGTTCTTTCCAAAGAAGCAAAACAAAAGTTACAAAACTCGATTATTGAACAAGTTATTGTAACAGATACAATATATCATAAAGACCTACCAGATAAATTTAAAGTGATATCAGTTGCTCCTCTTTTTGGAGAAGCTGTAGTAAGAATAAGAAAAAATTTATCTGTAAGCATATTATTCCAATAATTCGCAATAGCGAAAAACTTAAAACAAAAAGGAGTGAAAAGACGATGGCGAGATCAACAAATCTTGAAGTAGTCGTAAGAGATTTAAAGAAAAAACCATTAGCATTAAGAAGAGAAGGTTTGGTACCAGCAGTTGTATATGGTCCAGCAGTAGAAAAAAATATTCATATCAGTATTCCTAGTTCTGAATTTGATAGTATTTTAGGAAAAATTACAGAAGCATCTTTAATAAATTTAATTATTAAAGATGGAGAAAAAACAGAAAATATAACAGTATTTTTAAAAACAATTCAAAGACACAGAGTATCAGACAGACCTATTCACGCTGATTTTTATGTTCCGGCAGCAGGACATTATATGCATCTTAATATTCCTGTTCAGTATATTGGCGAACCTATTGGGGTTGAAAATGGCGGAATTCTTCAAACGATGGTTTATGAAATTCCTATAGAAGTATTACCAAAAAATGTTATCGAATATGTTGAAATAGACATTTCAAACTTAGATATTTTTGGTCATATAACACTTGAAGATATTAAAGATAAATTTACTGAAGACACAAAAATATTGATGGACGAAGACACTCTATTTGCAACAATTACAAAACCAGGTGCGGAAGAAGAACCTTCAGAAGAAAGCGATGAAGACGAAAATCTTGAACCTGAAGCAATAGAAGAAAAAGGAAGCAATGAATAATAAAAAAATTTTTATAGGATTAGGAAATCCAGGTCCACGTTATGTCTTCACACGACATAACGTGGGTTTTTTAGCTATTGATCATTATGTTGATAAAAATAAGAAATATGTTGATTTTAAAAAAATTTCTGGAAGATCTTTTGAAGCTTATGAAACAAATGAAATGATTTTAATTAAACCTTTAACTTTTATGAATTTGAGTGGTCAAATTTTTCAAGAGACATACAAAAAGTGGGGCTTATTTATCCCGCAAAATATCACAGTTATATACGATGATGTCAATTTTGATTATGGAATAGTAAGAATAAGAAAAAATGGATCTGCTGGAAGTCACAATGGTATGAAATCAATAATTTCAGTAATTGGGTCGAATTTTCCTAGAATAAGAATAGGAATTGATAAAAAGCCTGATTTTATGAATCTTGCTGATTATGTTTTAAAGCCTTTTACTAATGATGAATTGTCTAAATTAGGATTGATACTTGATCCCGTATGTGAAATAATTGATATGTTGAAAAACGAAGAAATAGATAAAGCAATGAATAAATTTAACTCTGTAAATTTTATTGAATAAAGTAGAAAGTTGGAATTGGTTGGTAAAAACATTAGATCCTTATAATAATGAAGTAGTAAATAAAGATAAAATAAACGCGAACAAGATCAAATTTTCTAAAAAACAAATTTCGCTCGGTCAAAAAATTGCTAAAAATAGCAAACTCGCTACGCTCAGACATGCTATTTTCTGACGCATTTTTTGATTCGCTCAATTGTTTTTTGACGAAAATTCTCAATTGTTCGCTATTTTATTTCATCCATATTTACCGTCAAAGTGCTAAAAAAGTTTCGATATTAAATCACTTTGATCAGTTTTTAATGTAGTGTAACAGCCACGCCGAACTTTGCGCGGCGTTACAGCACTTATAACAACGTTGGTCAGGAAATGCACTAAAGCAAGCTTCTGTATTTAATTCCCCTCTTGAGCTATGGCGTAAACTTAAGAAATTTGGGGATTATATAACCCATATCAAATAAGAATTCTAGAAAATAACTTGTTTTTTGTAATGTTATTTCTATATTATCGTAATTTTTGTAATTTTTTCGTTAT
>Ga0334886_1001965_pt1 | contig 21741 bp, 17 predicted proteins | sample GraSluR1_MG_9_FD_207232 | JGI IMG/M metagenome (GOLD analysis project Ga0334886, IMG submission 207232) | Sludge microbial communities from methane-producing bioreactor in Wageningen University, Netherlands - Granular Sludge_27_06-R1 | ecosystem: Engineered > Bioreactor > Anaerobic >... | reverse complement strand
CTGACCGCGTACCACTGCGGCGTCCGCGACAACAACGTCCATACGGTCACGGTCTACTGGAACTACGAAAGCCCGGCGTGCGGTCAACTCGGGGGCGGCAGCCTGGATCAATACCAAATCGGCGCCGCTTTACGCGCAGCGCGGCCCCAGACCGATTTCACCCTACTGGAGTTGAACGCAGCGCCGGCGGAAACCTCGCAAGTCACGTTCGCCGGCTGGGACCGTAGCGGCGAACCGGTGGCGAGCGCGTTCACGATCCATCACCCGCGCACCAGCATCAAGTGCATCAGCTTCGAGAATGACACGCTCGCGGTGACGTCCTATCTGCAGACCGCCGTGCCCGGCGACGGCTCGCACTGGCGGGTCATCGACTGGGATCTGGGCACTACTGAGCCGGGTTCGAGCGGCTGTCCGCTCTATGACGCCGCCGGCCGCGTCATCGGCCAGCTCCACGGCGGCTACGCTGCCTGCGGCAACGACCTTAGCGATTGGTATGGGCGTTTGTCCGAGTCATGGTCGGGCGGCGGCACCGCGGCCACCCAACTCGCTGCCTGGCTCGATCCGCTCGAGACGGGAGCAGTGGTCTTGGATCTCTATTCTCTGACCGATCCGCCGCTCGTGCTTGACGACCTGGTCATCACCACGAGCACGACCTCGGCGCAGATGACCTGGACGACCGCCGAGCCCGCCTTGGGCAGAATCGCCTACGGCAGGACGACCGAACTCGAACTGGGCGAGGTCGCCGAATCCGACCTCACGGCGGCGCACGAGATGGTGATCGAGGATCTCGTGCCGCGATCCGTGTATTATTACCAGATCGAGGTCGCATACGCCGGCGGCGAATCCGCGCGCACCGCGATCGGCGAGTTCCGCACGCGCGCCCTCCCGAACGAAGCCCTGGTCTTCCTTTCGCCGGTGCAGCCGAATCCGGCGCGGGGCGGGACGGTTACGGTGGAGTACTTGCTGGCCAAGAGCGGCCGGGTCCAGCTCAAGATCTTCGACCTGCGCGGGCGCCTGATCGCCACCGTCGCTGACGGGATACGGCCGGAGGGCCGTGGCCAGGCCGTCTGGGACGCTCAGCGCGCGGCGTCGGGCGCGTACGTATGCCGTCTGGATGCCTTCGGAGCTGTCGCCTCGCGGGTCTTTTTGCTGGTACGCTGAGCGGTATGGGGCAGGCCCGCCGCGGCGAGGCGGCGGGCCGTTCGCGAATGCTGCTTTACATCCAGCCGAGGCTGCGCCACAAGCGCGTGGCGGTCTCCTGCAAGAGCTTGGGCGATACCGGCGGCGCGTCGCCGCTGAGGTAGACGCGGCGGCCGCCCACCCAGACGGACCCGATGTCCCACGGGTGGAAATCGTAGAGCAGATGACTGAGCCAGGTGTCCGTGGTCAGCGGCGTTTTCTGGAAGTTGTCCAGCACGACGAAATCGGCGGGCGCGCCGGGACGCAGGCTGCCGAATGCCTCGCCGAAGTGGCGCCGCGCCAGCGCGTAGCCGCCCAGCCAGAACCGGGCGGCGCCGGCGAGGTCGAGATCGGGCGGCCTGGTTTCGCGGCCGCGGAAGAACGTCGTGCGCAACTCGCCCCACATGTTCACGTCCAGGGCGTTCGTGCCGAGCGCGACCTGATCGCCCCAGTGGCGCAGCGCCGCGCGGCCGCTGCCGCTGTTCATGTTCGAGCGGCCGCAATGGATCATCCAGGCGCCGGCGCCGGCGACCTTCGCTAGTTCGTCCGCCGTCAGGTCCACGCCGTGGGCGAGCAGCGAGCCGGGTCGGACCATGCCGCTGCCCAACAACCGCGCCACCGGGTCGGCCCAGCCGCGCTTGCGGCTGACGGCCCGGTCCTCCGGACTCTCGCCGACGTGCAGATGCGTCGGCACGTTGTAGCGGTCGCAGAGGGCCGCCAGGCGCTCCAGGGTGCGGTCCTCGAGGGTGAAGCTGGCGTGGGCGCCGACTGTGGCGCGAAACTGGGCAACGCCTTGATCGGGAGCCTCCCGCCGGCGCGCCAGATAGCGCTCGGTTTCCTCGAGCGCGGAGTCGCGCAGGCCCTTGCCGACGCGGTCGGTTACCTCGTAGCAGAGGTTGGCGCGCAGGCCGACTTCGCCGATCGCCCGCTCGACCTCGTCAAGCGAGCCGCGCACGCAGCTCGGGCTGGAGTGGTTGTCGAAGATCAGGGTGGTACCGCAGCGCACGGCGTCCCAGGCGCCGGCGATCACGCTGAGGTAGATCGACTCCTTGTCGAGCGAGCGGTCGAGATTCCACCAGACCTCGGCGAGGGTCTCCTTGTAGTCGCTCGGTTGGTGCGGCGGCTGCGGCGCGCCGGCCGTTAGCGACATGTACAGATGCATATGACCGTTGATATTGCCCGGTAGCACGGTTGCGCCGCTGAGCGCGAGCACGTCCTCGTCCGGCTGCGGCGCGAGGCCGGCGCCGCGTTCGGCGATGCGCCCGCGGCGGATGCGCAGATCGGTGTCCTCGACCAGCGGCTGGGCGACGGCCGCGAGATCGGCCGGGTAGTAGTCGAGGACGCGCCCGCCTTTCAAGAGCAGGCCCCTGCCAGCGTCGCTTTTCGCGGAGGTGTGGTTGGTCTGCAAGGCGGCTCCTTTCCGTAGCGGCCCGGGTTGGCTGCCAAGATAAATACAAATGGACGTTCCGCCGACCGACCAGCCCCGTGCCAGCGCCGGCGGCGGACGCACAAGCCCCCCGCCGCCGGCGGGGGGCTTGTGCATATAACGCGGACGCCGGCCGGCCTAACTGTCGGGCAAAAGCTCCGCGCGGGTCTTGAAGATGTTGTTGACGTTGAACTCGCCGACCACCCAGATCGTGGGCGACTCGCCGCAAACGGCGTAGTAACCGCCTGGCACCGTTCCTGCTGTCTCGCGCTGCGCGCCGAAGAGCAGAACCGTCTCCGAACCGTCCGGGCCCACCAACACCGCACGCCGGGCAGTCTTGTCGAGGCCGTAGTCCGCCAATGGGACCGCGGGGTCGGCGACATCTTGCGCCCGGATGTTCGTGACCGCGCCGAGCACGCCGTCAGCCTTGGTCTTGACGGCGCGGCGGCCGTCGTCGAGCCGCCATTCCCACTGGCTGCGGTCCGGGAACGCCTCGGTGTAGACGGTGTCCTCCGGTGCGGGCTCGATCATCTCGTACTCTTTGGTCAGGGTCAGGTGTTCGTCGCCCTCGAGCCGGATGGCGTCGATGTCCTGCCGGTCCAGCCGCACGGCCTGCAGCTCGACGAAATGCCGGCTCTGCGGCCGCGCGGGTCCGGACCACAGGCCCAGGTTGCTCAGCAGGCTCTGTCCGGTCAGGTAAACGGCGTTGTCGCCGGGGCGTTTGACGAAGTTGCCCATGCCCTGTTCGGGTTTGCCGCCGACCTCGAGCCGGAACGCCTCGCGGCCGGACGCGTCGAAACCGGCGAGCGTGATCTTGGTCGAATCGGCGAATCCGTAGTCGGCGATCACGTCCGCACTGTCGCTGCGGAACTCGCCGCGCAGCTCGCCGAGGGTCTGCAACAGCCCGTCGATGCGCTGATCGCTGGCGCGGGCGTCCCACGCCGTGGCGACGCGCCAGCCCTCCGGCGCGGCCGCCAGGACGACCACGTCGGCCTCCTGGCCGTAGCCGATGGTCAGGCGCGACAGATCGGCGCGCGCCAGCGGTCCCGGTACCAGGACCTCGCTGCTGGCGCGGCTGGTCGCGCGTTCATGGCTCGTTTTCTGGGCCACCGAGACCACGATCAACACCACGAGGATCCCGGTCAGCCAGAGCAGGTTTTTGCGTTTCAGCATGGCGACCTCCCGGTTAGGCGCCGCCGTGCAGCTCGCGGCGGTAGCGGGCGGCTTCGCCGCGCCGCTTCGCCGACCTGGCTACACCGACGATGATGAAGACAATCGGCACCAGCGCAATCACCGCGAACTGCCAGGCGATCCTTTCGCCGGCCATCACGGGTCGGATGGTGCGCTGGGTGAGCTGTTTGCTGCGGATCGTGAGCAGATCCTGGCTGCCGGTCAGGTAGTCGACGGCGTTGAGCAAAAGCAGCGCGTTCTGGCCGCCCTGCAGCACCATGTCGTCGAACATCTTCGCGCAGCCGACCAGCAGCAGCTGCGCCGGCCGCGGTACGAGCGCCGTGGCCGGCACCGGGCCGACCGGCGACGTCTCGGCGTCGTCCGCTTCCGCCGAGGTGCTCCAGCGAGGCGGATCATCGCCGTCGAACGTGTCGGGGAACTGGCCCGCGACCAAGACCGCCAGCGGCTGCGGACCGAGCATCTGCTTGCCCGCGGGGTTGATCTGGGCCGCGGTGAGCATGCCGCCGCTGAACGCCGAGCGCCAGCTCCGGCTGCTGGAGGTGAAAAGAGTTTCCGTCGCGAGGTCGTGTGCGCGCAGCTTGTCCTGTTGCAGCTCGATCGGCGTGCCCCAGAGAAAGAGCAACTGGCCGATGTGGTTGGTGACGGGCTGATCGCGGTTGACTTGATCCTGGGTGACGCGGATCTGCACCGGCGTATCCACCGGTTCGCGCATCTGCATGCGCAGACCGCCCAGGTTGACTTCGCGAGGTAGTTCGAGCATCTGGCTGTTCTGATCCAGGAAATGGTCCGCCACGACCTGGAGCCCGAATTCGCCGAGCATGTCGTCGAGGCCGCTGGTGGCGGCGGTGCCGGTAATCATCCACTCGCCGCGTTGGCCGGGCTGGTAGTTGTATTCGTGCGCCTGAACGGCCAGGAAGACGGGCAGACCGTTGCTGAGAGCTCGGTTGATCTCCCAGGCCTGACGCGCTCCGAGGTCGCGCGGATTCATCACCATGAGCAGGTCGGCGTCGGCCGGAATCGGGCTGTCCTCGGTGAGCTGGATCAGCTGGACGTCGTAGTGCTCCTGCTCGAGAAGCTGCTTGATCATGGCGAACTGGTCCTGCGGCTCCGGCGGTTGCATGCCCTGCTGCAAGTACATCATCGCGAGCTGCCGGTCGACCTCGCGTTTGGGCGCGTAGAGAGCGACCTTGGGATTGCGTTCGCGGGTCAGCCGGTAGACCGGCGCGATGACCAGGGTTTCCAGGTTCGTCAGGGTCTGCGGCAACAGGCGCGGAATGACTTCGTCGGGGTAGTCCTTGTAGGCGATGGTCATGGCGCTGTAGATCAGCTTGACGCCGATCTGATCCTTCTCGACCGACTGGACCTGGAACGGCTGGATGCCTTTCTGCGCCAGCTCCTGCTGCATCGCCTCATCATCCTGGGGATTATGGACGGAGAATTGCAGCCGGCCGCCCGAGACGCGCTCATAGTTGCGCAGTTGCTCGGTGATGTCGCGTTCGAGGTTCTTGAACTCCGTCGGCATGCGCGAGGCCGGCGTGATGTAGAGCCGGACCTGCACCGGCACCTTCAGCCCGGCGAGGATGCGCCCGGCCGCCGGCGACATGGTGAACAGCTGGTCGGCGGTCAGATCCAGGCGAGCGCCGGGCAGATTGCCGAGCACCGAGATCAAGAAGACGGCGATCCCGGCGAGGAGGATCGTCGCCACGGTGAACGTCATGCGGAAGTTGCGTCGCTTGTCGCTCATCAGTATTTCCTCCCTTCCAGCCAGAGGGCGTTCAGGAACAGGAAGAACACCGTGAGGGCCAGGAAGTAGACCACATCGCCCAAGGCCACGACGCCGCGCAGCATGGGTTCGAAGTGGGCGGTCATGCCGAGGTATTGCTGCAGGAGGCGGCCGAGACCGTCGACCCAGCCGTCGAAGACCGCGGCCACGAAGGTCTGGCCCAAGAGCCACATGATCAGGCAGGCCATCACGCCCAGGATGAAGGCGGAGATCTGGTCGCGCATGAGGCCGCTAGTGAAGATGCCCACGCTCAGGTACAGCGCGCCCATCATCAAGGCGCCCAGGTAACCGCTCACGACGGTCCCGTTGTCCGGGTTGCCCAGGGCGTTGAGCATGATTGGGATCGGCAGCGAGCCGGCCAGGGCCAGGGCGAAGAACGCGAGGGCGGCCAGATATTTGCCGAGCATCACCTCATAGGGACGCATCGGCAGCGTCATCAGCAGCTCGAACGTCCCCTGGCGCCGGTCTTCGGCCCACAGGCGCATGCTGATCGCGGGAATGAAGAACGTCAGCAGCAGCGGCAACGCGCCAAAGAATCCGCGCATGTCCGCCTGGCCGATCAGGAAGAAATTGAGCATGAACAGCAGCCCGGTCAGCAACAGAAAGACAATGATGAAGATGTACGCGATCGGACTGTTGAAGTAGCTGGCGAACTCGCGCCGGAAGACGACGTTGGTGTTGTTCATCTCAAGCCACCTCCTGCCGCGGCGTGGCGGCTCGGGTCAACTCGATGAACGTGTCTTCGAGCGAATAGTGCGACTCGTGCAGCTCGGCCAACGGCCAGCCGCGCCGGCCGGCCAGCTCGGCGACGGCTCCCGCCAGGTCCTGCTGGAAGGGCGCGCGCAGTTCGAAGCGGCTGCCCTTGCCGTCGACCTCGCCCAGATAGCGCAGGCGCGACACGGACGGGAGATCCCGCAATGCCTGCTCTACCTCGGCGGCCGGGCGGCGCAGGGTGACGAAAACCCGGTTGTCGCCCATGGCCTGCTGGGTCAACTCCTGGATCCGTCCGTCGGCGACGATGCGGCCTTCGTTGATGATCACCACCCGCTCGGTGACCGGGCTGACCTCCTGCAGGATGTGGGTCGAGAAGATCACGGTTTTCTGGCCCGCGAGGCTGGCGATCAATTTACGGATGCCGATGATCTGCAAGGGGTCCAGACCGCTGGTGGGCTCGTCCAGGATGAGGATGTCCGGATCGTGGATCAACGCCTGGGCCAGCCCGGTGCGTTGGCGATAGCCTTTCGACAGCTCCTGGATGCGCTTCTTGTACTCCGTGCGCAGGCCGCAGGCTTCGACGCACCAAGCCAGGCGTTCGCGCAGCTTCGCGCCGTCGAGGCCGCGTGCCTGGCCCACGAAGGTCAGGTACTCGTCGACATTCATGTCGTGGTAGAGGGGAACGTTTTCAGGCAGATAGCCGATCCGGCGGCGGACGGCCAGGGGCTGCTCCAGGACATCGATCCCATCCACCTTGACCTGGCCGCCGTCGGGCGCCAGGAAGGTGGTGATGATCTTCATGGCCGTGCTCTTGCCGGCGCCGTTGGGGCCGAGGAAGCCGAGGATCTTGCCGCGGGCGACCTCGAACGACACCTGATCAAGCGCGACCGTGTTCCCGAAGCGCTTCGTGACGTCGCGGACTTCGATCATCTCCGAAGCTCTCCTTGCAGGTCTGACGGTGACGGGTTTACAGGACGAAAAAACACCAAAAATCCGGCTGCTTGGCAGGCCGGTACCGCCCGCATAGAATATGCGCCGTCAGGGGTAAACGGCAAGCGAACGAGACGGTTCCAGAATTTCCTGCGGAGCTGCCTGCGATGAGTCCCGTCGAAAGCCAGGGCGGGCGCGACGAAACATCGGCGCGCCTGCATCGTTATACGCTGCCCGGCGGCTGGACCGTTCTGGCCGGCCGCACCGACTGTGACAACGAGTGGTTGAGCCTGCGCGTAGCCCGCGCCAATGACTGGTGGTTTCACGTGCGGGGCTTGCCGGGCGGCCATGTCGTGTTACAAGTGCCGGCCGGCGCGGATCCCGATCGCGCCACGGTGCGGGCGGCCGCGGCCATCGCCGCCTGGCACTGCAAGAAGCGCGGCGCCAAGCAGGTTGCCGTCACCGCGGCGCGGGCGCGTTACGTCAGTAAGTCGCCCGGCTCGCCGCCGGGCACGGTCCAGGTTCGGCGCGAGGTCGTGCTGCTGGTGCGGCCGGCGCTGCCCGGCGGGAACCAAATTCCGCCGGAAGTGTCTTGACGTCTTGCCGGCAACCGGCATGATCGTCCGCACGGAGCGGTGGCGCGCCGTCGGCGGCGCAGGACCGTCGCGGCCGGCCGTCCGTAGAGATTCCTGCAGAGAATGCGGCCGCTGGCGCGCCGCAGCGAACCCAAGGTTGAAGGAGGCACCAACGTGCGGTCTGTGTGCAGAACTCTCGTGCCGCTGCTGACGGTCGCGGCGCTCGCGCTCTGGTCCGGCTGCGGAGGCAAGACCGTTACCCGCGTCGATCCGGGGGAGCAGATCGACCTGAGCGGCAGTTGGAACGACATCGACAGCCAAAACGTGGCCGCCGATCTGGTGGCTCAGATCACCGGCGCGGCGTGGGTGGAAAACCACCTTGTCGAGGCGGGCAAGCGTCCGACGATCATCGTCGGCACGATTCGCAACCGGACGGTCGAGCACATTCCGATGAAGACTTTGACCGCGGACCTCGAGCGCGCGTTCATCACCAGCGGCCGCGTCCAGTTGGTCGCGAGCCCGGACGAGCGCGAGCAGGTTCGCCAGGAACGGGCCGAGCAGCAGGATTTCGCGTCGCAGGAAACCATGGCCCGCTGGGGCCGCGAGCACGGCGCCGACTATATGCTTCTGGGAGAGCTCAACACGATCGTCGACCAGGAGGGCAAGACGCAGGTGAAGTACTATCAGACCGACACCTATCTGGTGGATCTGGAGACCAACATCAAGGTCTGGGCCGGACAGACCAAGACCAAGAAGTTTATCAGCAACCGTAAGTACCGCAGCTAGGAGCAAGGGATGTCCCTGCGCCGTGGGCTGACTGCGCGCGCGCTGGGGGTCGGAGTCCTCGCGGTCCTGGCCGCCGGCTGCGCCACGTATACGGCCAAGCTCGCCGATCTGCGCCCCCAGCTCCAGCGTGGCGATTACGAACTGGCTCTCGCCACGCTCGACAAGGGCGCCGGCGGCAAGGACGCCGTGCTGGTCTGGCTGGAGCGCGGCATGATCCTGCACCAGGCCGGCCGCTGGGTCGAGAGCAACGAGGCGTTCGCGGCCGCCGAGCGCACCGCCCGAGAGCTCGAGGCCCGCAGCCTCAGCGAAGGCGCCGTATCCCTGCTGACCAACGACCAGGCGCTCGCCTATCGGGCGCGGCCGTTCGAGCTGGGCATGGTGCCGTACTACCGCGCCCTGAACTACGTGGCGCTCGGCGAGCGCGAAAGCGCCCTGGTTGAGGCGCGCAAGGCCAGCCTGCTGCTCGCGCAGTCCGTCGACGCGACGCTCGGCGGGATCGAGCGCGGCTCGACCAGCGATTTCCAGCGCACGCGCAACGATCCCTTCCTGCTCTATTTCACCGGCATGATGTACGACTGGGACGGCGAGCTGAACGACGCCTTCATCGCGTACCGCAACGCCGCCGTGGCCTATCAGGATCTTCACCGGCTCCTGGCTCTGGACATTCCCCCCTGGCTCGGCGGCGATCTGCGGCGGACGGGACGCCAACTCGGGTTCGCGGCTGAACTCGAGCAATTGCAGGAGGCGTGTCCTATTGTTTTCGCCGCAGCCGACAGCTTGGGTCCAGGGAGCGCCGCCCGCGGACCGGCGCCGGGCCAGGGCGAGGTCGTCGTCTTGGTGGAGGTGGGGTTCGTGCCGTTACGCCGGGAGACCAAGCTCAATCTGCCGATCTTCGAGTCGGACCGCGACGACGACCGTCGCGCTTGGGCCTGGGATCTCTCGACGCGCGCGCATGGCGGCTATGTCTACCCTAACACCGTGCGCATCAAGTACTGGTTGACGGTCGCCGTGCCCGGCTTGCAGGCCGCCCCCGCCGCCGTCCAGTTCGTGGCGGTGCGTGCGCCCCAAGGCGGGACGGTCGCCGCGAGCGTGGCCCATCACCCGGCCGCCGCCGCCTCGGTCACGTTCGCGGCGGAACAGCCCACACTCCTGTTCAAGACAGTTCTGCGCGGTCTGACCAAGTATCTGGCCACGCGCGAAGTCGACAAACAGGGCCGGGCCTTTGGGGTTCTGGCCAATATTCTCGGCGCTGCCACCGAGACGGCCGACACGCGGAGTTGGTTGACCCTGCCCGAGCGCATCCACCTGGTGCGGCTGCGGCTGCCGGCCGGCGTCCATGATCTGGAAGTGGAACTGCGCGACACCAGCGGCCGGTTGCTACGGCAGGAGTCTCTGGGCCCGGTGGCGGTGCGAAGCGGCGACTGGACCTTCGCGCGGCACCGGGTCTACGATTTCTAGAAGCCCGGATTGTTCATGAAGGACCGGCTGCGAAAGGTCAGATGCTTGCCAGGGCGCGCGTCCTCGGATCGGCGCAAGCGGGGATTGGCGCGGCGCACCATCTGTGGCATGCTGGCGGCCGATTGCGCTTGATGCCCCAGGCTTTGGACCGGAGTGAGCCCATGAGCGTGCAACTTGCCGACCTGGTCGCCAGGACGCCGGAACTGGCGGCGATGCCCGCCAGCAGCGCCCGCCTGCTGACTCTTTTGGAGGAACCGGATACCCCCGTGAGCGACGTGCTCGCGGTCATCGAGAAAGACCCCGGCTTGACGGCCAATCTCTTGAAACTCTGCAACTCGGCTTACTACGGCTTGCGCCGCGAGGTGGGCAGCGTCCGCGAGGCGCTCGTCCGGCTCGGCAACCAGACCGTGATCACCCTGGCGTTCGCGGCGAGCATGGGCCGCTTGCTGCAGGTTCCGGTGACAGCCTACCGTCTGCCGCGGGGACAACTCTGGCGGCATACGCTCGCGGTCGGGCTCCTGGCCACACGCTGGCTGCCGGCCGGACCCGCCGACGTGGAACGGCATCGAGCCTTCACGGCGGGCGTCGTCCACGACATCGGCAAACTGCTACTGGACCGGCCCCTGCGCGACGGTCTGGAACAATTGCCGCCGTCGCTCGACTATGAGGGGTTGCTCGCCGCCGAGCGGCAGCTTCTGGGTTTCGACCACGCGCAGGCCGGCGCGGCGCTGGCCGAATCGTGGAACTTCCCGGTAGATCTCGTGGCGGTGATCGCCGAACACCACGGCGCCGGCAGAGAGAACCGCCTCGCGGCGCTCATAACCGCGGCCGACCTGCTGGCGTCGCAGCGCGGCCACGATGGCGGGGCGCCGGTGGTCGACGACGCGGCGCTCGAGGACGCGCTGACGGCTGCCGGGCTGGATCCGGACCAGACCCTGGCCGATGCCGACCCTGCGCTGCGCGACCTGGACGGCATGCTGGCGCTCCTGGGTGCCTGACGCCGTGAACGTCCTGTTCGTCTGCACGGCCAATTCCTGCCGCAGCCAGATGGCGGAAGCATGGGCACGCCGCCTGTTCCCGGCTCACTGGCGTGCGGCGAGCGCCGGTTTACTGGTTTATCCGATCAGCGAGCGCACGCGGTCGGTGATGCGCGAAGTCGGCCTGAGTCTGGCCGACCACCACCCCAAATCGATCGACGGCCTGGACCTCGATGCGTTCGATCTCGTCGTGACGCTGAGCGCGGACGCCGGCCGCTACTTGCCGGAACTACGGGAGCCCGCACGCCACTGGCGCCGGCCGTTTACCGATCCCATGGGCGCTGTTGGCACCGAGCAAGAGATGCTGGACGCATTCCGGACGGGCCGGCAGCGAGCCCTCGCGATCGTTCAGGAAATCCTCGGCGCGTTCGGCGGCAGGACCGGCGCGGAACCGGTTTCGACGTCCGGCGACGATGGTCATAACTAAAAATATAACAATGTTTTAAGTCGATACACGGCGTTGCGGAGCGGCATCGTTGAACCGTCCGGGAGGGTTCCGCCGGGCCGCGGCCGGCGACGGCGCGAGATTTTTTTTGATCCTGCCCGGACTCGCTTGCTGGCCGATTTGCCTAACGTTAACACCCCCGCAGCTAGTGGAAATCTTTAAGCAAGAACCCGGTCACGGAAAAAGCTCTTGGCCCGACCGCGAAAACTGTTAGATAGTACCGATCCCCAAGGGAATGTATCGAGGCGTATGATTCGCCCCAACATCTTGGGCTATGAATAGTTTTCTCCGCGAAATAGGCGTTGGGAATAGACCCGGTACTTCAATCGGATCTTGGCCGAAATTTTACGGGACGGGTCGTGGACCATGGCGCGATGGATCGCGTCACGAGTTCCCGCAGGACGAAGGAGCCATCGCACCATGAAGGAACAATTCCAGAACAAGCAACGCGCGGCGGCAGCGGACGACGTCTTGTTCGCCGGCATGGCCGAGCAAACCGTTCTCGCTTCCGGCCTGGCGGCCGGCAACGAAGTCGATACCGTGCAGGGTCTCTCCCTGGAACGGCGGTTCACCACGGCAGGCCGGGATCCCTTTGACCAGGTCCCCTGGGAGCGCCGCACCGCGACCATCACCAACGACAAGGGCGAGGTCCTCTTCAAGCAGGAAAACGTCGAGATTCCAGCGAGTTGGAGCCAGATGGCGACCAACGTCGTCGTCAGTAAGTATTTCCGCGGCGGGCTCGGAGCGGCCGATCGCGAGTCGTCGGTGCGCCAGTTGATCGGTCGGGTGGCCGACACGATCACGGGCTGGGGACTGGCCGACGGTTACTTCGCCTCGGTCGAGGCCTGTGAGATTTTCGGCGCCGAGTTGAAGTACCTGCTGTTGCATCAGCACGTGGCCTTCAACAGCCCGGTCTGGTTCAACGTCGGCGTGGAGAAGAAACCCCAGTGCTCCGCGTGCTTCATCAACGCCGTCAACGACAGCATGGCCAGTATTCTGGACCTGGCTAAGACCGAAGGACTGCTCTTCAAGTACGGCAGCGGCACGGGCACCAACTTGTCGACCTTGCGCTCCAGCCGGGAAACACTTTCGACCGGCGGGCAGGCGTCTGGACCGGTCAGTTTCATGCGCGGATTCGACGCATTCGCCGGCGTGATCAAGTCCGGCGGCAAGACCCGCCGCGCCGCCAAGATGGTCATCCTGAACGCCGACCATCCCGACATCGAGGATTTCATCGACTGCAAGGTGAACGAAGAACGCAAAGCGTGGGCGCTGATCGACCAGGGCTACGACGGATCGTTCAACGGGGAGGCCTACAGCTCGGTCTTTTTCCAGAACAGCAACAACTCGGTCCGGGTCACCGATGATTTCATGCGCGCGGTCATCGAGGACGGCCCCTGGGTTACCCGCGCCGTGACCGACGGGCGACCCATGAGCACCTATCGCGCCCGGCAGTTGATGCGCAAGATCGCCGTCGGCACGCACATCTGCGGCGATCCCGGTCTGCAGTTCGACACCACGATCAACGACTGGCACACCTGCAAGCACACCGACCGCATCCGGGCGTCGAATCCGTGCAGCGAGTATATGTTCCTCGACAACTCGGCGTGCAATCTGGCGTCGTTGAACCTCATGAAATTCCGGCGGCCGGACGGCGAGTTCGCGATCGAGGATTTCCGGTATGCGGTCAAGATCGTTTTGACGGCGATGGAGATCATCGTCGACAACAGCAGCTACCCGCGGGAAGAGATCACACAGAACAGCAAGCGATTCCGGCCGCTGGGCCTGGGCTACGCCAATCTCGGGGCGCTGTTGATGAGCCGCGGCTTGCCGTACGACAGCGACGAGGGCCGCGACTTCGCCGCGGCGATCACGGCGCTCATGTGCGGCCAGGCGTACCTGACCTCCGCCGAGATTGCGCGGGAGCTGGGGCCGTTTGCCGGTTACGAGGAAAACCGCGAGCCCATGCTCGCGGTGATCCGCAAGCATCGAGCGGCTCTGGGCGGCATCAATCGCCACCGCGTGCCCGCCGATCTCTATCAAGCGGCGGACGAGGCCTGGCGCCAGGCCTTTGTCGTGGGCCACGACTACGGCTTTCGCAACAGCCAGGTCACCGTGCTGGCGCCGACCGGCACCATCGGCTTCATGATGGATTGCGACACCACGGGCGTCGAACCCGATATCGCCTTGATCAAGTACAAGAAGATGGTCGACGGCGGCATCATGAAGATCGTCAACCAGACGGTCCCGGGGGCGTTGCAGCGCCTGGGATACACCGACCAGCAGATCCAGGACATCATGCGCTACATCGATAGCGAGGAGACGATCGAGGGCGCCCCGCACCTGGCGGACGAAGACCTGCCCGTGTTCGACTGCGCCTTCAAGCCGGCCCGCGGCAAGCGCAGCATCCACTACACTGGCCACCTGCGCATGATGGGCGCGGTGCAACCGTTCATCTCAGGCGCCATTTCCAAGACGGTCAACATGCCACGCGAGGCGACGGTCGACGAGATCCAGCAGACCTATCTGGAAGCGTGGAAGCTCGGCCTCAAGGCGGTGGCGATCTACCGCGACGGGTCCAAGCGCCTGCAACCGTTGAACACGGCGCGCGACCGGAAACAGGCGCCGGATACGGCCAAGCCGGAGCTGCTGTCACCCCCGGAACCGCACCGAGTGCGCTTGCCCGACGAGCGCCAAGCGCTCACCCACAAGTTCTCGATCGCCGGCCACGAGGGCTACATCACCGTCGGGCTCTATCCCAACGGCAAACCGGGCGAGATGTTCATCAGCATGGCCAAGGAGGGCTCGGTTGTTTCGGGCCTGATGGACAGTTTCGCCACCGCGGTCTCGATCATGCTCCAGTACGGCGTGCCGCTCAAAGTGCTGGTCAACAAGTTCAGCCACATGCGCTTCGAGCCGAGCGGCATGACCACAAACCCGCAACTGCCGATGGCGAAGTCGATCCTCGACTATATCTTCCGCTGGCTGGATCTCAAATTCGGCGAGGATACCGCGCCAGCCGAATCAGCCGCAGCTGTTGACGACGTGGCGGAGGTTGCGGCGGACGCCGCCGAGGCGAATGCGGCTGCTGCTGTACGGGCGACCAAGGCCATGGCTGCCGCCGCCGGGGCGATCGCGGCCCAGGAGCATCGGATTTTCGAAACCCAGGCGGACAGCCCGCCGTGCCCGGAATGCGGGTCGGTAACCGTCCGCAACGGATCGTGCTACAAGTGCCATAACTGCGGTGCGACGACCGGCTGTAGTTGAACGGGGTCGCGAACGGACTCGCTGAATGCCCCGGCCGGGCCGACCTGGAAGGTCGGCCCGGTTTTTATAGCTCTTGCGGCTCTTCTTGCCGCTTGCCGCGGTCCCACGCGCGGCGGGATGATGGGGTCCGGCGGCATGCCGCGACCGGGCGGGCGCCGCCGCCGCCGCGGCTTCCGCGCGAGAGAACGGTCTCGCGGTGGCCAACGCGGGCGTCATGTGGCAGAATGGAGCCGGCGCGGGTGCCCATCGGCTAGGCGTCCGGCCTGCCGAGCGATCTTGGCCAAGGAGGGCGACCATCCCATGAGAATTCACGAGACAGGGCGGCACTCGGCCGTCGCCATGGCCGTGCTGCTGGCGGCGATGGCGGCCGCGACGACGCCGGCTGCCGCCGCTCCTGACTGGAACCGGCTCGACGATCCCCTGCAAGGAGGAATCGGCGTGCATGTCGGCCGCATCGGCGGCACGGGCCTGGCGTTCAAATGGCCGCTCTGGTGGTGGCTGCAAGTGCAGACAGCCGGCGGCATCTGGAATACCGAGGACAACCGCCGCCACAACTTGGGCCTGGAGCTGCAGTACCTATTGCGGCAGGATCCCCGCCTGCGGCTGTACCTCGTCGGCGGCTACGGCTACAGCTATAGCCGGGAGCGAAAGAAGCCGACCGGCGCTCCGGAGTACTGGGCGCGCGACACGAACTGGAACAGCGGCTTCGGCGTGGGCGTCGAGCGGCTCCAGGGCGAGCGCTGGTCGATCCAACTAGACCTCGCGTTCACGTACCGAGAGGACAAGGACTCGGTCACGCTCTGGCCTCAACTCGGCTGCTTCTTCTACTGGTAGCCGTGGACGACCGCCGCGCCATCCGTGCCTGGTGTCTCTACGACTGGGCCAACAGCGCATTCGCCTGCACGGTGATGGCGGCGCTGTATCCGCCGTTCTTTCGCGCCATTGCCGAGGCCGACGGCCTCGCCGCCGCCGCGGTGACGGCCCGCTGGGGCCTGGTAACCGGCCTGGCGCTGCTGGCGAGCGCCCTGCTCAGCCCCGTCCTGGGGGCGGTGGCCGATGTGACCGGCGCGAAGAAAAAGCTGATGGCTCTGTTCATGGCGCTCGGTACGGTCGCGACGGCGGCCTTCGCCGCCTTGCCCGATCGCGGCTGGCCCCTGGCCGGCTTCGTGTTCGCCGTGGCCAGCCTCGGATTCACCGGTTCGATCGTGTTTTACGAATCGCTGCTGCCGCACGTGGCCAGCGCGGGCAATCTCCACGCGGTCAGCACGCGGGCGTACGCCTGGGGCTACCTGGGCGGCGGCTTGCTGCTGATCGTCAACATGCTCTGGGTGACCATGCCAGGCGCCTTCGGCCTGCCGTCGGTCGCGACCGCCGTCCGCTTGAGTTTCGTCAGCGTGGCGGTCTGGTGGAGCGCATTCTCGCTGCCTTTTTGGCGGCGTGTGCCTGAACCCGCGGCCGCGGCGCGCGTTGCCGGCGGCCTGATCTGGCGCTACAGTTTCGCGCAGATGCGCGACACGTGGCGCGACCTGCGCGGTTATCGCCCCCTGCTGATCATGCTCGCGGCTTACTGGCTCTACAACGACGGCATCGGCACGATCATCAAGATGGCCACGTCCTACGGCGGTGAGCTCGGGATCGGCACTCCGCAGATGATCCAGGCGCTGGTCTTGACTCAACTGATCGGCGTGCCTTGCACATTGTTGTGCGGGCGGCTGGCCGAGCGCGCCGGCGCCCGCCCGGTGCTCATGGGCGGCCTCAGCGTCTATGCCGCGATCTGCGTGTTGGGCTACTTCATGACCGTCGCCTGGCAGTTCTTCTTGTTGGCGGCGCTCGTGGGCACCGTCCAGGGCGGCACCCAGGCGCTCAGCCGCTCGCTCTTCAGCAGCATGGTGCCCCGGCACAAGAGCGCCGAGTTCTTCGGGTTCTACGCCATGAGCGGCAAGTTCGCCGGGATCGCCGGCCCTTTGCTCTTCGCCCTCGTGAGCCAGCTCGCCGGCGCGAGCCGGCTCAGCGTTCTGTTCCTGCTCGTCTTCTTCGTCTCGGGCGCATGGCTGCTCAGCCGGGTGGACCTCGCGGCGGGTCGGGCGCAAGCTCTGGCCGTCGAAGCCCGCGACCGTCGAGCGCATCCGGAGCCTGCCCCGGACGTCACCGCCAATCAGCCAAGGAGGCCGCGATGAAAGCCGGACGTCCACGCATCACCAAAGACCCGATGTACCAGATGCTGCGGGTCGACGACACCAAGGGCTTCAACGCGCGCAAGGCGCAGGGCGGCACCTGCGACCTGCGTGGCGTCGACCTGCGCGGGCTGGACCTGCGAGGCCTCGACGCTGACGGGCTCGACCTGAGCGGCAGCTATCTGCGGGACGCCGATCTGCGCGGAGTCGACCTCAGCCAGGTTCACCTGGCGGGTTGCAGTTTCTACGGCGCCAAGATCAGCGGTACGCTGTTCCCGGCGGAACTGACGGCCGAGGAAATCCGGCTTTCGGTCGAACTCGGCACCCGGGTGCGCTACCGCCAGTAAAATCGGACTTGATAACTATCATTTCATGGTGCTTCGTTGGCGCGGATGATCGGGGTCTTGACGGGCGACACGATTCCGAGGTGCGCGATGGCGCGAAACACCGTCCTGATACCGACCCTGCAGCCGGTCGCGACGGCGTGCGCACCACAGCCTGTGCCGCCGCTTCAGGGCTTCGGCAGGCTGAGGTTAGCGATCGCCGCGGGGTTCGTGACGCTCGCCCTGCTCGTGCCGGTGCAACTTCTAGTGCGGCCGCCGATGCTGCTGGCGGAGCGCTTCGTTGCCGGCGCCGGCTGGATCGAGCTCGGGTTGCTGGCCGGCTACGCGGCCTGGCTGGCGGCGACCCTGCAGCGGCCGGGGGCGTGGTCCCGCTGGCGGCCGCGGGTCTGGTTGTTGTTCTCGTTCGTTTTCTTCGCGCAGCTCATCCTGGGCCTGGCGGGTGTCCAGCAGTGCTTGATGACCGGCGCCCTGCACCTGCCGGTGCCGGCGCTGGTGGTCGCCGGCCCGGTCTATAGGGGCGAGGGTTTCTTCATGGCCGGCTTGCTCCTGACAACCCTGGTCCTGGTGGGGCCGGCGTGGTGCAGCTGGCTGTGCTACGTCGGTGCCGGGGACCAGCAAGCGGCGCTGCGCCGACCGCTGGGCCGGCCGCTGTCGCCGCGCCGGCGCGAGGCCATCCGTCTGGGTCTGCTCGCAGCGTCGCTAGGCGCCGCCTGGCTGCTGCGGCGGTTGGGAGCCGCGCCGCTGACTGCAGCCGCGCTGGCGGGCGGTTTCGGACTGGCCGGCGTCGCCGTCATGGCGGCCGTCTCGGCGCGCCGAGGCTGGCTGGCGCACTGCACCAGTTTCTGTCCGCTGGGATGGCTCGTGGTGCGCTTGGGGCGAATCTCGCCGTTTCGTCTGCGGATCGCGCCCACCTGCCGGTCTTGCGGCCACTGCCGCCCGACCTGCCGCTACGGCGCTCTGGATCGAGAGGCCTGGCGGCGGTTGAAACCACACAAATCTTGTACACTATGTGGTGATTGCCTGGACGAGTGCGGGGCGCTGCAACTGTCGTTCCCGGGGCTGACGAGCCCGGGGGCCCGGCGTTTGCTGAGTGTCCTGGTGGCCGCGTTGCACGCGGCGTTCTTGGGGCTCGCCCGTATCTGACCGCCGCAGGGCTGATTTGATGGAATGAAACGATGGACATGACGCGCGACTTTCTGCTGGCGCTCTGGCTGGTGACGGCTCAGATGGCGCCGTGGCTCTTGCTGGGGTTTCTGGTCGCCGGCTTGTTGTCGGTCTACGTCTCGGCGCGATGGCTGGAACGACATCTCGGATCGCGCGGTATGGCGCCGGTCTGGAAAGCGTCGCTCTTCGGGGTGCCGCTGCCGCTGTGTTCCTGCGGTGTGCTCCCGGTCGGCGCCAGTCTACGCCGGCATGGCGCCAGCCGCGCGGCGACCACCGCTTTCTTGATCTCGACACCGCAGACCGGCGTCGACTCGATCGCCGTGACCGGCGCGCTCCTGGGACCGGTCTTTGCCGTGTTCCGCCCGGTCGCGGCGCTGCTCACGGGGATTCTGGGCGGCGCGCTCGTACACTTGGCGGTGCGGGAGGAGACGACACCGCCCGCCGCCGAGATCCTGCCGGCCGCGGCAACCCCGGTGGCGCGGCTACGGTCGGCGCTGCAGTACGGCTTCGACACTCTGCCGCGGGACATCGGCAGGCCGCTGGTGATCGGCTTGTTGCTGGCGGCGCTGATCACGGTGCTGGTGCCGGCGGGTTCGTTGTCGGGGTTGCTCGGCGGCGGACTGCTGCCGATCCTCGCCATGATGGCGGTCGGGATCCCGCTGTACGTGTGCGCCACCGGTTCGGTGCCGTTGGCGGCGGGATTCATTCATGCCGGGGTCTCGCCTGGTGCAGCGCTGGCCTTTTTAATCGCTGGTCCGGCGACCAACGCGGCGATGGTCACCACGTTGTTGAAGGTTCTCGGGCGGCGCACTACGGTCTTGTACCTGGCGACCATCGCCGGCAGCGCGGTCGGCGGCGGCTTGCTGCTCGATGCCGTTGTGCGCGGCCTCGACCTGCCGATTGCCGTCTTGTCCGCCTGTCACGACCATGCCGCGGTCGGCTGGCTCGATCACGTCTGGGCCGGTCTGTTGACGGTGAACCTGGTCTGGGTATTCAGGCCGCGTCGCGCCGCGACTGCGGCGGGCACGACCGGCGCGGCGGATCAATCTGCGCGCCACGGCGATCTGGCCGTCTTGCGCCCGGTTACCTTGCGGATCGAAGGCATGACCTGCCACCACTGTCGTGCGAGCGTGGAGCGCATCCTCGGCGAGCAGGCCGGGGTGCGCCGCGTGATCGTCGACCTCGCCGCCGGCCGCGCGGAGATCCACGGCGATGCGCTCGACCCAGCGCGCCTGTCCGCCGCGGTCAACACGCTGGGATTCAGGGCACAGAGCGACAGGTCAGGCTGACGCAACCGCCCCCGCTGTGGTATAATGAACCGTGTCTTCGGCGCCGGTGGTGCTTGCTGGCCGGCGGGTAGGCGGCGCGAGAGCGGCGCGAGGACCGCGCGTCGCGAGTGGGCGGTGTTTGTCGATGGCCATCGCACTCCGAGAGGGTGCGGGCTTCGTTTGCGGGGTGTCATGGTGTCCAATGTGCGTCGTCGGCGAGCGCTGGCCTGCTTGCTATTCGTTGTCACGCTAGGATCGCTGTGTTTCGCCTCGCCGCCGTCGCCGGGGCCTCGGCTCGTGGCGGAGTGGGAACCGGCGCTGGGCACACTGATCCGCTGGCCGCTCGGGCTGCCGTTCGCCGTCGTGCGCGAACTGGCTCGCGACGATCGCCTGTACACCCTGGTCGCCGGGCCCAGCGCCGAGCAGCAGGCGCGCAATGCATTCGCCGCCGAAGACGTCAATCTGGCCAACGTCGTGTTCATTCATGCCAGCATCTACTCGATGTGGACCCGCGACTGGGGTCCCCAAGCCGTCTACGACACCGCGGGTGTGCTGGGCTACGCCGACCCGTGGTTCGACGGCTACCCATGGGTACCTGGCTGCTTCCTTGTTGCGTCGCCGCCCGGCGGTTCTCTGCCCGAGCGCAGCGGACGCGGCTACGAGCAGGACGACGCCCTGCCGGCCGTCGTCGCCCAGTTCCTTGGCGTGCCCCATCATCCCCTGGCGGCCTACCTGACCGGCGGCAACATCATGACTGACGGCCAAGGCGTCGCTTGGTCGACCGAGCAGATGGTGGCCGAAAACGCCGCTTCCATGAACATCGATGTCTTTCGCCAACGTGTCCAAGCGGCGACTGGAATCCATGACTACCGCTTCGTGATCAGCCCCGAGATCCACGGCATCCAGCACATCGACTGCTACGCGAAACTCCTCGACGAGGAGACGGTGCTGGTCAAAGAGGTCCCCGCCTGGCATCCGGAGCACGCCTGCTGCGAGGCCGTGGCGGCGGCCTTCGCCGCGTCGCTCACCTGCTACGAGCGTCCCTACCGTGTAGTCCGTATCTGGTGTCCACCCTATGCAGGCGATGCGGTTGCTGCGTACACGAACTCACTGATTCTCAACCGCAAGGTGCTTGTACCTCTGTTCAACCTGGCCTCCGACGCGGTGGCGCTGCAAACCTACCGTGACGCCATGCCGGGCTACGACGTGCTTGGCTTCGCCTGGGGCGCCTGGTACTCGTACGATGCCCTGCACTGCCGCACCATGGGTATCTTCGATCCGAGCATGCTGCGCATGCTGCATGCGCGCCTTGCGGATGACGCGTCCGCCGGTGAGCAGCTCCGCGTGGCCGCCTGGATCGACGCGCGCAGCGGCGCAGGATTGGTCCCGGGGGCCCAAACGGTGCGCTGGCGGCCGACCGGCGACGCTGCTTGGCAGGAATTACCCCTGGCGGCGGCGGGCGACGATTCGTTTGTGGCCTGGTTGCCGCCGCAGGCGCCCGGCGCGACCGTCGAGTACTATCTGACGGCTGCAGACCAGGACGGTCGCAGCGAAACCCTGCCGCGCACAGCTCCGGACGGCTGGTATACGTTCACCGTGGCGAACGGAGCCGTCGCGGCGCCGCCCGCGCCGCTGCGGCTCTCGTTGCAGGCCTGGCCGAACCCGTGCAACCCGTGCGCCGAGGTCGTGTTCGACTTGCCGCAACCTGCCGAAACCGCAGTGACGGTTCATGACGCGCGCGGCCGGCTGGTGGCGCGCCTCGCACAAGGTCTGCTGCCGGCAGGACGGCAGGTCGCGGCCTGGGATGGCAACGGGCTTCGCGGCGAGCCGGTACCGAGCGGCGTCTACCTGGTTCGGTTACGGGCGGGAGCGGCGCAGCGGACGTGCAAGCTCGTGCTTGCGCGGTGACCGTTAACGCCGGATCGAAGCGGCTCGCCATCATCGCCGTTGTGCTTTATCTTGGCGTGAATCAACGGCCTGCCGCCCGCGACCGTGCCTGC
>Ga0334886_1001961_pt1 | contig 21766 bp, 19 predicted proteins | sample GraSluR1_MG_9_FD_207232 | JGI IMG/M metagenome (GOLD analysis project Ga0334886, IMG submission 207232) | Sludge microbial communities from methane-producing bioreactor in Wageningen University, Netherlands - Granular Sludge_27_06-R1 | ecosystem: Engineered > Bioreactor > Anaerobic >... | reverse complement strand
TGCGATCCCGGGGCCGTTGGGTGTTCCGGGTTCAAAACGATCCGGCAGAAAGTCAGGCTGGTACTCCGCCTCGGAACGGCTGCCGGTGCCGCCGTGGGCCAGGGGCTCGATGGATAATGGGTCTATCTCGGAAGAGAAGACCAGGCCACCAGTAGCCATGGGACCGAAAAGCGCCTTGTGGCCGGTAAACGCCAGGATGTCAATGTTAAGCTCGTTGATGTGGATCGGCATTACACCGGCGCTCTGGGCGGCATCAACCATGAGGGGAACCGAGTGTTCCCTGCATATTCCGCCGATTTCCGCCACCGGCTCCACCGCCCCATTCACATTGGACGCATGGTTGACAACCGCCAGAGTGGTGTTCCGGCGCAATGCTCCCCTGAACTCGTCGGGATCCAGCCTTCCCTGGCTGTCGCACCGAACTACTGTGTATTCCACACCCCTCTTCGCAAGGTAGTGAATGGGCCGCATCACCGAATTGTGTTCCATGGACCCGGTAACTATGTGATCTCCTGGTTTCATCATACCCAGAATCACCGTGTTCATGGCCCAGGTAACACCGGGGGTCAGGCACACCCGCAAGGGGTCGTCCACTTGAAAAAGCCTGGCAAGGGCCATTCGGCATTGCAGGATGGTTTTTCCCGAAGCCAGGCCCGAACCGCATGTGCCCCTTCCGGGATTGGGACATGGACCGGATATGAAACCGTGTACAGCTTCCGCCACTTCAGGAGGCTTGGGCCATGTGGTGGATGCATTGTCAAGATACATTGGGCTTCCTTTGAAAACCCAAGCATAACCCGGGGCGTAACCCGGAGCAAGAGGTTTCATGAAATCATGTCGCGTGTTTCAGGGCATGGGCCAGTTGCTCATACTGCTCACGCCGGTTGTAAAGCTGCGCCGATACCCGCAGAAACCTGCCGGAGGAACAGTGTATCACCGGCACCTCGAAACCCAATTCTCTGAGGGTGTTCTGAAGCGGGTCAATCCAATGAATGGGCAACGGGTCGGGGGGGGGAGCCGGAGGCAGCAGCACCGCCGCCATGCAGCCCACCATGGATTCCGGGCATATCGGCTCACCACCCACAGCGTTCAACAATAGGTTCCTGGCGGTTACCGCCAGATGATGGTTGTGGGCCATTATTCCACTCCAGCCGTCGGGATGAAGCGAAGCCATATGCTCCAAAGTGAATTTCACCGAGAGTTTTGGGGTGGGGTCCGGTGTTCCGCTCCAGTCGAACATGACCCGTCGGGGATCTGGGCCCGGGGCGAAATCTCGGGGAAGGTGGCTGACAACCACGGGTCTGGTAACACCGCTCATATCCGGCCTTGTGTAGATGATCGCGGCGGTTCTGGGTGAGCACAGCCATTTATGGCAGTTTCCTATGTACCAGGCGCATCCCGTTTCTGAAAGCCTAAGTGGAATGTGCCCGGGGCCATGAGCGCCATCGACAACCGTTTCAACACCCCTCTCCCGGAGGGCCCGGGATATGCGGGAAATGGGAAACACTATTCCGGTCGGGCTCGAGATATGGTCAAGAACAGCGTATCTTACCGATGAATCCACCGCGTCCATCACATTCCGCACCAGTGTTTCCGGAGATTCTGCCGGCACACTGAAGCTTATCCGCCTGACTCGGGCGCCTGCAGCGTTCGCCGTAACCTCAAGGGCATTCCTGGTGGAGAAATAGGCCTGGTTCGAAAGAAGTACGGTTTCTCCCCGTTTCAGCCCGAGGCTTCCCATGACGGAGTTTACACCGGTGGTGGCGTTATCGGTTAGAACGACAGACCCCTTCTCCGCGCCGAGAAAAACCTCCAGAGCGTGAATCTGGGCGGAAAGCCGCTCATGCAGGCCACGCACCAGAAAATCCATGGGTTCAGCCTCGATTGCGTTCAGCAGGTGTTGCCGGTAGTCCATTACACCAGCGGGGCATGCTCCGAAGGAGCCGTGGTTCAGATAGGTTACGCCAGGATCAAGAAGCCAGCACTCCCGTTTGCCGCCCACCTCAGCAATAGCGACAGGAAATGCTGGCGGTGGCCAGTTGTTTTTCCTGGCAGACCCGGTGGAGTTCTTCCCCGTCGGTGTCCGCGGGCAGGTCGAGAAGTGAGTCGAGGGCGGTGAGGGTGAAAGTGAGAAGACAGTTTTCCTGTTTCTGCTCCGGACCCGTCCAGCCCGATACCCCAAAGGAGTTCCATCCCTGGCGAATTCCGTTTTCCAGCACCGAGTTCCGTGGCTGCTTGCCGTATACTGTTTGCAGCTCCGGGGGAATGTTCCACATAACCCAATGCGTTCTGCCGTCTTCAGCCCGGCAAATCAGTGCGAGACTCTCCGAGTTCGGCGGCTGGCCCGCCCATCCGATGGGAGGGGAAGCGTTAAGCCCGGAAGCGCTGTACCACCCGGGAAGAAGGCCGTTGCTCTCGAAGGCGCTGCTGCAAATTTTAAATGACATAGCCACCACCTTTCTGAACAGTTTATATAATAGATGTAAACCGAGGCACAAACAAGCCCCGGTTTCCGATCATAGAACCGGGACCGGCAACGCCCCATACGATTGAATGCTGAACAGGCAGGAATCAGCAGTAGCTTCTTATCAGTTCGCTGTAAAACCCCACGCAGGAATGGTAGTCCCTTACCGATACGGACTCTCCGACGGAATGAAGCATCCCAACACCCCTTTCATCCAGCCTCACCGGCAGGAACCGGTACACCCGGCGGGAAACCCTGGAGTAGTGTCTGGAGTCGGTGGCGGCGACGAAGATCCCGGGAAGGACCTGAAGGCCTCCGCTGCACTTGATCGCGGCCCCTTTCACCGCTTCATACTCGGCGCAGTCCGTGGGCGACACTGCCGAGGGTTCCGAAAGGCTTTCATCTCTGATGAGTTCCACGGTCAGCCCCAGGGGGTCGATAAGAGCCTTCAGGCTTCGTTCAACGGTTCCGATGGACTCGCCGGGGATAACTCTGCAATTCACAAGGATTCTTCCGAAAGCCGGCAGTACGTTCTCTTTTTCTCCAGCCCTCATCACGGTGACCGCGGTGGTTGTCCGAAGCAGGGCAGATCCGAAAGGGAAAACTGCAACTTCCGCCGCTCCGGTTGAAGCGAGCAGGGGTTGGAGTTCTCCGGGAGGATTCACGGGAAAGGGGTTGTTCCTGAGAGCAATGACAGCCATGGCGATCATATCCGCAACAGTTTCTCCGGGTGGGACCGATGCGTGCCCCTGAACCGCTTTCGCGGTCAGGGAGAAGGTTGCGTATCCCTTCTCCGCGATTCCCACCATAGCCACCCGATCCCGACGCCACGGCAACCTATGAATGTATCCACCCTCGTCCACCGCCATCCCGCAGGTTACACCCATGTTCTCCAGATGTCCTGCGATTGCTCCTGCTCCCCGGGCGCCTCCTGTCTCCTCGTCGTGGCCCATCGCCAGATAAACCGTGCGTTCCGGCCTGAAGCCCTCTTCAAGAAGGCTTTCGCAGGCTTCGAGAATCCCTGCGTATCCGCATTTGAAGTCGAGCGCTCCCCGGCCATGCACTCTGCCACGGGACAGAACACCCTGGAAAGGATGATGCTTCCAGCCGTGGTCGGGGTCAGCGGGCACCACATCCTGATGCGCGGTGAGCAGCATGGGTTCAAGAAGCGGATCTGTTCCACTCCATTCAAACAGCAGTGAGGCCCCCCCCAGGGTAAGGGGTTTCAGGGCGGAGAAGACCAATGGCCAGCACTCCACCGAGTAGGAGTGCATCCGGTGAAAGGGTTCGAGAGAGAATTCCTCCCGGGAGGAAACCGTCTGAAACCGAAGACACCCGGCAAAACGGGCTTCAGGGGTGGCAGGGCGCACGGGTCGCCGTCCGGGTTCTATTCTATCGTGGCGTAGCGGAACTGGAACCCCATGTATCCAAGGCTGTCGGTGTAGTGCTGCACTTCAAGTGTAATGTCCATCACCTGCCCCAAGGTTGAGTGATCCGGAAACAACAGGACCACATGCACAGGCCTGTCGCCGTAATCCCGCCTGGCGAGCCTGTTGTTCACCTGCCTCAGAACACTCTCGAAGGGTCTGGCGTTGAACCTGAAGCCACCTGACGGCTCCACAACGTCGATGTTGAACTCCTGCACTTCGCCCCGAAGCCATTCATCCGTGAACAGGAACCTCATGAGAACCGGTTCAACCGCGCTGGTGTCCGCGGGGTTTTCAACGAAAGGCTTCACAAGGGGTACCGCCAGAAACTCGGACATGGTTGTATCCGTCCAGCAGATAAGATTATGGGGTTCGAGAATGAGGAAGTCTCGCTCCGCCATTTTTCTGGTGATGTATGAAACAACCGGGCGGATTGACAGTTCGCTGTGCCCCAGGAATGAAACCCTGGTTCCCACAGGAATCAGGGACAGATTGACATTTGTTCTGGGAATGGCTGAAGTCCCGGCGGTGTTGAACTCATACACGATGTCGGTGTCGAGAAGAATTGGAAGAGAATCCCGGGGACCAAGATCTTCTGCGATTTCAACCGCGACTGCTTCGTAATGAGGCTCGTACTCGGCCCTTTCGAAGCTTGCCAGAATGAAGATCGCTATGGTTGCTCCCGCCGCCATGATCAGAACCGAGAGATAGCCCGCGATACTCTTCTTCGGAACCCAGAGTGCGGCGGGATGTTCCTTCTCATTGCCATCAGGCGGAAGAGGTTTCTGAAGAGCGGACCGCAGTTCCTTCAGGGGGCTGTTCTGGTCGTCCAGCTTGAAACCGCAATTGGCGCATGCGCCGGTATCTTTTTCGGCGTTGTCGTGTCCGCATATTCGACAGTTCATCTACCTGTTCTCCTCCAGTCTGTCATCGGACGAGGCATCTTCATGCCGGGGTTCCTGTGAATCAATGAAAGAGTCGAAGAAAGCCTCGTCTATATAGGGACGATACGCTTCTTTCAGGCTGTCTACAAGCTCTGAAATAACAAGGACTTCCACTTCGGCTCTCACCCTGGGCTCCAGAACATGCCTGATCTCATCGAGTTCAGGAGCATGTTCGGGAATGACTTCAACCAGTTTGAAATATACATGGAAGTCGGTATCGATGGAGCACACCGCGGCTTCCCCGGGTTCAAGGCTCATAAGTCTCTCTCTATGGGCCTCCGGAATGTCTTCGGGCCCCAGGGGCCTGGTAAGGGCGCTTGCCTGGGAAGCGGAAAGCTGGGGGACGAAAATCAGCTGGTCCGCGTGATTCAAAGGGTCTTCCCCCGACACGAATATCCGGTTGATAAGCGCAACCTGGGCAGAACCCTGGCCGGCGGCATGGATGTACACCCGCTTCTCCGGAATCAGCATCGTGTCTGCTGCCGCATGGAAATGCCGATCAAGAAGCTCTTCGTCGATGACAATCCTGTCTCTGAGTACGGCACTGTAGTATTCATCAAGAAGGGTCTCACCCTGCTTTTTGGAAATCAGCGAAGCGTTGACGGGGATTGTGTCCAGCCCCAGGGAAGTGGCCACCATGGCCTGCACATCATAAAGACCGAGATAGAAGGCGTAATTTTCGATCCAGTCAGGGTCGGTTGCGTTTCTCGGCAACTGGGACGGCAGGTAGGTGATGTTCATGGCAAGGCTGATCAGGCTTCTATGCCCGCCTTCCCAGGTTATCGCGGCAATCTCCTCCTCTTCCATGTCGAAGGGAAGGTAATCGCCCCATGAAGACTGGGCCCGGGAGGCTATCAGTGAACACGCGCTTGAACTGACCTGAAGGTTCACTTCGGAGACAAGCTCGTCCTGAGCCTGCTGTCTTCTGCTCTCCCTCCTCAGGGTAAAGAGAATCCTTTCCGTGCTTCCGTCCTGAAGAGCCAGGGAGTCCTGCTCTTCATGGTAGAGGGTGTCCAGTCGGATTACTCTCCAGCCGATGCTCAGCGGTATAACATCGCTGACCTGCCCCGGCTGCATTGCCCGAAGTACCGCGTAGTCTGGCCTGTTGGTTCTCGCAAGGGGAATCGGGCCGATTATGCCAGTGGTCTGCCGTATAAACTCATCGTCGGTCAGTTCCGCAACCAGCCGGTTGAAATATTCCCCCTGGTCCAGTCTGGCCATGAACTGCTGCATCGCCAGGCTGTCTTTCGTGAAAAACGATGAGTAGACCGCAATAATGCCCAGGCTGTCCCGGAAGGCGGCGAGTTCTTCGGGAGAGATGGTTACATCTTCAACCACCCACTGCAGGTAGGCGGATTGGAGAACCTCCCGGCGACGCTCGTACATCTCTCTCCGGACTTCCCGAAGAGTGTCCAGACCCAGTTCGCCCGCGTGGTACAGAAACAGCTCTCTGGCAAGAATGTTGTCTCTCATTACCCGGACAGCGGTGGAATCGCCCCCGGCTCTTTCCATGGCGGCGGTGACATCCCCGGGGTACAGAACTCTGTCGCCAACAACCATCACCGCCCCGGACGGGATGCTGGAACCGCAGGAAACCACAAGCAGTGCGCAGAAAGAAAGAAATGCACGCAAAACATCCTCCTAATGCTCTATGGCGGAAATAGCCGAAATCTCTTAGTTTCGTTCCATGGAATGTTTCTTTTTTCACACTCTTTGTCAACCGGAGGAACAATGACAGCGGTTTTTCTATCCGTGGCTCTGGCGGCTCTGCAGGTACCGGTTCTACCCTCGGGGTGGAGGGCTGGGCTGTTGGCCTTCGACATTGAAACCGGCGAGGAAGTGCTTTCCAGAAATGCCGACGCGCTCTTCCGACCGGCTTCCACCGTCAAAGTGTTGACCAGCGTCCTGGCTCTGGAAGAACTTGGTGCCTCATACACATACAGAACCACGATTCAGGCTGATACCACCACCGGAAGAATCTGGCTGGTGGGTTCCGGAGCGCCGCTTCTCAGTGCTGAAGATGTGGTCAGGGCCGCGATGGAAACCGTTGCGGCGCTGCCAATGGGCAGGGAATGGGAACTGTATCTGGACAGGAGCTGCTTCTTTCCCGAAACCCATCTGCTGGGATGGGATGAATCGGACTGGGATAAAACATACTGCCCTCCGGTGGAACCTCTGTGTATAGGTGATAATGTTCTTCAGATCGTGGTTTCGGGTGTGGACGGGGTTGTAAGGGTGTTCACCTATCCCCGGCTTCCCGGCCTGGCCCTGGACTGGGAAGGCGTACGGGTCGGAGAAGCCGGGCGGGTTACAGCCACGGTATCCGGATGGTATGATTTCATTCCTCGCATTTCCCTGAGGGGAACCATTGCCCGGAATGAAAGGGTGATTCTTTACAAACCCTTTGCCGGCGCTCCGGCAGAGCTTGCGGTATTTCTCGGGGGAGAGCTGGACAGATGGGGATTGAGTGTGAGATACGCCGGTGAAGGGGAGCCTGCGCCGGGGGCTTTTACCACCTCGGTAATGCTCTCCCAGCCCATGTGGTCGCTGCTGGGATCCATGAACAAGCTGAGCCGCAACCTTCTTTCCGAACAGATACTGAGAACCGTGAGTCGGGAAGGAACCGGTGCGCCAGGTTCCACCCGTGCCGGGTGCGATATGATGGGCGAAATGCTGGAAAGTATTCTGCCGGGTGTACAGGGATGGCAGTTGGCGGACGGTTCGGGGCTATCCCGATTCAACCTTCTCACACCCCGGCAGTTGGCTGTGGTCTTTGCCCACGGCAACCAGTCCCTGGCTTACGGTCCCGAGTTCATGGCATCGTTCCCGGTCAACGGGATTGACGGAACGCTGTCCAGACGAATGAGAAGCATTCCTCCCGGGGCGTTCCGGGGCAAAACCGGCACACTGAGCGACACATGCACCATCACCGGAATTCTTACGGCATCGTCGGGCAGGCGCTACGCGGTGGCCCTCATGCTGGAAATCCCCAGGGGCGCCGGCTGGAGTGCCCGGGCATGGCAGGACAGCCTTCTGGAGGAGATGTACCGAAACCTGTAAGGAACCCTCAGCGAAGCACCACGACGGTTCGCGTTACAGATTCTCCGGAATCGGTGGCCAACCTGACGAAGTAAACGCCGGATTCCGCCACGGTGAACCCAGTGGCTGACTCCGCCGCATTCGACGCGATCATTCTTCCGCCCAGATCGAACACTTGAACCGTTCCCGCGACGCCTTCGGGAAGCATTGCCGTCGCCTGAAAAGTGCCCATGCTGGGGTTGGGGCCAACGATCAACACCGGCTGCGCTGAGGGGGAGCCTGTTTCGATCCCTGTGGGAATGTCCGTGAACTTGCCCCAGTTGGCGTTGGGCACTTCCGTGTCGGTCTGCTGGTATGTGCACTGGAGAAATGTGGCAAGATACAGGTGGTTCACATCCCAGGAAGGGGAGATCTGGTAGTCAGCGTCGACAAAGATGGTGTCAGGGTAGGGGCCGGAGAAGGTAACGGTCTCCCCGAAGGGCCCGAGAAGGTTGTCGCGGAATGCCTGTTCAAAGACGCTGCCCGCCCAGTACCCCACACCCGGAACATTGTCTTCCACCAGAATTGGCCAGAGCCTCATTATGGTGCCCTCCTGCCATTGGGGCTCCTGTTCGGCAATGATCCGGATGCTGACTGAGCCCGAGGTTTCGTCTCCGTTCCTGGCCACAAGAATGTCGATGTACGAAGGTGTGTTGAGCCTGGTGTTGAAGTGGTTCTCAAGGCTGGGGGCGCTGGTCACCTGGATGCCGTCGAAGATAAGATAGGGAACACTGGAAACACCGTACTGGGCCTTTCTCACATTCTGTTCAGTGGGGTTCGCGAGGTAGATGGGATCGTTTGGAGAGGGCCAGTCAACATGGGAGCGGATCACAGCCAGGTTTCCCGAGGCGATATGGTTGTTGACAAAAGTGTTGATCTGAGGCTCGATATTCCAGCAGGGGCCACAGCCGCTGTTGGTGAAGTCCTCGAAAAGAACAACCCTGGAGGCACCCTGCAGCGCCGCGGCTACTGCCAGAATCACAATAACGGTTCGCATGGAAATCTCCTCCCGGGCTGATCAACCGCCCCCAGCGGAGTGGAATCCTCAGCCCTTTGTGTTCACCCTCTCCAGATAGGTGTCGTTCCGGGTGTCGATTCTGATGGTTTCGCCCTCCTTCACGAAAAGGGGAACCTGGACAACAAGGCCGGTTTCCAGAACAGCAGGCTTGGTACCGCCGCTGGCGGTGTCGCCCCTGAGGCCGGGATCAGTTTCCGTTATGGCAAGGTTCACAAAGCTGGGGCTCTCAACCATGATGGGTGTGTCGCCGACGAACAGTATCTCAACCTCGGAGTTGTCGGCAAGGTACTTCGCGGCGTCGCCGACAAGGGATATCGGAAGGGAAATCTGCTCGTAGCTTCTGGGGTCCATAACCATGTACTCTCCATCGGAATGATAGAGAAGCTGGTAAACCCTGCGCTCGAGCCTGACTTCCTCCACCCGTTCCCCGGCTCTCCAGGTTTTGTCAAGAACCCTGCCGGAAAGAACATCCTTCAGTTTCGATCGAACGAAGGCGGCGCCTTTGCCGGGTTTTACATGAAGAAACTCCACCACCTGGAAGAGGGTGCCATCAACATCAAGCACCATTCCTTTTCTCAAATCATTGGAAGTTGCCAAATAAATTCACCTCCGAAGAAGATTGACAGCCAGAGTAAGTGCGAGGGAGTAGCCCATCGGGCCGGCTCCGCTGATAACAGCATCGGCGCCCATGGCGGTGATCAGCCTGCGCCGGAAGGGCTCCCGGGAATGTACATTGCTTATATGAACTTCGATAACCGGGCCGGGAAACGCTTTCATGGCGTCCATTATGGCAAGGGATACATGGGAAAGCGCGCCCGGGTTGATGATCAGGGCATCGCTCCCCTCGGCTTCCCTGCCCACCGCGCCGATGATTTCGCCTTCATTGTCGTACTGAAGTACATGAAGCTCGGCGCCGAGATCCGCAGCTTCAACCGCCAGACGCCCCATGATGCCCGAAAGGGGCTCGCTTCCGTAAACATCCGGTTCCCGTCTTCCGAGGGCAGCCATGTTGGGACCATTGATGACGGCTATTCTATGCATTACGAGTAGGGATGGAGGCCAAGCTCTTCCCTCTCCTCATGCGAGAAAAGGTCGAATAGGCTTCTTGGAGCACGATCTGGGCTGTCGCCGCTGTTCTCGGCCTGCGAAGGCTTTTCCTGCGAAGAGAGGATGCCGGCCATTCGCTCGGTGAGGGGAAACACCTGTCCGGTCTCTTCGGACTGGGCGTTTCGTTCGGTACTTCTTTTGGCTTCCCTGGCTTTTCTCAGCATCTTCTCGATTTCCGCATCTCCGGGGTACTCGAAAAGGAACTCCTCGAAAAGCTCGATGCTTCTGTTCCAGTTTGCCTTCTCGAAATGAAGTTCGGCAAGGTTTCTTATCGCAATGAGGTTCAACGGATCAATGGATAAAACCTTTTCGAAAGCCTGAAGAGCGGTTTCAACATCACCGGACTCCCGGGACACTTTTCCAAGAACAACATTCACCGAAATGTTTCCGGGCCACTTCTCCCGGCCCTTCAAGGCCACATCAGCCGCTTCCGATGCCCTTTTGCCCTGGCGGAGCTTCTCCGCAAGCCTGGCGCAAACCACCGGTGTCGGAGTGCTGAACCATTCCTGGTAAAGCTCCTGAAGCTCGCTGTCAGTTTCCGCCATTTGCACTCCCATGCAGGAAGGTATCCATCATAATCCAGCCTTCTCTGATAAAGGGCTCTTTTTCTCTTCCGGGATTGTACACTTCCATATCCATAATATACCTCAGCCCATCGGCATCGAGAATACGGGTGGTGAAGCCGCCGGCGTTAAGATACTCGGGGTTGCGCCACATTCCCGTTATCTCCACGCCTGGAAGGCCACGGAACACTATGGGAGAAACGGACACCCGTGATCTGTCCACAGAATCCGCCGATGCGTCGAAGAAAAAGCGACGGGCCATGGACTCACGGGAGAGAACAGCAACCGAATCATCGAGTTCCGTGGGTGTCCGGTAGAACCTGATACTGAAAAGAAGCATGCATTCTTCACCGGCAACCCTCTGGTACTGAACGAACCCGTCGTCCGGTCGCCAGATTCTTGTGGTGTAAGCCTTGGGAACATCTACCGTGAAACCCAGGGACTGAAGGCTGTCCAGCCTCTCGGGGCTGGACATCTGCGTGCTGACGAAACTGCCGTAGATGTACCGGTGCAATTGCGTGTTGTAGGCTTCTTCCAGCAGATCCCCAAGGGATTCGGGGAGAGTTCCGTCTTCCACCACCGCCGCTATCACATGCTGGTTTCTGGCCCAAACATCCTCGCCGGTGCACAGCCCATCAGAAACGGGCTCCACCTGTTCCGGAAGGTACTCGGGGGAAGGAACGAGGAACAGAATAACCCTTCTCGCCGTAAGCGTGCCTTCAAACTGTTCAAGTTCGGCGAATGCCCAGCTGAAAACATTTTCGTCATCAACGGTGTTCACCGTTCTCTGAATGCGTTCAAGGCCGCCTTCGTCGATGAATTGCGCCAGATCACCATGGTAAACCACCAGAACGCCCTTTACGGGGCCTATTGATCTCTGCACGCATGAAGCGGCCAGCAGAATGGTGAAGAGCAGGACTATCCTTCCATTCATGATTCCCTGTTCTTTCTATTGTGGAAGAACGGCTTGATAAACCTGAAGGCGCTGAGGGCCAGAGGAAGGTAGCTGATGATGCCAGCCGCCGCCGGGGACACTCCCCGGCTGTTGACGCCGTGAACAAGGGTTTCAACTTCACCGGCAGTTTTGCCTATGTTCTGTCCGGTCAGCTCCAGCTGCCGCATGGTTCCCGCAAGAGCGGGCGACAGGGTGCGAAGCTCAGTGTCTATGCTCTGAAGGGTGTTCTCCAGTGTCTCAAGGGTTTTGCGGGCCCGTTTGAGAATCATCACGAAAACGCCGAACAGCGCCCAGAAACTGCAAACTCCTATGAGCAGGATGATGGCCGTAGCGTTCATATCGCTCCTTCCTCCTCAGTTCAGTAGTGGTGGAAGACTGTTTATCCAACCTGTCTGCCGGCACTACCCGCTGGACGGTCTTTCCAGAGGGAAGAGCCGGAGCGGGATAACATCCGATTCACCTTCAGCTAAGCACTCATCTACTGATGAGAGATAATAGAAAGCGGCTTAACTCGTCAACCGTTCCCAGGCCTTTACAGTGTTCTGAAGCAGGAATGCGATGGTGAGGGGGCCGATTCCTCCGGGAACAGGGGTTACAGCACCGGCAACCGCTTCCACCTCTGCGAAGCATGCATCTCCGGCCAGGGCGCCGTTCTCCAGGCGGTTGATGCCCACATCCAGAACCACCGCGCCGGGCTTTACCCAGTTGCCCCTGACCATCCCCGGCTTACCCACAGCAGTCACAAGAATGTCTGCGGTTTTGGAGAGATGGGGCAGATCAGCGGTTTTCGAATGGGCGAGGGTCACCGTGCAGTTTTCTCGGAGCAGAAGGGCGGCCATTGGTTTTCCAACGATATCGCTTCTGCCGATTATCACGGCGTTTCTGCCCTCAAGCTGAATGTGATTGTGGCGAAGCAGACCGATCATTCCAAGGGGAGTGCAGGGAACAAGCCCATCCTCCCCTCTCCATAGCCTGCCGACATTGACGGGATGAAAACCGTCCACGTCCTTTTCCGGAAGAACCGCCGAGGCGATCCGGTGTCGATCAATTCCCGGGGGCAGGGGAAGCTGGCAGAGCACGCCATGAATTGCCGGATCGTTGTTCAGAGCGACGAGGGTTTCGAGCACCGCTTCCTCTCCGGCGTCGGGGGGGAGGCGAAACACCGACCCCTTTATACCGGCACGGCGGCATGCCTTCCGTTTGGCGGCCACATACACGGCGCTGGCCGGATCATCGCCGACCAGCACCACCGCCAGACCCGGGCCTGAAACAACACCTTCCAGCCGCTTTCTGATGGCGCCGGTAACCTCCCGGGCGTACTCTCTGCCTGAGAGGATGCTGGCCATCTTCAGCTCTTGGTTATCTTGTCGATGACTACAGTGGTAAGGTCTCTGCGGTGACCCTGTGTTTTCTCGTATCCCTTGCGGCGCTTGCGTTTGAACACAATGATCTTTTTGCCTCGAAAGTGGGTGTCCACCTTGGCGCTTACTTTCACCCCTTCGATGTAGGGTTTGCCCACCACGACCTTCTCGTCTTTAACCACGAGAAGAACCTTGTCGAAGGTGAAGGTTTCGCCCTCACCGATGGGAAGCCGGGGCACTTCGATCTTCATTCCTGGCTCGACCTTGAACTGGGTTCCGCCGGTCTCTATTACAGCGTACACTGAAAACCTCCGTTTATCAGGCCTGTGAAGCGTTACAGAATTGCTTCTTTCTTAAGAAAAACAGGGCTATTTATACCCGAAACTACCCTGCCGAGTCAACCTTGTTCGAATCGTACCTTTCAGTTATCTCCTCGTGGGTGTCGAGGCTGAACACCCTGAACTCGGATTCGGTAAGCCTGGGGTCCTCGTGTATGTTCGCCCTGACCCGGTTCCCCTGTCTGGCCAGATACTCCAGCCTGTGCCCCTCGTTCTCCTGCAGGTACGAAGCCACCACCGGATTCACGGAAACCACCAGATTCCTGTGCTGCTTGCCGTTGGCAGCCCTTTCGAGAAAGCGTTCGATTCGGGTGACAACGCTGATCGGCGAATGAACCCGTCCGTAACCCCCGCAATGGGGACAGGGCGTGGACATGGACTGGATCAGGCTGGGCCGCACCCTTTTCCTTGTCATTTCCACCAGGCCGAGAGGGCTGAGCTGACAGGTTTTCGTGGGGCTTCTATCGCGCCCCAGTTCGCTCCTGAGGCAGTTAAGCACCTTTTCCTTGTGTTCCGGATTGTCCATGTCTATGAAGTCTATCACTATGATGCCGCCCATGTCTCGAAGACGGAGCTGTCTTGCGACCTCCTTCGCGGCTTCCATATTGGTCTTGAGAATGGTGTTCTCCTGGTTCTTCCTGCCGACGAACCTTCTGGTGTTCACATCAATGGCTACCAGGGCCTCGGTGTGGTCAATGACCAGGGAGCCCCCGCTTTTGAGGTGAACCTCTCTCTGCATAATGCTGGCGATTTCGTCTTCCACGCCGAAATGGTCAAAGATGGGAGTCTTGCCCCGATAGACCCTGACTCTTCCCGCGAGGTCGGGGGCAACGGACTTGAGGTACTTCCCGATCTGACCCGCCACGCTTCTGGAATCTGTGACTACGGAGTTCACATCGGAGGTGACCAGGTCTCTCATGGTCACCGTGATAACATCGTGCTCCTGATGGAGCAGCGCGGGTGGTTTTACCTTGAGAGTGGCGCTGCCAATCTCCATCCAGCGTTTTACGATCTGGTCCACATCCGCACGGAAATTGCCTTCGGACTGGCCCATCCCCGCGGTTCTGGCGATAATGCCGTAACCTTCAGTGCGCACATCCTGAATGATATCCCTGAGCCGGCTTCTCTCCTGCTTGTCGTGCACCTTTCGGGACACACCGGCAACAGGGTCACCGGGCATGCTCACAACATACCTGCCGGCGATGCTCAGCCTCGTTGTAACCCTCGCACCCTTGGTACCGATGGGTTCCTTGGTCACCTGAACCAGCACCTGGTCACCCTTGCTCAGAACCTTCTCGATGGGTCCGGAAGCATCCCGGCATTTCATGGGCTTGCCCTCGACCAGCGATCTGGCAAAGGCAGGGGAGTCGGAGAACCCCTCGCGCACATCGGACACATGGAGAAATGCGCTTCTCTCAAGGCCGATATCCACGAAAGCCGCCTGCATTCCCGGCAGAACGGCGTTTACACGGCTGAGGAAGATATTTCCCACGATCCGCTTTTCTTCCGCCATCTCCACAATCAGTTCCATAAGCCGGCCGTCTTCCAGCACTGCTATCCGGGTGACCTCTGGATGCTGGTTGATGACGAAATCAACCTTTGTTGACATTCGGTCCCTTTCCCTGATGTATCTTCAGCAGGGGCACTGCTTCTCCGTCTGCGCCCTGCGTGTATACTTCCGTTCTTTCGATCAATCCATAGGCCACACCCGCGGCCTCAAGCAGCCTGTCCGGCCTTGAAGCCCCGTGTCGCGGATCTACGATAACTGTTTCACCCACGGTTTTCACAATCCCGGGGGTTCCCTCAAGTATAGCGGTTTCCACACCGGTCATGAAGTATTCGACAAATCCTCCGGTATCCGGGGAGGGTGAGGAAACAGGGACCAGCCCCGCGCCAATAACGGTGAACCCTTCGGGCAACACGCTGTTCATCATTTTCATGGCCTCTTTCGGCTCGAGATGCCGCCGAAGCATTAGGTCAAGGTACTCGGCCCTGCTGCTCATGCCCAAAGGAAGCGGATAACCGAACTTGATTCCCGGCCTTCTGACGAATCCTGCGCCAAGGCATACGGGTATTCCCGCCCTTCTCACAACCCTGCCCCACATCCTCACCGAATCCAGGTGTGAGGTAAACCTTGCAAGACCCTGCCGGGAGTACCGTATCCTGAGCCTGACCAGAACGGGATCAGCCTTGAGAGCCCCTGGAGCGGACTCGTCGGGAATCCCCTCCGGCAGAGGAGGAACCTTGCCCGGACATGCTCCGCACCCTGAACACCCGGCCTCCCTGCAATCCGGTGTGACAATCCCCGCTTCCGCCCTTCGGTATTCATCCCTAAGCCATCTTTCCGAAACCCCTGTATCCACCAGACTCCAGGGAAGGGGAGCATCCGGTGATGGCGGTGAAGGAGGGGTTTTCGGAATCAGGCTGAACCAGATATCGCCCCGGAAGAGGTCGGTCCAGGCGTCGAAAACCGCTCCCCGTCTGAAAGCATTCTCAAGAGTGTGGGAAAAATCCGTCCCGCCCAGGGCAATCGCCGCTTCCACCCGGGCAGCGTCGGGATCGTTCCACGATACCCTGGCCCGACGGCAGCGGGATCGCACCAGCCTCATCCGCCGGCGGATCTCATCCGGTGGCAGCTGCGCCGCCCACTGAAAGGGAGTGTGAGGTTTGGGAACGAAGGGCGACAGAGCGGCGGCAACCTCCCAACGCTTTCCTCCGCATGAAGCGGCCCTCTCCGCCAGAGAGGAAATGGCCATCAGGTCGTCATCGGTCTCCCAGGGCAACCCCACCATGAAGTACATTTTAACCCCAGATGCGCCCATGGCCTTGGCGGCCATTACGGCGTCAAGTATCTCCTCGTCGGTGAAGGGTTTGCCGATTCTGTTCCTGAGCTCCCGGGACCCCGCTTCCGGGGCGATGGTAACCTTCCCCTTCAAGCGCCGTCCGCCGGTCATTCGGGTCAGAGTGTCGGGCCTGAGGCTGGGCTGGGAAACTCTGACTCCCCGGGCCTCCTCCATCCGCGCAACGCACCGGGACAGGTTTTCAATATCCGAATAGTCGCTGTAGGAAAGGGTTACAAAACCTCCCTCCTCGTATCCCGTGGAGTCAAGGGAGGCTTCCAGCAGTGACATGGCGGTTTTTACCGTTCTCTCCCTTACCGGCCTGGAAAGCTGGCCGGCCTGACAGAACCTGCATCCCCTGGTGCAGCCCCTGGCAATCTCCACCACCGCCCTGTCGTGCACTATGCTTCCGGTGGGTACGATCTGAGCCACCGGCGCGGGGCAGTCTTCAAGGGAGGCGACCCTGACCGGCCTCACTGGACCCGGGGTCATTCCCGGAACCAGCACTCCGGGCATGGAGGAGATCCGACGAAGCCTCTCGCTTCCGGACCCATCCCCCGAAAGAACGCGAAAAACTTCCACTGCTCCTGCTTCCGCCTCTCCGAGAAAAAACGCGTCCACGAACGGCAACAGGGGAGCCGGGTTGGAAATGCCCCCGCCGCCGGCGAGGATCAAAGGAGCACCATCGCCCCTTTCACAGCTTCGCAGGGGAAGACCCATCAAATCAATCAGGCTCAGGAGATTGGTGTACAGCAGCTCTGATGCCAGGCCGAAACCCACAACTCTGCTTTCCGCCACCGGATCACCGGCTTCCAGGTCAACCAATGGAAGCCCTCTGTCCTTGAGGATTTCAACCATATCCGGGGCCGGGTGAAATGCTCTGCGAACATCGAACCCTCCCGCGGACAGAAGAAGTTGCCTTACCACCGCAAGGCCGAAGTTGGAGGCGCCAAGCTCATAAACATCGGGGTAAACCAGCGTGACCCTCGAGCCGCTTCCGTGGGGGTGTGAATTCCACTCCCCGCCTATGTACCTCTGTGGGGATCGTACAAGCCCCAGTACTTCCCGAAGGGGATGGTTCAGTTCCAGGGAAGCGCCTCCTGGGATACCGGATTGGCAAGCAGGCCAAGCTCTCTGGTTTCGGACAGGGCGGCTTTCATCGCCAGTCCCACTGGATCCTGGGTTCCTTCCGCAAAGCCGAACCTCCACAGAACCCCCCACCGTACTTTTTCCACCGGAAAACCCCTTCGAGCCAGGACAACGCTCCAGTTGTCACTTCTGCTGTCCCGGTGGTCGCGTACCAGAACCCCCGCCCAGGAGAGCGACTGAGACTCTCCTGAAGGATGCTGCCCTTTGGACAGGATGAAACGGAAATGCTTGTTGGGGTTCACAATATCGGTGAAATGCCCAATCATCTCCTCCACGCAACCCGAGTTGCCGCTTTTCATCGAGAACTCCCAGAAATCGTAGCGCCACAGTTCCTCCGGCGCGCAGGTCGGCAGAACCCTCTGAAGGGTGCAGAGCGCGGTGGCTGCTTCAGGATCAGGCGACTTGAGGCGCACCGCCAGGAAAACATTCGTCATCGTTGCACCTCCAGATATCGGGCAAGCCCTTTGAAGAAGGCCGCCCCGGGACCGGGTCCGGGATCTGTTCCCAGTTTTCTTCGAAGGTGTCCCCAGGGGCCAGGGAGGTTCGGGGGAACATGAAAAAGATTAAGAGCCCTTTCCGGATGGGGCATCATGGCCAGAACATTCCCCCGGGGGTTCATCACCCCCGCGGCGGCCAGGGCGGAACCGTTGGGATTGTCGGGCCAGCAATCCGCCGGTGTTCCATCGGGCGACACATACTTGAGAACCGCAAGGCTTTCAGCCCTGTCCAGATCGCTGTCGCGGAAAACGAATCTTCCTTCCGCGTGGGCAATGGGAACCGGAACCGTTTCACCCCCCAGGCAGGAAAGCCATGGACAGCGTTCAACACCGCTTGAATCCGCCCTGAGGAACACCCATCGGCTAAGATATCCGGTTCTGCCCGGGGCCAGGTTCCCCGCCAGGGACGCCTCGATGCAGCCCGGAGTCCAGCCCGGAACAAGACCGCTTTCCACAAGAATCTGGGCGCCGTTGCATATTCCAAGAACCGGTTTGCCCTTAAGGGCATCGCCGAATACAATATCCATTATCCGCTCACGGGCCGCCACCGCCCCTGCCCTGACCCTGTCCTGAAAGCTGAAACCGCCTGGAAGCACCCAGCCGCTGCAGCCCTGCCCCGCGGCGGAGCCGACATCGTTCCAGTTGTAGACCCTTCCCCGGATTCCGCATGATTCCAGAGCCAGGGCTGTCTCCTGCTCGCAGTTCGAACCCGGAAATCTCACCACGGCCACCAGGGGCTTCATACTCCCTCCTCCCGCCAGATTACAGATGCCAGAAGGTCGGACCAGTCACCCTTGATCTCCTGGAGATTCACGGACCATCCATCTCCGGAAAGGCAACCGTCATCGGTTACAGTCCCAATGACCCGGGCGAAATCCGGAAGGGAAGCAACACGGGAAGGCTTCATTTCAAGCAGATAGCCTGGGGTTTCCGAATACAGCAGCACAGGGTCGACTCCGATTTCAAGCCGGATTCCCGGGCCGCTGGAAGCAAGAATCATCTCCGCGGACGCGCCGGCCAACCCTCCGATTGAAATGTCGTGAGCGCTTTCCACATCCCGGGAGCGCACCCGCTCCATCACCCATCGGGCCATTGCCGCCTCCTCCTCCCCCCGGAACAGCGGTGCCTGGCCACCGTGATGTCCGAGAACCGTCCTGTAGTACAGGCTGCCGCCCAGTTCCCGGCGCCGGGGTCCCAGTAGAATGATCTTGTTTCCCGGGGTTCTGAGAACCATGTCCGCCGGTGTAACGCCTTCGTCGATCCGGCCGAAAACCGCCACAATGGGCGATGGGGGTATCGATTTCCCGGAGGAGGACTGGTTGTAGAAGCTTACATTTCCGCTCACTATCGGCAGCGGCTCACCGGGTTCACCGAATCCCAGGTGACGGCAAGCGTCGGCAATGCCCTCTATTCCCCTGAGAAACCGGCGCATCACCCGGGGTGATTCCGGGCTGCCGTAGTTGAGACAGTCCGTGGCGCAGAGTGGCACAGCCCCCACCGAGACAACATTCCTCACCGCCTCACCCACCGCGTGGGCGCCCCCCAGATATGGATCAAGTTCCCCATACCAGGGGTTTCCATCGCCGGCCACAGCCAGGCCAGCGGAACAGCCCGGGACCGGTCGAATCACACATGCATCGGATTCGCCTGGCCTCAGAAGTGTGGATCCCCTCACCTCACTGTCGTAATAGGACCATACGGCGTTTCGGCTGCAGCCGTGAATGGAGAGAAGCATTGCGGGAACATCCCTGCCCGGATCGCAGGGAAGTTCCCCGGGATCAGGCGGAGGGGAAGGCAGGGGTTCAGTGGGTCTTTCATATACCACCCCTTCGGTGAAAGCCGAAGCCGGGGCACATGCCGCTTCCCTGCCTTCGCAGGTCACGCGGTAGACGGGGTCGTTGGTGAAACGGCCTATAACCGCTGCCCTGGCGCCTGGGAAAAGCCGGGGGAACTCGTACTTTCTGTTGTAGATGTCCAGTATCTCCCCGGCCACCCTTTCGGGTACCGCGAAACCATACCTCTCCTGGGTTTCACTGCAGGCCGCAACCTCCGGCGGCAGCCCGGGAATACTCACGGGAACCTCGTCCAGATTCACATGAATCCCAAGATTTCCGTGGGCGGCCATCTCGCTTGTTACGCATGCGATTCCACCTGCTCCAAGATCCTTGAAACCGAACGCCACTCCGGAATCGAAGAGAAAATCCTGAACATCACGGTTGGCCTGGGACAGCATTCTTTTCAGAAAGGGGTCTGCCACCTGAACAGCGCCCATTCCCTGATCTCCATCGAGATCCGCGCTGGCGAAGGTGGCTCCGCCGAACCCGGTATCATCGGTTGGTTTGCCCACCAGGATGAACACATAAGGCTCTGTGCCTGCTTCTTTGGGAACGAAGCTGTGAACCACCCTGTCATGCCTTGCAATGCCCAGGGCAACCACGTTCACCAGGCAGTTGTCGTCGAAGCCGGGGTGAAACTCGGTGTCTCCGCCAAGGTTGGGAACTCCCAGCGCGTTGCCGTACTTCCAGATACCCTCAACTACACCTCTGGCGATTCCCCTGCATCTTTCTCCATGCGCACCCAGGGGGTCACCGAAGCGAAGAAGATCCAGAGTTCCCACAACATCGGCGCCCATGCAGTAAACATCCCGTACGATACCCCCAACCCCGGTGGCCGCTCCCTCAACGGGAAGAACCTGGGAGGGGTGGTTATGGCTTTCGTGAGCCACCACCAGATCGTATGCCTCACCTTCATGGGTGCAGAAACTCACCACCCCCGCGTCCTCACCGGGACCCACCACAACCTGAGATGCCCGGGTGGGAAGGCTTTTCAGATACTTCCTGGAACTTTTGTACGAGCAATGCTCGCTCCACATGATGTCGAACAGGTGAAACTCCAGGGGAGTGGGCATGCGGTTGAACAGCTCCGCCAGTTTCTCCGCCTCATCAAGGGTCATGGATAATCCCCTGCTTCGTACTTCCAGTTCAAGGGCGGTCCTGTCCGGCGCCATGTCAGCCTTCCGTTCCGTAGTAGCCTTCGAACTCCTCAAACTCCCGGGCGGCAAGATCCTCCCGAACCCATGAGACTTCGACAATTTCTCCCGGGGATATCTCCTGGTTTCTTACCAGCACCCCGCCGATTTTGGCTCCGCTCGGGGTGGACAGCCTGGGAAGTTCTCCGCCAAGCTTGCCTATCACGGTTTTGAGACCCTCACCGGATGTACCGGGAAGAATCAGCAGGAAAGTGTCATGTGCGAAGCGAATGCAGGTGTCGATGTTTCGCAGCATCTGCTTCATATGGTTGGCGGCGGCTACCATGGCTTCGCGGGTAAGCCCGGGGTTGTGCATCTCCGAAGTTTTCAGCCTGAGTTCGACCACCCCCATGGGCTGACCGAAACGGTAAACCCTCTCCAGCTCTTCGGTGAGGATGGCGTCTACTGAGTTCAGCACTGGAAGCCCGGTGTCGCGATCGAGCCCGGTGGTTCTGGCGAAGCGTTCAAGAAGACGGACATTCTCCAAAGCCGCCGCCCCGATTGCTCCTATTGCCCTCAGGTTTTCCCGGTGAATACCCGTGTGGTCATTGAATTTCCCGGCTCCGATCACCCCGAACAGTATTCCCTGAAACTCCATCGGTACTGCGACTTCGGGGGAATATCCCTTTATCGCCGTCTCATGAACCTTCTGCCTTGCGATGGCGGTTTCCTTCTCCAGGTCAACCGTGGAAACAAGCCTTCCGGTTTCGCCGGCGAAACCCACCAGGCCATCCCCAAGGGCCACGGACAACGGAGGGGACAGCACATCTGAAAGGCCGTGAACCTTGTCGAGCCCCAGCCGCTTTCCGGATCTGTCCGCGAGAAAAATCGCCACCTGTTCCGCGCCGGCCAGGGTTGTGCACGCCCGACAGATGTTTTCCGCGGCTTCTCCGGCGGTTCTCGCGCTGAATATCTTCTTCACCATTGAGGGCATAAGTACGGCCAGATCGCTGTAGTCCTTCTCCTTCTCTTCGAGAAACGCCACCCTGTCCTTCAA
>Ga0334886_1001955_pt1 | contig 21807 bp, 17 predicted proteins | sample GraSluR1_MG_9_FD_207232 | JGI IMG/M metagenome (GOLD analysis project Ga0334886, IMG submission 207232) | Sludge microbial communities from methane-producing bioreactor in Wageningen University, Netherlands - Granular Sludge_27_06-R1 | ecosystem: Engineered > Bioreactor > Anaerobic >... | reverse complement strand
TTGATCAACGCAACAAAGAAGCCAAAGTCAGTTATCTGACTCGCCAATTGGAGAAGCTTACCGGCGCTACTGTACAGATTACCTTCAGTACGGTGGCGGCTTAAACCAGTTTATTTTCGAAGGAGGTGTAAGATGAAGTCTTTACTCGTTATATTCGCAGGGCTGGTGCCCTTTATGCCAATCGCGCTCTATATGCTCATCAAACGTGGCAGAGCGCAGGTTGACGTCACCCGTAAATTAGTCTTTGGCTTGAGCACAGTCAATATCGTGATCGCCGTGATGCTCCTGGGTGTGGGGTTAGTGTGGCTCCTCGCGCCTGAGGCGGTGAGGGCATCGGGTCTGGTGCAAGCAACCAGCAGTGACCCTTATGCATCCCTGGCGGCAGCTGTTGCGGTAGGCATCGGCTCTATCGGCGCCGCTTACGCCGTGAGCAGCACCGGCGCAGCCGCCATCGGCGCTATCGCCGAGAAACCGGATGTTTTCGGTAAAGCGCTGATCTTCGTCGGTTTGGCCGAGGGTGTGGCCATTTACGGGCTGATTATCGCCTTTATCATCCTCAACCGTTAAGACAACCCACGCACAGGCGTAGATCGCAAGTACGATGAAACTGATGGTCATTGGTCACCCGGATGCTGTGCGCGGATTTGCGCTGGTGGGGCTGGAAGGGCAAATCGCCACGACGGCTGAAACGATCAACCAGGCGCTCGATACGGCGTTGGACGACAAGAGCATCGGCATTATCCTGGTAACAGAAGATGCCGCGGCCCTGGCTCGCCAGCGGATGGATCACCTCACGGCCCACAGCACCATCCCCCTGGTCATAGAAATTCCCGGACCCGGTGGGGTGCAAGGGGACCAACCTTCACTCAGCGAGGTGATCAGGCGGACAACGGGAGTGCGAATATGACAGAGCAGGACAAAGTTCAGGTACTGCAACGCGCTATCATGGAAATCGCCCAGCAGGAAGCACAGGCAATCCTGGATGAGGCCCGCGCGAAAGCCGACAGCATCCGCAAACAAGCGCAGGATAAAGCCGCAGCCGAAAGCCAACACATCCGGGAAGAAGCACAGCAGACGGTGGAAAGGCTCCTCGACCAGGCCAGGGCCAAGGCACAATTGGAGGCGCAGATGCTCAAATTGCAGCGCCGCGAGAAAGTGTTGAGGCACGCCTTTGACAAAGCACGTCAACGCCTGGCGACGATTCCCCAACGCCCAGACTATGCAGACATCGTGCGCCGGTTAATCGGCGAAGCCGTAGCGACAATGGGGGATGAAGCCTTTGTCATTCAGGCGGACGCCGCTACAAACCGCGTGCTGGATTCTGCTTTCCTGGAAGACCTGATGCGTCAGCTCAACGTACATCTGGAACAGGGCGACGAACTCGAAGAAGGCACCGGCATTGTTCTGATCACGCCAGACGGTCATCGCCGCTTCGACAACACGTTGGAAACCCGCCTGACCCGCGTTCAGGACACCGTACGCACCACCGTCTTTCACATTCTGGCAGGAGACGCCGCATGAGCACTCAGGTCGCCGAAGTTGTGTGGGTCAATGGCCCGGTCATCCGCGCGCGTGGATCGCAGCACGTTGGCATGCTCGAAGTGGTCGAAGTCGGCGACGAGCATCTCATCGCCGAAGTCATCGGGCTGGAACGCGATATCCTCACGCTCCAGGTGTACGAGGAAACGTCAGGATTGCGTCCAGGCGCCCCCGTCTTCAGCACGGGATACCCGCTCTCCGTCGAATTAGGGCCGGGCTTACTGCAAAGCATCTTCGATGGCATCCAGCGTCCGCTCCCGGTGTTGGAGCTGCGCAGCGGCGCGTTTATCGGACGGGGCATCAAAACGACGCCCCTGTATCGCAAACAAGCATGGGACTTCACCCCGCGCGCCCAAGCCGGCGACCACGTGCAGGGCGGCGCACTCCTGGGGACAGTCCCGGAGACGAAGCTCGTCGAACATCGCGTGATGGTCCCCCCGGAAATGGAAGGCACACTCACCTGGGTGGGGCCGGAAGGCAAATACACGATCGTAGACCCCATCGCCCGCTTGCAGACGCAGCGCGGGGAGCAAGAAATCGCCATGCTGCGCCGCTGGCCCGTGCGCCGTCCGCGCCCCTATCAACGACGGCTACCACCCACCGAGATGCTCGTCACGGGACAACGCGCGCTGGATACGTTCTTCCCGATGGTCAAGGGCGGTACCGCCGCCATTCCCGGTGGCTTCGGCGCAGGCAAAACGATTACTCAGCATCAAATCGCCAAGTGGAGCGACGCCGATGTGGTGATCTACGTCGGGTGTGGCGAGCGCGGCAACGAGATGACCGAGGTGCTACAAGAATTCCCGGAGTTAGTCGATCCCCGCAGCGGGCACTCGCTGATGGAACGCACGATCCTCATCGCCAACACCTCGAATATGCCCGTCGCCGCCCGCGAAGCGAGCATCTACACCGGCGTCACGCTGGCCGAATACTATCGCGATATGGGCTATCACGTAGCCATTATGGCCGACTCGACCTCGCGGTGGGCCGAGGCCCTGCGTGAAATCTCGGGACGGCTGGAAGAAATGCCCGCCGAAGAGGGCTATCCCGCTTACCTCGCTGCCCGCCTGGCCGAATTTTACGAGCGGGCCGGGCGCATGGTCACGCTGAGTGGCGCGACCGGTTCAGTGAGCATCATCGGCGCGGTCAGCCCGCCCGGCGGCGACTTCTCCGAATCGGTGACACAACACACCACCCGTTTTGTCCGCTGTTTCTGGGCGCTGGACAAATCGCTCGCTTCGGCGCGACATTTCCCGGCCATCAACTGGCTGGATAGCTACAGCGAGTACGTCGATGAGGTGGTCGATTGGTGGGAAGAGCACCGCTATGCGGATTGGCACGGCCTGCGCGCACAGGCGATGGATATCCTGCAACGCGAAAGCCGCCTGCAACAAATCGTCAAACTCGTCGGACCGGATGCCCTGCCCGACGATCAGCGCCTTATCCTCGAGACCGCGCGGCTGCTACGTGAAGGGATTCTGCAACAGAGCGCATTGGATGCGGTCGATGCTTACGCCACCGTCGAGAAACAAATCCGCATGTTGCGCGCCATCCTGCACTTTCACGACCGCGCTGCGCGTATCGTCGCCAAAGGGTGTCCCATTGTCCTGATCCACAGCTTGCCGATTGTCAACGTGCTGGTGCGAGTGAAAACCAGTATCGTAAACGAGAATGCCGGAAAAATCGACACGGTGATCGCCGAGCTGGACACACAGATGGATCAACTAGAACGGGAGTACGCGTGATGGAAACAGCCATCAATTACGGGGGACAAGAAATCCTGGGCGCCGCGCGCATCGAAGGCCCAATTGTGGTCGTGGAAGGTATGCGCGGCGTCGGCTATAACGAAGTCGTAGAAATTATTGATATGCGCGGCAGGACGCGCCGCGGGCGTGTTCTGGAAGTGGGTGAAGAAGCCGCCGTCGTCGAGGTTTTCGCCGGGACGACGGGACTTTCTATTGAGGATACCCACGTCCGCTTCCAAGGGCATTCCATGCAGGTTCCGGTTTCACTGGAAATGCTTGGGCGCACGTTTGACGGCCTGGGCGTGCCTATCGATGGCGGGCCAATGCCACTGGCCGAGCGCTGGGCCGACGTCAACGGGCAGCCCATCAACCCCACAGCGCGCATCTACCCACGTGACGTGATCCAGACCGGCATCTCGGCCTTCGACGGGATGAATGCGCTGGTATTGGGGCAAAAGCTGCCCATCTTCTCCGGCAGCGGCTTGCCGCACAACCAACTTGCCGCGCAGATTGTGCGCCAGGCCACTATCCCCTCCCTCGGCAAAGAACAGCAGCAATTCGCGGTGGTCTTTGCGGCGATGGGCATCAAGCACGATGTGGCGGACTTCTTCCGTGAATCGTTTGCCAGCAGCGGCGCGCTGCTGCACGTCACGATGTTCCTCAATCTGGCCGACGATCCCCCGATCGAACGGCTGATCACGCCGCGCGCGGCACTCACACTGGCCGAGTATCTGGCCTTCGAGGAAAATTTGCACGTGTTGGTGGTCCTCACCGATATGACCAACTACTGTGAGGCACTACGCCAGATCTCCAACATCCGCGGTGAAGTGCCAAGCCGCAAGGGTTATCCCGGCTATCTCTACAGCGACCTGGCCTCACTCTACGAACGCACAGGCCGCATCAAGGGCAGCGCCGGCTCTATCACCCAACTGCCGATTCTCACCATGCCCAACGACGACATCACCCACCCTGTCCCCGACCTCACCGGCTACATCACCGAAGGGCAAACGGTGCTCAGCCGCGAACTCTTCCAGCAGGACGTGTACCCTCCTATCGCCGTGCTGCCCTCCCTCTCGCGGCTGATGAAAGACGGCATCGGTGAAGGGCGCACGCGCGCCGACCACGCGCATCTGGCCGCACAACTTTATGCCGCCTACGCGCACGTCCAGGATATCCGGTCACTGGCCTCGGTCATTGGGGAGGAAGAGCTAACCTCGGTGGACCAGGATTACCTGAAGTTTGGGCGCGCTTTCGAACGAAGCTTCATCGGTCAAGGTCTCTCCGAAAACCGTTCCATCGAAGACACACTAAACCTGGGCTGGCGGATATTGGCTCTGCTGCCGCGCGAAGAGCTAACCCGCGTGACAGAAGCCGAGATCGACCGTTACTATCGGGAAAGCACAGCCTGATGCAACAAAAAATCGCCCCGACCCGCAGTAACCTACTCCGCATGCGCCAGGCACTCAAGTTGGCGCGGGAGGGGTATGAAATCTTGGACAAAAAGCGGGAAGTGCTGACCTCAGAACTTATCCACCAGGCGCACAACGCTGCAACGCAGCAAGCACAAGTCTGGCAGAAATTGACCGATGCCTACCATGCACTGGAAGAAGCGCGGCTCTCCATGGGACGGGAGCATCTGGAGTGGACCGCGCTCGCCGTCAATAAAAGCGTCGAAGTCGAGATCAAACTACGCAGCATCATGGGCGTCGTCATTCCCACAATCGAAACCCACGGTGAGCCGCCGGAGATGCCTTACGGCCTGGGTGATACCACCGTGGCCCTCGATGAGGCCGTCGCGCACTTCCGGAAAGTCCTCGATGAAATCCCCAGGCTCTCCGAAGTGATGACCTCGGTATTGCGGCTGGCGCGGGAGCTGCAGAAGACACAGCGGCGTGTCAACGCACTCCAATACATCTTCATCCCCGAATACGAGGAAGTCGTCAAGTTCATCGAAAGCGCGCTTGAAGAACGCGAGCGCGAGGAAGTCTTCCGGCTCAAGCGGCTCAAGTCCAAGACGACGACCGCGCGAGTTGGACCAACCACGCACGAGTACCAACAACCATACCGGGATATCGGAGGTGGGAAAGCAACTTCGTACGAATTTGGTTAAGCTGTGGTATCATTTGAATGCATAATGTGGCAAAGACCTATCGGTTCATGTTAGACAAGCCGTTGGCATAACATACGGAGGTAGCCATGGAAGCAGGAAAAAGCCCGTTTTCGCACATCATCGTCCCCACCGATGGCTCCGAAACTTCGATCAACGCAGGACAATTAGCCATTCACATGGCCTCGCTGTGCCCGACAAAAATCACGTTCGTCTACGTGATCGATGACAAATCGGTGGAGGAAGTATCCCGAACGACGCGCAGAACACTGGATGAAGTGCGCGCAGAGTTCAGCAACACGGCCAGCCGCTATCTGGATTATTTGTCACGTTTAGCCTCTTATCGAGGGGTAACCACCGACCAAACCATTCGTTACGGCACACCTTATATAGAAATCACAGAGCTGGCGCGCGAGGTCAACGCAGACCTCATCGTCATCGGGCGTGTAGGTGGATTGGGCACCCAGCGGCTGGCGCGCATCGGCGCTGTGGCCGAACGGGTCATCGAGTACGCCCATTGCCCCGTCCTCACCGTGAGGCATAATCCCCACGTATGATCAAACGCGCTTTTGCCTGACTGCAGGAAGTCATCAACACGCTCTATATCGCGCCGTTGAAGGAAGCCTTCATCTGTTTCATCGGGATGCTGTGCATCCAACCGCTGCTGCCGGGTGAGACGTTCCTGAAGGCGCTGCCGCTCCTGCCGGTTGCCGTACTGCTGGCGGCGATCAACGCCTTCACCGAGGAAGCCTATTACCGCGATAAACGTAAGCGACAAAATCTGCGCAGATCAGCGCAAATCAGCGTCCGATGTCCTCACGCCTCCGTCACCCCTTGCCCACGGAACTGGCTCATGTACAGGTGATGATAGAACCCCTGCTGCGCCAATAACTCCTGGTGCGATCCACGCTCGATGATCTCGCCATCGTTGATAACGAGGATTCTGTCGGCCTCGCGGATCGTGCTCAGGCGGTGGGCGATGACGAAGCTGGTGCGGCCTTCCATCAGCCGCAACAACGCCTCCTGGATGTGCTGTTCGGTGCGGGTGTCCACGCTGCTCGTCGCCTCATCGAGAATCAGGATACCCGGGTCGGCCAGAATCGCACGGGCGATGGCCAGCAACTGGCGCTGGCCCTGGCTCAGGTTGCTGCCGCGCTCCGATAGCTCCGTCTGGTAGCCCTGCGGCAAACGGCGGATGAACTGATCGGCGTTTGCCAGCGTCGCCGCCGCGATGACTTCCTCGTCCGTCGCGTCCAGCCGCCCGTAGCGGATGTTCTCCATCACGGATTCGGAGAACAGGAACGTGTCTTGCAGCACCACGCCAAGTTTGCGGCGCAGGCTGGCTTTGTTATACGCGCACACCTCCACCCCATCAATGCGGATGCTGCCGCCCTGAATATCATAGAAACGCGAAAGTAAATTGATCATCGTCGTCTTGCCCGCACCCGTCGGGCCGACCAGGGCAATCGTCTGGCCCGGTTCCGCGTGGAAGCTCATGTCCTTGATGACAGGCACGTCCGGCACGTAGCTGAAGTCTACGCAATCGAAGACCACATCCCCCCGCACCTTGTCCAACATAATCGCGTTTGGCGCTACGAGAATTTCCGGCTGCTGGTCGAGCAGTTCAAACACACGCTCGGCCCCGGCCAATGCCGATTGAATCTGGTTGTAGAGATCGCCCAACTGGCGCAGCGGCCCGGCGAAACGGCGCGAGTAGTTGTAGAACGTGAGGATCGTGCCGACGGTGGCCCACCCTTGAATCACCATCCACCCGCCTAACCCGGCGAGGATAGCAATGTTGGCATTGCTGAAGATGCCCATCAACGGTGGAATCAGCGTCGCGTAAGTCTGGGCGCGGATACCCACATCGCGCGTCTCCTCGTTCACCCGGTCGAATTTTGACAGCGTCGTGCCCTCCTGCCCGAAGGCGATGATGACGCGCTGCCCGCTGAAGATTTCCTCCAATTCGCCGTTCAACTGTCCGGTGCGCATTTGAAAATCGCGGAAGCCCTGGCGCGTGCGCTTACCTACCCAGCCGGTGAACCACAGCATCAGTGGAAAGACGAACATCGAACCGAGCGCCAGCCAGAAGTTGATGGAGAACATCATCACCACGATGCCCACCAGCGAGAGCAACCCGCCGATCAAGTCCGTCACGTTTTGCGCCAGGAGGCGTCCGAGCGCGTCGAGATCGTTGGTGAGGCGGCTCATCAAGTCGCCGTGTGGGTGCTGATCGAAGAAGCTCAACGAGAGTGTCTGCAAATGCCCGAAGAGCTGCTCGCGCATCGTGCGCATCACCTGCTGCACCATATTCACCATCAGCCGCGCCAGCGCCACGCGCAAGAGCCACACTACCAGGTATACGCCGAGCATCAGCAGGACAATCCGCGCCAGCCCAGGCACATCGCGTTCGGCGATGAAGCGGTCGATGGCCACGCCGTTGAGATACGGGCCGAGCAGGTCCAAGAGCGTGCTGGCTACCACCAAAATCGCCGCTACGACCAACACAACGCTGTGCGGGCGCAGGTAGCCGAGCAAACGCCGCAGCGTGCCGCGCACATCGCGTGCTTTCTCGATCTTCGTCCCAAACCGCCGCCCACCGGGGCCAGGGCCGCCAACCGGCGCACCGCCGCCCGGTTGTTGCCCGCCACGATCCCCTGGGCCACCCGCCCCACCCCGACCATTGCCTCCACCAGAACCCTGTCGTTGTTCCATAAATCCCCCGTCTCTTATCCCCTTTCTGCCGTCTACCGTCTACTGTCTACCATTTCCCAACTGCGACTGATAAATCTCCTGGTAAATTGGACTACGCCCCAACAATTCGGCGTGTGTGCCCACATCGGCGATGCGGCCACCGTCCAGCACGACAATCTTGTCGGCGGTGAGGACGGTGCTGATGCGCTGCGCGACGACGAAGACGGTGCTCCGGTGCGCCAGTTGGGTGCGCAACAATTGATCCAGTGCATCTTGCAGTTTGCTCTCGGTCTCCACATCGACCGCGCTGGTGCTGTCGTCGAGGATGAGCACGCGCGGGCGAACGCACAGCGCGCGGGCGATGGCGATGCGCTGCTTCTGCCCGCCGGAGAGGTTGACGCCGCGCTGCCCGACGAGGGTATCGTAACCTTCGGGCATCGCCATGATGAAGTCGTGGGCCTGCGCCGCTTTCGCCGCCGCGATCACTTCATCTTCAGTGGCATCGGGACGTCCGTAACGGATGTTGTCACGCACAGAACCGCTGAAGAGCACCGCTTCTTGCAGCGCGATGCCCACCTGTGAGCGCAGGTCGTGCATCGGCCAATCGCGCACGTCTACGCCATCGATGAGCACGCGACCGCCGTCTACGTCGTAGAAACGCGGGATGAGGTGAATGAGGCTGGATTTGCCGGAACCGGTCGCGCCGAGCAGAGCCACGGTTTGTCCCGGTTCGGCGACGAGGTTCACGTTTGTGAGGACGGCGTCGGCGCAGCCGTGGTTGTAGCTGAAGCACACGTTATCGAAGATCACACGCCCGGCAGTCGTCGCCGGTTTCTGCGCCTCGGCGGGCGGTTGGACTTCCGCTTCGCTGTCCAGCACTTCCAGGATGCGGCCGGCGGAAGCGTCGGCGGCAGAGAGCGGCGCGATCATGCTGAGAAGCATCATCAGCGGGAACAGCGAAAAGATCATGTAGTTGACCGAGGCCATGATCTGCCCCACGCTCATCTCGCCCTCAATGACAAGGTTGCCGCCGAACCAGATCACGCCTGCGGTCGCCAGGTTGGTGATCGTCATCATCAGCGGCATCAGGAAGACGACGAAGTTGAGCACTTTCAAAGTCTGCGCCATCAAATCGTCATTGGCGCGTGCAAAACGCTGCTTTTCGTGTTCGGCGCGGACGAAGGCTTTGACGACGCGCACGCCGGCCAGGTTTTCCTGCATCACCGTGTTCAACTTATCCAGCTTTTCCTGGACAATGAGAAACAATGGGCGCGCCTTGACCAGAAAGAGGACGACGATGCCAAAGAGCACCGGCAGCATCGCCAACCATATCCAGGTCAACTGCCGCGCGGTGAGGATCAGCATGACCACGGAACCGGCAGCCCACAGCGGCGCGCGTGTGAGGATGCGCAGGCTCATCATCATAATCATCTGCACCTGGGTGATGTCGCTGGTGGCGCGGACGATCAATTGCCCGGTCTGCAAGCGATCCAGGTTGCCGAAAGAGAGCGTCTGCACCTTGCGCACGAACGCGCTGCGGATGTCGGTGCCTGTCCGCAACCCCACACGTACAGAAAGGATAATGTTGCCCACCGAGATCAACGCCTCCAACACCGCCACCCCAAACATCAACAACGCGGTGTTGATGATGACGGGCATGTTCTGCATCTTCACGCCCTCATCGATCACCCGTTGCGTCAGCCGTGGGATTGCCAGATCGGCGGCAACGACAACCACCAACAGCAACAACGCCACGAACGCCTCCCAGCGATAGGGCTTCATATACTTATACAAACGCCATAATGATTTCATGCAAGGCTCCTTACGAGTTGCGAGTTAAGAGTTGCGAGTTATGTTTCACGTACCACACATCAAGTAGTGCATGGCGAGGTCCAGGGCTTCGGCGGAGAGGTGGTCGCGCAGGGATTCGTCGTTCAGGCGGCCGCTGTAGTAGAAGAGGAGTGGCGCGTGGACGGTGGCGAAGGCCGTTCCGGCGGCCAACATCGGATCGCGTTCGACGAAGACGCCGCGCGCCATACCGAGCTGCACCAACTGCGCCAGGTAGCGAATGTTGCCCTGGTAAGGACGATGGGGTTGCTCCTGCCATGCACCGCCCGGCGAAATCGGCTGCACCCATAGAAAGGTGTACAGGGCGGGATGCTCTTTCGCCGCCGTCGCATAGCGCGCGAGAGATTCGCGCATGACGGCGGCAACATCGCCGGTTTCAGCGCGTCGCAATGCCTCGGCGCGCGTTGCCTCGCGTTCTTCACGCAGTCGCGCGCGCAGGGCAGCCGAAAGCGCATCGTGGTTCTCGAAGTAAGTGTACAAGACCATATGCGATACGCCGAGCCGGTCGGCGATGACGCGTGTGCTGAGCGCTTCTGGCCCTTGTTCCATCAATAGCTCGTGCGCGGCGTCCAGGATGCGCTCGCGCATGGTTTCACGTTCTTCTTCAGTCTGTTTTGGGCGGGGCATAAGCTTTCCTTTTATTATTTACGCTGTATAATTTATACACCGTAAATCGTATTTGTCAAGAGGCAGGAAGCGAGAGGCAAGGGTATAATACTTTGTCAGAAATGTCGGTTTGTCATTTACCATTTTTAAGGGGGGCTGTATGCGCGCTTTAGTGTTGGATGAAGAACTGCAATTTGTGGAAGACTACCCCACCCCGACGCCGGCGCCGGGCGAGGCATTGATTCGCGTGCGGATGGCGGGGATTTGCAACACCGATATGGAATTGGTGCGTGGGTACATGCACTTCCAGGGCGTGCCCGGTCACGAATTCGTGGGCGTGGTGGAACGTGCACCCGGCGCCGAAGTGTGGGAAGGACAGTGCGTCGTCGGCGACATTAATGCCGCCTGCGGCATCTGCGCGACGTGTTTGGCCGGAAGACGCACTCACTGCCCCCACCGTACAACACTCGGTATCAGCGGGCGCGACGGCGCTTTTGCTGAATACCTCAAGCTACCCGTGTCGAACCTGTATGCCGTTCCAGATAGCATCCCCGATGAAGTCGCCGTGTTTACCGAGCCATTGGCGGCGGCGTGCGAGATTCTCGAACAGGTTCACGTCCATCCCACGGATCGCGTCATTGTCCTGGGCGACGGCAAACTCGGTTTGCTCTGCGCGCAAGTGCTGGCACTCACCGGCTGCGAACTGACCGTCATAGGGCGACACGCAGACAAGCTGGATATCCTGGCGCGACGGGGAATCGCTACACTATGCGTCGCGCGCAATGCAACGGTAGAAGAACTGCCGCGCGCCGACATCGTCGTCGAGGCAACGGGTCATCCCGATGGCTATGCCACAGCCCGCACGTTGGTGCGACCACGCGGGACGCTGGTGCTCAAGTCTACGTACCACGGTGCAGTGGAGGCCGACCTCACGATGGCGGTGGTGGATGAGATCACACTGGTTGGCTCACGGTGCGGCCCGTTGGCAGCTGCGTTGCGCCTGCTGAAGCGCGGCGCAGTGGATGTCGCCGCGCTGGTCGAGGCGTGTTACCTATTCGACGACATCCTCAGGGCCTTCACGCACGCCGGGCAACGCGGGGCACGCAAAGTGTTGGTCAGCTTTGATACTGCTGCACTGCCGGCAGACGAATCGTAAAGGTACTGCCGACGCCCAGTTCACTCACGACGCCGACTTCACCTTCCATACACGTAATCAGCGCTTTAACAATCGACAATCCCAGACCAATCCCTTGCTGTTCCATTTTTTCGCGGTTGATCTGGCGGAAGCGCTCGAAGAGGCGCGCCACACCCTGGGGCGCAATGCCGACGCCCTGATCGGCGACGGAGATTTCTACCCAACCATCGACAACCTGAGCCGACACCGTCACACGTTCGCCCTTGTTACGGGAGAACTTGATTGCGTTGTCAATCAAGCGGCTAAGCGCATCGACGAAAAAGTTCTCGTAGATCATTACCGGGGGCAGATGGCGGGCGATGTCGGTTTCCAGGGTGATATCCTCCCGCGACGCCTGCGCACTAAACAGGTTAACGGTACGCATGATGGTCTCACCGAGGTTATCACGCAATGTCCCCAGAAGTCGAAATTCTCGTTCCAACTGCCCCGTATCCAGGCGCACAATCATCAGCAAATCTTCGACCAGGGTTCTCAAGCGGTCGGCGCCGCGCCGGATGCCGACCAGATATTGCTGGAATTCACCGGAAGGCAACTCGGCGGCATCCTCTAAAGCCAACTCGGTGTACCCGTAAACGCTGGTCAACGGTGTGCGCAACTCGTGGCTCAATAGGGTGATAATCTGCTGTTTGAGTTCCTCGAATTCGCCCTCGGTCGCTTCGCGGATGGCCTCCGCACGCCCAATCCGCGAGCGCACGACGACGAGCAATTCCTGAGGATCGAAGGGTTTGACCAGATAGTCCTCGGCGCCCATCGCCTTGCCTTTCAGACGGTCTTCCTTTTCAGCCCGGGCCGTCAGGAAGATAAAAGGAATCGGTACCCACTCAGGACGGGCATGGACTGCTTCGAAAAACTTATAGCCGTCCATCCGGGGCATCGAAATATCGGCGATGATAAGATCAGGGACAAATGTTTGCATGACTTCCAATCCCTCGATGCCATCGCCAGCCGTAACCACTCTATAGCCTTCCATTTCCAGCACGTCCCGGATAGCCATCAGCAAGAGGTCTTGATCCTCTACGACGAGAATTTGTTTCTTCGGCATCGATTCCTCCTCTATTATCAGCAATGCTCAAGCGCGTCACCTGACGCACTCATCACGATCCTTTCAGACTTCGATCAGGGGCATCCACACGGTAAACGTCGAGCCGATGCCAGGTTGGCTCTCAACGGTTACAGCACCGCCATGTAATTCTACTATCTCTTTGACAATTGCCAATCCCAGACCGCTGCCCTGAATACGCAATTCCTGTGGTTCGCTGCCCCGGAAGAACCGTTCGAAGAGATGGTCGATCTCGTGTTCAGGAATGCCCATCCCGGTATCTTGCACGGTCACCGCTGCCCACATGCGCGCATCCTTCTTATAACATTCTGTAGTGATGTGAATGTTTCCTCCGCCGGGCGTATAGTTGATCGCATTCTCGATCAAGTTGTTGACCACCTGCATGAATTTATCATAGTCGACCGAGGCCATCGTTTTACCGTTGGTAGCTCGATATGTCATCGTCAAGCCGCGCGATTCGGCCAGGATATGATGGCTCATCACGGCCATTTCCGTCAGCAGATTCAGATCGACAATCCGCCGGTCCAATTCCAACTGCCCCGCTTCGATACGAGAAATCTGGAGGATGTCCTCCACCAGTTTCGAGAGGCGATCCACTTCCTGCTCCAGCGGCTCGAAATAACGTTGCGCATTTTCCGGCGCGCTGCGTTGAATCAACGAAGCATACAAACGAATCGAGGTCAACGGTGTGCGCAGTTCGTGCGAAACGTTGGAAACAAACTGGGATTTCACACGTTCCAAGGCTTTGAGATAACTTACATCATGGACGGCAACAAGGACGGCAGGTCCTACCGCCCCCTCTTCGCCAAAGATGGGCGAGGCGCTCAATTCCAGGTCCAGGCCGGTCAATTCGAGCACCGCATCCGGCCGGATATGCGCGCGCCGGGCCAGGTCACGAATCGTCTCGCGCAGCCGCTCGACATCGTCCACCGGTAGGGAATGGTAGAGCCACATCCTGGCAGTCCGGTTGGTGTCCGCGATTTGCCCATCACTATCGGCGATGATGATCCCATCAGATGTGCTGCCGAGGACGGCCTCCAGCCAGGCATTCTGCGCCTCGAGTTCCGCGGTCCGTTCGCGCACCCGCCGCTCCAAGACCTCGGCGTGGCGTAACGTCTCCCGGTACATGCGCGCGTTCTGCAGCGCAATCGAGGCGTGGTCAGCGAAGGCTTTGAGCCGTTGCGCCTCCTGCGGGCCGAACTGGTAAGGCGTCAATCCGGCGACGTTGATAAATCCCTCGGTTTTACCGGCGATACGGATGGGAGCGGCAACGTAGGCGCGCAGTTTTTCTTGCCCGCGAGACAACCGCCAACGCGGATCTGTCTGCGTGTCGCCCACAAACGTTGGCAGGCCATCTTCGATCATCTTGACCAGACTTGGATAGTTTATGATGGGTATATTATCACGGCCTTGAGACGGCATGGATATTTGATTCTCTTCGTAGCCGCGCCAACGGATCATGCGCCCCACTTCACCCTCGATCAGGATAATGTTGTAGGTGTCGCCATGGACAAAACGTACAACTTGATCCAGGATGTAATCCAACACTTGATCGAAATCTAGCACACTGCTGACCACCGCAGCCGCTGCGGCTAACGCCTCGGCCAATTCTCGTTGCAGGCGTTGCTCCTCGAACAGCCGGGCATTTTGGATGGCGATGGCTGCCTGTTGTGCAAATGCCTGGATCACGCGGACGTCCTCTTCGGTGTAGACTCGTACACCCTTGTTATCGATGGTCAAGGCGCCAATGACGCCCTCACCCACCCACAGGGGCACGCCGATGTTTGAGCGCATATAGAGCGCCTCATTGAAAGGAACCCAGCCGATATTGTGTTGCTGAACATCCTCGATGATCACCACTTCGCCCTCGGCCAGACGCCGGCTATGTGGATAATCCTTCAACGCATAACACAACCCTACCGGCGCGTGGGGAGCATTGCGTGTGGCAATCACACACATGGCGTCCTGCTCGAGAATTTGGATGCTACCGCTGTCGTAAGGGAAGATGCTTTCCAATTGATCCATGATCAAAGTCAACACTTCTTGCAGATCGAGCGTGTTGACCACCAACGCCGTCGCCTGCAATCGCTCGGCGACCTCACGTTGACGTTGCTCCGCATGGAACAAGCGATCGTTCTCCATGGCAATGGCAACCATATCGGCAATTTGCTGTAGCACAGGGAGTTGTACCAGCGTAGGTGCTTGCCGGCTTCCCACATACAGCACGCCCATCACCTGCCCGCTGGCGATCAATGGGAGTAACACCCGTGACCGCACACCAAGCGTATGGAGTTCGGCCAGCAACGGTTCATCATGCGCTTTAGCCGGAATAGCGCAGACGTGCGGTCGCATATCCCGCACGGATGCCTGCACATCGGGGGATAAAGTCAGCGCGCTGCCGACTGGCAGTGCCAGAAAGGTGGATTCCGCAACCGTTAGGACATGGCGAGCTTCATCGCGTAACGCCAGCACGACCGGCTCACATTCGGCCAGCCCGAACAAGCCCTGCACTAGAACGGGAAAGGCTTGCTGCATATCGAATGTATTCAGCGCACGCGCGACTTCGCTGATATGCTCTTGCTCGCGCGCACGCTGTTGCACCTTGCCAAACAACTGCGCGTTGAAGACGGCAATGGCGATGGTGGCTGCGGCTGACTCCAACAACCGGCAATATTCAGGCGTGAAGAAAGCCCGGCCGGGTGCGGAGAGCGTCATCACGCCAAGTAAATCCTCGCCACTCAACAAGGGCACGCTGATTCCTGACCTGGGGAGGTGTGGCTCACTCACCAGAATCCAACGCGAATCGGTCGCCACATCATCGCTCACCGCCATCTGCCGGTGCTTGACCACCCAACCGGTCAGTCCCTCACCCGCCTGGAAACGGTCTATCATAAATTGTAGTTGTGCATCTGGAAACCTGACCCGGGCCATCAATTGAATGGCTCCCGTCTTGGCCTCTACGATGAAGAGTAGCCCAGACAAGTCGCCAAAGGCTTTGCAAATTTCTTCGAGAGCTAACTGGCAGACCGTATGGATATCCAGACTGCTGGAGAGGTGTTGCCCCAAGCGATAGAGTAACTCCAACTGCGTTTTTTCCTGGCTCAACGAAGCCAGCAAGTGGAAGTTCTCGAAGGCAGCCGCAGTCTGGCTGGCAACGACCGAGATGAGCGCCATATCTGGATCGGCAAATACCGGCCCGGCAACAGAACGCGCCGCCATCAAAAGGCCAATCATCTCATCGCGATGTAGCAACGGCGCTACGATAGCCGAGCCGAATTCGCGCTCAAACTGCGCACCGAGCGTGCGCGCCTCATCATTGAGAAGCAAACACCCGCTTTTGAACGTGGTTTCCCGTCCAGTGGACCATAGATGCGCACGCGCTATGTTGCCCAAAGTCCCGAACGACAAGTTCAGCTCGGGATTGGCGTCTGGGCCGGCCTGCACACAATCGAGGATGCGGCGTTTCACCACGTCAAAGGTAACCAACGCGACCCAGGATGCATTAAGCGCCGCACACGTCCTATCCACCACAGCCTGCAACAGATCGGGCAGATTGTCGGACGTGCTCAGTGACTGCACCAGCTGGTAGAGTACGCCGATTTCCGGGAACTGACCGGGCAGGCGTGGCAGATCCACAACAGCATCCACAAGTTTCTCCACTAAGATACAACCATCTCAGTCCAATAGGCTCAGGCCAGCAACGCGCGCGCTTGATCGGGCGTCATCGGCTCACGTTGTGCAATGCGATTCTCCAAACTCTTTGCCAGGACTTTGTTATTGATGACAATCGAGCCGACGATCTTGCCCTCGTGCAGCACAATCTTCTTGTAGACGTTGGCCGCGGCATCTATGACGCGAATCTCGAGATAATCGTCTGTCTCAGGATTGACCAGGCCAACCGAGCTAACATCAATGCCGACGACCTTCAACGTCGTAGACGGCACGACGACGTCGTAGATGGTGGAATCGCCTGCCATATTGACTGCCGCTATCCGGCCTTGCGCCTGCGCAATTGGGGCGATGGCCCAGGTATAGCCCTTGAAGACAGCCGCGTCACCCGCAGCATAAATATCCGGGGCGCTCGTGGTCATATACTCGTCCACCACGATACCGCGATCCACCGCCAGCCCGGCTTCTTGCGCCAGGCGCGCCTGGCAACGCACGCCCGCCGCCACCAGCAGCATCCCGGCAGGGAACTCGCGCCCATCGTTCAGGCGCAAGCCGGTCACCGCACGATCGCCCAAAACCTCTTCGGCCTGCGCACCAACCATCACACGGATGCCCAAAGATTCGACGAAGCGCTGTAACAACGTCGCGCCTTCGACGTCCAATTGGCGCGGCAGTAAGCGCGGGAAAAACTCCAACACGGTGACGTCGGCGCAGAATCCCAACAACCCCCGCGCCGCCTCCAGACCTAACAGCCCGCCTCCCAAGACGATTTTATGCCCACAAGTGGACGCCGTCTGCTCAAGCTCTAGCGTATCGGCAAGCGTGCGCCAGGTAAAGATGCCGCTTTTATCAAGGCCCTTAAGGGGCGGCACAAACGGCACACTGCCCGTCGCTAACAAAAGCTTATCGTACTCCACCCGCGCCCCATCGACCAGGGTGATCGTGTGGGCCTCCGGGTCGACGCGCGCGACGCTGCGACCCAGATGGACATCGATGCCGCGCCCCTTATACCACGCCAGATCGCGACGCAGCAGGCGCTCTAGCGTAATACCGCCGGCCAGAAACTCCGTCAGTTGCGGACGGTAGTAATACGGATAAGTCTCATCCGAGTAAACCGCCACCTTGCCAAGCCTGCGGTTCGCCAATTCCAACGCCGCAGTGATGCCAGCCACTCCGCCGCCTACGATGACAAAACGCATATCCGACTCCTTTCAAACGTCGCGTGCCATTTCCCTCTATTCTACAGCAAAACACGCCAGAGATAAACCCGCAACGCTTGCAGATACGTTGCAGTTTGAGAACAAACCTACATAAAAAGACCTGATAGGCGCTAATGACACCTATCAGGCCCGGTTGATCGCCCTGGCGAAGGTTAACTCTGCACCAACGTTCACCGGGGTTCCGTCTCCAAGCGCAATGAAACGCACCGTGACGCCGCACTTACAACGGCAAATACACCTATGGCTTGTATGTCTCTGCCAGGTAAGCCACGAGCGCGGTTTCCTCTTCGGAGTTCAGCACGGCCCCGTGCCGGATCATCCGGGTGACCACCTCTTGCCATTGTTCCTGCGTATAACGCGATCCCGTCGTCCGGCTCAAACTGTGACAATCCACACAACGCTCCTGCAGAAGGGCGGCCGCGTCTATCGCAGGCGTCTCTTCAACCACCGGAGCCTCGGTCGGCGCAGGTGGGGCTTCCGTTGGTTCAGCCGGGGCTTGGGCAGGCGTATCCGTAGCCGCTGGCGCCTCTTCGGTAGGTGCAGTCGTTGCCGGTGCTTCAACTGCCGGCGGAACGGATGTGGCCGGAACGGATGTGGCCGGAACGGCTGTGGGCGGAGCGGATGTGGGCGTGCCCCCGCCGCATGCACCGAGCAGCGCACCGCCCGCCAGTAGCAGCACCATAAGCCAAATGGTCAAAATCGTTCGCTTTTGCATTGTACCCTACTCATACTATAAGTCTCTATCCGAAAATTGTGCTTCTGAGCGTTTCTGGTGCGCCGACGGCGTATTTTCGGATAGGTTCTAAGTGATAACTAACGCCAAGAGTCTGTATTCACGATCCTTAAGGTGACGGACATCGCGCAACCTCGATCTCGTTGTACTCAAAGAGATACGCAGGTGGAATCTGAGCGCGCTCGGTGCACGCCAACGGCTGCTTGCCATAGGCGATGTGTACGCGCCCTTCCTCGATAGCCGGCAGCGTCGCCCCCAGCACATTCAGGCCAACCTCGGCATAGTAGATGCCGACATAACCCAAGCGCGCGTTCCCCTCTGGGCCAACCTCGATGCCAGGCCAGTCACCGGCGCCCGCGTTCAATGGCCGGCGATTGGTGTCACCGCCGCGCACATCGTCGTTCAGCGAGGTAAACACCACCAATTGATCGGCGCGCCCTGTTGCGCGTAGATGGCCGAGCACCGTCAGTTTGCCCGCAGGTGCGGCCTTGATCACCACATCCGATTCGATTTCCAGGACAGCGCCCGGCCCAATCGTCACCTCACCTTCCAGGATACGCACGATCTGATCCTCTCCCGCCCCGCCGAGTCGCGTCCACTTCTGATCAACGCTCAATGTGCCGGTGATGATGGCAATGCCGTTCAGCCCGTTGTCCTCGAAGCGCGCACCGCGCATATCCGGCGATGATCCGGGCGTCATCCGCAACCCGGCGCCCGGCGCTAACGCAATCCGGTTGCTGAACAGCTTAGGTGCGGCATCCAGCAGTGTGAGTGGCGCATAGCGGATATAGACACTTTGCAGTTCCGTCGTGGCATCTGTGCCTTCCAGGATGATCCCACCCCAGACACGATTATCCTGCGGGATGGTGGGGCCGTCGGTATCGCCCCCTCGTTCATCGTCATGCAGTGAGGTGAAGACAATCTCTTCATCAGGATTGCTGCCCCCGATGGCGGATAGTGCGCCCTGTACGACCACCCGGCCCTGCCCGGTGAATTTGACCACCACACCTGGCTGGACCCTCAACGTCGCATCCGGCCCCACGGTGACGGCATCGCGGACGATGCGGACGACCTGCGTGCTCCCTCCCAGGCGTTCCCACACGTGCGCTTCCCGTCCGGTAATGGCCAACCCGCCGGAGATTTCCAGACCGTTACCGGCGGCATTGTTCTCTAACGTGATCGCGTCAAGAGTGGGGAAAGAGCGAGCGTCGGCGCTCAGCGGATAGCCGGCAGAACCGGTGATTCTCACCCGCGTCAACTCCGGCGAACTGGACTGCATCATCACGGCCCCGCGCACCTGCCCCGCATAGCGGATGGTCACATCCCGCAGATACGATTTCTCGCTGCTCTCGAAAAACGTCAGGCTACCCCAATCGCCGGGTTGCGGATCGATGGCTTCCATGTACGTCGCCCCGCCCACATCCTCGGCGCTGTCGTACACCGAAGTGAAGGTCACACCCTCGGCCTGTAACAACCCATGCACCCAGATTCCCGGCAGTTGGCCCTTTGGCGTATGCCAGAACTTCACCACAGCGCCGGATTTGATATCCAGCGTTGCCCCCGCATCCACGCGCAACAGACCAGGGACAACGTACACGACGTTGAAATTCGGCCATACCGTGTTCGGGGCCTGTAACGTGCCGGGGCGCACCTCAACCCCGTGGACAGGATTATCCGCGAGACTGACGTTGTCGGACAGATCGGGAACCAGGCTGCCATCGACACTGATCGGGAAGAGCGTACCGCGCGCGATAGTGACATCTGCCAGCACCGGAACGCTATCATCCAGGTAGAGCGCACGTTCAGCGGCATACTCGATAACTACTTGACTCACCACCGTCGCCTCGGTGGGATTGTAGAGCCGTATGCCCTCCCACCCGCCTGGCGCTTTGTCGAATGCCGTGAATGTAACGGGCAACGCCTCATTGCCACAGGCGTACAACGTCCCGTAGACGTCCAGCGTCGCTTCGCGCGTAAAGGCCAGCGTCGCGCCGGGATAGAGCAACAGCCGCACGCCCGCCGGCACAACCAACGTTTCGGTAATCATCACCTGCGTACCGGTGAAAACTGTGTCTACAGCCAATTCGCCGCCCAGCGTCTCCACCGACGTGAACTCGTCCAGGCGCAAAGCGCGACACGTCCCCAACGCTGGACGCGGCAACGCTCTCGCCACAGACGGCTCCTGTTGGTCAAGCTCGGCGACAGAAGGCGTGCGCAGGAAGAAATACCATGCGAGCAACCCGATCAAGAGGGGGAGCAGAATCAGGCCCAAGATGCTGAACAGCACCCGCCCGTCGAAGATGCGGAACTTGCGGGGTTGCGCAGCGGGCAACGCTTCCGTGATCACAGTCTCGGGTTCGTAGACTGCCGGCGCGGTCTCCGGCACGGGGACGGTGAACGGTGATACAGGTGCGGCAAGGGCAGGCGCTTCTGGAAGAGCTACTGGTGGCGCAGCAGCAACCGGTGCGGCGGTGGCCTCCGGCGCGGCAGTGGATGGCACATAGCCTTGTGCGCGCAAGCGACGCGCTCGCTGCAAGAAACTCTCCGCCGGTTCCGGCGCACTCTCCGGCGCGGCCGGTTCTGGCTCAGGCGGGGCTTCTTCCTCCTCCAAACCAATGAATGACACGCTCGGCGCCGGCGCGCTGACCGGCGCAGGCTCTTCGAACACCGGCGCGACCGGTTCCGGCTCTGGTTCCGGTTCTCCGGTAAACAATTCGCCCCAGCCAAACATATCATCGGCAGCATACGGCTCAGGCTCCGGTTCAGGCTCGGTGTCTGATGCTTCGGGGTATAGTTCTCCCCAGCCAAAGGCATCGGCCGGAGCGACAGGCTCGCCCTCTGGCTCGAGCGCAGGTTCGGTCTCGTCGGCGAACACCCCCCAGCCGAACATATTGTCCAGTTCGGGGAACTCGGGTTCTGGTTCTACAATGACACCCGCGCCTGGCTCAGGCAACGGCATCCCGGTACGCAACGCCTCGACGCCCGCGAGTGCATCCGAATTCTCCGGGTCGATGCGCAAAGCCTGGCGCAAGCAATCCGCCTGCCGTTTCGGATCGTCGAGCGTTTGCGCCAACCACAACCAGGCCAGCGCATTATTCGGATCCTGGCGGATCACCTGGAGCAACAGCTTCTGCGCATCCTCGTAGAAGCCCAACCGGGCGCTTTCAATCGCATTTTGGAGTAGTGGATTTTCCATCTGTCACCCTCCTCCTTCGAAAATAAACTGGTTTAAGCCGCCACCGTACTGAAGGTAATCTGTACAGTAGCACCGGTAAGCTTCTCCAATTGGCGAGTCAGATAACTGACTTTGGCTTCTTTGTTGCGTTGATCAAAGTAATCGGCTCCCAATTCTTGATAAGCTTCCCCGCGCGACAACATATGCCAGATACTC
>Ga0334886_1001946_pt1 | contig 21866 bp, 22 predicted proteins | sample GraSluR1_MG_9_FD_207232 | JGI IMG/M metagenome (GOLD analysis project Ga0334886, IMG submission 207232) | Sludge microbial communities from methane-producing bioreactor in Wageningen University, Netherlands - Granular Sludge_27_06-R1 | ecosystem: Engineered > Bioreactor > Anaerobic >... | reverse complement strand
CCGCCAGCTTTGACCCCGATACGAGCTGGGACGTCTCGCCGATCCCCCCCTTCGACCGCGGCGATTTCGTCGACGTCGGAGACCCGGCCGGGAGCTGGAGCCCGTGGTTCGGCCACGGCCGGGTCGATGCGGCGAGGGCGGTGGCCGAGGCCCTCCGCCTCCGGGGCGAGGGGAGGGATAAGGTTTTCCAGGGGGTCCGAACCCCGGACCTCCCCATCCCCGACAACGACCCCGAGGGGGTTAGGGATTCGATCTCCTTCTCCGAGGCCGCCAACCTATCCAGGGTCCGGGTCAGCGTCGACATCTCCCATTCCTTCATCGGAGACCTCCGGCTGACCCTCATCGCCCCCTCGGGGAAGTTCGTCGTGATCCACGAGAGGAACGGCGGCGGCTCCGACGACATCAGGGCGACCTTCGACCCGATGACGACCCCCGCCCTCGCCTCCCTCGCCGGCCAGTTCGTCCAGGGGGACTGGACCCTTCTCGTCCAGGACCTGGCAGCTCGGGATACGGGGAGGCTCAACCGGTGGGAGCTGGAGATCGAGGGGGAGAAGGCCGGGTCCGTCACCCTGGAGGACGCCCCGGCGGCCACCATCCCCGACAACGACCCCAGCGGGATCGTGGCGGCGATCAGCACCACCGACCCCGGGAGGGTGAGGGATTTGGAGGTCTACGTCGACATCACCCACGGCTTCATCGGCGACCTGGAGGTGACCCTCATCTCCCCGGCGGGAACGGCCGTCCCCCTCCACCAGCGGGAGGGGATGGCCACAGACAACATCATCAAAAGCTACACCTCCGCCACGACCCCCGACCTCCAGAAGCTCCGGGGACAGCAGGTCCGGGGAGCCTGGAGGCTGAAGGTCGCCGACCTCGCCAGGTCCGACGTCGGAAAGCTGAACCGGTGGGGTTTGAGGATAGCGAAAGAGGCGGAGGCCTGATTTGAAACCACCGGCGTAGGGGACCGCCGGATCGACGAGACTCGGCTTCCCGGCAGCCGAAGACCTTCGGCGGGACGGCAGGCAGATCCGGACCCTAACCCCTCCGACCGGACCCTTCCTCGGAGAGGGCTCCGGCGGAGGCAAGGGTCATCCCGCCGGGAAAAGGGTTCGCCTGGGGTCTCGCTCCCCTGGCCTGATCCGCCGCTCTTGGGGTGTTGAAGGATGAGATCATTGGTCAGCGTCGACGGGGAGGGGTGGAAGAGTCGGTTTCCCGAGAAGTTCGGCCCGATGGAGGAGGCGTTCGGGGTCCTCCGGTCCGGGGCCAGGATCTTCGTCGGGACGGCCTGCGGAGAGCCCCAGGCCCTGGTCCGGGGGCTTTTGGACCACCTCCGGGCCTCCTCCACGGAGCTCTTCGACCTCGAGCTCCTCACGATCTTCTCCCTCGGATCGGCCCCCTATGCCGAGGAGGGGTTGAAAGAGAGCCTCCGGATCAACTCTTTCGCCATCGGAGAGGCGGAGAGGGATTCCGTCAACGACGGCTCCGCGGACTATACCCCCGCTTTCCTCTCCGCCGTCCCGGACCTGATCCGCCAGGAGGTGATCCCCATCGACCTCGCCCTCGTCCAGACCTCCCTCCCCGACAAAGCCGGGAACGTAAGCCTCGGGATCAGCGTCGACGCCGTCCTGGCCGCCGTGGAGGAGTCGAAGATCGTGGCAGCCCAGGCGAACCCCCGGATGCCCTACGTCCTCGGCGAGGGGATCGTAAGCCTCCGGGACCTCGACTACGTCGTCGTTCACGACGAGCCCCTCCTCGAGCACCATTGGCCCCTCCCGGAGGGGGTGGTGAAGAGGATAGGTGAGAACGTCGCCCGGATCGTCGAGGACGGGGCCACCCTCCAGGTGGGCTTCGGGGGCCTTCCCGACGCCGCCCTCGCTCATCTATCGGAGAAGAGGCATCTGGGGCTCCACAGCGACCTCTTCACCGATGGGGCGGCGGAGCTATTGAGGTCGGGGGCGATCGACAACAGCAGAAAGAGCCTCGATCCCGGCGTGGCCGTCGCCTCCTTCGCCGTCGGGAGGAGGGAGACCTATGACCTCCTCAATAAAAATCCCGCCGTCCTCTTCAGGCCCATCGACCGGACGGCGAGCCTCGTCGTCATCGCGAGCATGAGGAATTTGACGGCGATAAACACCGCTCTTGAGATCGACCTCACCGGCCAGGGGACGGCCGAGTCCCTGGGGGGGAGGTTTTATTCTGGCGTCGGCGCCGAGGCGGAGTTCGTGCGGGGGGCGGCCCTCGCCCCCGGCGGAAGGTCGATCCTCGCCCTCCCCTCCCTCTCCCCCGACGGCAGGGCGAGCCGGATCGTCCCCCGCCTCGCCCCGGGGGCGAGCGCCACCTTCCACCGGGGAGACGTCCAGTACGTGGTGACCGAGTACGGCATCGCCAACCTCCGGGGAAGGAGCGTGAGAGAGAGGGCGATGAGCCTGATCGGCATATCCCATCCGATGTTCAGGCCCCGGCTTATGGAAGCGGCCCGGAAGCTCTCCCTCGTCTATAGGGACCAGATCTATCGTTCCTCCGACTACCCCGAGGATCTGGAGGCATGGAAGGTGACGAGGTCGGGGCTTTGGATCTTCCTCAGGCCCGTCAAGATCAGCGATGAGCCTCTAGTCAAGGAGTTCTTCTACTCCCTATCCGATAAGACCCTTTATCGGAGGTTCGCCTCGGCGAGGAGGGAGATGCACCACTCCCGGATCCAGGATTTCGTGGCGGTGGACTACTCCCGGGATATGGTGATCCTCGCCCTCCTCCTCCGGGGGGAGAGGGAGGTCGTCATCGGCATAGGCCAGTACAGCAGGGGCTGTATGGCGGAGCTCGCTGAGCTGGCGGTGGTGGTCAGAGACGACTACCAGCGCCGGGGGGTGGGGACGCTCCTCCACACCTACTTGACGGATATCGCCAAGAAGAGGGGCCTAGTCGGATTCACCGCCGAGGTGCTGGAGGATAACCTCCCGGCTCTGAAGCTGATAAAGAAGATGGGCTTTGAGAGGGTGGCGATGGACGGCGGGGCCGAGGAGATGAGGATCGTCTTCGATGGGGCGGGACGTCGATGATGCCGGCGGGTCAGAGGAGGCCGGGGTGGATCTTCGAGTGGACCCTCGTCAGCTCCTCCAGGGTCTCGGCGAGCTCGGCGGAGACCCTCTTCTGGGTCTCTATGCCGGGGCTCATCTCCAGGTCCGGATAAGAGAGGGGGACGTAGCCGACGACGTTGGAAAAGAGCTCCACCCAGTAGGGCGGGAGATACTCGGGGACCGGCTCGCCCCTCATGATGGCCAGGGCAGAGGTCCAGGCGGTAGGGACCACCGCCAGGTTGTACCCCCCGCCGCCGAGGGCCAGAAGTCTCCCCTTCGCGTACCTATTGGTCAGATCGACGATCCCGCGGACGGCGGTGACGTACCCCCGGAGGGTGACGTTGAGGCTCGTCAGCGGGTCGGAGTAGTGGGTGTCCACCCCCAGCTGGGCCACCACCGCCTCCGGCCGGAACCAGTCAAAGAGCTTGGGTCCCACCTCCTCGAAGGCAAGAAGGAAGTCCCGGTCGCCGGCGTTCATCGGCATCGGGACGTTGAAGGAGTAGCCGAGCCCCGGCCCCGCCCCCGCCTCGTCGACGAAGCCCGTCCCAGGAAATAGGTATTTTCCGGACTCGTGGATCGAGAAGGTCAGCACCTCCGGGTCCTCGTAGAAGATCTGCTGGACCCCGTCGCCGTGATGGGCGTCGATGTCGATGTAGAGGACCCGGGAGAACCTCCTCTTCAGGACCGAGATGGCGAGGGCGGCGTCGTTGAAGACGCAGAAGCCCGCAGCCTGGGTGGGGAAGGCGTGATGGAGGCCGCCGGCGAGGTTGAAGGCGGCGCAGTCCTCCTCCAGAATCCTTTTAGCGGCCGCGATGCTGCCTCCGGCCATGGAGCAAGACGCCTCGAAGATCCCGGGAAATACGGGGGTATCGTCGCTCCCGAGGCCGAAGGCCAGGTCCGGCGCCTCTTCCCTCACCGCCTCGAGGTACTCCAGGGTGTGGACGAGGGAGAGCTCCTCCTCGGTGGCGGGTTCCGGCCTCAATACCCGAGTCCTCTCGTCGATCAGCCCCGAATCCTCGATCAGCTTATGGGCAAGGCTCACCCTGATGGGGCTCAGGGGGTGCTCCGGGCCGAAGTCGTATCTTTGGAACTGGTCGGTGTAATAAAGGTATATCATGAAGACCCTCTCTCGCCATGGATCATGGCCACACAGGGGGGGGGCGTCTCCTGCGGCGGGCAATGATTTCGATCTTTATTTTATCCTCCGGTCTGATGTTGGCCAAATCATCTCCTCAAAGGAGAGATGACGGCGGAAATTGTGGTGGATGGAGGCCGATTGCTTTGAAAAATGAAGCCTCTCATATTTCATTAAGTTTTCCTATGTGGATTCTGTTCCACTTTAGAGTCCGGGTTAGGCCTCCTGTCTGTGCTACACCCTCGAAGTCGTCCCCGTCGCCTTAACGATAGCACTGCAGATCATGAAAACGGAGCGATTCCACCAGTATCTCCGGCTGTTCTTTGCCGCTCTTTTCAGAATTGAGATAGTAGGCTTTCCTAGATGTCCTCGCACGATGCTGAATTTGAGACAGATGATGAGCCCCAGAAGAGGTGCGTCGAAGATCTCGAAAGGGATCTCAGCGGGCTGAGGGAGCTTCTTGCAGAGGTTTACGATAACGTAGTCAAGAGCCGCAACTACTCAACTTCATTCTCCCACCATATCATGGCGCTTTTCATATAATGGTTTGACCATAACCCTCCACCTTCCTCGATCAGATTTTCTGATAGATAGGACCTGATGATATGCTCATCCTTCTCAGAAGATACGTCTAAATTCTTGCGCCAAAATTCCGTAGCATCTTCCAGATTATCAAAATTCTGTATATGTTCGATATTTTCTATGTCTACATTTGCATAAATTCCCATATCTTGGAGGAGGTTATAGATGTAAATGTAGTCCGGACCGATGTCATATTCTTCATCGTGCAGGTCTGGCCAAATTTCGCTGTAGTCCCAATAGGGATTTCCAACGGATGTGAACAAGCAGATGCATCTACTTGCGAGCTGTTCCATTTTCAGAAGCGACGCTTTTATATCCAGCATGTAGAGTGAGTATGATGCGATCAGAAAGTCGTGCACGTTAGTGTCTTCAAAGGGCATTACCTCTTCCCATTTTTTGTTTATATAGCGTATGTTGGTGATTCCAAATTCTTGAGCGTTTTTCTTTAGATGATAAATCATCTCCATCGAAGGTTCCACCGCGGTTACGCAACGGGCGATTTTGGAGAGGGGTATCGCAAGAGTTCCAGGACCCGCGCCTATATCCATGATCGTAGATCCCGGGCTTATTCTAAGCTTTGAGACCACTTTGCCAACCTGATTATTCCTTATCTCTCTCAAGAAAGCATCTTTGTTATACTGTTCTGCCCGTTTTCGGGTTGTCTGAGGGTTCAAATTCTTACAGCCCTTCATCCAGGTGGCGTTATTCATCGCCTCCATCCACATTTCGTTCCAATCCAAGTCCACCATTTGATCCGACCTCCTCTTTAAACCAGGATTGTGCAGGGGTGTTTCATCTTTCCGTTCTGTCCTTCTCCCCTGCAGATTCCTGGCTGAGAGATGTTTTTCATCCCTTTTCGGTCCGATAGTTTACGCGGCGAGCTTCACGGAGAAGGGTATACAAAAGTTCCAAGTTCGCTCAGATCGTAGTCCAGGCCCATGAATCTCGTAAGGTATTCCTGATGGATCGACTCGATATCTTCAACGCTGATGTCGCTGAAAAGCTCTGGATAGAACCACTTAGCCATGTAACTTATTCCCACGATATGTTTTCCTCCACCACAGGTGACGTCCCATGGAATTACGTAGACTCTACCATCTTTTACAGCCGTTACGTTCTGAAGCTCGGGCCTGTTCATCATCTCGTCACGGATCTCTTTCATCTTTTCAGGATTGCCGCCAAGACCATTACCCGTTTCTGCATAACCGCCGAATCCGTAATTGAGTATGACATCTGGATTTCGGATCATCACAGCTTCTGGGTCTACATCAAAGAAGCTTTCATTGCGATCTCCGAATATGTTAATTCCGCCTGCTGTGACGATGCATTCGTGCAATCCAAACGACCCCATACTACAGGTGCTGTAAGCTTGAGGCCAGGTTGCCATCTCGAAATAGACTTTCGTTCGATCCTCTTCTGGCACGGTCGCTACCCTTTCTTTTATCCTGTCCAACCATCCGTTATAAAACTCGATGAACTCCTGGGCCTCGTTTTCTCTGTCGATGATGTAGCTCAACTTTCTCAGCTCATTCAAGTAGCCTTCAATGGTGACGAAGTCCATAGACAATACAGCGATCTTCGGATCGGCCTCTTCTAGAGTTTTCTGGATCTCCGCACATTGGACATCATAGTCGTGAATGCTCGCAAATACAATAACCACCTCAGGATCGCGGCTCAGTATCTCCTCGTAGTCGGGATCATCTACGTAGCCGATGTTAGATGTATCATCGATCTTGTAAAAATCGGTTTTACTTACCGTTTGCCTGTTGACGCCGACGATCTTATCCGATGCACCAAGGGTTTGGATGGCTTCGACAGCTCCATAGTGAAAGCAAATTATCCTATCGACCGGTTTTTTAACCGTGACAATTCTGTCGGCGCTGTCGACTATCGTGATCTTGCTCTCTTCTCCGTTTATAATCTGCTCGATCTGGGTAATATCTTTCTCGGTGACTTCGCCATCGTAATTCGCGTCGGAGAACTCGGTTTTTTCGTTTGTACCCTTGATCAAGCCCTCTACATAAGCTATATCATCCTCGTCGATCGTTTCGTCCATATTCGCGTTTCCGTATACCTCGAGCACGTCATCTGAGGCGGTCACTGGCGCCGTCGCTAGAATGGTGCAAAATACTAGCGATACCAATAACGATTCCTTATGAATCATTTAAACATCCTCATATTTGGTAATATTTAACCGAATTTAGTTATTCATTATAACAATCCTATATCAAATTAATGCTTACTAGATATTACAAAAATCGATATAGAAGGATGCCGATAATATTGGCAGCGAGATGATATTTATTTAGTGGTTCCACACCGATTAAAGCATCTCTCTTTCACTGGGTATTATTATCTTTTTAAAGCAGAAGACAATCCCACATTAAATGAGATCGAAAATAAAGACTAATCTCATACCATCAAGCTATTTATTTGGAAGATCATGTGAGTATCATGGTCGGAGATGTGGACTGGAACCAGTTGTGGATGGAGGAGATGAGCAAAACCTCCTGGAGTCGGCTTCATGGGCAAGGCGCTGGATTCTGGGACGAGAGGGCGAAACAGCTCGACGAGCAGAGGAGGTGGAATCAGGAGACGACCGCAAGGATCCTCGCCTGGCTCGATCTGGACCCAAGCTGCAGGGTGATGGACATAGGTGCAGGGCCTGGAACTCTAACAATTCCGCTTTCTAAGGTCTCTAAGCATATAACCGCGGTAGAGCCCTCCCGTGAGATGCGATTCTATCTTAATAAATTCGCCCGGGAGGAGGGGGTTTCCAACATAACCTGCATAGAAAAGAGATGGGAAGATGTGACGCCCTTCGAGGATGCGGATGAGCACGACGTTGTTATAGCCTCTCACTCACTTCTGATGAAGGATCTGAAAGCGGCTCTTGCCAAGATGGGTCAGCTTGCAAGTAGATCTGTTCATCTAATCTCCTTTGCTGGTGTCGGAGACGGCTGCTATCAGGAACTCTGGAAGAGCTTGTATGGCGAGGAGTACAGGGCAGGTCCAGACTACATTTATCTCTATAACATCCTCTATGATATGGGAATTTATGCGGACTTGGAGGTCTGGGATGTGGATTACCGCCAACCTTTCGCCTGCCTCGAAGATGCTGTTAGGCTCTGGGCCAGCAACCTTGGCGCATCATCGCCTGAAGCAGAAGAGATCGTCAGATCCATTCTTTCGAGAAGGATCGTAGCAGAAGACGGATATTACCTCCTTAAAAGCAGAATGAAATGGTCCCTGATCTCGTGGACGCCAGAATGATGGGCACCCCAACTCTAAAAATTTTATTAATACAATACTAATAACGTATCTATTAAACTCATTGATTTTCGTATGTATTGTGTGTATATGGTCCATTTAATCTGAATTTAAAATACTAATTATCTTGTATTTACTACCAAAACCCTTTTATATGCATTTTGATATTAATAGGTGGCACGAAATAAGACGAAATTGAGGAGGGTGTTAAATTGGTCGGAAAACGGATGGACGCCAGGTCGAAGATTTCTTCCCTGGCGGTTTTAGCGGCATTTATCGGCGTCGTCTTCTTCACTTCCTTCGCCGGACTGGCAGAAGAAACGATTACCATCGTTGATTCAGCGGGCAGAACTGTAGAATTACCCTACCCTGTGACGAGCGTCGTGGCCCTGAACGGGAACGTCCCAGAAGAGATGATCGCCCTCGGCGCCGGGGATAAAATCGTGGGAATAGGTCTCGGAACAAAGACCAAAGTCGACGAGGGTCTACTTCCTGGGCTGGAGGATGTGGGCGTCATCGGAGATGAGGCGGACCCCAACTACGAAAAGATTGCAGAACTCGATCCAGACGTGGTGATACAGTACTCCTCCTGGCCTCCGACGCCTGAAGAGCTCCAGGCTAAACTGGACCCCTTCGGAATACCTGTAGTTGCCCTGGACCTCTACAGGATGGAGGTCTACAACGATGAGGTGGAGCTTCTAGGCAGGATCCTGGGGCATGAAAAGGAAGCAGCGGATTATATCGCCTTCATCCAGGATCAGTACGATCTCATCGACGAGAGGCTTGAGTCGATCCCCGAAGAGGATCGAAAGGTCGTATACTTCGAGGGCGCTGGCCTTTACGAGACCTACGGAGGAGCTGATTTCGGTTGCGGCATACCTGGGATGATCAGAGCAGGAGGAGGTAAGGACCTCTATTCTGAGATAGAGGCTTACTACTTCAACGCAAACCCCGAGGACGTGGCGGAGAGAAACCCTGACGTCATATTCAAAGGGATCTCAGAGCCCAAGGGCTACTTCATGGACGACGAAACCGTTCTCAAGAACCTGAGGGAGGAAGTTATGAGCAGGCCAATGTGGTCTGATACCACTGCAGTGAAGAACGGCGAAGTCTATGCTATAAGCTTCGACGCCACTGCAGGTCTCCGAAAGAAGTTTGGCCCTCTATTCATAGCCAAAGCCCTCTATCCTGAGACCTTCTCCGACTTGGACCCAGAGTCTTTCCTCATGACGTATCTGGAAGACTATCTGGGACTAGAGCCCCAGGGCTTTTACATATACCCTCCCCTATGAATTTTCCCATAATATTTTTTTAATCATAAGGAGTTGAATCTGATGGTAGAAACGGATTACATACTTGCGGACTGGGAAAAGGCGGAGGGCGTAGCGACATCCGAGGGATTTATAAAGCCGCTCATAGCCACCAAGAACGTATCAGTAACGGCTTTGGAGATCGCTCCAGGGGACGAAGTTCTCCCCCACAGTCACAGTGGCCTCCCTTATTTTGAGGTGGTTCTATACGTCGTCGAGGGGGATCTGGAGATCATCTTCCGGGACAAACGCGTTCCAGTAAAAACGGGCATGGCAATAATGGCCGATCCGAACGAGCACGGCTGGTTCAACGGAACTGAAGAGACGGTAAAGGTTCTGATGATCCACTCTCCACCTCCATCATGGCAATCTCCCGAGGAGTTCCTCGAAAAGGTTCGCAGGTACCAAGATCGAAAATGATCGGATATCTGAGCTGATGATCATCGGGTCTAGGGATAAGAATAAAATTTGAGGAGGGAGGATCGGTGAATACCACAGACAACACAAGACAGCTATACATGAAATACATCGCCAGGAAGATGCTTTTCATAGCCGTCTCTCTAACGATCCTCTTTTTTCTCGTCTTGCTGTCCGTCTCAATAGGCACATCCATCGAGAGCTTAAAGGACCTGCAAAGCCTGAAAGATGTTCTAACCGCAATAGTCGGCCGTTTCTTCCTCCAGGTGGAGACGAATCCCTTCATGGAGAAGGTGATCTGGAATTACAGACTGCCTCGAGCCTTGTTGGGGGTGGTGGCAGGTGCAGGTCTTGCGGTATCCGGCGCCGTTATGCAGGGAGTGACCCGCAACCCCCTGGTCAGCCCCTTCACCATAGGCATTTCCTCGGCTGCTGCCTTCGGGGCATCTATCGCCATTATTTTAGGGGCAGGATTTGTGGGGATCGGCACCTACCTTATAATGATCAACGCCTTCATCTTTGCCCTAGTCTGCGCTGTCATAGTCTTCGGCCTCGCCAAATTAAGGGGCGCATCTCCTGAGACGGTAGTCCTGGCGGGAATCGCCCTAACATACTTTTTCGGGTCCGCCACCGCTCTTCTTCACTATTTCGCTTCGCAGGAACAGCTCAGCGCCATGGTCAGGTGGACATTTGGCACCCTCTCCGGGGCCACTTGGGGAGGGATCGGAATTATTACGGCCGTGCTTGTTATAACCATACCCATGATGATGAAGTACTCATGGGATCTGAACGCCACCTTCTCGGGTGGGGACGAGACCGCAAAAAGCCTGGGAATCAACGTATCCAGGGTCAGAACCGTCTCTCTTATCCTCTCCGCCTTCGTTACCGCCACCATAATCAGCTTCACCGGAATTATAGGTTTTGTGGGCCTGGTAGCGCCCCACATATCCCGGTTTCTGATCGGAGGAGACCACAGGTTTCTGATCCCTGCATCGGGCATCATGGGATCAATACTTGTTGTGGGAGGGGACATAGCCGGCAGGATTGTAAGCCCGCCGATAATGTTTCCTATCGGGATAGTGATATCTTTCGTGGGGGTGCCGATGTTTCTATACCTGATGATGACGAAAAGAAAGAGATACTGGGAATGACTTGTTTCAACGATATGATTATTGGCACTTGTTTTATCCGCCTCTCGCAAGCCTCCTGATCATATCCCACCCCGTCCCCTGCCCCAGGGGCTGGTCGAGGAGATGGTCGAGGAACTCGAAGACGATCGGAGAGATGAAGACGTAAAACTCCCGGGTGAAGGCGAGGGCGTCCTCGACGCTTCTGAAGTGTCGGACCTCGATCGTCTGCCCCGAGGCGGTCTTCTCCGGCCGGACGACCTGGTCGGCGACGAAGGCGGAGGCGCCGCAGGAGGCCCGGGCGGGCTGGAGGGCGTCGATGTTGATGGGAACGCCGCGATAGTGGCGGTATACGTCGAATATGAGCCGCTCGCGGCTGGGGCTCTCCTCCTCGGAGACCTCCAGGACGACCTCGCCGTCGAGGGCCTCCGGCCGGGGGACGATCGCCGCCTCCACGACGAAGGGATACGCCTCTTCGGGGCCGAGAGAGGCGGTGAGGTCCACCGCCTCAAAGACGATCCCAAGATCCACCCTCGATCCGTCCTCCAGCTCGCACTGCCAGCCGTCATCTTCAGCGTAGAGGGTCCTTTTGTCGAGAGTGAGGAGATGGACGGAGCCGTCGGCTATCAGCGTCATCAGAGGACCTCCACGTCCGCGGCCCCCTGGACCGCGATCTCCCGGCGTCCCTCATACCAGGCGATCTCCCCCTTCGCCCGGATGCGGTCTCCTTTGGCGATCCTTCCGGCCAAGAGATCGGCGCCGGAGTCCCGGCTCACGAATATCGGCATCTGGGAGGAGTAGAGCCTGATTATGAGGTGGCCGCCTTCGGTCCTCTGGACCGAGGCTGCCGTCCCCTCGGCGACGATGGCCACCTTCTCGGGGGCGGGATCGAAGTCCCCGAGCCCCCAGGAGGCGGCGGCGAGGGATCCGAGGGCCATCAATAGCAGCACCACCACCACCTTCTCCTCCTTCTGCATCAGGTCACCCCGCCTTCGGCCCGAGGCTAGCGGCCCCAGGATAGACGGCGGAAAAAAAGGATAATGCCGCCGTGGAGCCTTCAGAGCCTTACTTCTTCGCCTCTTTCTTCTCGCCGAAGTGCTGCTGATAGGCCGCCTCGCAGGAGGCGAGGCAGTCCTGACAGAGCCCCTTGTACGCCCCTTCGGGGTTTGCGAGGGTATGCACCTGAACTTTCACCGGCACCAGGGTTGGCTTAGCAAGTCCACAAAGTTCACAATCTGCCATGTTACAACATCTCCCGGGGTCCCCCATAAACCTTTCTCCCGGTTGAACTTTTCCATCAGCCCAGAGGCGTGGAAGCCGCACCGATGGGGATCTACCTCTCGGGGAAGGGAGAACGCCTTAAACGGGTAGGGGCAAGAGGAGGACCATGAGCTGCTATCCAAAGAGACCGATCATCACCCTCCTCTCGGACTTCGGGTCTCTATATCCGGCGGAGATGAAGGGGGCGATCCTCTCCCGGATCGGGGACGCGATCCTCGTCGACATCGCCCACGACGTGCCGCCCCAGGACGTCCGGGCCGGGGCCTTCGCCCTGATGGCCGCCGCCCGGCACTTTCCCAAGGGAACGGTCCACCTCGCCGTCGTCGACCCCGGCGTCGGCACCGACCGGCTCGGGATCGTCGTGGCGAGCGGAGGCCACCTATTCGTCGGCCCCGACAACGGCCTCCTCCTCCCCGCGGCAAAATCCGCGGGGGAGCCTGCGGCCTGGATGATCGGATCCTCCTTCTTCGAGGGGGCGGCCCCCACCTTCGCCGGCCGAGACGTCTTCGCCCCGGCGGCGGCGGTCCTCGCCTCGGGCGGAGACCCCGGGTCCTTCGGACCGGCGGTGGATCCGGCGGGCCTCGACTTCGGGAGGGCCCGGATCCTGGATGAGGGGATCGAGGCGGAGGTGATATACGTCGACGGATTCGGAAACCTCGTCCTCAACTCGGCCGCGATCCCCTGGGACCGGGTCGAGCTAATGGGGAGACGCCTCCGCCGGGCGAGGACGTACGCCGAGGCGGGGGCCGACGAACCCCTTATAACCCTTGGGTCCCATGGGTTTGCAGAAATTGCGGTCAACGGGGGGAGCGCAAAGGATCTATTCGGCCTCGCCCCAGGCGACCGGATACTCTTGGAGAGAGGAGATTGTTCGGAATAGAGTTCGTCCCAAATGAGCCCGCCCTGAAGGTGGGCTACATGGCAAAGCTGGCGGAAGATGCGGGCTTCGACACCATCTGGATCACCGATCACTACAACAACCGAGACGTCTACTCGACCCTCGCCATCCTCGCCCTCGCCACGAGCAGGGTCAGGCTCGGCACCGGGGTCACCAACCCCTACACCAGGAACGTCGCCGTCACCGCCTCCAGCATCGCCTCCATCAACGAGATCTCCGGCGGGAGGGCGATCCTGGGGATCGGCCCCGGGGACAAGGCCACCTTCGACGCCATGGGGATCGCCTGGGAGAAGCCCCTCTCCGCCGTCAGGGATTCGGTGGCGGCGCTGCGGGAGCTCCTCGCGAAGAAGAGGGTGGAGGGGCACGGGATGGCGGGAGCCCAGCTCGCCTTCTCCGCCGGGAATATCCCGATATACATCGGGGCCCAGGGGCCGAAGATGCTGGAGATGGCGGGGATGATCTCCGACGGGGTCCTGGTGAACGCGAGCCACCCCGACGACTTCAAGTACGCCGTCCCCCTGGTGAGGCAGGGGGCGGAGAAGGCGGGGCGGGACCCCAAAGAGGTGGAGATCTCCGCCTACACCAGCTTCAGCGCCGACAAGAACCCCGATAAGGCGGCGAACGAGGCGAAGATCGTCGTCGCCTTCATCGTCGCCGGCTCCCCCGAGACGGTCCTCTCCCGCCACGGCATAGAGGCCGAGGAGGCGGCGGCCGTCTCCCGGGCCATCGCCAAAGGCGACTTCGGCTCGGCCCTCGCCGCCGTCACCAGCACCATGATAGACGTCTTCTCCGTATCGGGAACCCCCGCCGACTGCAGGGCGCGGGTCGACGCGCTCCTGGCGACGGGGGTGACCCAGATCGTCGTCGGATCGCCGATAGGGCCGAACAAGGAGAGGTCGATAAAGCTGATCGGAAAAGAGATCCTATGAATAGAGGCCTGTACATAGGACGGTTTCAGCCCTACCACCTCGGCCACCAGGCCGTCCTCCAGAAGATCGTCGAGGAGGTGGACGAGGTCGTAGTCGGCCTCGGGTCTGCCCAGGCAAGCCACACAATCGAGAACCCCTTCACCGCCGGGGAGAGGATCAGCATGATCTGGCCCGCCCTCCGGGGGCTGGACGCGACCTGTTACGTCATACCCCTGGTGGACATGGAGAGGAACGCCGTCTGGGTCGCTCACGTCGAGGCGATGACCCCGAAGTTCGACGTCGTCTACTCCAACAACCCCCTCGTCGTCCAGCTCTTCGTCGAGGCGGGGATGGAGGTGAGAAGGCCGCCGATGTACAGGAGGGAGGTCTACTCCGGGACCGCCATCCGGAGGATGATCCTCGCCGGAGACGAGGGGTGGAGGAGGCTCGTCCCCCCCTCCGTCGCCTCGGCGATCGAGGAGATCGGGGGGATCGATCGGCTGAAGAACGTCAGCCGGTCCGACCAGGATTAGGCCCTGCTCCAGCCCCCAGATCACGCCAACAGGATCTACTTTTAACGATTCATACGGCCCTATGGGCCGGGACCGACCTCCGGCCCCGGCCCCTCCAGGACCGTGCCCGCCATGGCCGCCGATTCGTTCGCCTCGGGAAGGTCCTCCTGGAGATCCGGTCCGGTTTCGGGTCCGTCCGAGCTGTCGGGATTGATATCGGAATCGGCCTTGGTGAGGTTTCCGGCCGAAGCCAGCCCCACCTCCAGCGCCCTCTCGTAGCATTCGATCGCCTCTTGGTGCCTCCCCAGGGCGCTGAGGGCGATCCCCTTGTTGTTCCATGCCTCCGAAAGCTCTGGGTCGAGCTCCAGAGCCCGATCGTAGGAGGAGATCGCCTCCTGGTACCGGCCGAGGGCGCTGAAGGCGACCCCCTGGTTGTACCACGCCTGGGAGTAGGCGGGGTCGATCTCGAGGGCCCGCTGGTAGGACTGTAGCGCCTCCTCCTGCCTCCCCAGGGATCCCAGGGCGATCCCCCGGTTGTTCCACGCCTGGGCGTAACCCGGATCGAGCTTCAGAGCCTCATCGTAGCTGGCCGCCGCCTCCTCTTGCCTTCCGAGGAGGCCGAGGGCGACCCCCCGGTTGTACCAGGCCGGGGGGTAGCTCGGATCGACCTTCAGGACGGCGTCGTAGCATTCGACCGCCTCCTCCTGCCGTCCGAGGAGCCCGAGGGCGATCCCCTTGTTGTAGAGGGCCATGACGTGGGAGGGCTCGATCTTCAGGGCCTCCTCGTAACAGTCGAGGGCCTCCTGGTGGCGTCCCAAAGTCCCGAGGGCGATCCCCTTATTATTCCACGCGGTGGCGTAGAGGGGGTCGATCTTGAGGGCCTCATCGTAACCCTCGATGGACCTTTCGTACTCGCCCGCGGCGAAGAGGGACCTCCCCAGGTTGTTCCAGACCTCCCGGCTCCGGGGGTCTATCTCGAGGGCCCTCTCATAGCACTCGATGGAGCGGTTGTAATCTCCCCGGCTGTAGAAGACCCCGCCCTGGTTGCTCCAGGCGAGGGCATAGGCCGGATCGACCTCCAGGGCCCTATCGTAGGATTCGAGGGCCTCGTCTCCCCTCCCCAGGGCCTCCAAAACCACCCCCCGGTTGTTCCAGGCGGGGGCGTAGTCGGGGTCTATCTCCAGGGAGCGATTGTAGCAGGCCAGGGCCTCTTCGTTCCTTCCCAGGGCGCCGAGGGCGATCCCCTTGTTGTTCCAGGCGAGGGCGTACTCCGGGTCGAGCTCGAGGGCGTTGTCGTAGGAAGCGACGGCTTCCTCGTATCTTCCCAGCTCCGAGAGAGCGACGCCCTTGTTGTACCAGGCCAGAGGATATAGCGGATTCTCCTCCGCATACCCCTCCCCCACGGCAGGCACAATGCAGACCAAAAATAGCGCGAAGAGCGCGAAGAGGCGAAGCTTCATGCTTCGCCCTTTTATTGTGTGAGTTGATATGGATTACGGTCCCGGGCGACCGATCGGCCCTCCTGCCGTCTCCGGAGAGGGCCATCCCAGCGGATCAAACTAGACGAGCATCCTGCCGTGGGAGTCGATCTCTCCGCCGCAGATCCGGGTCGAGGAGATCCGGACGTCGTCCTCGGCCAGCTGGTAGTCGATCATCACGATCTTGAGGGGTGAAAGGCCGTTCTCCCTTCTGATCTCGTTGATGTTGCAGGCCATAGGCTCCGTCTCCGGGGAGACGACGATGAAGTCGTAATCCTCCTCGATCGCCGAGCCGTAGAAGGTGTGGAGCATCTCGATCTCGAAGTCCTCCCTCCCCAGGTTCTCCTTCAGGGCAGCCCTCAGGTTCCGGACCCTCGTATCGAAGTTACGGACCGGCCTCGTCCTCTGACTCTTGGCCATCCCGTCGGAGGTGAGGGCGATCACCACCTCCCCGTCCTCCCCCGCCACCTCGAAGGCCTTCCTCAAAAGGGCGATATGGCCGTCGTGGATGGGGTCGAAGGTGCCGCCAACTGCGACTTTTGGGGCCATATGGTCGGCAAAGAGGGACGGTCGGTATAAGTAACTGGCGCTATGGTGTGATCCGGGTCCCCTCCGACCCCGGGGTCGGTGAAAGGCGGTCCTCCAGGACCTTGGCGACGATCTTCCGGGAGCTGCAGAGGGGGCAGGGGTCGTGCTCCTCCAGCCTCACCACCCGGGCCCCGATCCCCCGGGTGGCCAGCTCCTCCTGGAGGAGGAGGGCGTCGAAGTGCTGGTCGTAGCCCAGGGTGATGACGTCGGGCCTCAGCTCCTCGATCGGCTGGAACATATCCCTCTCGCTCCCCAGGACCGCCCTCTCCACCATCTTCAGGGCCGATACCATCAGGAGCCTCTGCTCCTGGGGGATGATCGGCCTCGGCTTGTGCTGGACGTTGGCGTCCCGGGCCACGATCACCACCAGCTCGTCGCCGAGGGCCTTCGACTGCTCCAGGTACATCAGATGCCCCGGATGGAGGAGGTCGAAGGTCCCGGTGGCGAGAACCCTAATCAAACCAGCCCTCCTCGTCCTCATCGATCTCCACGTCCAGGACGGGGAGGTCCCGGGGAGCGCCCGTCCTGTCATAACAGATCCAGCTGTCCATGTCGAAGGGCATCCCCGCGATGATGTGATAGTCGCCGGTCTTGGAGAAGAAGATCAGGTCCGCCTGGGAGGGGCGGATGTCGGGGGAGGGGTGGCTGTGGACGGAGCCCGCTATCCTCATGTTGGGGAGCATGTAAAGCCGGATGAGGGCGCTCTTGCTCGACGCCTCCGTCCCCGGGAGCATGATCACCTCGGTGATGACGCCGTCTTCGGCCCGGAGGAGCCCCGCAAACTCCACCGGGAGGGTAGATCGGGACGCCTCCAGGATGAAGTAGAGCGTCTCCCTGGCTATCCCCTCCACCTCCATCTTCCTCTTCATCTCCGGACACCCCCCCATCTCAAAAATATCCCCGTACAAATAACCTCCGCCGAGAAGAGGTACCTAGATCCGTTCCCCAGCGGGCCTGAGGTGGACGCAGTCCCCGGCGATGACCCTCTCCAGAAGGCCCCCGTCCCTCCTCACCGCGAGAGACCCGTCCGCCTCCAGGGCCTCTGCCAGCCCCTCGAACTCGCCGTCCCGGGCCAGGATCCTCACCCTCCGCCCCAGGGTTTCGGACCGGATCGACCACTCCTCCTGGAGCCGGCCGGAGGAGGCCTCCATCTCCTGGGATGCCCCCTCCAGCTCCTCCAGGACCCTCCGGACGAGCTCCGCCCTCAGGACCTTCCTCCCGATCTCCGAGGATATCGATGTGGCCTTCCACCCCCCGGCAAGGTCGCCGGGGTCGAGGTTGGCGTTGATCCCGATCCCGACGACGGCGTAATCTAGCCTGTCCATATCCGCCCCGATCTCCGTCAGGATCCCGGAGACCTTCCTCCCCCCCACCATCAGGTCGTTGGGCCACTTGATCTTCACCTCGAGGCCGTAGAGCCCTTCCAGGGCCCTGGCGACGGCGACGGCGGCGGCGATGTTCACCCTGAAGGCCTGGGCCGGAGGGACCTGGGGCTTGAGGATGACGCTCATCCAGACCCCGCCCCGGGGGGAGTGCCAGGATCTATCCATCCTGCCCCTCCCAGAGGTCTGGACCTCGGCGATGACGACGGTCCCCTCCTCGGAGGCGGCGATCCTCTTCGCCTCGGCGTTGGTGGAGGGTAGGGCCTCGGCGGCGATGATCCTCCTCCCCAAGAGCTCCGTCCTTAGGCCTTCTCGGATCAGATCCTCGGTGAGGAGGTCGGGGAGGGCCGAGAGCCTGTAGCCCCTCTTTGAGGCCTCGATCTCGTAACCCTCGGCCCGGAGGGAGGCGACGGCCTTCCAGACGGCTGCCCGGCTGATCCCCAGGGAAGCTGCCAGCTCCTGGCCGCTGATCCAGGACCCGAGGCCTCCGATCAGGCCCCTCTTCACCTCCTCCCTGGTCACGGCGGGACCTACTCCTCGGAGCCGGGGTTTTCTCGCTGGGACATGTAGGCCCCGACGGCTGCGGATATGGCCGCCACCTTCCGGGTGTCGGCGCCGAGGGCGGAGGCGAGGGAGAGCCCCTTCTCCCGCTCCGCCTCCGTCACCTTCTTCACCTCCTCCATGATCGCCTCTTCCTTGAGGAAGTTGGTGTTGATGTCCCCCCGCCTGAACCTCTCGTGCCGGAGGACCGCCAGGTGGAAGTTTATGTTCGTCTTGACGCCGGTGACGATGTACTCGTAGAGGGCCCGCTCCATCCTCGCTATCGCCTCGTTCCTGTCCCTCCCCATGGCCACCACCTTCGATATCATCGAGTCGTAGTAGGGCGGGATCAGGAACCCGGCGTAAACTCCGCTGTCGACCCTTATCCCGGGGCCGCCGGGGCTCCGATACCTCTTGATCCTCCCCGGGGATGGGGCGAAGTCGTTGAGGGGGTCCTCGGCGTTGACCCGGCACTCGATCGCCCAGCCCCGGATCTCGATCTCGTCCTGGGAGTAGGCCAGGGGCTCGCCGGCGGCGATCCGGATCTGCTCCTTCGCCAGGTCGACGCTGGTCACCATCTCGGTGATGGGGTGCTCGACCTGGAGCCTGGTGTTCATCTCCAGGAAGTAGTAGTCTCCCTTCGAGTACATGAACTCCACAGTCCCCGCGGACCGGTAGTCTATCGCCTCCGCCGCCCGGACGGCGATCGATCCCATCTCCTCCCGGAGCTCCGGGGTCATGATAGGCGAGGGCGACTCCTCGATCAGCTTCTGGTGGCGCCTCTGGATCGAGCACTCCCGGTCGGAGACGTAGATCGTCTTTCCCTTGGAGTCGGCGAGGATCTGAAACTCGATGTGCCTCGGCTCGGTGAGGTACTTCTCGATGTAGACGGTCTCGTCGCTGAAGGCGGACCTGGCGATCGACCGGGCCGAGTCGAGGGCGGGGGCGAGGTCCTTCTCCTCCCATACGATCTTCATGCCGATCCCGCCGCCTCCGGCTGCCGGCTTCAGCATCACCGGGTAGCCGATCGCCTCCACCAGGTCCATCGCCTCAGCCGGGTCGCTGATCCCCCCCTCGCTCCCCGGGACTATCGGCACGCCGGCGCTCTTCATGATGTCTCTCGCGGCGATCTTGCTCCCCATTCTGTCGATGGAGCTGCTCGTCGGCCCGATGAAGACGATCCCATTCTCCTCGCAGGCCCGGGCGAACTTCGGATTCTCTGAGAGGAAGCCGTAGCCAGGATGGATCGCCTCCGCCCCGGTCTCCGCCGCCGCCTCGAGGATCCTGTCGATCCGGAGGTAGCTCTGGGAGGCTGGGGAGGGGCCGACGAAGACCGCTTCGTCGGCGTACTTGGCGAAGAGGGCGTTCCTGTCGGCCTCGGAGTAGACCGCGACGGTGGATATGCCGAGCTCGCGGCAAGCTCTCATGATCCTTATGGCGATCTCGCCGCGGTTGGCGATCAGAATCTTCTGGAACATCGCCCCTGCTTTGGCGGACCGAGGCTAAAAACCTTTGGCGACCCGGAAAGGAGAAGTTAATAACCTTTCAACCCGAGAGGGGGGGCATGAAGCCGAGGGAGATGTCCAGAGAGGAGTGCGAGGAGCTCCTCGCCAAATCCAGGTTCGGGAGGATCGGCCTATCGACGGGGGATCGGCCTTACGTCCTCCCCATGTCTTACGTCTACGCCGGAGGCGTCATACTCCTCCATTCGGGGCTTGCAGGAAAGAAGCTCGATATGGCGAGGGAGAATCCTTTTGTCTCCTTCGAGGTCGACTCCGTCGAGGGGGGGAGGTGGAGGAGCGTCATCGCCTCCGGGAGGGTCCGCCTATCCTCCGACGCCGGGGCGAAGGAGAGGCTCTTTGATCTCTTCACCAGGGGGGAGATGGGGGGCCACGCCGGTAAGGCCTTCCGCCGGGAGGATATGGTGAAGATGCCGATGGTGATCTGGGAGATCGAGATCGAGGAGCTGACCGGTCGCGAGGGCGTCTGGTGAGGGGAAGGCCGGCCCCGGGCTGAAGAGAGGAGTGGAAGGACCGAAGGAAGGATCGAGGGAGAAGGACGGGCAACTATCGCATGACCGCCATCAAGTGGACGGAGAAGTACAGGCCGAGGAGGCTGAAGGAGGTCCTCGGGAACGGGAAGGCCGTCTCAGAGCTGGAGGCATGGGCCCGCTCCTGGGAGAGGGGGATCCCCGAGAAGAGGGCCGTCGTCCTCTACGGCCCCGCCGGGGTGGGGAAGACCTCCGCCGCCCTCGCCCTCGCCGAGGAGATGGGCTGGGACCAGATCGAGATGAACGCGAGCGACAGCAGGACCGCCGCCGCCATCTCGAAGGTGGCGGGCGCCGCCGCGAGGATGATGACCTTCTCCGGAAAAAAAAGGCTGGTCATCCTGGACGAGGCGGACAACCTCTACGGCTCTGCGGACAGAGGCGGCTCCGCCGCGATGCTGCGGCTCGTAAAAGAGGCCGACCAGCCGGTGGTCCTGATCGCCAACGACTACTACGGCCTCTCCAAGCCCCTCCGGGAGGGGACCCTGGGGATCCAGTTCCGGAGGATCACGAAGAGCACCGTCCTCTCGGCGCTCCGGGAGATATGCCGGGCGGAGGGGGCGGCCTGTACTCCGGAGCTGATCGAGGAGATCGCGGATATGGCGAACGGAGACCTCCGGAGCGGCATAAACGACCTCCAGGCCGCCCTGGAGGGGGCGAGGGAGGTCGGCGAGGTGGCGACGGCGGTCCGGGACGCCAAGGCCTCGATCTTCGACGGGGTCGCCAAGATCCTGAGGGGCTCGAGCCTCGGGGAGGCCGTCCAGATCGCGTGGTCCCTCGACGAGAGCCCCGAGGACCTGGTCCACTGGATCGACGAGAACCTGCCCCTCGTCTACAAGCCCGCAGACCTTGCCGCCGGATACGAGAGGCTCTCCCGGGCCGACGTCTTCCTCGGCCGGGTCCGGCGGCGCCAGAACTACGGCCTGTGGCGGTACGCCTCCTTCATGATGACCGGCGGGGTCCAGGCCGCCCGGACGGAGAAGAAGGGGGGCTACATACCCTTCCGGCCGCCCGGCTACTGGCGGAGGATGGGCCAGACGAAGGGGGCGAGGCAGGTCCGGGAGTCGGCGGCAAAGAAGATCGGCCGACACTGCCACATCAGCTCCCGGATGGCCAAGGGGGAGATGATGGGACTCTTCGCCCTCCTCCTCAAAGATCCGGATACGGGGCCGAAGGTGGCGGCCCTTCTCGACTTCACCGTCGAGGAGATCGCCCTCCTCCTGGGGACGAAGCCGACGACCAAGAAGGTGTCGAAGATCCGCGAGGCGGCTCAGGAGCTTCTCGAAGAGGAGAGGGTCTCGGAGATCGAGGTCGCCT
>Ga0334886_1001944_pt1 | contig 21868 bp, 18 predicted proteins | sample GraSluR1_MG_9_FD_207232 | JGI IMG/M metagenome (GOLD analysis project Ga0334886, IMG submission 207232) | Sludge microbial communities from methane-producing bioreactor in Wageningen University, Netherlands - Granular Sludge_27_06-R1 | ecosystem: Engineered > Bioreactor > Anaerobic >... | reverse complement strand
GAGGAGGCAAAGTGATGAACTTCGCCAAGAGCAAGGCGAAGCTTTTCATCGACAACCGCCCGAAAGTCACATTTAAGGATGTCGCGGGATGCGACGAGTCGAAAGAAGAGCTTTCGGAAGTCGTGTACTATCTGAGGGATCCCGCTCGTTTTACCGCCCTTGGAGCCAAAGTGCCACGAGGCGTTCTGCTGCTTGGGCCTCCGGGCACGGGAAAAACGCTGCTTGCCAGAGCGTGCGCAGGCGAGGCGGACGTCCCTTTCTTCAGCGTGAGCGGCTCGGACTTCGTCGAGATGTTCGTCGGCGTCGGCGCCGCACGAGTTCGGGATCTTTTCGAGCAAGCCCGGAAATATCAGCCCTGCATCATCTTTATCGACGAGATGGATGCGGTCGGCCGACACAGGGGCGCGGGGCTCGGGGGAGGACACGATGAGCGCGAACAGACGCTCAATCAACTTCTGGTCGAGCTGGACGGTTTTGACGAAACTACGGGGATTATTCTGATCGCAGCGACCAACCGCCCCGACATCCTTGACCCGGCGCTGTTGCGCCCCGGCCGATTCGACAGGCATATCGTCGTCGACAGGCCCGACGTCAAAGGCCGGGAGGCAATTCTTGACGTACACGTTCGTGAAAAAAAACTTGCCGGCGACGTCGACCTTGCCGTCCTCGCACGGAGAACACCCGGTTTCGTCGGCGCCGACCTTGCGAACCTTGTCAATGAAGCTGCGCTTCTAGCCGCGCGGACGGGTGAAAAAGAGATCCGAATGAAAGACTTCGAAGAAGGTATCGACCGAGTCATCGCGGGCCCTGAAAGAAAGAGCCGTCTCGTCAGCGATAAAGAAAAGCTAATAATCGCATACCATGAAACGGGGCATGCGCTTGTTGCCAAACGGATACCCTCATGCGATCCGGTGCATAAGATATCTATTATCCCCCGAGGGCACATGGCGTTAGGGTACACGCTCCAGCTTCCTGAGGAGGACCGATTCCTCATGTCGAAAAACGAACTTCTCGACAAAATCTGCGTCCTTTTCGGCGGAAGAGTCGCCGAAGAGCTCCAGTTCGGCGACGTAACCACCGGCGCGAGCAACGACCTCGAAAGGGCGACGCAGATCGCGCGCCAGATGGTTACGGAGTTCGGCATGAGCGAAAGGCTCGGCCTCGTAAAGCTTGGGCACAAACACAACGAGGTTTTCCTCGGCAGAGATATCGGAGAAGACCGGAACTACAGCGACGCTATCGCCTATGCTATCGACCAGGAAGTCAAGGCAATCATAGACTCCTGTTATGAGAAAGTCCGCAACATCCTTTTAGAGAACTCGGAAGAAATGGAGAAAATAGCCAAAACCCTTCTCGAGAAAGAAATCATCGAGGGGAAGGAACTCAACGCGCTTCTTGGTCTTGAGAATCCTGAAGAGGAAATCGTTGCGGCCCCTGAAGAAAAACGTATTGAAATACAAGAGACCGTCGCCGAAGAAAATCCTGCCGGCGAAAGCATGAACAGCGACACCGAGAGCAACGCGGCGGTATAGCGTACAAACGGCGGTTACTGTGTCTTCAGAAGGATCCGGGAACGGGCGAATCGCTCCCCCGGATCCCTCTTTTCTTTCCACTGGGGGGGTGGATTCCAGTTGTTCATCGAAAAGAAGTTTGAACTTCGTTCCGATTGGGCGCCCTCCGGCGACCAGCCTCAAGCGATAGAAACGCTTGCCGAGGGTATCTCCGGCGGACTACGGTACCAGACGCTTATGGGCGTGACGGGAAGCGGGAAGACATTCACCGTTGCGAACGTCATTGCCTCCGCGCAGCGCCCTGTTCTTGTCCTTGCTCATAACAAGACGCTGGCCGCCCAGCTCTACAGCGAATTCAAGTCGTTCTTTCCCCGGAACGCGGTACACTATTTCGTCAGCTACTACGACTACTACCAACCGGAGGCGTATGTCCCCTCCACCGACACGTATATAGAAAAGGACGCCTCGGTCAACGAGAGAATCGAGCGACTTCGCCTCGCCGCAACAAAAGCGCTTATAGAACGACGTGATGTCATCGTAGTGGCGAGTGTCTCCTGTATCTACGGTCTGGGTTTGAAAGAGGCGTATGAAAGCGTCATCTTTCCTTTTGCAGTCGGCGAACAGTGGGAACGCCGCGCTTTCCTCGAAAAACTGCTGGAGAACTACTACGACAGGAACGATCTCGTCCTCGAACCGGGCAAATTCCGGGCCAGAGGCGATATCGTCGAAATCTTTCCCGCATACGGAGAAAGAGCGCTTCGGATCGCTTTCTTCGACGAAGAGATCGAACGAATAGATGAATTCGACCCCGTCTCGGGCAAGGTGATTGAAAACATGGAAAGGGCTTCTATATTTCCTGCGCAACATTACGTCACCGACCGTGACGCCATATCGAATGCAGTGGAACCGATTCAGGCGGAGATGGAGCTTCAGGCCGCCGAGTTTGAAAAACAGGGGAAATTTCTTGAGGCTCAGCGAATTCGAATGCGTACACTCTACGACCTCGAAATGCTCCGTGAAACAGGGTACTGCTCAGGAATAGAAAACTACTCGCGCTATCTTGACGGAAGAAATCCGGGCGAGCCCCCGGGGACGATGATCGATTTCTTCCCCGACGATTTTTTATTGATCGTCGACGAGTCCCATATCACGCTCCCTCAGGTGCGGGGGATGTTCAACGGCGACAGGGCCAGAAAGCTCACGCTCGTCGAAAACGGATTTCGCCTTCCATCGTGTCTGGATAATAGGCCGCTGGAGTGGAACGAATTTGAACGGCATATTCGCCAGGCTATCTTCGTCACCGCTACTCCCGGCGATTATGAGATGAAAGTTTCTGGGAAAATGGTTGAGCAAGTTATTCGCCCCACGGGTGTGGTTGACCCCGAAGTCGAAATTCTCCCTGCTAAAGGTCAGGTTGACGACCTCATAGCCCGTCTCCGAGATATTGTCGGGAACGGACAGCGCGCGCTCGTCACCACGTTGACGAAAAAATCTTCCGAAGATCTCGCGGAATACCTTGCGGAGCTTCGCCTGAAGGTAAAGTACATTCATTCGGAGCTGAACGCTTTCGAGCGTGCGGAGCTCATTCGGGATCTCCGCACCGGAGATATCTCCGTTCTGGTCGGCATCAACCTCCTTCGGGAAGGAATGGACCTTCCCGAAGTTGCGCTTGTCGCCATTCTCGACGCAGACAGAGAAGGCTTTCTCAGATCCTACCGATCACTGATACAGATGATGGGGCGGGCGGCGCGAAATATCTGCGGAAAGGTCGTTCTCTACGCGGACGAAATCACTGAGAGTATCAGAAAATCTGTGGATGAAACAGTCCGAAGGCGAAATCTGCAGATGAAGTATAATGAAGAAAACAATATTACTCCTATCACAATACAAAAAGAGATCGTACATCTTCTTCCTGAAGAGCTTCTGGACAGCCAAGCCCAAGGGAAAGAAAGGCCCGCGGCGGAAACATTCAAAGAGCTCTCGGTACAGGAGATGGAGAAGATGATGTGGCAGGCCGTGGAACGGCTTGATTTCGAGAAGGCGGCCCGCATACGGGACGCCCTTGCATCGCTTGAAGGGAATGAATGGAACCGTGTCGCAATGGATACACATAAAAGGAGCACGAGAACACAATCTAAAAAACGTAGACGTTGACCTTCCCCGCGAACAGCTGATCGTCATCACGGGTCCGTCCGGTTCCGGAAAATCGTCGCTTGCGTTCGATACACTCTATGCGGAAGGGCAACGACGATATGTCGAGTCGCTTTCGGCGTACGCGAGACAGTTTCTGGGAGTGCAAAAAAAACCCGACGTCGATGATATTTCAGGGCTTTCTCCCGCGATATCCATCGAGCAAAAGGGAACGTCGCACAATCCCCGTTCCATTGTAGGAACGGTCACGGAAGTATACGACTACCTCAGACTTCTTTTCGGGAGAGTAGGAATACCGTATTGTCCTTCATGCGGAAAACCGGTTCTTCGACATACTCTTGACGAGATTATCAACTATCTCCTGCGCGACTTCTCCGAAAAACGTTTGGAAATTCTCGCTCCGCTCGTTCGAGGAAAAAAAGGCGAGTTTCGAAATCTTTTCGCTCAGACACGGGAAAAAGGGTTCCTGCGTGTCCGTGTCGACGGCGCCGTTCTTTGGCTTGAAGAAGAAATTTCTCTCGACAAAAACAAACGTCACTCGATCGAGGCAGTCATCGACCGTCTCCGCATCCGTGAAGACCGGCGTTCACGAATTGCCGAAGCCATTGAAACCGCGTTCTCCCTCAGCGACGGATACGTCCTTCTTCTCGACGAAGAGGGGAACGAAAAAGTACTCACTGAGAAGTTTGCCTGCGCCGACTGCGATCTGACTTTCCCGGAGATAGAGCCGCGGCTCTTCTCTTTCAACACCCCGTACGGAGCGTGCCCCGATTGTTCGGGGCTGGGGAGTCATCAGTATTTTGCCGAAGAATTAGCGATAGATCCCGTAAGGACGATTGCCGACGGCGCCATTCTCCCTTGGAAAAAAAAACACTATATGCTCACCAAGCTGGAGAAATTCGGACTCCACAAAGGTTGGGATCTTTCGGCGCCCTACGGAGAACTCCCTGAAGATGTCCGGTCGTTTATCCTCTACGGGACCGATGATCGTATTCCGCTGACATTCAGAGAGAACGGAGAAGAAAAAAGCTACATGGGACGTTACGAAGGGCTGCTCAACTGGCTTGAATCCCGCTGGAAAGAAACAGAGTCCGAAGGCGTGATCGAAGAGCTGGAGACGTACCGTGCCGATGATCTTTGCCAATCCTGCAAAGGACTCCGCCTCCGGTCCGAGGCTTTATACGTTCGCCTCGGAGGGTACGGTATCGGCGACCTCATCTCGATGCCTGTCGACTCGCTCCGACAAACGCTGGAATCAATTTCCTTCACCTCGGCCGAAGAACATGTCGTGCACCAAGTCTTGCTTGAAATCAAAAAACGCCTCGATTTCCTCTCCGACGTCGGAGTAGGGTATCTTTCTCTGCTGCGCCGTGCCGATACCCTCAGCGGCGGAGAGAGTCAGAGAATTCGTCTGGCCACTCAAATCGGCTCGAAACTGAGCGGCGTGCTTTACGTTCTTGATGAACCCACGATCGGACTCCACTCCCGGGACACGGAAAAACTTGTCCGAACTCTTGAAGCCATCCGGGATCTGGGCAATACAGTCGTCGTCGTCGAACACGACAGAGAGACCATGACAGCTGCCGATTCAATCATCGAAATGGGTCCCGGAGCCGGTGAAGGCGGCGGCAATATCGTCTTCTCCGGAAGTTATGAGGAGGCATTGCAATCAACACATCTGACGGGCCCCTATCTTCGGGGAGAGCAAACCGCTGTGATCGGAGAAGTCAGACGACCTCCCAAAGGCTGGCTGAATGTAAAGGGCGCATCGCACAATAATCTGCAGAGAATCGACGTTTCGTTTCCGACGGGGGTTTTCGTCTCTGTCACCGGAGTCTCCGGCTCCGGGAAGAGCAGTCTGGTACATGATGTACTCTATAGAGGCCTCAGAAGACTTTTGGACAGGGACTTCCGTGAAAGGGCCGGAGACCATCGGGCGATCGAAGGGGGAGAGCAGTTCAAAAACGTCATTCTCGTCGACCAAAGCCCCATAGGACGAACCCCTCGTTCCAACCCGGCAACGTATACGGGACTTTTTACACTTATACGGGAACTCTTTTCCGGACTTCCCGAATCGCGTCTTCGAGGTTTTGCCCCGGGACGCTTCAGTTTCAACGTCAAGGGCGGAAGATGCGAAGCATGCGGAGGCGGGGGAGTCACCAAAGTTTCGATGCTCTTCCTTCCGGACGTCTACGTACCGTGTGAAGTCTGCAGCGGGAAGAGGTATAATCACGAGACCCTCGAAGTAAAATTCAAGGGGAAATCCATTGCCGACGTTCTTGATATGACAGTCGATGAAGCGTATGCTTTCTTTCGGGATATTCCACGAATCGCCTCCAAGCTTCAGCTGATCGCCGAAGCCGGATTGGGATATATCCGCCTCGGACAATCCGCGCTTACACTGAGCGGAGGCGAAGCGCAGAGAGTCAAACTCTCGAAGGAGTTGAGCAAACGTTTCACCGGTCCTACGCTCTACCTCCTCGACGAACCGACAACAGGCCTCTTTTACACGGATGTAGAAAAACTGCTCCATATCATCAACAAAATAGTCGACAACGGCAATACGGTCATTTTGATAGAGCATAACCTGGACGTTCTGCTCTCCTCCGACTACATCGTCGACTTGGGACCGGAGGGAGGGAGCGGTGGAGGGCGCCTCGTCGCAACCGGAACCCCTGAAGATATTATGACGGCGGGGAAGGGACATACCGCATACTTCCTGCAGGAATATGCGAAGCAAATCGCCGAAAGGATGAAGAAGAGTGGAAAAAAGAATGGACCGAACTCCCGAAAAAAGAGTTCGAAGCGCATCGAAGAACGATGAAAAACGCACTTATCGCAAACCTGTCCCACCAAGAGCGGAACGAAACGAAGAGAAACGTAGTGAGGATATTCATTGGGGAAGGCAGGTCGTCCTGCAACTTTTAAAAGAGTCTCCCGACAAAGTGCAAAAGGTCTATCTCGGGAAAAATGTGAGCGATCGTTTTTCGCTCCAGATAGGCGCTCTGGCGGAAAAAGGGAAAGTCACCGTCTTGAGAGTGGCGCCCGAAGCGCTCACCGATATGTGCGGAACCAATAATCATCAGGGGGTGGCCTGCAGAAGCGGAGATGTTTCGATGCTCGAGCTCCAGGACATACTTCCTCTTCTTGATGGGAAGCAAGGACCTGTCCTTCTTGTCCTCCTTGACCACGTCCAGGATCCCCACAACCTGGGGGCTGTCGTCCGAACCGCCGAGGCATGCGGCGCAATGGCGGTCATCTTCCCGAAAAGGCGCGCCGCGCTTCCGGGAGGCACTGTCGTCAAGGTGAGCGCAGGAGCAGCTTTGCGTGTTCCCATGGTGGCGGTAACGAATGTTGCACAAACCGTCAGAGAGCTCCAACAGAACGGATTCTGGACTATAGGGCTGGACAATAAGAACGGCCGAATCCTCTGGACGGAAGCAATGCCTGAAAAAGCGTTGCTGGTAGTAGGAGCGGAAGGCGAGGGTCTTTCTCGCCTTGTGGCGGAAACGTGCGACGAGATCGTCCGGATACCGTTTTCCGGTTCTACAGGCTCTCTGAACGCAAGTGTCGCCTGCGCCGTCGGCATGTTCGAATGGGCCCGGAAATGGGGAGTGCAATCCTAGTTTTTCCTCTAGTTTTTCCTTTTGAGAAGCTTCCGGCATAAACAAACCGCCGGTTCAAGGTCGCTCCTTGAACCGGCGGTTTGTTTATTATATTTTTTTCAGCAAATTACTCAGTGTATCCAAGGTTTTTGGCTTCTTCTTTATGCCCGAGTTCCCACAACGTTTTGCGGTAAATCTCGAGGTATTCCTTCCCTTCGGGTGTCTTGTTGCACTCATCAAGAACAAGTTGCTGTCCGATAGCCCGCGCTTTCCGCTGATCCTCGGGACTCCAGCCGACTATCTTGAGGTTGGGCATGGTCTTCCATTTCTCACGCGATTTTATTTCATGCACATAAACCATCGCCGAGAGATAACGGATACGATCCCGCGCGACCATGATGATATCCTTGTAGTTCTGGGGCAGCGCATTCCACTTGTCGGGATTCACCACCAGCGGGAAATACTCGCATGTGCCATTCTGGAACGCAGGGTCAAGAACATAGTTTGCAACCTCGTGAAGGCCCATACGCATATTCTCATCCCAGAAAGTCCACTCGGCGGCGTCAAGGTTTTTCGTCTGGAGAGCAGTGTATATTTCGGGGCCGGAGAGCGAAACGGTAGTCGCACCAAGAGCGCTGTAGTAGCGGGCGCCAAAACCGGATGTACGGATCTTCTTTCCCTTGATATCCTCCAGCGTGTCGATCGGAACGACGGATATAAGCTGCTCATTGATAGGGCTCACCATAGCATGCCCAAGGTACGTAATACCATACTTAGCATACAACTTTTCAAAATAAGGGAAAAGTTGCTCGACGAGATACGCGCCTTCCGCATAGGTGCTCAGAGGGCATCCGGGCAAAGTCGTCAGGGTGAAGCCAGGATCTTTCCCAGTCCAATAGGCGCTGTACACCATCGAGGCGTCGATAACGCCGTTCGCCAAGAAATCAAAGGATTCGAAGACGGGGAAAAGAACTCCGGCCGCATACGGTTCGATAACGAATTCGCCGCCGGACAGTGTTTTCACCGTTTCGCAGAAGACCTCCGCTATCCGCTGCTGTTCCGTTCCCGGACTGGCATGCGTGACCAGTCTCCAGTTCACTTTCGCCGCAAAGGCTGCGCTTACACCTGTGCAAAGCAGAGCTATGGTTAGGAGTACCGCGAGAGTCTTTTTCATCCTTCAAAAACCTCCTTCTCTTGAATCGCTGTTTTGTTTTTCAGTCCCAACTCATCGATTACACGTCGCTCTCTGAACACTCTCCTTGAAAACCCCCCCCTTTCTCTCCTACATACCAAGAAGATATCTCGGCAGCCAAAGCACAATGGACGGATAAAGAAATATCAGCGTGATACACACAACCTGGAGCAGCAAAAACGGGACGCTGGCTTTGTAAATATCGACGATATCGATATCGTCCGAAGTACATCCTTTAAGATAAAAAAGGCTGAAGCCGAACGGAGGCGAGAGATACGCGCTCTGAAGTAAAACGTTGAAAGCAAGGCCAACCCAGAGAGGATCGAATTCGAGCCTCGCCAGAATCGGAGCGAGGATAGGAACCGCAAGAAAAATGATCGCGCCAGGCTCCAGGAACATTCCGAGAATGAATATGAAAACGGCGGACACGAAAAAGACCATGTTCGGTCCTCCCGGCATATTCATGGCGATATTGGCTATCAATGTATTGCCGCCCAAACCGGAAAAGACGGAACCAAACGCCCCCGCACCTATCATCGTCCATCCCACCATCGACGAAACTGAAAGCGTTTCATAGCATGAAGAATAGATGATATCCCATGTCAGCCGCCTTTTTATAAGCCCTATAAACAAGGCTCCGCCGGCTCCGAACGCCGCGGCCTCGGTAGGACTCGCCATCCCCATAAGGATAGATCCAAGCACGATAATAATCAGCAGAGCAGGCAAAAAAACACTGCGGAGCGCCATCACTTTTTCGATAAAAGTCGCTCGTTCGTCAATAGGAAGAGAAGGTGCGAAGGAAGGATTGAAATAGGCTCTTATCAAGACATACGCTATGTAAAGGATAGCAAGAAAGATACCTGCCGAAAGGCCGCCTGCAAAAAGACCGCCGATGGAAACGCCTGTGACGCAGCCGTAAAGAACCATATTCGTACTTGGGGGTATGAGCTGACCGAGAGTGCCCGCTCCCATGACGCATCCGAGGGACATTCTTCGGTTATACCCATGCTTCAGCATTTGAGGCAATCCGATGAGACCAAGTCCTATGACTCCGGCGGCAACAACGCCCGAAACCGCGCCCAATACCGCGCCGACAATCACGGTTGCTATGGCGAGGCCGCCCCGAAGGCCTCCGGACCATTTGAAAAACGCCTTGTAAAGGTCTTCGACCACATTGGTCTTCTGCAAGACATAAGCCATAAAAATGAAAAGAGGAACAGCAATGATTACGAAATTATTCATCGACCCCCACGCGGCCGACACGACGATATTCAGAGCGGCAGGCCCCCAAAGAGTATACGCGAAGATAAGGGCTACGGCGGCAAGAGAAAAAGCAATGGGAACGCCGAATGCAAGAAGCAGGAAAAGGGAGGCGAACATCAAAAGAGGATACAATTCACGCGCCATCGGATGTCACCTCGTTATTCGGGCTCAGCGCCGGAAAGAGACTCCGGCCTGGAAAAAATCAGGGCTACCATATCCCTGAAAGCCTGCCAGGAGATAAGAGCGCATGAAAGAGGAATAATCCACCGGTACCACCAAATTTCCGGGTTGAACGGAGTTTGGTGAGTCGACCGTTCTCTCATAAGCATAGAACGCCAGGCCGCCGGAACGCTCACCCAAAGAATCGTCAAGACAACGCTGAGCACAACGAGCTCGGAGAAAACGCCCTGTACCCTTCGCCATTTCGGGGGGAGATAGTGATTCAGCACATCGACCGAAACATGTTTTTTCTCCATATGACAGTATGCCGCTCCAAGCATGAAAAAAGAGCCGTACAAAAAGAGCGACACCTCAAAACTCCAGATCGGAGGGGCTTTGAAAAAATACGATTTTAACGAGCTGTACAGGATTTCCGCAATAAGAGGCAATATCAGAAGCGACACAAGTCTGCCGAATTTTTTCATAACGCCCACCTCACTTTTCTGGCTTGCTGGAGTAGCGATGGCAACAACAAGGCTCGTCGTCCATTAAACTGGAGTGTCTCGAAAAGTGTAAATCGGGCGAGAAGCCCTCGGCAATGGCAAAATCCACAGCGCAGTACAACTTTCCTTCCTCCGTCATTCCGATCCGTTTCCATTCGTCAGCCATCGGACAAAACGACACATCGCTTCCCGTCTCCCGCCTCACCGCTGCCCATGCAGACGCAAGAGGCAAATCGTAGTGAGCATTCAACCCTTGCAAATCCAGCGCATCCCCGGCTAAAAGCGCTTCCTCGCGGATACGCCGACCACGTTCTCGCCCGAACTTCTCTACTACGTTTTCCACAAGAGCGGTAGCCTGATCTTTCCCCAGCATCGCTATCGCCTCGCGGGCGAAAATCGCGTGATAGAGAGCCAATGCACGGGCCATTGCATCGACGCTCTTTCTCAAAAGATCATCGTCTTCTCTCATACCCTCCCCACCTTCTTTATCAATGATACGTTCTTACTCTCCCAAGTCTATAGCTTTTCCATTCTCAACGCCCCGCTGGAAAAGATACCGAGCTACGTAAAGGTCAAATGCCGCATAGCCGACGGATTTGAAAAATGCTCCGGATTCGAAAGCAACACTGCCCTTTTGGTCGGAGAGCAAAGCTCCCAATGAACGAATATTCTTCCTTGAAACAACACCCGATTCCAGAGGTTCAATAAGATCGCCGGTTTCATGGAAAGCGTGTTCCGTGTCGACATATATGTTTTGAACCGCTCTGAAAAGAGCATCTGGATACTCTCTCATATCCGGGCGGTACGACCCTATGCCGACGAATGTTTTTCCTTCAAAGTATACGGGACTGTTCTCAAAAACAGGAGTCGGTGCATTGGTGGCTGTTATTACGACATCCGAGTTTTTCAGCAATGTCGTGGTGCTTTTGGTAATTTCTATCTCGAGTTCCGGACACACTCTTCGTATGCGTTCGGCGCAAATCTCCGCCTTCGATTCGATTGTATCATACAGAAGCACACGGGAAAAAGGCCGTACAGAACACGCGAAACGAACCTGCCAATAGCTTTGTTCCCCCGCGCCGACAATTCCTAATCGGGTTGCATGAGGAGCCGAGAGGGTGCGAACTCCTAAGCCTCCGACCCCGCCGGTCCGGACTGCGGTTAAAGTCCGTCCGTCGAGAAGCGTGGCGGGTCTGCCGTCGGAACCGTCGAAAAGGAGAAAAAGACCGTTGATAAATGGTTTGAGTCGTACAGGATTATCCGGAAAGAGCGTCAATACCTTCAGTCCCCAGTCTGTTTTGGAAAGACAGGGCATCATCATTAGTGTGTTTTTCTCAAGAGGAACAGATGTCCGAAGAGGAGCAACAAGGTTTTGTGGAGATGTTTCAAGGTCAATCATGGCGTCGGCGACGGCGTCCATTAGACCGGAGAAAGAAAAAGATGAAAGGATGCTTTCGGCATTCATATAAAACATAACATATTACCCCCTTTGTTAGAGTAAAAGAAGGGAAAATGAATATGAAAGAAGCATGGAGACGATATAGAGTACAGGATATATTCAAATCAGCTTTTAGGCAACCCCCGCAGTTTTCTTCTCTTTTTTATCTATTGTTTTATCCATGAAAATAAAGATAAATACCCGTTCAGCCAATTTCCTCTCTTGCAATTGCTTTGGAAAAAAATCACGAATTGACTCTTGACAAAGTTCCACCTCACGGAAGAAAATTGAACACAGTAAACCCCATCCTTATTCGGGAGGAGATATCGACCCGACCTAAAAACACGTTATAAGTCATCTTCTTCACTGCTCCACATTTTTCCAGATTTCGCGCATAAAGGCGGACACAAAACACAAATGTCCCATTTGGGGCATCGCGCTCTATGATTTGCGCATGTTCTTGATCTGCGAAAGGAGGAAGCTGTATTGGATGAGAAAGTAGGTCCGGGAGGGAAAGGACACGAACTCGCCCTGATCGAGGAACATCCCATTCTCGATTTTGATCATGGGGAAAAAGTTCGCTTCTTTTTTGACGGTAAGGAGCTCGAAGGATTCGAGGGAGAACCTATTTCAATGGCGCTTCATGCAAACGGTGTACGAATCTACCGTGAAACAGCTGAAATGCACCGACCGAGAGGGTTTTTCTGTGCAATAGGAAAATGCAGCAGCTGTTTCATGATCGTCGACGGAGTTCCCAACGTGAGGACGTGCATCACTCCATTGAAAGCCGGAATGGAAGTTGAAACGCAACACGGCAAAGGGAACGTTCCCGATTCCAACGACGGGAGGGCGTGTTCATGAAACAAACCGCCACGGAGGTTCTTGTCATCGGCGGGGGCGCCGCAGGGCTGAGCGCAGCGGCGGAAGCCGCATCGGCAGGGGCAAAGGTTCTGGTCGTCGAAAGCGACCTTCGCCTCGGGGGACAGCTAATAAAACAGACTCACAAGTTCTTCGGCAGCAAAGACGAGTATGCCGGAACACGCGGTTTTAAAATTGCAGATATTTTGCTCAACGAAATAGATTCCTTCAAAGACAGCGTTTCTATCCTTCAAAACACAACAGTCACCGGTTATTATATAGAAGACGACACCTTCACGGCAATGCGCGGCGAAGAGGAAGTTTTCCAGATAAAATCACAAAAAACCATTATTGCAACGGGAGCACAAGAACGCCTGATCCCCTTCCCGAACAACGACCTCCCCGGCGTCTACGGCGCCGGAGCCGTACAGACTCTTATGAACGTCTACGGTGTTCTGCCAGGAAAACGAGTTCTCATGATTGGAGCAGGCAACATCGGCCTTATAGTCAGTTATCAACTTATGCAGGCAGGCGTTGAAGTCGCCGCCATCGTCGAGGCGGGCCCGCGAATCGGAGGTTACTGGGTTCACGCGGCGAAAATACGACGCTTGGGCGTCCCCATTCTGCTGCGCCACTCAATAAAGAAAGCGTTGGGCGAGGACGTCGTTACCGGCGCTGTTATTACGGGGCTCAATGAAAAATTCGAACACGTGGGTCCTGAAGAAGAAATAGAGTGCGACTTGATTTGCATCGCTGTCGGATTAAGTCCTACCACAGAGCTTCTTTCGCAGGCCGGCTGTAAAATGATGTACGTTCCGCAGCTTTGTGGCAACGTTGCGCAGAGAGACCGTACAATGCGGACCTCCAACCCCGGTTTTTATACTGCCGGGGACGCCAGCGGAATCGAAGAAGCCAGCGCCGCAATGGTCGAAGGACGCATCGCAGGCCTTTCCGCAGCCGCTTCTCTTGGTTATCCCACCGAACACGGGAAAATCGACGAATACTGGGGGCGCCTCGAATCGCTCCGTATGGGCGAAGCAGGAGCCCGAATCTGTCAGGGAATCGAATGCGTTCTCGTAAAAGGTTGGGAGGGTGCGTCTCATGAGTGACAAAACCATGGACATGCTGTTCAACAGCGGAGTCTTGACAGGAGAAAGAGAAGGAGCCCTCCTGCCTCCACGTGAACTCTGGGAGAAGAAAAAAGGCGGAGTAGTGGTCATTGAATGCCCTCAGAGAATCCCCTGTAATCCCTGCCATACCAGCTGCCCTACTGGAGCTATTCTTCCGTTCGAGGATATCAACAACACTCCGAACGTCAACTGGGAAAAGTGCACAGGGTGCACGCTTTGCGTCTCCGCTTGTCCCGGACTTGCGTGCTTCGTCATCGACCTTACTTTCTCCGAGGAGAATGCACTGTACAAACTGCCGTACGAAATGCTTCCGCTTCCGTCAAAAGGACAAAAAATCCAATGCCTCGACCGTGAAGGGAAATGTGTCGGTGAGGGCACTGTCGAGAATGTCACGCAGCCCAGAAAAGACCGGACGCATGTTGTGCACGTCTCAGCGCCGAAGAGCCTGGTAACGATTTTCCGTGCGATAAGGGTGGTGAAATAATGAGTACTTCGCCTGAGAACAATGAAAAAGTTTATGTCTGCCGGTGCGAAGAGGTCACGCTCGAAGAGATCGACGAGTGGATCGATCGCGGATACGACACCGTCGAGGAATTGAAACGCGTTCTCCGCGTCGGAATGGGTCCGTGCCAGGGACGCGGATGCCAGGATATACTCATGAGAGAGATCGCAAAAAAAACGGGCAAGCCGATTTCGGAAGTCGCTCCGGCGACTGTCCGCCCCCCCGTGAAGCCTATTAAAATCGGTCTCCTTGCAGAAGGAGGCGACGAGTAATGGAGTGGAAATCGAACGCTGAGGTCGTAATCGTCGGCGGAGGCATCATCGGAGTTTCCACCGCCTACTATCTTGCGAAACATGGCGTCAAGGACATTGTCCTCATTGAGAAGGGAACCATCTGCGGAGGTTCGACGGGACGTTGCGGAGCAGGAATCCGTGCACAGTGGGGAACTGAAATGAACTGCCGTCTCGGAATCGCCGCCCTCGACATCTTCGAGCAGCTCGACCAGGAGCTTGGAATGTCCGTTGGGCTGAACCAGGGAGGGTATCTCCTTGTCGCCTACAACGAGAAGGAGCTGGAAACGCTGCGTAACGGAATGCTCCTCCAGAACTCCCTCGGGATAGAGTCGCGCATGATGACGCTCTCCGAGGCCCGAGAAATTTGTCCGGGACTTGCCGCGGAAGATGCGGTCGGCTTCTTCTTCCATGCCAGAGACGGCCATGCCGACCCCTTCCTGACGACATTCGCCTATCTCGAAGCGGCGAAACGCCTCGGAGTGAAATGCTACAGAAACACCGAATGCACCGGAGTCATCGTCCGCGACAACACGGTTCAGGGCATAGAAACCAGCAACGGGACAATCAGCGCGCCGATAGTCATCAACTGCGCCGGAGCGTATGCGCAAATAGTTGCCCGTATGGCGGGGATCGAACTACCCAACTGGGCCGAGCGCCACGAGATAATGATTACCGAACCGGTCGCCCCCGGCGTCTGTCCCTGCATGCTGATGAGCTTCTCCGGAAACTATTACATTCAGCAACGGCCGCACGGCTCGATTATCTGCGGCATGAGCCCTCAAGGACACCCCGAGGATTTCGAGAACAAAACGACATGGCAGTTCATCGAAGCGATGTCGAAAACGCTCGTGAGGCTCCTTCCAAGAACGAAAGGCATCAGGATAGCACGACAGTGGTCGGGACTGTACGATATGACTCCCGATGCGCAGCCGGTCATCGGAGAAACCGACGTCAAGAATTTTTACCACTCTACAGGTTATTCCGGACACGGGTTCATGCTCGCCCCCGTAGCCGGGAAAATTCTCGCCCAGCATATCACAGGACAGAAACCGGACATCGATTTCTCGATGCTCGATTATCGTCGCTTCAGTCGCGGAGAACATATCAGAGAATCAAACGTGGTATGATGGAAAGATAGATCACCAGAAAAGGAGTGTTTGTTGTGAAGTTTCTGAAACCTTTACTCGACAAGTGCGTCATGTGCGGAGCGTGTATGTCCGCATGCTCCAAGGCGTGGGCCAAGCAGGACAACCCCGGGATGTCGCGTATCGCCGTCAAGAACGTAACAGGCTTGCCCGACATCAGAGTTTGCGACCAGTGCGGCGGCTGCATCGCCGTCTGTCCTTCGATGGCGCTTCAGAGGGACAAAAATGGCGTAGTCCAGATAGACCGGAAAAAGTGCACTTCCTGCCTCATTTGCGTCGAGTTCTGTCCCTCCGCTTCCATGTTCTTTCATGCGGACATCGACTCTCCGTTCAAGTGCGTCGCCTGCGGAATTTGCGTAAAGGCATGCCCCGAGGGCGCTCTGTCTATAGTCGAGCAAAAACAGGAGGGATAGGAGAATGGAACAGATGAAGCTTCTCACCGAGTGGAAATACACTCCGTCAAAAATCCACAGAGGATACACACGACAGTTTCTCTCCGTGGATCTCGGAAAAACGGACGGCGCTTTCACCTGCGAAGCTCTCCCGATTACCGACGAGATGGTTGAGAAGTTCACCGGCGGACGCGGTTTCGGCCTTCGAATTCTCTGGGACAAGGTCACTTCAAAGAGCAAGTGGAACGACCCGGAAAACGCGATGGTCATCTCCGGGGGGCCTCTTTCCGGCACTACTCAGTATCCGGGCATGGGCAAGTTTTACGCGGTATTCCTTTCGCCGCTCACTCAACAGACGTACAACAGCAATGCAGGAGGGTACTTCGGCCCGTTTTTGAAGGCCGCCGGTTTTGACGCGCTTTCAGTATCAGGGAAAGCCCAACGGGACGTCGTCGTATATATCGACGGTGATGAGGGCTCGGTACGTATTTATGAGTGGTCTCCTGAAAATCGCAACTCTTATGTCGTCACCGAAGCGCTCCACGATTTTTTTGCTCGCGACGAAGACGACAAAACGAGTATCTCAGTCATTTCTACCGGCGAAGCAGCCGAACACAGCTACTGGGGAGCCATGAACGTCAGTTTCTACGATCCGCGCCGGAAAGCCGCCCGGATGAAGCAGGCTGGACGCGGCGGCGGCGGCACGGTACTCAGGGACAAGAGGATTCTCGCGCTCGTCGTCAAAAAGAGAGGCTTTTCAGGTACCGAAAACGCCCCGGCGGACCTTTCCACTTTGCAGAAGCTGGGTACCAAATTGCACCGGGAGATCCGTCAAAACGACGACGTCCAGTGTCTCATGCGAAAAGTCGGCACTGCGCATCTCAACCTGGTAATGAACGACTACGACCTGCTGCCTGTGAACAACTTCAAATTCGGACGACATAAAGACATTCACAACATAGATCCGGATGCCTACGAAAAGCTCTTTACTCAAGGATATGCAGACGGATGCTGGTACGGATGCTCGATGGCATGCGCAAAGGCCGTCGACGGGTTTGAATTGACGACGGGTCCCGATAAAGGGAAAAAAGTAACTGTGGACGGACCTGAGTACGAGACGGCAGCAAGCCTTGGTTCCAATGTCGGCATCTTCGATCCTCTGTGGAGCATAGAGGCGAATTATTATGCGGATCACTACGCCCTCGACAGTATCTCGTTGGGTACGGGGCTCGCTTTTGCCTGCGAATGTTTCGAACTCGGTCTGATCAACAAAGAACAGACGAACGGCCTCGAGCTGAGATTCGGCGCGAAGGCCGCGCTTCTTGAACTGATTCATCGTATGATGGATGGGAAAGACGTCTTTGCCGCGGCAGTAGGAAAAGGCGTCAGAAAGATGAAAGAGATTTTTTCGGCGCAGTACGGCGCCGACCGGGCGGTCATGGAGCGTATCGGCATGGAGGGGCAGGGGCTTGAAGTCTCTCAGTACCGATGCCAGGAATCTATTGCCCAATGGGGCGGCTATTTCCTTACGCTCAAGGGGCCTCAGCATGACGAAGCATGGGTCATCTTCATGGACATGGTGAATAAACAGCTCCCGACCTTTGAAGACAAAGCGGAAGCGCTCTTCTACTTCCCCAACTTCCGTCTGTGGTTCTCCCTCACCGGCGTCTGCAAGCTCCCCTGGAACGACGTGGAACCTTCGGACAACCGAATCCGCTACAAGGGTATCGAGGCCGCCAAGGTCCCGGAGCATGTGCAGAACTATCTGGACGTCTACGCCGCTGTTACCGGCAAGCCTCTGAGCAAGGACGAGATGATTCTCCAGTCGGAGCGTGTCTACAATTATGAACGGGTTTTCAACCTCCGCATGGGGAAAGGTACTCGTGAGTACCACAACATCCCTGATCGCGCGCTCGGTCCCGTTTTTGAAGACGAATGGAACGCCCGCCCCGAGTACTTCGACGAGAAACTCGGTGAAGCGGGCATTTCTCCGGACGGACTGTCGGTGCGGGAAAAGATGACGAAACTGCTCGAGTTCAGACGAAGCGAATGGGAAAAACTCGTCGACGCCGTGTACAAGCGGAGAGGCTGGAACTCGAACGGAGTTCCCACGCTGGAGACTCTCAAACGCCTCGGCATCGACTTCCCCGAAGTTCTCGACGTCGTCGAAGCTTACCAGTAAGAATAACGAACAGGCGGTGGCGGACAAATGATCCGGGTCAACGGAAGGGAGATCGAATGGCGACAGGGTATGACTATACAGGATGTCTTGAATGACTGCGGCTATACCTTCAGAATGATTGCCGTGTGGATCGATGGAACTCCGTACCGGAGAGAACATTTCGCCACCGCCGTCGTTCCCGACGGCTCGGAAGTACAGGCTCTTCATATGATCAGCGGAGGTTAGACTACGGAATGCTCTTCGGAAAAGAACCAACAGGCTTCATCTTCGATGTGAAACGGTACTCTATCCATGACGGACCGGGGATTCGCACGACTTTTTTCTTCAAAGGATGCCCTCTTTCCTGTTGGTGGTGCCATAATCCGGAGGGCATTTCGCCTCTTCCGGCGCCCACGTATCATGGAAACAGGTGCATAGCCTGCGGTCGATGTGTTCGTGAATGCCCCCGTTGCGCCCGGACTTTCGGCCCGAACGGTATTATCCTTGACTCCACGAAGTGCGTCGAGTGCAGAATATGCGAACAGATTTGTCCTACGCGCGCTATCGAGTTCGTCGGCAAGGAAATGAAAGTAGAAGAATTAATTCGACTCGCAAAAAAAGATCTCGCCTTTTATGACGAATCAGGCGGAGGAGTCACTTTCTCCGGAGGAGAACCGTTGATGCAGGCCGAGTTTCTCATCGCGTGTCTGAAGGCGCTCCGCTCTCAAGAAATCTCTACCGCAGTGGATACTTCCGGCTTCTGTCGCGAGGAGGATATTCTGCTCGCCGCCGAAGAGGCGGATATTTTTCTTTTCGACATCAAGCTGATTGACCCGAAGCTGCATGAATACTATACTGGTGTAGGTAATGAAAGAATTTTAGCCAATCTGAGGAGCCTCGACAAAAAGCTCGTGGAACGGGGAAGAGGAAGCATCAATATCAGGATTCCTCTCATTCCCGGTGTGAACAATTCTCCGGAAAATCTGGAGGCTGTGATTGCATGCGTTCTTTCTCTACGAAGCGTTTCGGGCGTGAATATTTTGCCGTATCACTCCATTGGATCCGGCAAGTACAAAAATCTTGGATTGGAGTTCAAAATGGGGCGGACGCAGCCCCCGTCGGATGATGAAGTTTCACAGGCGCTTTCACTGTTTGCATCGCGGGGGATCCACGCGGTGAAAGGAGGATAAGAGAAGTGAACGAGAGAATTGCACGTCTGAGAAATGAGAGTTTCGAAACCGTTCCGAGTATCTCCATTGAACGAGCCCGGTTGACCACCGAGTTCTACAGAACCAACGAGGGGAAGTACCCTGTTCCCGTCATGAGGGCGCTGAACTTTAAACACCTCTGTGAAAAAAAGACGATCTATATCGGAAAAGATGAACTGATCGTGGGGGAGCGAGGCCCTTCTCCAAAGGCGGTCTCCACCTTCCCGGAACTGAATTGCCATACGGAAAAAGACCTCGAGATTCTGAACACCCGCCCTATGACAGGGTACAGGGTGCAGGAAGAGGATATTCGAATCTATACGGACGAAGTCGTCCCGTTCTGGACCGGTCGAACCCTGCGGGACAGGATTTTTTCCAACCTTCCCGAAGAATGGCTTGCGCTCTACGAAGCAGGGTGTTTCACCGAATTCATGGAGCAACGCGCACCGGGACACACAGCGCTCGACGGAACAATTTATTCCACCGGACTGCTCGACATGAAGAAAAAAATCGCCTCAGCTCGAGAAAAGCTTGATTGGATCAGCGATCCCCACGCCACTGAAAAAGACGAGGAACTCCAGGCGATGGATATTGCCTGCGACGCTTCGATCATTTTCGCACGCCGCCATGCCGATCTCGCCGAGGAGATGGCCTCTTCCGAGAAGAACGCCGCCCGAAAAGAAGAACTCCTCAAGATCGCCGACGTCTGCCGTCATGTACCGGCGAACGCGCCACGCGACTTTCACGAAGCTATTCAGATGTACTGGTTTACGCATCTGGGTACAATCACCGAGCTGAACGGCTGGGACGCCATGTCTCCGGGGCATTTCGACCTCCATCTGCACCCCTTTTACGAGAAAGGAATCGCGGACGGCTCTCTCGACCGTGAGAAAGCGAAGGAGCTTCTCTCCTGCTTCTGGATAAAGGTCAACAATACCCCCGCTCCTCCGAAGGTCGGCGTTACAGCTGCGGAGAGCGGCACATACAACGACTTCACCCAGATCAACCTGGGCGGTATCGCCGAGGACGGAAGCGACGGCTCGAACGATGTGTCCTACATAATACTCGACGTTCTCGACGAGCTTCAGCTGCTCCAGCCCCAGGTCAGCGTGCACATATCCTCCAAATCGTCCGACCGTTTCCTCCGCCACGCCTGCAAGGTGATGCGACGAGGTTCAGGCTACCCTTCGGCGTTCAACGCGGAGGCTGTTTTCATGGAGCAGCTGGGAATGGGGAAAACCGTCGAAGACGCCCGTACAGGAGGAACCAGCGGCTGTGTCGAAACCGGCTCCTTTGGTAAGGAAGCCTACATCCTTCATGGATACCTGAACGTACCCAAGATCTTGGAACTTGCGCTGAACAACGGAACCGACCCGCTTTCAGGCAAGCGTATAGGGGTGGAAACAGGAGATCCTCAAGAATTCACATGCTTCGAGGACTTCTATAAAGCGTTCGAGAAACAGCTGCACTACGTCGTCGACACAAAAATACGTACGGATAACTATATTCAAAGGATGTTCGCACGGCACGCTCCGGCCCCGTACCTCTCCGTCCTCATTCACGACTGCATAGAGAACGGCAGAGACTATTACGACGGTGGTCCTCGCTATAATACGGACTATATCCAGTGCTGCGGAATTGGTACGGTCACGGATAGTCTTTCGGTTCTCAAGAAGCATGTCTTCGAAGAAAAGACATTGCAGATCGTCGACCTTCTTCGCGCGCTTCGCGAGAATTGGGAGGGGTGGGAGGAGATGCGTCAGTTCGTCTGGAACCGCACCCCGTTCTTCGGTAACGACGACGAAGAAGCCGACTCGATTATGCAGAAAGTATACGCGTCGCTTCTGAACGCCATCGACGGAAAACACTCTCCAAAGGGACCTACATACCACGTGAATATGCTCTCTACAACATGCCATATCTATTTCGGGAAAAAACTGGGCGCCACCCCGAATGGACGACTTGCGCATGCGCCCGAATCAGACGGGACGTCTCCATCCCACGGCGCCGACAGAAACGGACCGACGGCGGTAGTCAAGTCCCTCAGTCGTATGGATCAGCTCAAATCGGGAGGCACTCTGCTCAATCAACGATTCCTTCCATCGGTTCTGAGCGGGGACTCCGGACTTGAGAAGATGGGCCAACTCATACGGACATACTTTAAACTCGGAGGGCATCACATCCAGTTCAACGTGGTCGATACGGAAACACTGCGCAAGGCGCAGAAGAATCCGGACGAATACCGCAGCCTTCTCGTTCGCGTCGCAGGGTACAGCGACTATTTTGTCGACCTTGATCAATACCACCAGGAAGAAATCATCGCCCGAACAGCGCAGGAGAACATATAGGCCATTGCT
>Ga0334886_1001938_pt1 | contig 21937 bp, 12 predicted proteins | sample GraSluR1_MG_9_FD_207232 | JGI IMG/M metagenome (GOLD analysis project Ga0334886, IMG submission 207232) | Sludge microbial communities from methane-producing bioreactor in Wageningen University, Netherlands - Granular Sludge_27_06-R1 | ecosystem: Engineered > Bioreactor > Anaerobic >... | reverse complement strand
GATCTTGCTGGGGCGCTCTTCCACCGGGCCGACGCCGTCTAGCCAGTGGTAGCTTGTGCCGGTGCAGCCGCCGGGCCAACGCAAGATTGGCGGGCGAAGGTCCTGGATGTATTGGACCACGTCGCTACGCAAGCCGGCGGCGTCGGCATTGGCGGCTTGCGGTTCGTAAAGTCCGCCCTCGGAGCAGCCGGGCCGGCGGCACATGAACTGGCCGTAGATGTTGGGGTTGATCCGTCCGATGCTGCGATCCAGATCGATCTTGAGGCGTGCTTTCATATGAAGCGCTTCTCCTTATCCCTTGATGCCGGTGAAGACGATGCCCTGAATGAAATATTTCTGGGCGACGAAGAAAATGAGCAGCACCGGCACCATGGCGACGAGTGAAGCAGCCATGAGCAGGTGCCATTCGGTATAGTTTTGGTCTTGGAAGGAGCGCAGACCAAGCGACAGAGTGTACCGTTCGCGCGAGTGAAGATAGATGAGCGGCGCAAAAAAATCGTTCCAAGACGCGTTGAAGGTAAAGATGCCGACTGCGGCCAGCCCGGGTTTGGAAAGGGGGAGGATAATGCGCCAGTAAATGCCGAAGATCGTGGCGCCATCGATGCGGGCGGCGTCGTCCAGTTCCAAGGGAATGGACATAAAGAATTGGCGCAGCAGAAAAGTGAGGAAGGGTCCGCCGAACCAGTTCGGCAGGATTAGCGGAAAATAGGTGTCGATCCAGCCGAGGTAGCGATAGATGACAAACTGTGGAACGAGCGTAACCTGCGTCGGCAGCATCATGGTCGCCAGCATGATGATGAAGAGCGTATCGCGCCCGCGCCAGCGCAAACGGGCGAAGGCGAACGCCACCAGCGAGCACGATATGATCTTGCCGACCACATCAGCCAGGGTGACAAATGCCGTGTTTCGGATGTAGAGACCGAACGGAACGACCTGAAAAATCTCGGCGTAGTTGCTCCAGAGAGGTTCTTCTGGAATCCATTCCGGCGGAATCACCATGACTGTGCCGAGGCTTTTGAGCGATGTCGAGAACATCCAGAGCAGGGGCGCCATGAGAAAGGCGGCGCCTGCAATCAACACGGCGTGGATGATGATTTTGCCGAATTTTTTGCGTAGGCGATATGACCCGCGCCGGTGATGGGCGGCGATTTGAGAGGGACGTTGCACTTGCGTTTCAAGGCTCATGGCGCTAGCTCCTCTTGACCTCGCCGCTGTAGAAGACCCAGACGCTGGACGAGCGATAGACAAGCAGCGTCAGCAGAAGGATGTAGAAGAACAGGATCCAGGCGAGCACTGAGGCGTATCCCATTTTGAAGAACTGGAAGGCGTTACGGTAGAGATAGAGCACGAAGAAGAGCGTTGAATCGTGCGGGCCGCCATTCGTCATGATCAGGGCTTGGGTGAAAACCTGAAGCGCTGTGATGATGCCAATGATGAGTTGATAGAAAAGCACCGGCGTGATGAGGGGGATCGTCACATGCCAGAAGCGCGTGAGCCAACCCGCGCCGTCGACCTCGGCGGCTTCGTAAGTTTCTGTGGGAACGCCTTGCAGGCCGGCCAGGTAGATAACGATGCCGCCGCCTACATGCCACAGCGACATGCCGATCAGCGAGGGCAGCGCCCAGCGCGCATCGCTGAGCCAGCCAGGGCCCTGGATGCCGAAACCGGCGAGGAAAGCGTTGATCAGCCCGTAATTCGGCGCATAGATCCAGCGCCAGAGCAGCGCAACCGCTACGCCCGACAGCACGGATGGCAGGTAGTAGATCGTGCGGTAATACTGGAGGCCGCGGATGTTGGTGTTGAGCAGCAGAGCGATTATCAGCCCGAACACGATCTGCAGCGGAACGCTGACAAAGGCGTAGATGGTTGTAACCTTCAGCGACTGCCACACGAGCGGATCGCCGGTCAGGGCTTTCTCTATGTTCGCCGTGCCGACCCACTGCGCCGGCTGTAGGAGGTTGTACTCGGAAAAAGCGAAGCCGGCGGATATCAACATAGGGCCGGCGGTAAAGAGCAGGAAGCCGAGAATCCAGGGCGAGGCGAAGAGCCATCCCGCCAGTTCCTCGTTGCGGCGCATAGGGCTGAGGCGATGGACGTTAGTCGTCATAGAGCCTGCCTTTGTTCGTACATGACTTCGCGGCGAAGCGGCGTCCGGAGCCGGCGCAGCGTGTAGACTCGGCGCGCCGACCCCGGAACCGCGAAAGCGACTAATCGATGGCGAATTGCCGTGAATTACGGCTGATTACCCTTGCAGAATCCCGTCGATAGCAGTCGTCATGTCCACAGCGACTTGTTCTGCTGGCTTTGAGCCGTCCCAGAGCGAATCGAGGTTGGTGTTAATGGTCTGGAAGATTTCCGCTTCCTTGGCGTGGGACGGCCAGGCGCGCGCCTCGCCCCGCAGCAACATTTCGGGGAAGATGGTGTTGACAGCGTAGGAATTGCAGCGCGGGCACTCATACTTGGCGTACCAGTCCTGATCGACCAGTGACTTGCGCGACGGATGAGCGAAGCCGCGGCTGATGCGTAGGCGCTGGCCTTCGGGGCTGGCGACCCAGGCGGCGAGGAGATATGCCTCGTCCGGATGCTTGCTCTGATTCCAAACGGAGGTCCATCCGATGAGCAAGCGCGTCAGGCGTGTGCCCTTATTGCTGGTCGGGATAGGCGCGGCGTCGAAGGCGAAGTTTTCGATGGTGCGCAGGGCGCCGAGCGAGCCGCGCACCGCCCAGAACGAACCCAGGCGACCGCTGGTGAAGCGGTCGGTCATGCCCAACTCGCTGAGGGCTTCGGGGCCTGGCGCAACGCCATGCGTGATAACGAGGTCCTGCATCCAGGTCAGGGCTTCGACGGCTTCGGGGCTATCGAGAAGGCACTTTGTGCCGTCTTCGCTCAGCACTTCGCCGCCGTTGCTCCAGACGGTTTCCAACCAGAAGGGATGGCCGATGCCATGTTGGACTGTGATGTTGTTTTCTTGCTTGGTGATGGCCGTGGCGGCTTCGAGCATGTCGTCCCAGGTGGTATCCCAGGTAGGATAGGGCTGGTCTTCGGCATCGTAGAGATCGACGTTATACCAGATGCCTTCTGGAGCGCCGTCGTTGGGCAGCGCCAGAAGCTTGCCATCGAAGTAGCAGGCTTCGACGTGGGCATCAAAGAAGTCGTCGAAGGCGGTCTCTTCGACATACTTGTCTGCCAGGTCATCCAACGGCAGATAGACGCCGGAAGCGGCGAAGGCGCCAAATTTGCCGAATTGCGTCTTAAAGACGTCGGGGGCTGTGCCGCCGGCAAGCATTGTCAAGAGCTTGTCATCGTACTGCGGGGTGTAGCCAGTTCCGGCGGGCGTATACTGGCCCTCGATCTCAGGATAGCGCTCGTTGAACGCCTCGAAGACCGGTGCAAAGTCGGCATCCTCTTGCGCGCTGCCGGGCACCATGAAGGTGACGACGACCTTTTCTTGTGGCGCAGCCGGTCCGGCTTCTCCGCCGGGCTGGGCAGCGGGGACTGGCGCACACGCGGCCATCAAACCGGCTGCTGTGACTGCGGACAGTTGGAGGAAATGACGGCGACTAAACTGTTGGCGCTGCATAAGGTTCTCCTTCTCCAGATGGAACAGGCGACGAACGATAGATGAACTGGTTGGCTTCGAACCGGAGGGGTATACAATATGCGCTGGATAGTCCAGCTTGACCGTGCTTATCCTTCAGTATAGTATCGTTGACAGGTTGATTCAATAGGATTTTGCCAAAAACCTGCCGCCGATCTGCCATGTTTCGGCGTACACTAGAGCGGTCGCTATTTATGCAAACGGGTGTTCCCGATGAGTTTACAGAGCAGGTGCGTCAGGTGCTGGAGCGTCTGTTCGATCTTCCTTACCTGTATCAGCACCCCCTGGCGGCAGAGTGGCGCACATCTGACGCGGACACGGCGGGAAGCCGTGCGGCGGCTTTGCGACAGGCGGCGCAAGAGGCTATTGAAGCGCTGAATCCGGGCGATTCAACGTCTTTCCGGTCACCGCAGGCTCGCCTGTACCAATTGCTGCATCTACATTTTGTGGAAGGCTTGTCGGTACAGGAGAGCGCGCATGAACTTGCGATCTCGGAAAGACAGGCTTACCGAGATTTGCGTCGCGGGGTCGAAACGGTTGCTTTGTCGCTCTGGCACCAGCGAGAGCGCGCGGCGAAGAACGCGGCAGGGGCGGCGGATCTGTCGAGCATCGACGCGGAGATGGAGCGCCTCGATGTGCGGTTGAGCCGGGTTGACCTGGGCCAGTGTTTGGTGCGTTCGGCGCGATCCGTAGAGCGGTTGGGTCGGACACGAGGCGTGACGTTGGAGATTGCGCCGTCGCCGGTGCAGGTCTGGAGTTATGCGGCGGCGGTACAGCAGATCCTGACAAGCGTTGTCAGTCTGGTTGTACAGCGAGCGGAACCGGGGCGCGTGCGTGCGGCTGCGACGCGAGAGGATGAGGCGGCGACGGTTGAGTTCCGCTTCAGGCGTGACAGGGAGACTGGGCGGCTGCTGGATCACCTTTCGCCTGCGGCTGCGACGTTGGTCGGCAGGCTCGGCTGGCTTATGGACGAACGCCCTTTGGCCAGCGACGAAACAGGGTTGATGTTGCAGATCACGGCGACTGGACCGAACGTCCTGGTCATCGACGACAACGAAGATCTGCTTGAACTGGTGGCGCGTTATTTGTCGGACCACACCGTCAGCGTGACGACTGCGTCGAGCAGCGAGGAGGGGCTGCGGTTGGCCCGTTCGACTCGCCCCGATGCTATCATCCTCGACGTGATGATGCCCGGTATGGATGGATGGGAGGCGCTGCAAACCTTCAAGATCTGGCCGGAGACTGCGGATATTCCGATTGTAGTCTGCTCAGTCTTTCACGATCCCGAACTAGCATACTCGTTAGGAGCTTCAGCTGTTTTGGCGAAGCCAGTGCGTCGCGGAGAGGTCCTCGCTGCGTTGCGCGAGTTGGGAATTGTTTAGTGACGTTGCCGGCGACGCGTCGTATGAACTGAGGGGCGCCCCATGCCGGGGTTCGAAGGCGGGGATCAGCGCCGCCACGCCCCGTAGAATTTCGCTGGGCTGTAGGCCGGATGCGCTGGAGACCACGATTCTGCCGTCCTTGGGCGAGAGATCGTCTTCGACATAGCTGGTCGCCGTGAGGAGGATGACGGGGACGTTGCGAAGCGCCGGGTCTTTGGCCATCTCCATCAACACGTCCAAACCGCTCATGCTGGGCAGCAGCAGATCGAGGAGAAGCAGATCGGGCGTGCGGCTGCGTATGAGGTGCAGGCCTTCTTCGCCTGTATAGGCTGCGTGTATATCCACCGGCATGCCTGCCGATTCGATGTGGCGCGTCACCAACTGGCAGAAGCCGCGGTCATCATCCACGATCAACACTGTTTGAACGCCGGCTACGCTTCTGATCGCTTCGAGCAACTGCTCGCGGGTGATCGGCTTTGAGAGGCACGACAACACCTGGCGTGCATCGGCGATCCAGGCGCGGCTGGGCAGGCAACAACGGATGACCGGAATCGACAACGCTGCATAGGGGTCTTCACTTTCGGGCACGCCGGGACGCCGGTTGTGGATGATGGCGCGCGGCTTTTCCTCTGCGGCAACTTCGGCCACGCGCTCGATATCCGCGATACGAATCACATCCCAGTCTTCTAGATGGCTCGCCAGCCGGCGTGTTGTCTCGATATCGGGGTCGACTACTAGGACGCAACCCTGCGACGCCCGCAACGGCGCATCGACCGGCCTATCCAGGTGCGGGCGCGCCAAGGGCGTCTGGCGGTCAGGGAGGGGAAGCGTGAAGGTAAACGTCGCCCCGCGCCCCTCGACGCTCTCCGCCCATATGCGCCCGCCGTGCATCTCGACAAAGCGTTTGCTGATAGCCAAGCCTAGGCCGGCTCCCTGGCGGCTGCGCCGCAACGAGAGGTCAACCTGGTAGAACTCTTCGAAAAGGTGGGGCAGCTTGTCTGGCGAAATGCCTGGGCCGGTGTCGGTCACGGCGATGGTAACGGCATCGGGGTCGCTCCAAGCGCGGACGCATACCTCGCCGCCTTCGGTCAACCGCAATGCGTTAGTAAGCAGGTTAAGCAGCACCTGGCGGATGCGCGTCTGGTCGATGAGCACAATCGGCAGGTCCGGATCCACTTCGAGGATCAGGCGGGTGGCGGTTGACCGGAAGAGGTCGCGCATAATGTCAACTACGCCTTCGAGAAGTTGTTGCAGAGATGCCGGTTCTGTGTGCAGTTCGAAGCGCGCCATCTCGAAGCGGGACAGGGACAGGATGTCGTCGATCATCGTCAGGAGGTGTTGGCTGCTGCGGTGGATCTGGTAGATATCGCGGCGCAGTTTCGCCGGCCAAGCAAAGGAGCCGTAGACTTCCGGCGTGCGGTACATTAATTCACTGAAGCCGAGGATTAGGTTGAGCGGCGTGCGTAATTCGTGACTGACGTTGGCGGCGAACTGCTCCTTGACGCGCCGCGCCTCGTCGGACTGCTGCCGCGCCATGACAAGTTCGTTTTCCACGCGACGTAAGCGGGCGTTAGCAAGCTCGAAGGACTTGAGCGTGCGGCTGAGTTCACCGCGATGGGTGCGCACTTCGGTGAGCAGGCGCGCGGCCTGTTGCTCGCTGGTCCAGGCCCATTCAAGAGCGGTGTAGAGGCTGTGGCGGATGAGCCAGGCTAGGGCTGCGCCTAATGCGGTCGTCGCAGCCAGCGCTGCGAGTGTGCCGGCGTCGAGCGGCCCGGCGGGCGACCAGTAGCCGATGTAGATGAGAGCGAGGCCGACAATTATCTCGCTGCCGGTGATGAGCATGGCTGCCAGAACGATAATAAGGAGGCCGGCGAAGGGCAGCCACGGAGCCGGGATCGCGGTTATCGCTAGGGCTAATATCGCGGCGGGGCCGGATACGAGGAATAAGCGGGCGACAAGCGGGGAGCGTTTCTCTGTGACAAGCACGATGACGCCTATCGCTGCGAGCAGGAGGAGCAGCCCTACCGAGATGGGCGAGAAGTGCGCGCCGGGCAGCAACGCCCAAGCGCCGGCGCCCCCGGCAAGGCTGATCAGCAGCGCAATATGGCGCGTCATCTGGCGGCGCAGGTCCGTCAAGTTCGTGCGGCTGTCTGAAAGAGTTGGGAGAGAAATGGTTGATGTATTCACCGGTACGCTCCATTTTGCCGGGGCCGGCAAGGGTTCGTATCATCTGTGCGGGAGAAGCGAACGGTGCGAAAATGCCCGGCGAAGCCGGCGATTACGCGTCCGCCGCGTCGACGTGCGCGGCATAGAGCGCCAAGGCGAGTCGCTGAATCTCGTCTCGCAAGGCAAGCTGTTCGAGCCAGGCTGCGGGGATGGCCTGGATGCCGTAGTAGGCGCCGGCTACCTGACCGCAGATGGCGGCGGTTGTATCGGCGTCGTTGCCCAAGTTTGCGGCGGCGAGAATGGCATCGCGATAATTCGTGGTTGTATGAAAGCACCACAGAGCGGCTGCAAGACTTTTCACCACATAGCCGCTGCTGTCTATTTCGTCGATGGACTTGTGGCGGTAGGCGCCGTCTGCTATTTCCCGGATTTTGGGTGAGAGCGGCGCGTCGTCAGGGATGTGTCTCGCCTGGGCGAAAAGCGCCTGCTCCTTGTCTTCGCCGGCGAGGGCGGTATGCAGGATGGCGGCCAAGAGGCGGCAGGCATCGAGACACTCGGTCGCGGCATGGGTGGTGCACGAGCTTTGCGCGGCATAGTGCATGGTCGCGGTCCGGTCCGGATAGAAGAACAGGGGAATCGGAGCCAGTCTCATAATCGAGCCATTGCCCGCAGCGTAGGGATCGGCGGAGCCGCTGAACGGGTCGCCAGTGCGCTGGTAACGGCGGAGAGCCTGGGAGGTAGTGACGCCGATGTCAAAACAGCGGCCCGTGCTACTGTAGTAGCCATCTTCCAGCCAGCGGACGTAACGCTCCATCTGGTCGCGAGCGTCGAAACCGTTGCATTCGACTAGACTCGCAGCGAGGCAGAGCGCCATCGAGGTGTCGTCGGTCCATTGTCCAGCTTGGAGGCCAAACGGGCCGCCGCCGGTCATGTCGGTGAGCGGGGCGAAGGAGCCGCGCGGGCTGAACTCCACAGTCGTGCCGACGGCGTCCCCACAGGCCAAGCCGAGCAGACAGCCTAAGTAGCGATCTTTGAGTTTTATCAGCGTCCTTCCTCCTGTTCAATGCAGGGCGCGATGCATGCGCCGTGCGAGCGGCTAGTCGGGCGCGGTGATCCGTTGCACGGCTACGCTGTCGTCCGGCAACGGTTGGCTGTCCGTAGATGTGGCGCTGAGGCGCGCCGCGCTGATCGGATCATATAGACCTGTGACAACGGTATAAATTCCCGGCGTCAGGTCTGCCGGCAGCTCTAGGCGATGGTAGTCGAGTACGAATTCGCCGGCGAGCCAACGGTTTGTCGGATAGTCCGGCCCCGGCGTGGCGTCGGACTGGGCGACGATAGCGCCGTCCGCGTCGAGCAGATGAACGAAGGCCGTGTAGCTGCCATGCGGAGAGGTCTGCGCCTGCCAAACGAGCGTAAGCTCCAGGCTGGGAGATGGGCCGGTAAGCGTTGCAGTCGTGTTCAGCGCGCCGAGCAGGCGGATCTGGTCGAGATCGCCCGCGTCGACGAAGTGTGCGGGCGCGTCGATTTCGAGGTCGGGCTGTTCAAACAGGCGAGTCGACGCGCGGACGTCCAACTCCAGCAGGTGCGCCTCCCAGGGCATGCCCTGTTCTGTGTTCGGAATCCGCGCCTGTAGATTATAGACGCCGGGCGGCGTATCGACAGGGATTTGCAGGCGCACGCGCCGGCACAACTCTTTGCCAGGGTCCCAATCGGACATGGGGGCCAGTTCGCCTTGCCAGATGACGGTTGATGCGGCGGCGCTGTCCAAATGCACGGCGATAGGGAGGGCGGCGGATGGCGGATGGCTGCCGCGTGCGTGGTCGCTGCGCCAGTAGAGATCGACGACAATGGGCGAACCAGGTTCGAGGTCATCGCCCATAAAATTGAAGCCGATAAAGCTCAGTTCATCGCTCACTGTCTGTTCGGCGCGGACTTGCGGCTGCAAATGGCCGGGTTGGTAGGAAAACGTGAGGAGCGTGACGAGACCGGCGAGGGCTGTGTCACCGGGGGCGTCGGCGCGCGGGCGCGGCGCATGATCCTCTGCGAGGGCGTACCAGCCCACCTGAGCGCGCAGGGGAACCCCTCCGGTGCAGGGATCGAGGATAGACGGGTAGTAGCGGTCGAGCACGCGTTCGCCCACGGTCCATGCCGTGGTCGGATAGCTGCCGTTGCCGGGCAGTTTGTCGATCTGGGCGACGCGCCGCCCATCCGGATCGATCAGGTGAATGTAGGACGTGAGGCTGGCTGCGTATGGCTCGTCCGCCTCCCAGAGTAATGTGATCTGCTTGTCCGGGTTGGCGGCATACAGACCAAGCAGGTCAGGGGCGTTCGAAAAGGCCGCGGTGTTGGGTTGCAGCGGCTCAAATGCGGCGGGAATTGCTGCTGCCGTCTGCGGATCGACCTCGACCAGGTGAAGCAAGACCTGCCCGAAAGGATCCGTTACCTGTCTGACGTCGACATGGGGCCAGAGTTTGGCAAGTTGTTCGGCGCGCACTTGTTGTTCGTGGGGAAAGGCGAAGACCGCGCCCATATCCGGCGGCGGCAGCGCCAGGGTGTCGCTGGCGTCAAGCGATTTGATGTTCATTTCGCGGCGCAGCATGGAAACCGTGGCGTGGTGGTCTCCCCACAACTGCGACAGATAGACCTGGTTGTCGGCGGTGAGCGTCTGCAAGTAGGCGAGCGCGTCCAACTTATCGGCGTCATACAGGTAGTAGACTTCTTGACGCTCTGGGAACACGACGAAATAGTCGTAGACCATGCGATAACCGCTGTAGAGCAGGATCAGGGCAGAGACTGCAATGCCGGCCAACCGGTGCGGGCGTTGCAAGTGCGAGATCCAGGCAAGCCCCAAGCCTGCGGCCACGAACAAGGCGGGCAACGAAGGCAGGGTGCGCGAGTAATTAGGGGCGGCTTCGCTCAACACGGAGGGCAGCAGCATCACCAACGCCCATGCCAGGAGCAAGAATAGCGCGTCCGCGTCGGGTTCAGTGACGTCTTGGTCAGCGTTGCTGCGTGCACGCGTGGTGCGGCTTAGGCGCAGCGCCCAGATGCCGGCGCCGAGGAAAAACGCAGCGGCCATCAAGAGGTCGAATACAGGGCGGCCGGCGAGGTTGTGGGTCCACTCCCAGTCTCCGGCCACGCTGAACATGCCCAGGACGTGCAGCACGTTGGCGACCAGCGCCGAGTACGGGGCATCTCCGCTGACGCGTTCGGCAAAGATCGAGACCTCGGAGGCATGGCCGACGAAGAACTCGGGGTGGCGATAGAACTCGATGCCAAGGGGCAGAAAAACGAGGAATGCAATAATGCCGGAGAGGAGCAAACCTGCCAGCGGGTTGTCGAGGCGCAGACGCTGCCAGGAGGCGCGAGCGTCCGGTTCGCGCCAATAGCGCCACAGCGTATAAAGGATCGGCACGAGGGGCGCAAGCCGTCCGGTGGGGTGGGTCCACACGCTAAGGCCGATGAGCAGGCCGCTGACCGCGTAGGCGGCAATGCGGTGACGCGGCGCGGCTGTATGATGACCGAGCCAGAAGGCGCCGAAGGCCAGGCTGAAGATCACGGGCATCATGATGACGCGGATGCCGTAATGGCTGAAGTGGACATGCCAGAGGCTGATGGCCAGCGTCAGGCTCGTGAACAGGGCAATGCGGCGGCTGTCGCGGCGCAGGAGGACGCGCAACAACACGTAAGTGAGCGGAACGGCCAGAATGCCGAAGATGGCAGAGGCCAGACGCAACGTCCAAACGTTGAGACCGAAAAGCCGGATCAGGCCGGCTTGAAAATAGGTGTAGACAACTTCGCGCCCTGCGTTGGCAGGAAGGAAGAGCGGCCGGTTGCCCGCCAGCACGCCGCGTGCGTCGATCGCGTTGAAAGCTTCGTCAAACTGGAATCCGGGGGGCACAACGCCAAGTTGATAGAGACGGAGCGCCCCAGCCAGACAGGTAATCAGAACAAGCGCAAGCCAGTCACGTCGGGTCCAATGCATCGAGTGAGACTCATCCTATGGGCGGCGAGGACAGATCGAACGCTGCCGTTCAGCTTTCGCCGCCGGCGCCGGCGGGCAGCAGCCGTATTGTACCATCGATTTCGACGAGCCCCAGGATGATGGGCGCGGATGTAGGCGCAGGGCTTTCGGGCGTTTGGTAGGGTAAGGGCTTAAGCGTCACCGGGTCGTAAATGCTCGCCCGCAGCGTGTAGCGTCCGGCGTCTACGGGAGGGATGGTGAGCGCCATGTAACCCGGCTTGCGGTCACCGGCTGACCAGACACTAGGCGGCAGAAGCGTGCCGATAGGGTACTGGTCAAGCTGGGCGACGACCTGATCCGCAACGTTGACCAAGCGAAGCGAAACCTTGTAGTCGATGCTCGGGGCAGTATGCGCTAACCAGCCTAGCTCAACCAATAGGAGATGTCCATCGTCGTGCCGCCCTTGTAGCGGCTCTGTGGCGAGACGGGCATACTCGATGGCTAGTTCGCCGTTCACCGTCGCGGCGATTTCCGTCTCCAGTTCGTGTCGGACAGCGCGGGGACTGATGAAGCGGCAGAGACGCACGTCGAGCCAAGCTTTGCAGTCCTGGTTGTAGGAGACAGCCGTCACATACTTGGCAAGGAATTCGCCGGCATCCACCTCAGGCTCGGCGCTGAACGATAGCCATAGAGACGAGTGCGTGCGTAGATAGCGCTGAATCTGGTCGTCGGTTTCTTCGGGCACTACCGGCGGCGCGGTGACAGGCCAGTAGTCAGGTAGGGGTATAGCGGGAACCGGTTCGAGGGGAAAGTCTTGGCCGAGATAGTATTTCGCCAGGAGGTGTTGACGCGGCGCCTCGATGATGACGACATCTTCCTCGGGCGTATAGCGCTCTAGCAGATAGCCGGTCATTTCGCGGTATTCGCTTTTGTGATAGGGACCGAAATAGTATGCCAGGCCGGTCAGAGAGACGGTTAGCGCAATGGCGGCGGCAATGAGACCGAAGTGCCGGCGGAAGCGCTGCAAGGCTAGGATGCCAAACGCGATGTAAGCGTAGATGAACGGTGTGATGTAGAGAATGTAGCGGGTCGCGAGTGTGCGGAAGAGCGCAGCGCTGATGAATACGGGCAGGAGGACGATGACGAGCAGCGGGGCCGAAAAACGTGCCGGCCGAGCCCGTGACAGCGCTGCGGCGACGCCGACTATAAAGAGCGGCAGGGTCGCCAGGGCCGCTGCGGCAATTTGTGGCTGCCAGCGGAATGCGCCGAAGCTAATGTCGCGCCAGAGTTCGCCAAGAAACGCGATGACGCCGATGTGCGACTTGTTTGCCTCGCGGAAGACCACCGCGACCGTTTCATGGAAGCCGGGCGACAGCGCCATCCACAGAAGCAAGAGGGCGACAGAGGCTGCGACCGAAGGCATAATAGCTCGCAGCGCAGTGCGGCGCGTTTGGGGCTGGAATGCGGCCGCAAACGCGCCGAGAAGGCCGTGCGCCGCTATGAGTAGGACAGAATAGTATTGGAGGCCAAGCATGGCCCAATTGACAAGGATGTAGGCGAGCATGACCGGCGCTAGCGGTCGTTCGAGCAAGCGCGCCGCCATATACGTGGAGGCGACGGCGAGCAAGACGACCAGCGTATACATACGCGCTTCTTGCGCGTAGAGAGTCAGCACAGGAGAAGTCGCGAGCAGGATGGCGGTCAGCAGACGCCAAGAGGGACGGTCCGGTTCCAATCGTTTTAGCAGCGCCCAGGTCAGCGGGACGGTGAGGGCGCCGGCGAACGCGGGCAACAGGCGCAACGCAAATTCCGACTGGCCGGCCAGCTTTGACCAGCCATGCATGAGGAGGACCCAGAGCGGCAGGTGCTCGAAGGCCGCCTCCCAGTGAAAGCGGATGATATCGGAAATGGGGGCGCGGGCCATGATAGCGGTAGCCGCCTCATCATAGCCAAGCCCCTTGACATCCAGGCGCCAGAGGCGCAAGGCGAACGCCGCTAGGGTGATAGCGATTAGGGCGACATATTCTCGACCGGAGGGTCGAAAGGTGCGCACGGACGGCAAACGGGACGATTGCATCGCGGGTAGAGTATAGCAGTTATCGACTGTCTAGTCGCCTGCCGGCTGGGCCTTCTCCGGCGTGGATTCCTTAGCGGTGCCGGATTGGTCGGCTTGTTCTGCGGCGTGCTGCGACAGACGGCGCGCCCGTTGGGCTTCTTTGACGGCTTGTCGCCGCGCGCTGAGACGATCTAGCCCGCCGACGACGGTGCTGTAGGCCGCGGGTACGATCAGCAGGGTCAGGAATGTGCTGGTCGTCATGCCGCCGATGATGGCGATCGCCATTGAGGAGCGGAACTCGCCTCCTGCTCCCATGCCGAGGGCGACGGGAACCATAGCGAGGATCGTCGAAATTGCGGTCATTAGGATAGGGCGAAGGCGAATAGGACCGGCCCGGCGCATCGCCTCGTCTGCTGTAGCGCCGGCGGAGCGTGCACGATTGGCGAATTCAATCAACAGGATCGAGTTCTTGGTAACGAGGCCCATGAGCATGATGAAGCCGATAAAGGCGGTCAAATCGAGCGGCCGATTGGTTAGGGCGAGCGACAGCACCGCGCCGATTACGGCCAGGGGCATGGCGATCATGATCAACAAGGGCTGGATAAAACTGCCGAACTGGCTGGCGAGGGCCATGTAGATGAAGATGACGGCCAGCAACAGGGCAAGACTGAGGTTGCGGTATGACTCGTCCTGGATTTCGGTAAGGCCGCCGAGTTTCGCTTCTATACCAGGCGGCAAGTCCAGCGTCGGCAGCCATGCGTTCACGTCGGCGAGCGTCTCGCCCTCGCCGCGGCCGGCAACATTGGCCCCGACCGAGATGGTGGGGCGGCGATCAACGTGGACGATTTCGCTGGGGCCGGAGGCGATCGTCGCTTGAGCGACCGTGCGCAACGGGATGAGTTGGCCGGCGGGCGAGAGCATGCTGATGTCTAGGATGTTCTCGACGCTAGAGCGGTCGGCTTCGCTCAACTGCACCACGATCTCAGCCTCTTCGCCCTCGCCGCGAAAGACGGATGCAACCTCTCCGTTGACCAACATGCGCAGCGTCGTCGCGATCTGTGCGGTGCTTAGGCCAAGATCGCCGGCCCGCTTGCGGTCGACTGAGATTTGAAGTTCGGGCGCGCCTGGCTTGTAGCTGACGTCGACGTCGACAATGCCGGGGATGGTCGAGAACTGCTCTGCGATCCGGATCGCGTGCCGGCCAAGCGTATCGTAACTCGTGGAGCTGTCCGCGGTGAGCTGGACGACGATATCTTTGCCGCCGATCATCTCGGTCGCCGCAGCCAGCTCGTCTGTGACCTGGAAGGAGATGCCGGGGACAGAGGCGAGCGGGAGGCGCAATTCGTCGATGGCCCGTCGCGTCGTCGCCGCGCTCTGATCGGCGCGATCCAGGATAACGGCGAAACTGGCTTGATTGGGCGTCCCTGTGCTGCCGACAGTGGTGAGGACATCGGTAACGGAGGGGTGGCTGCGCAGTATCTCCTCGACCTTGAGCGCTTCGGCATAGGTCGAGGAGAGGGATGCGCCTGCCGGCAACTCCATCGTCACATCGAACTTGCCGCGTCCCAGATCGGGCACGAAGATGCGCTGGATGCCTGCTGCGGCGTAGACGCTGGCGACGATGACGGCTATAGCCAGCAAGGCGACAACGAGCTTGTGATCGAGCGTCCAGTTCAGAATCCTGCCGTATAGCCGGTCTATGACGGTGCGTCGGCCCGTTTCTTCACCGATATCGTCGTGTGTTGCACGCTCCACGTCTTCGGCGGCGCGGAAGAACTTGGCGCTCAACATGGGCGCCATCGTCAGCGCTTCGAAAGTGGAGACGGCGACGGCGATGGAGACTGTGAGACCGAAATCGCGGAAGAACTTGCCGATGAGGCCTTCCGTATAGGCGACGGGCAAGAAGACGGCAAGGATGGTGGCGCTGGTGGCGAGGACGGGCAGCGCCACCTCGGCTGTCGCCCGGCTGGCGGCCTCATGCGGGGGGTAACCTCTGTCAATCCAACGCATGATGTTCTCGCGCACGACGATGGCATCGTCGATCAGAAAACCGACCGCCAGTGCGATCGCCAGCAGCGAGAGCTGGTTGATCGAGATGTTCAGCATATCCATGAAGAACAGCGTAGTGATTATGATGACAGGCAGGCCAATGACAGTGATGACTGTGTTGCGCACGCTGCGGAAGAAGAGCAACACGACCAAAAAGGCGAGGGCTGCACCCCAGAGGATGTCTTCGAGCGCGCCGTTGGTGGCGCGTAATACGACGTCTGATTCGTCGTCGATGATGACGATTTCTAGTTCAGGATTGGCGGCGATTACGCCGTCCAGGGCCGCCTTAACGCCGGCGGCGACCGCAGCGCTATTGGATCCGCTCTGTTTGCGTACGCTAAGGATAACAGATTCTTCACCATTGAGGCGCGTGATGCTTTCGCGTTCTCTAAAGCCGTCGACCACGGTCGCCACGTCGCGCAGGTAGACGGGAGAGCCGCGCTGCGTGATGATGACATCTTCGATGTCGGCGACAGCGGCGAAATTGCCGGGCGTACGGACGAGCAGCTCTTGGCTGGGGTCCTTCAGCGATCCGGCGGGAACGTTTAGGTTCTCAACGGCGATGGCCTCTACGACCTGTTGCGGGGCGATGCGCCGAGCCTGAAGCGCGTCCATATTGAGCAACACGTGAATCTCGCGCTGCTGCCCGCCTGCAACTTCGACAACGGCCACGTCGTTCACCCGTTGCAGCGGCTGTAAAATGACATCTTCGGCGATGATGCGCAGTTCGACGGGCGACTTCTGCCCGGATTTGTCCGCCACGCCTAACCGGATGACCGGTGCATCCGTCATGCTAAAGCGCGCCACGATCGGCTCCTCGATGCCGTCGGGAAGGTCGCGCCGCACGAGGCTGATCTTTTCCCGGACCTCTTGTGAGACTTTGTCCGCCGACTGGCCGAGGTCGAACTGCATGATGACGAGGCTGAGTCCTTCGGACGAGCGGGAGCTGATGGCGTCGAGGCCGCTGATGGCGCCTAGGTTTTCTTCGAGGACCGACGTGATCAGGTTCTCAACTTCTTCGGGGCCGCCTCCTGGGTAGACGGTCGTCACCACGACGATGGGGAATTCGACGTCCGGAAAGATATCTACAGGCATGCGGAAATAGGATGCCGCCCCCAGCACAACGCCGGCGGCGAGGATCATGGTCATAAAGACCGGTTGGCGGATCGCTACATCCCAGAGCTTCATGCGGGCAAGTCCTTCTGCACCGGCCCGGTTAGGGCAGGGCGACCGTGGCGAACATGCCGGGGGCCAGGTCTGTGGCGTCGCCGGTCGGTCGAATAGTGACCTGAACGGTACGCGTCGCCGGGTCGAGCGTAGGCGCAATGATGGCGATTTGGCCGTCGTAGGTGCGGTCCGAGTAGGCGTCGACGCGAATCACGGCCGGCTGGCCAGCGCTGAGGTCAGCGAGGCGGGATTCCTCTACGGCAATGACGACCTCAACTTCGGGCGAGATCAGCACCGCCAACGGCGAACCGGGCGCAACCATCGTCCCAGCGGACGTGTTGACAGAAGCGACGATGCCGCTGATGGGTGCGCGCACCGAGGCCTTGTCCAGTTGCAATTGTGCAAGGTAGAGGGCCGTCTCCGCCTGCCGTACCTGAGCCTGCGCTGCTTGGATCTGTGCCGGCTTGGCGCCGTCTTCGAGCCGTTTGAGTTGGGCGCGGGCATTGGCGAGTTGCGCGTAGGCGCCGGCGATGATGTCGGCGGTGGCCCCTAGGACGAGCTTGTCATATTGGGCTTGTGCGGCCTCCAGGGCGAGGGTAGCCGCTTCGAGTTGCATGCTTTCGGGCAGGGCGGCGATCAGGGGGTTCCAGGAAACTTGGTCATAAGCGGCTTGTGCCTGTTTGACTGCGGCCTCGGCTTGGCGCAACTGCGCTTCGGCCATGCGCAGTTCTTCGGCGGTCGGCCCGGCGAGCGCACGCTGATAGGCTTCCTCGGCGGCTGTGACCGAGGCGCGGGCTGCTTCGATGTCTTCATCTTCCGGCTCGTCCTGCAAGAGGTCGAGCTGGGCTTTGGCCGCTTCAAGGCCGGCCATCGCCTGGGCGCGCTGCGCCTCTAGCGTGCTGCTGTCGATGCGGACGATCACTTCGCCCGCCTCCACGCGATCGCCGACTTCGATGCTGAGGTCGAGAACCTGTCCGGCGACTTCGGCTACAACCGGCACCTGGTCTTGGGGAATGATCTCGGCGGTGTAGTTGGTGCGCGCCGGCGCGGCGCCTTGCTGCCGAACGGGCGCGGCTTCGGCTGTCGGCGCGCCGGCGGAAATCGGCGCCGCCTCCGCCATAGGCGTATAGACGGGGAGCGCTGCCGGAGTGGGAGTGGGTTGGCCGCCAGGCATCGAACATGCGGCCAGCAGAAAAGAAATCATGGCGGCGACGGACATAAGCGTGCGCCGCACGCACAGACGCCGTGGCTTGTCATGATGCATGGCAACGCGTGATCTGTTCGACGCCATATCGCCTCTTTGATGGATTATTCGTCTAGTCAATCGGGAGGGCAACACGCTCTGCCTGCGCAGAGAAGCCTGTTGAGGGCGCGAGTACGGGAGGCTACGCAGTTTGGTCGTGTATAAAAAAGTCGGCATAATGATTTAGTCGGCTGGACTGTGATTGCCGATGCCGTTGAGCAGCATCTGCAAGGTGTGTTCGACAATATCTTCGGCAGGATATGCGTCACCGATCAACAGCCGGTGAGTAACAAAGCTGTGCATGATGCCGAAGATTGTCACGAGCGCCATTTCGTCGTTGACCGGGCGGAAGAGCTTTTCACGGACGCCGCTTTCCAGCAACTGACGGATGGGGGCGAGCAGTTCGTTGCGGTAGCGCCGCAAGAGGCTGCATAGCTGCGCCTCACTGCCCGACATCTCGCGTAACGCCGACAGGATTACCACATGGCGTTCAGCCTGAAGATCGTAGAACGTGCGGATGACGGCGCGCAGCCGGTCAACCGCATTACCCGGCGAGTTCGCCGCGGCTATGGTGCGGTCGCGGACTAGCACGACCTCACGTTCGAGGACGCTCAGATAGATGTCCTTCTTGTCGGTAAAATGGTGGTAGATAGTGGCTTTGGCTAGACCGCTCTTGTTGGCAAGTTCGCGCATCGACCAGCCGGCATAGCCGTGATCGACAATCAGGCTGCGAGCAGCGTCCAACACCGCATCGCGCGACGGGATATCGAGCGAATTTTGGACGGCCACGAATTCCTCCTTCACCGCTAGAACAGACTGGCAGTCAGCTGAGAGCGGTCGTAATGGACGCTTTGGCGCATGTGTTCCCAGTCTATACGAAACGAGGCGATCGGCGGATTTTGACAAAGAATAAAGCGCTGGTCGATAATAGAGCTAGATATTGCCGACCGACCGTTCGGTCGATTCCATTATAACGAGTTGCCATTTTCGTTGTCAATTACGGGGGTGTTTATGCGAACTCACCTTGGCGCTGCTGGTTTGAGGCCTGCTCTCTTCCATGCGCCAGCGGTCGCGGGCGCTAGGCGGCTGATGCGAATCGTGGCGAGCGCGATCGCAGTTGCCGTGATTGCCGGCAGCGGAGCGCCGCATGTGGCGCACGGAGAAGGCCTTCAGGCGGTTCAAGAGAGCCGGCGCGGCCAGGAGACAGGCGTGCTGGCGATTGTCGGTGCGGGCGAGGCCAATCTATATGAGGCGCCCGGCGGCGACTTGATTCGCGTCTTGCCCGCGGGTACGGTCTTGACCGCGGTCGGGCGATCTTCGGATAGTCTTTGGGTGTTGGTTGTGACAAACGACGACAAGGCAGGTTGGGCCGAGACCGCACAGGTGGTGATGTTCGGCGCGGACCAATTACCGGTGATGATGGGCGAGGCTGCTGCCAGCGCGCCTGCTGCCGGCGAGGCAGAGGCAGCGCCTGTAGCGTTGCCCACGCCGACGCCTACCCCTTTGGCAACCGCTACCCCGACACCCAGCCCGACGCCGACGATGACGCCGACGCCGTTGCCCACACCGACGCCGACCCCGACGGAAGTCCCGCCCACGCCCGCCGCATCTGCGGCCCGACCGGGCCAGGTGAGTCAGGTAGCGGTGGTGCGCGCCGGCGGGACGGAGTTGTTGTCTGTGCCGGGCGGCGAGGCGTTGCAAGAGCTTGCGACCGGTACGGCGTTGACGGTGTGGGGCCGGAGCGAGGACAGCCGGTGGCTCGTGGCGCTGACTGCGGCGGGTATGGGAGGCTGGATCGAGGCCGAGAATGTCGTAGCGTTTAACTTGGAGGCTCTGCCGGTTGTGCCGTTGGGCAATGCGACCGCTTCTCTCGTCGCCGAACGGCAGATCGAAGCGACGCCCGAACCGAGGGAAGAGCCTGTTGTCTCATCGGATATTAGCCCCGCCCTGCGTGTGACAGAAGCGGCAATGCCGGCGGCGGATACGGGCGTGCGCGCTACGGTTGCGATCACCGATTCGCGGTTAAATGTACGCAGCGGCCCAGGGACCGGCTATCGCATTGTGGCCAAGGCCATGCCTGGCGAAACGTATGCCGCCGCCGGTCGAAACGCGGATTCCAGTTGGGTCGAGATAGTGGGCGGCGCGCTAGGCGCAGGCGGCGGCTGGGTGGCTGCGGAGTTTATGCAGTTGAGCGCGCCGATTGAGCGGCTGCCCGTGACGAGCCTGGAAATGAGCACGGGCGAAGCGGATAGCGGTGAAGGCGCGACCTCGACCGTTCCGCTGGCGGCTCCGCCCTTGCCCGTTGCACGCGTGGCCTCCGCTCCTACTTCCGGGGGGCTGTCAGGCAATCTGATCGTCCAGAGCAGCCCAGGCGGGCAAATCTATGTGGCGGATCCGGTGAGCGGCGCAACGCGCCTGTTGACATCCGGTTTCGATCCGGCTGTCAGTCCGGATGGCCGCACAGTTGCGTTTGCGCGCGCCGACGGCGATCATGGGCTGTATCTGATTGACATCGACGGGAGCAACGAGCGGCGCATCTACCTGAGCGGGGAACAGCTTCGGTCGCCTGCGTGGAGCCCGGGAGGCGAATATATTGTGTTCAGCCGGCGGTCGGGCAGCTATGAATGCCGTGACGTGGGGTTCGGCATTTGCTTACCCGACAATCCGTTTCTTGATAGCTTCCCGATGGCGACAAAGCCGGAGTTCGGGTTGAGCCGAGTCAATGTCGACGGGCAGGATTTTCGTGATCTGCCGGCGCTGACCTCTGCGGTGGCGCCGTCGTGGGGCGACGGCGGCGGCATTGTGTACCAGTCCGTTTCGGGCCTGGAGATCACCTATGATGAGCCGGGCGCGCGGACACAGATGCTCATCAACGCGCCGTATTATCAGGACCCAGCCTGGCAGCCAGGCGGAGACCGCATCGTCTTTCATAGCAGAGAAGGCAACCACTGGGAGATCTTCACGGTCAACGCAGACGGGAGCGGTTTGGCTGCGTTGACGCGGCCTGTCACCACATTGGTGGACGAGTTGCCCAGCAACGTAGCTCCGGCGTGGAGTCCGGACGGCCAATGGATCGTCTACCTTAGCAACCGCGACGATAGCAACAGCGCCGGTGACTGGCGCGTGTGGGTGATGCGGGCGGACGGAAGCGACCAGCGACCATTGGCGCTGGACGTGCCGTTCGCGTACGATTTTGCGGCGGAGCAGGTGGTGGACTGGGGCGTAAAGCCCGCGGGCTAGCAAAACGCTATGCCGCGGTGAGGCAATGACTAGATAAGAAAGGAGGAGCCGGCTCGAACCAGCCGGCTCCTCCTTTGCCGTGCACTCAAGTCCTTTCAGGAAGCAAGCCGTATCCTGAAAGGACTTGAGGCGGCACGTCTTGCGTTTACAGAACCTTCTCGGCCATGAAGTTCTGGCTTTCGGGCATGCGGGTGAACTCGAAGCCCAACTTGGTGCAGACGCGGCGCATACCCGCGTTTTCGGGCATGATCTCCGCTACGACCTTTTCCAGCTTTTCATCACGCGCAATCTCGAGCAACTGGGTGAGAATGTGGGTGCCGAGGCCAGAGCCTTGATACTGGTCGCGGACCTGCACTGCGAACTCGGCATCGCGGCGACCGTGCAGCCTGGTGAGCTGCCCGTGAGCAATGATCTCGGGGCGGTTGGTCTTGGGGTCTTCGCGCACGGCCACGAGCGATATCTCGCGGTTGTAGTCGACAAAGCAGAGCCGGGTCAGCTTTTCATGCGAGATGAGCGTGCTGACCGATACCGAGTGGAAGTAGCGCAGATAGAGGTTGTCCGGCGAAAGCGAAAGCGTGAAGTCGATCATCATCGGTTCATCTTCCGGCTTGACCGGGCGGATGGTGAGCGTCGTCCCATCCGGCAGATTCCACTCGTGGCTATAACGGATCGGGTAGGGACGAATCGACGGGCGCGGCAGGTCGTCGTCGGCAACGTCCGGGTCGTGCAGGACGATGCGTGCATCCAGGGCGATGATGCGTTCGGGTGAGGCAAGCAATGGATTGATGTCGATTTCCTTGATGCGCGGCTGCTCAACCACAAGATTGCTAAAGCGCACCATAAGCCGTTCGAGCGCGTCGATGTCGACGCCCTTGCGACCGCGCACGCCCTGCAGCGCCTCGAAGATGCGGGTCTGCTCCATCATGCGGCGGGCAAGGGTCGTGTTGAGCGGCGGGAGGCCGAGCGCGCGATCGCGGAAGACCTCTACCAGCGTGCCGCCGGTGCCGAACAACAAGACCGGGCCGAACTGGATGTCCTGGCTGCTGCCGATGATCAACTCATAGCCGTC
>Ga0334886_1001937_pt1 | contig 21942 bp, 25 predicted proteins | sample GraSluR1_MG_9_FD_207232 | JGI IMG/M metagenome (GOLD analysis project Ga0334886, IMG submission 207232) | Sludge microbial communities from methane-producing bioreactor in Wageningen University, Netherlands - Granular Sludge_27_06-R1 | ecosystem: Engineered > Bioreactor > Anaerobic >... | reverse complement strand
CATTTTCCTTTTCTCCGCAACCTTAGTGCTGACATTCAACACGTATTCCGAAGCCGCGTCGTACACGGATACGGCACTTCTTTTTTCCTCCCCGGCAATTGCAGGGGAAGAAAAAATCAAGCCAGCGTAAACAAAGGCAAGCAGGAAGAAGAGCCGTTTTTTGGGCTTTCGCATCCCTTTACTCATCCTTCCTACCCCAACCAACCCCGATGAAAAGAGGAAGTGAAATTCGTTTGATAAAAAAAGTCACTCGACCTCGCTCTTTCCGATTTATCCACCAACTTGCCGCCCAAGCGACAGCCCCAGCGATTAATCCCACGAAAGGCCCGAGGAAAAACCACACGACAGTCCACGAAAATCCCACCACGAGAATGGAGGTAAAATCTAATCCAAAATATTCTCTAAGTCTCCCTCCTCTCAAACGAGGGCAAAAATATTTAACTAGCATAAAACCCCTCCTGAACAGCGAATTAGTAGATGGAGAGAAGCCCCGAAGAAGTGTCTTGCCGTACCCCGGAAAGATAGTTTTTCAGAATCCTCGAATACTCCTGGGATGATCCCTGCATATATATGGCTGCCAACATATCGTTCGCTTCGGACTGTGCCTCTATCAGAGCGAGAAGCACGCTACTCTGGAACAATGAGAGCTCCGCCATGATTCGCATCTGTTCCAGGGCAAGCTTTGCTTCTGCGGAATTCTCTCCGGAAGGAACGGGCATGGATTCAAGCTTATCGGAGACTTCTTGCACGTACCTATGGCACTTCTTGAGATAGCCGATCACGGACCCCTTCGGTTCATCCGTCCGAAATTTCCACTTGCCGGTCTTTTCGTCCGCTACCCGCAGAGCGTAGGTCATCCTCATGGTGGCCCCGTAACCCCACCATATTTTTGCCTGGGTATTGGCCGCATCGACTACAGCTTTCGTAAAGGTTGAAGTTCCCTTTCCTTTTGCCTCCTCGATGGCGGCCACTTCCTCCGTCACTTCCTCTCCTTCCGAGGAAGGCAGCCACCCTCCTCCGCCGCTACCCCCGGAAAGAAGGGAATTCAGGGAACACATTCTTTCTATCTCGGAGGAGACATTATTTATCTCGTTCTTTATTTCCTCCGGAAGGTTTGCTAGGGATTCAATCTCGGAACGGATATTTTCTATTTGGGAAATGACACTTCGTATCTGTCCCGTAAAATTCGTTACGATGCTCATGGCATCCCGAATCATGTTGAGTTGATCCGTTATAAGCCTTTTCACGTTCCCCACAGTCTCCAAAATGTTTTTTACGGTAGTGAGAAGTGCCGCCAGCTCTGCTCCTCCGAAAACCGCTTCGGAGCGGGAAACAAACGGAGGGAAGGCAGTGGTGGTAAGGGTGATAATCAGGATACACAACACTGCTTTTGTCGATATCCGACGAAACAGCATGGGAACACCTCCTCATTTCCCTCCGAAAGTCTTGAATAGCATGGAAACTATGACGACGGAAGCCGCAGCGATACCACATCCGACTAAAGCGGAAAGAACTCTTTCTTTCGCTCTTTCCCCTCCAAAAATGTATGCTGCCGCTCCTATAGCTAACCCTGTCACGCCTATCAGGGGTAATATGCTTTTATAGAACCACTCAGTAATTTCAGTAAATTTTGATGCTACGCTAGACGTATCCGCGTCCCAATTCACATTAAAATCGGGCCTTGCAAGAGCCAGACTCGGAATTACGAGAGAGCACACAAAGGCAAGGAGCAATATCTTGCACAATCTTTTCTTCCCAATCATCTTCATCACCCTTTCCCAGTTTCTGCAAAAAATTCCATAAAAATATTTTTTCCCTCGTACAACAACCTTTTGGGCCTCCTTTCTCCCTCTAGTCAAGCTTGCAACATGGGAGTGTCAAGATAACCTCCCGCAGAAATCCCACTACTTCAGTGGTGGGAGGAATGCGATTTTCCCAGGGAATATGCATAACCGTCAGCCTTTGAGATAACTCGCCAGTATTTCCAGGATACGCCGTCCGTTTTTCCGACCAGAAAAGATCCGGAAGCCCGGGTGACAACTATTCCAAGATGGGTTCCTTGATAAAACTCAATTTTTTGGCCTTGCCTTAAAATAACAAGATGAGTATTATTGATATATATTTGGAAAAAAAGGAAAAATAGGAAAGTAAGAAAACCAAGGGGGGGCGTCTATGACTGTTAAAAGGAAAAATCAAATTGGCATTTCAGACAATCTTTTGGCAAAAATGATTTCCAAGGTAGGGCGGTTCTCTCTGTCTGAAATCGCAAAACAATATGGTTTCCCCGCAGCGGATTTCCAAACAGCCATAAAGTTAAAAAATAAAAAAACCTCTCTTGTGTCCATCCGCCATCCTCTCTACAAAGTATTAATCTCCTCCTCCGGAGGGAAAACCATGGGCGGATCTCGAAGTACCGCCTCCGAAATAGATAGATTGCGGAAACAATACCGACTTTCCGTAGCTGAGATCCAGGATGTAGTCATGTCCCTGTGCATGGACTATGGGATTTCTGAATGGGAGCATTTTCTAACACCCCCTAAAAAAGAACAAAAAAACGTGCCTTTAATTCTTTCTTACAACACAACCTATGCTGATATGCCCGTTGCAGTCTCTGCAAACAAGGAAATGGAATTCCTCTATCAGTGCGCAATTCTCCAATGTATGGCCGAAAAAATAGATCCTCTTGTCCTCTACCCACTATGCTGCGATCTTTTCCAGCGAGCAAAAATAAAACACCACAGGATTCCTTTCGAGAGATACGGACTCAATCCCATTTACACCACGCAAATTTATCTTCATGTAATGTTACCCTACACTCGAAACGGAATCCGCATCCCCGAGCTGATCTCTCTCTTTCGGGAATGCTTTTCCCCAGGGGAACGATACCTGTTCTGGGAGCCCGCATCCGAAAGGGTACACGCAGAGTATTTACGGAACGTGGGAAATATCTTCCTCTTCCGGGAAGCTCTCTCCGGAACACTTTATTCCTACAGCCCACAGCAACTTTTAACGAGCCAGATAAAACAGTTTGCAAACGAAGACGATCTTGTGAAAGAAAAATAGTGAGAAAATGGCCCACAACTTTTAGCCGTGGGCCATTTTTCTTTGAGCTTCCGAAACTTCCCGAAGAATTTCAAAGGCTTCGAGATCGATTTTCCCTCTTTTCCCGTCTTCTCGAACAATATCAAGAGCCTCCTCCGAGTGATAAGCCGGGCGATATGGACGATCCTCCGTAAGAGCAGAGAATATATCTGCCACTTGCAAGACTCTGGCTTCCCCGGAAATTTCCCCTCCCTCATCCCAAGGATAGCCGGATCCATCCAGATACGAATGATGATGTGAGGCAATTTCCAAAGCCTGGGAGAATTCTCCGGGTTTACCGTCGATCAGAAATTCTTTGAGAAAAAGAGGGTGTTTTTGGATAACTTCCCATTCCGCTTTTGTTAAAGGAGTTTTCTTATGCAATATCTCTTTCGGTATCCGTATCTTTCCGAAGTCATGTAATAATCCTGCGAGAAAGAGCCTATTTCCCGACATGTCTCCCACGCCTAAAGCCATTTTTTTCCCTATCCCGGCAACGGAAAGGGAATGATGGCGCAATTCCCCGTCCAAGTTTTCAAGAGTTCGAATCAGCACGTTTTCTATTTCTCTTCCTCCGAAAGCGGTTTGATATCTGCCCGGATTTTTTTGTTGCAGTTGAAATTGGGAGAATACTTCCTCCGGATCCCCGGGATCCCAAAGTTTCTCTCCGCATATAACCTGCAAAAAACGTTCCCTTCCGGATTTTTTCCCCATGGATGGGCTCCTGCAAATTACGACAAACTCCTCCACCAGAACTTTCTTTGCAACCCCCCATGACAGACCCATTCGCATGAGTTTCTCCATCCTGTGAACGAAGATATCCGCAAGAGCAAAAATCGTCCCGGAAAACGAGAAGACTCCTAAAAAACTCTTTCCTCCTCGTTCGCAAATGGTCAATATTTCCCTATAAGCTCTGTAGTCATCCCATGCGAAAACCTCTATATCTTGCAGATACAAGGAAAATTGTTCTTCGAAATCGAGAGAATGCACCAGAGAAAGCAGCAGAAGGGCCAAATCTTCCTCCGAATGGGGGCCGGGAAGAGCTTGCCAAAGCAGTAACATGACGTTCAAATGATGATAACGAGGCTCATAACGTAATTCTCTGGTAAAGGATGCCTCTCCAAGGCAGGCGATACGTGCCAACAGCGCAAAAATCTCCTTCGATGCTTCCGGCATGGTTAGTTTATTTAAAAGCATGTCCGCAGCGTGGATCGAAAAATGGGAATACCGAGAAGCTGTTTTTTCCGAGTCAATCAATTTTCTCCATCTCCTTTTTCTTAAATCCCGAGAAGTCCCCCTATTCTCCGGAGGATGTTCAAAAATATGCTTTTCGCGGAAGAATCCACGAAAAACCCCAAAATAAAAAAGAGCGACACGTATATGTGTCGCTCCGCGATGCTCCTAGAGAAAACTTACAGCCACTTCGTGAGCCTTCTCTTTCGTTACCTTCCCTGCACCGAACCAAGCAGCCTCAAGCCTGGTCTCTTCGGTTCTTCCTCGGGTATGGTCTACAAATTCCGTGATCGCATTGTAGGCCCCCCAGAGAGTCCCCCGCACCTTCGGGAGATTTGCTCCTCGGCCATCTTCGAAGAGTTCCTGCAAGGCGCAGAAAGCCCGAAGATCTTCCTTGGGCTTTTCCACCCCAAACACCTGAGAAACATACTCCTCGAAAAGGATGGAGGAACACTGCCTGTTCGCAAGCGCTCGGAAGCTCTCTATCCCTGCGGAAAAAGACTGGGAAGAAAGATCCACGACGGATTTTGCGAAATCCATTTGCTCCCGCACGTTTGTAGTGTGTTTGAAGGAAAGCTGTTTCCTTAATCCCTTCTCAGCCTGGGAATCCAGATGCGAATGGGCCATGGAAAGTGTATTCCAGCACACGACGCGGATAGGGGTAAACCCGATCGTGACGGCCCTAGAGCCGTCATGAGAATTGGAAAGGAGAACATAGCTTCGTATTTCGTCTCCCTCTCCGACTTCTCCGGTTTCGCGCAGTTTTGCGAGAACCCAAACTATCCGCCCTTCTTTGAGGGATCCCGCAGCCTCCAGCGTCGCGTCTCCTTCGTGAAGAAGGAAATCGAACCATTGAAAGGCCTCGATGTTTTGCAGCGGGACATAATTTTGTCCAACCACACCGAGAACGCTATTGTCGGTTTCCCGCAATAACGCTTTGTGGCGCGGAACATCCAGAATCCTTTCTCCGCCACAATCCAGAGCCTGTAAAGGAGCCTCCTTTACTCCCCAATCCAGCCCTGCTGCGATGAGTCCCTCCTGAATAGTGGGGGGTTCTTCCAAAACCGTTCCCAGCTTGTGCCAAGCCGGGGTATGCGTGAAAAATCCGCTTTCAAATTCGTGAGACATGGGAATCCCTCCTTAAAATTTTGTGTAGGCTCATTTTAAAGAGGGGGTATAAAAAAACAGCTTTTTGAGGAAGAATCCATGAAAAAGAGGAGCACACCCTTCTGTGCTCCTCTCAAGATAACCTACCGCAGGGAATAGGCATACCTCCGGACATAACCCCGAAAACGTGGTTTTGTCGTGCCTTTGGCTTGGTACGGGGAAACCCAAAAGGGTTGCATGAAAAAACTCCTCTCTCCGGGAAGAAAACTCCCGGAGGTCATGTCCGCCTCGCTAATGTTATGGAACGGTTTATGTGCACGGGACACCGACTTAACCCACATAGATCTGTTTAATCCCGTGCCGCAGTGTTCAGAGCTGGCGAAGCACCCTGAAGTGCCTATATATTCGTTCCTAACGTAGCCCGATGGCCGCAAAACGGTCCTGGCTGAAGCTGGTCAGTTTGAGACTTCCGTCAAGGGCTTTTACAAGCCCACGACTTTAGTCGTGGGTCACTGACATCCCTATTGTTTCCGGGAGAACGGAGGAAGGAAGAGATAAGAAACTCTCCTGTTTATACGTTCCCATTCCCGAAGGCTTTGGTTCTTCCTCTTCCGGTTGTCCTGATCGTTCTTTTTACCGTCATCAAAATCCATGAGAATCCCTCCTTGATGAAATTTTGGCCCATCATATGAAGGATTGAGGAAAATCAGCGTTTGGGGGAAGAATCAGTGTGTCCAACAAACTCCCTCCAGGATTCTCTCACTTCTAAAGTGGCGGGTAATTCACGATAAAGAGGGATATGCCAGCATTTTTTTGACAAAAAGCTGCTCCTCCTTTTCAAATTCTTCTTTGGCAATTTCAGGATTAACTCTAGCAGAAACCCCTAGCTCTCGCGCCGCCATCTCCCAATCTTGGGGAAGAATTTGAACCCCTATCTGTTTTTTCACATCTTCGGCTGCTAAAAGCACCTTTTTAGCAAGTTTCAGGCTTTTTTCTTGGGGAAATCCCCTTCGTTCTTTTACAGCCTGAAGATAACTAAGAGGATCCTTTGCTTTTGGAAGAAACTCCAGGAAAAAAGCCGCAGCAAACTCCTCGCCTTGAACCATAGCAATTTCCAGGAAAAGCAACACGACTTGGGGAGATGTTTCTTTAGGATTTTTCTTGAGGCATCTAAGTGTGGCAAAACAATTTTGAAGCATGCTTTTCAATTCCTGGACAAAAAAGAAATTCCCTCTAGTTGTTGTTTTTAAGTCTTTTAAAAACAACAACAGTGGGGGGGCCTCATTTTTTTGAGGTGATTCAGGGCCTTGAGGTGATTCAAATTTTTGAGGTGGTTCAAATTTCTGCACCACCTCATTTTTCTGAACTACCTTCGGAAGGTCCAGGAGAAAACGATAATGGGTACCGCTATTATTAGTATTTAACACTTTTAGAATGCCGGCATTCTCAAGAGCGGCAAAGTTGTTTCGTATAGTGTTTTCAACCTTTCCAGATGCCCTTGCAATATTTCGAAGAGAAATAATTCCTTCTGGATAACCCGCAATATCTCGAAGCAAAAGAGCAAGCCCAAAAGCGTTTAAACTGCCTACTTGCCGGAGTAAAAACATAGTGGGATGTGCCTCAATATTTTGAGGCGCTTCAATTTCCTGCACCACCTCAGTTTTTTGAACCACATCAGAATCTTGCACCACCTCAGATTTTTGAACCACCTCAGAAATTTGGTACGGAAATCTCTGCACCACCTCAGTTTTTTGAGGCACCTCTTCATGAGGGGGTGCTGCAAATTTTTGAGGTGGTTCAGAATTTTGCGCTGCAAATTTTTGAGGTGGTGCAGAATTTTGCACCACCATTGTTTGAGCAGAGCTTGCACCTTCTTGCGCTCTTTGCGAAGCCAACCCTTTCCCTTCTACCACGCTTGAAGGTAAATTGCCCTGCGCCAACCGTTTTTTAGCGGTAGACATTGCCTTTACTCAGTGTTTCTTTGCTTTTTTAAAATAATTGTGAAAGGAGCTCTTCGAAAGACCACAGCCTTCCCCTTTTTGAGCAATTCCCGTGCCCTTGCTGGATGGCAGGGATCCAGGGGAATACGGTTTTCGCTCAGCACTGACACTCTTTTTTCTAGTTCATTCGTGACAATCATGTTGTTTCCTCCATCATCTTCGTTGTTCAACCAATTAACGAGTAAAATAAAGCTTTACGAGGTTTAGCCTTAATTTTTAATTTTCTAAGGAAGCCTCCAGAAAACTCCTTAGTTCTTCTGTTTTACGCAGCCTCTGTAACCGTTCAAAAACATTTTTCTCGATCTGCCGCGCCCGCTCCCGGGTGATCTCAAATATTTCCCCAAGCTCTTTAAGGGTATAAGGAGCTCCGTCGAAAAGGCCAAATCGCATTTTCAAAAGCAGTCGATCTCGTTCGGAAAGATTTTCCATCAACGAATCAAGATGTTCCCGCAGAATTTTTTGCGCTACAAGGTCTTCAGGGTCATAGGATTTCTCCTCATCTTCTATCAGGTCCGCAAGGCAACAAGTGCCACTTTCACCTAACGGTTTATCCAAAGAGATAAAAGTAAACGAATGTTTTTGAATAGACCTCACTTTTTCATCGCTTATTCCCATTTTTCGGGCGATTTCTGATTCTGTGGGAATACGCTGTAATTCTTGTTGAAGTTCCATGATCTCCCGTTTGAATTTGTCTATTTGTCCATGCATGTGTACGGGTATCCGTATAGCTTGAGATTTATCCGCTATGGATCTTACGATTGCTTGCCGTATCCACCAGGTAGCATACGTACTGAAACGGAACCCTTTACGATAGTCAAATTTTTCTGCTGCCCTTATAAGCCCCAGATTGCCCTCTTGAATGAGATCCAGGAGATCCAGAGTTTTCCCGGCGTATTTTTTTGCAATACTGACGACAAGACGTAAGTTTGCCGTAATGAGTTTTTCTTTTGCCGCGGAATCTCCACGATATGTTTTTTCTGCAAGCGAAGCCTCTTCTTCCGGGGAAAGCAGAGGTATTTTCCCTATTTCCGTTAAGTACAAACGCACAGGTTCTTTTAAGGAGATTGAAGGCAATTCTTCTTCAAAAGATCCTTTTATGTCTACCCTTTCGGGGCTGTTCCCAGAAAAAAGTGTTTCTTCTTCCGGGACTTCCGGGAAAAGAGTAACGGCTGTACTTTTCAAAAAAATCCCCCCTCTTGCTGAAAATATTTTGAAACCATTTTTTCCCGAGGAGGCTTAGGCTTGTCCATAAGAGCCCTGTATCCGTCCTCATACCGCGACCATGCTTGATACTGCAAAATAGAAACGCGCCAATCATCCAAATCACAGACAACGGGAGTGTTCTTGCCATCGCATCTTCGAAGAATTCGCCCCACTCGCTGAAACACTTTCCCCTTCGCTTTGAAGGGAGTTGCAAATATTAACGTATCTAAAACCGGGACGTTGAGCCCCTCATCTGCTATGGAGGAAGCTACGAGAATGGATTTTTGTCCCTGCTTGATGGAATCCAAGGCATTCTTTCTGTTTTTTTGTTTCATGCTCCCGGTAATTGCCACGGAAATTCCCGGATTCTTTTTTTCGATCATCCGAAAAAGGATTTGACAATGATCTACCCGGGAAGAGAGGAGCAGTACGGAACGTCCCTTACATGCGGCTCTTGTAGCAAGATCTACAAGGATCTCGTTTCTCCCGGCATCTTCCGTAAGAGTCGAGATGAGTGCAGGAAAATCGTCTCTATACTCGTAAGCAAAATCGGTGGGGATCCAGAAAAGTTTTGGTTTGGAAAGTAGCCCGTGTTTTTCCAGATCATGCATAGTAACCCTGTACCGAATCGGTCCCAGAGCATAGAGAATTATCTCGGATAATCCATCCTGTCTTTCCGGGGTTGCAGTGAGGCCATAACGATATTTTGCGGGGAATCGAGATACGACGTCTGAAAAGGTCATGGCAGGGACATGATGGCACTCATCAACAAGAATGAGGCCAAAAACATCCTTGATATCCAGTGTGGACTCCTCTTTTCGAAGGGATTGAAGGGTGCTGACGGTTACTCTTTTAACGTCCCTTTTCCCCCCGCCGATTATCCCTGGTTCCTCTCCAAGCCAATACCGGATATTCTCAGCCATCTGATACAGAAGCTCTTTTGTGTGTACAAGAATGAGGGCGGGTTGCTTTTTTCGTGCTATAAGAGCCATGGCCATAGCTGTTTTCCCGGATCCGCAAGGAGCGACCAAAACACCGTCCTGAGTCTTTCCTAATGTGGTTACCGCTTTTTCCTGATAAGGACGGAGCTTTCCATGGAAGGAAAAATACTGTTTCTCACAAACTCTACGAAAATCTTTAAAATGAAAAGACTTTTCAGGAAAATAAGAAACTAGACGAAACAAATACCCTCTCGGAAATTTATTCCCTTCGTAAAAACGAAGATGTTCCTGAATCTTCCAAGGCCTTTTCCCCAATCGCAGCATTTTGTCATATTGGGGATTGCGTAGGGTAAGTTCCCTTTTTGCGGACTCCAAAACATCATAATCCCTGTTATTTTCAGGAACCAACTCCAGCATATTGTTTGCAATAACTTCCATGACAATCCCTCCTTTCCGGGAGAATCAAGTTTTATTCAATCCTGCAACATGGGGGTGTCAAAACTTAAAATGTCTTTTTATTTTTTTATGCTCATTGTATCTTATAGATCTTTTTATATCAAAGGATTTTGTAGTTTTACGTTTCCTCCTCCACAAAAAAACCTCCCCATGTCTTGGGGAGGTTTTTATTTCTCATCAAAAGAAGCAAGGGTTTTTAAGTCTCCACTTCTTCCCTTTCTTCAACAAATCCCATTTCTTCATCGCAAAGGGGGCAAAACTCATGTTCCCCCGGAATATAGCCATGGATAGGGCAAATACTAAAAGTCGGAGTTATGGTGTAGTAAGGGAGGTGAAAGTTTTCCGCTATTCGCCGCACCAATCGTTTTGTGCTCTCTCCGGAAGGCATGTGTTCTCCAAGAAACCCGTGAAATACGGTGCCTCCCGTATAGAGCACCTGGAGCTGATCCTGGAGGTAGAGAGCCTCGAAAATATCGTCCGTAAAGCCCACGGGAAGCTGGGAAGAGTTCGTGTAATAGGGCTCCGCATTCCGTTCCAGGCAGGCCTCGTGGTTGGCGCAGACAATATCGTCTCCGAAAAGATCCCGGTCGATCCTGGCAAAGCGGTAGGAAGTTCCCTCTGCGGGAGTGGCTTCCAGGTTGTAGAGATGTTCCGTTCCCTCCTGGAACTCCAGTAGCTTCTCCCGCATGGCTTCCATAATGCGGGTGGCGAAGGCTATTCCTTCCTGGGTGGTGAGGTCCGTTCCCAGAAAATTTCGCACCGCCTCGTTCATTCCGTTCAGCCCGATGGTGTTGAAGTGGTTGTTCCAGTAATAGCCGCTGGTTTCCTTGATATTCCGGAGATAGAACTTGGAGTAAGGATAAAGGTTCGCCTCGGTAAGACGTTCCAGAACCTTGCGTTTGATCTCCAGGCTCTCCTTGGCTATTTCCATGAGGGTGAAGGTGCGTTCGATAAACTCCTCCTCCGTCCGGGAGAGATGGCCGATCCGGGGCATATTGAGGGTTACTACCCCGATGGATCCTGTCATGGGGTTGGAGCCGAAAAGCCCTCCTCCGCGTTTCCGCAGCACCGCATTATCCAGTCGAAGGCGGCAACACATGCTCCGCACGTCGTCGGGATCCATATCGGAGTTCACGAAGTTGGAGAAATAAGGGATCCCATACTTCGCCGTCATTTCCCATACCGGGGCCAATACTTTGTTGTCCCAATCGAAATCTTTCGTGATGTTGTAGGTGGGAATGGGAAAGGGAAAAAGTTTCCCCCCCGCATCTCCTTCGAGCATGATCTCCGCAAAAGCGCGGTTGATCATGTCCATCTCGCTCTGGAAATCCCCATAGGTCTTGTCGATAGGATCTCCTCCAATAATCGCGGGAAGTTTTCCTAATGCGGACGGGACTGAAAGATCCATGGTAATATTCGTGAAAGGAGTCTGAAAACCTACCCGAGTGGGGACATTCAGATTGAAGACGAACTCCTGGAGAGCCTGCTTCACGTTCCTGTAGGAGAGGTTGTCGTAGGCTACGAAGGGGGCGAGAAGAGTGTCGAAGTTGGAAAAAGCCTGGGCTCCCGCCGCTTCGCCCTGCATAGTGTAAAGAAAGTTCGCCATTTGCCCTAAAGCTGCCCTGAAATGTTTCGGAGGACGGGCACAGGTTTTCGTTTTTACTCCCGTGAACCCATTCATGAGAAGATCCTGAAGATCCCAACCACAGCAATACACCGCGAGAAGACTTAAATCATGAATGTGTAAGTCCCCTGAAGAATGAGCCTCCCTGACTCGCTGCGGATAAATCTCGTTGAGCCAATAACTGGCAGTAATATCGGAGGAAATGTAGTTATTGAGCCCCTGGAGGGAATAGCTCATATTACTGTTCTCTTTGATTTTCCAATCAAGTCTATCCAGGTATCGGGAAATCAAATTCTTTCCTTCCCGCAACATCCGTTCGGTATCACGGATTCGCGAATGCTGTTCCCGGTAAAGGATATAAGCCTTGGCTACATCCACGTAATTCCCCTCAATAAGAAGTTTCTCCACCAGATCCTGCACCTGCTCTACCGTAGGGATATTATTTCCCTCCGAAAAGAATATACGGAGGTAATCCACGGCCTTTTTCCGAATATCCTCGGCGATATTGCGAGCTTCGCCTTCCGACCTAGATACGCCGCGTACCGCTGCTTTCCATACCGCATCAAAGATCTTTTGATCTTCGAACGGAACTATTTCCCCATTCCGCTTCCTGATTTCTTTCATGACAAAACCCTCCTTATGAAAAATTTGGTGCCCCCATGATATGGAGGGATAAAAAATTTTCCGTTTTTGGGGAAGAATCCGGAAAAAGACAATGTTTGGGAAAGACGTTACTACGAAGGATTTTTAACGAGAAGGAGTTCGCATTTTCCGAAGAGAAGAAGATTTTCGAGTATTTGAGAATCTTCGGATCTAAGCTCCACAAGTAATTCTTCTTTGTGTTCCCGGATCCAGTAAGACCATTTCCGTATTCTCCGGGGATTTCCCTTTATGAAAAGTTGTCCATCTTTTATATGTGGGGTCAGTCCTTTTTGCTTCAGAAAAAGAATATTTTGCATTGTAATCCCTCCTACCCTTTTTGTGAAAAAAGCCCGACTCCGAAGAGACGGGCTTTTTAAGCTAAGCAGGCGGTGTTTCTGCCTGAAAAACGGCCAGAGTTTTGTCGTAGTGTCCCTGGACAATCTTTTCCGCTTCTCTCGGGGAAATGGTCTTTAATTTTTCTCCGTCGAAATAGAGCCACAACTTCATGTCAGAATCGTTTGTGTAGGAATGGATTTTAACAAGAGTTTCCTGCTTTAAAATGGCCTCCCTGTTTTCCCACCAAAATGAATATGGCACTCTTCCCCACTGCTCTATCCCCCGGAGGAGGATCATATGTGTACCCCCTGCCCTGGTTACGTGAATCCAGGGCATTCCCATATTTCTCGGATCTTCAATGATTTCTTTGTCTACTTCCAAATCCTGAAAATAATCTTCCAGATGCCGCAGAGCATGCTCTTCAAGCTGTTCATAAATTTTTCTCATATCCATAATAAACCCTCCTCATAAAGATTTTAGTATCCCCATGGTATGGAGAGATAAAGAAAATCCGCGTTTTGCGGAAGAATCCACGAAATTTTGTATAACAAGAAAAAAGGGAACCGGCATAAAGCCAGCTCCCTTTGATCCCTTTTTAGAAGGGAATGTCTTCTTCCTCATCTCCAGAAAAAATAAGAGGATAACCGTCAGAAAAACCCTCCTCTTCTCGGAGGCTTTTAGCCTGCCCCTTTTGTTGAGGCTGACGGTTGTTCGGAGACTCTGGGGAAGGATTTTGAGATTCGCCTTCCTTACGGTTTCCCCCAAGAAACTGTATCGTCTGGGCTATGATCTCCGTGACGTAGCGTTTCTGCCCATCCCGGCCTTCGAAGTTCCGCACCGAAATGCGTCCTTCTACCAGGAGGGCACTGCCCTTCCGGAGATAACGATCACAGTTTTCCGCCAGGGAGCCCCACACCACCGCAGGAATGAAATCCACGTCTTTATGAGACTCTCCATCTTTTCCCTGCCATTGACGGTTGACCGCTACCACAAGTCGTGCCACGGCGGTGCCACTGGCGGTGTAACGAATTTCCGGATCCTTCGCCAAGTTTCCAATAATAATCGTCTTATTGAACCCTCTCATATGAAATCCCTCCTTATGGAATTTTCCCAATTTTAAGGAGGGAGATAAAAATTTGGCGTTTTGCGGAAGAATCCACGAAACGAGAAATCCTTTTTGCCTTCCGTATCATGGGGAAAAGAAGAGTCGCGATAAAAAGAATTTTTAAAATAAAAAGATCTTTTGACTATAATAAATAAAAGGAGTATTGTTAAAATAGAGGGCCGAAAGGAGATGATCTTTTGCGTTGCAATAATTGCGGAAAAAGTTTTCAGGGAACCCCTTTCCGGTTGTTACTTTACAAGAAAGTTGAATATCTCCTCTGTCAGAATTGCTTCAATTTAGCCCAGAAAAATCCGGAAAGTTTGCTGCAAAAAGAAATGTTAGCTTGGTCCGATATTCAAAATCCCACTCTTCCGCATCAACTTACTCTGTTTGATTCGGGAACCAATAAGAGCCCAGAGAGGAGTTTTTAAGATGAAAATTCAGTTGCATGGGTATTCGATCTACGGGGAATGCGAGGGCTCTCCCTGCTGCATTGCACAAATTCACCGGGAAGCCCCTCCTGGAACTGGAGAGAGGATAGTAGCTCTTTGGAATGAAGCTGAAAAAACGAAGTGGTCAAAAGAAGCTTTGGAGGAAAAAGATGGGGCTCTTGATTGACAACTTCGCGGGCGGCGGTGGCGCTTCGACAGGAATTGAGATGGCGATGGGCCGGAAAGTTGATATCGCGATTAACCATGATCCGGAGGCCTTGGCCATGCATGCGGCGAATCACCCGGGGACTCTGCATCTCTGCGAAGACGTGTGGGCGGTCGATCCTGTGAAGGTTTGTGCCGGTCGCCCCGTTGATCTGGCGTGGTTCAGCCCAGACTGCAAGCATTTCAGTAAGGCGAAAGGAGATAAGCCTCGGGAAAAACGTATTCGCGGGCTTGCGTGGGTGGCTGTTAGGTGGGCAAAAAGGGTGCGTCCTTCATGCATCATATTGGAAAACGTGGAGGAATTCAGAACTTGGGGCCCTCTGAACGATAAGGGACGTCCCGTTACGGCGGGGCAGGGAGAGACTTTTCGGCAGTTCGTTAGCGCTTTCGAAAATTTAGGGTACGAGGTGAAATGGCAAGAATTCAGGGCTTCCGATTACGGAGCTCCTACGACGAGGAAACGCCTGTTTTTGATTGCACGATGTGATGGGCTGCCTATCGTTTGGCCACGTCCCACTCATGGACCTGGAACCGGGAAACCGTATTGCGCCGTTGCTGAATGTATTGATTGGTCGATCCCGTGTCCGTCGATTTTTGGAAGGAAAAAGCCGCTGGCAGAAGCAACATGCCGGAGGATTGCAAAGGGAATCATGAGGTACGTCTTGGAGAACCCGAAGCCTTTTCTCATCCAGTATCATGGCGAAAGCAGAAAAAATGATTTTCGGGGGCAAGAGATACAGCGCCCCATCAACGTTATCGATACAAATCCAAGATACGCTCTTGTGTCCCCATTTCTGGCGAAACATTACAGCGGAGTGGTTGGAAGTTCCATGTTAAACCCTCTTGGGACAATAACTTCGGTCGATCATCATTCCCTGGTGGCAGTCCATATTCTTCGACAGTTTGGAAAGTCCGTGGGGTCAGGATGTGGGGATCCCGTCGGCGTGATAACGCCGGGCGGTAGCGGAAAAACACATCTTGTGGCCTCTTTCCTCACGAAATACTACGGTGCTGGAGTTGCGCGGAAAGTGGATGCTCCCATCGACGTGATTACGAGCCGAGATCGTTTTGGCCTTGTGACCGTTTCTATTGACGGCGAAAAGTATGCGCTTGCAGATATCGGAATGCGAATGCTCCAGCCTCGGGAGTTGTATAGAGCCCAGGGATTCCCCGATGACTACAAGATTGATTTTGAGGTTAAAGGAAAACGAATCACGAAAACGGCTCAGGTCCGAATGGTCGGCAATTCGGTTTGCCCTCCGCTTGCCGAGGCGCTCGTAAGGGCAAATGTTGTAGTGAATGTGGAACGGGAGGGGGTCGTAGCGTAATGACAGATCAGGAACTTATTAAGAAGCTTTATAGGGCTCTTTTGGCAATGAACGAAGCCTTTCGAGTTGATCGTGTTGAGTTTAATGATAGCCAAGCAAAAGCGGTTGTCATGATGGACAAAGCGTTAATGAGTGTAAACCCAGAGGTGTTTCCTTTTGGGATTGGATCCGAAGAAATTTAAGTAATCAAGAGATTCTTGATACCTGATCTTGTGCCCCGCAAATCATGATTTAATAAACATAAACCGTGTTGTGGTGATTGAGTGGGGCACAATTATCCAAAAATTTTTTGAGACGTTACGCCGGGGCCAGAGAAAGCGAGGACAACGAAGTGAAAACTATGACGCTTTACCCCATAATCAGTTGAAAGAAGGGAATGGAATGACCACAATGAGAGCGAAGGAACCGATCACACCGTCCCGTCCCGTACTACGTTACCCGGGAGGTAAATGGAAGCTCGCGCCATGGATTCTCTCTCATTTTCCCGGTCATAAAGTTTATGTGGAACCTTATGGTGGTGCAGGATCAGTCCTTCTCCAAAAAAAACGAGCTTCGCATGGCGAGGTCTTGAACGACCTTGATGAAGATATTGTGACTCTTTTCCGTGTATTACGTTCCCCGGAAGACGCGAAGCGTTTGATCCGAGAAATAGAATTGACTCCTTTTGCCAGAGATGAATTCGATCTTTCGCGTGAAGCGACGAGCGATCCCATAGAAAAATCACGTCGCTTCCTTGTCCGATCATTCATGGGGCAGGGTAGTTGTATTTTGTACGAAAACAACGGTTTTCGATCAAAGAGAATGGGGTGTAATTTCCCTTCTCATGATTGGATGAATCTCCCGCCACATATCCGTACAATTGTCGAGAGATTAAAAGGTGTTGTGATTGAAAACAGGCCCGCGCTTGAAATTTTGGAACGGTACGATGATCCCGAGGCGTTATTTTACGTGGACCCCCCTTATCTCCATGGCGTAAGAACAGACAATGGGAAAAAGGCCTATCGCCATGAAATGACAGACCAGGACCATATAGATTTAGCGATGGCTTTGATGAGGCTAAAAGGAAAAGTTGTTTTGTCAGGATACCGTTCCCCCTTGTACAAAGATCTCTACAAAGGATGGGTGATGTTTGAGCAGAGTGCCAGGACTGATCGAGCGGCATTACGAACGGAATGCCTTTGGTTATCGCCGAACATTCAGAGACAACGCACGTTATTTTGAGGAGCAAACGGAAGAATCGCCTAAAAGCATTTTTTTTCAAACCCTCCATAGAATGATTCCACAAAATCAATTCTAAGGAGGGTTTTTTCATGGAGAAAGGAAAGTTCGTCCCTTGGAGAGAGCTTTGGGAGCGGCGTGGAGGAAGAGACAAATCCAGAGCGGCAAAGTTGCAACCGAACATTCAGGCCGCGCTTGAAGCTGAAAGAGCTTGGGAAAACCTCTATTCCCAAAAATATGCCAAAGCTTTCAAGGATGAAGACCAGGGAGAAAATTTTCTCCTGGATTTTTCGAAATTCCGGGAAGAATTTTGCCCTCGTTGCGAAGTTGGCTGTGGGTGCGATGGAGAATCATGGATTTGTTGCCCCATCCTTTCTGAAGGATTCCGAATCGAGTTGGATTCATGGGCCTACGATTTCATGTCTTTGGATGAAGTTTGCGGAGATAAAGCCGTGGAACAAGATCCTGTGAAAGAGGCATATTCGATGTCTCTCATTCCCTTTTTCGAGGTAGAAAAGGGTAATGTGCAGAAAAAAGAGGTGAATCTGTCTCAGCTTGAAAAAGAGAGTCGCCAAATCTTGGAAGCCATATCGATAAACTATGGCTGGTTTTTCCCGGGAGATGTCTCCTTGCCTCCCAGAAAAGTGAAAGATGAGAATTCTTGTTGCGACATGTTCTTTTTCGAAAAGCTTCGCCTCCTAATCACTCAAGGCTGGGGCAATGAACGCGCTTCCGTGTTCTTTTACCCGGATCCAGAGGAGTTTTCCGCTGTGAGAGCTTCTTACTAAAAGCACGTTGTTGAAGAAAGAGGCTATTTAACCCCTCTTTTTTCGAGGTGAGGTGATGAAAAAAGGAACCCTTTTTAGGGTTCCTTTTTTTCTTGTCCAAGCCAGCTTGATTCCTTCATGTTGCACGCTTTAGTAAAAGAAAAAAAGAAAGCGAGGGGAAAATTTCTTGAACAGAGAATACGAATATGTACCTCCCAATAACCTCATAGCGGAAAGATTCGTGCTTGGAGCGTGCCTACTCGACATAAAAGTGACCTTGGAATCCTTGAGTCTTCTGGATCCTGAAGATTTTTACGACATGCGGCATCAGCAGATTTTTCGTGTTATGCGGGAAATGGTCCGCAATGATATTCCCGTGGATATGATTACCGTGCTGGAATACATAGGAAAAAAATATCCCCGGGAAAACGAGGGGAATTTATCCTCTTTGCTTGCCTCGTACATAGATCAGGTTTCTACCACCGCCACGGCTTCATATCAGATAAGCACGATAATAGATTGCTCCTTGAAACGGAAAATCATGGCCTTGGCAGGAAACATGATGAAGATAGGCATGGATCCGGGAAAATCCGGAGAAGAAAGTCTTTCCGAAGTGGAGCAACAAATCTTTGCTCTGACGATAAATCGAAAAGGACAAGATCTGATCCACCTAAGGGAAGCGCTTTCCGGAGCGATGGAAGAGATTCAGGAAAACATCCGAGATCAGGGTATTCCTAAAGCAACCACCGGATTCCGAGCAGTCGATAGCGTTATCGGCGGGCTTACGCCTGGTAGTGTCTACGTCCTTGCGGCACGTCCCTCCATGGGGAAAACGGCATTATCTTTGGCTATCGCCCAAAATCTGGCGGAAGAAACGAAGGAGAATGTCCTTTTTTTCAGCCTTGAAATGACGAAAGAGCAATTGGCCCAAAGGCTTTTGGGATCCACGGCGAAGGTCAACGTTCATTATCTACGATCCGGAAAAATCTCCGTGGATGCTTGGGGAAAAATCGAAAGTGCAGAGAAAGAACTTGCAAACATTTCCATCTACATCGATGACACTTCGGAGCAAACCTTAATGGAAATGCGGTCGAAATGCCGGCGATTTTTGGCAACCCATGGAGACGTGGGCCTCATAGTAGTGGATTACCTCCAGCTTATACAGGGAGCTGCTACGAAAAGGCAACAGAACAAGGAACAGGAAGTGGCGGAGATTTCCCGGGGCATGAAAGCCCTCTCCAAAGAAATTTTGGCGCCGGTCCTCCTCCTCTCCCAGCTCTCGCGAAACGTGGAGAAACGAGATGACAAGAGACCACAGCTCTCGGATCTGCGGGATAGCGGATCCATAGAACAAGATGCGGATGTTGTCATGTTGCTGTACCGGGAAGGTTATTATGGGGCCTCCAGCAGAGGCAAAAAGATCACTGAAGACACGGTGGAAATCATTGTTGGAAAAAACCGTAACGGGCATACGGGAACCATAAAACTCCGGTTCGATTTGAGTCATGCGAAATTCTATCCCATCATTACGATAAAACAGGGATAGCCCCGTTTTGCCCCTTACGGCGGCTTAGTTAGAGGAGGGTTAGAATAACAACGGCGACATACGGGTAGATAACTTTCGGTTCCCCCGATCAAAACTTGCTCTCCTTCGTAGATAGGCCGCCCTTCAGCCAAGCGTAGGTTCATGGTAGCCTTGCGGTTACAGAACCAACAAACCGTTTTGATCTCTTTGAGAACATCCGCATACAGCAAGAGATATTCCGCTCCTGCGAAAAGCCGGTTCCGGAAATCGTTTTTGAGACCAAAACAGATTACAGGAACCCCCAACCTATCCACCACAAAACTAATCTGCATCACCTGATCACCCGAAAGGAAATGAGCCTCGTCCACGAGAACACAGTGCAAGTCTGCGGACATGGAACTGAAAATTTCCGAGTAAAGATCTGTCTCCCGATCGAAACTAAAACTTGGAAAAGTAAAACCATTCCTTGAGGAAACGGTATTTTCCTATGCCCGGCTGTCCAGAGAGGACGAAAAAATCAAGATAACCTCCCGCAGGAATCCCACTACTTCAGTGGTGGGAGAAATGCGATTTTCCCAGGGAATAGGAATAACCGTCAGCCTTTGAGATAACTCGGCAGTATTTCCAGGATACGCCGTCCGTTTTTCCGACCAGAAAAGATCCGGAAGCCCGGGTGACAATCCTTCCAAGATGAGTTCCTTTCTTTCTCCCTTCGGGAACCTTTGCTTCCGCCATATCTCCGGACATAAACCCGAAAACGTGTTTTTGTCGTGCCTTTGGCTTGGTACGGGGAAACCCAAATCTGTCCGGGTTACAAAATTGCCGCACTCCGTGTCCTTTCGCTTCTGCTTTAAGATAGGACATTTCGGGATCCAGCCATACGGATTCCCCGGAAGATCCTGTACATGCCGCATCGATCCAGTGCTTTTTCGGATACCCCTGGATCGAGCGATGGTATTTCGTCTGCCCTCCGGTCCCCGCCTCCAGAGGTATTCCCAGTGACTTTAGTCTTCTCCAGATTTCCCATCTTGTGGCGTTTACCGCTGCGGCATCCCGGAGGGGCTTTCGAGCGTGTTTCGCCAATTCCGGAAATCCGAACTCTTCAGCGGTACGGTTCCCTTTTTTTAGATTGCATTTCCGGCAGGAGAGAGTGAGGTTGGAAACTCGATTGGAGCCTCCCCGGGATTTCGGTACGAGGTGTTCTATTTCCAGGGGAACGTTTCTCGCTCCGCAATACGCGCATTGCCGTCCCCACTTTTCCAGGAGATATTCCCGTACCTCGTACCCCAGAAGTTCTCCCTGCTGGTACTCCGCTCCGGAGATTTCGGGGTTTTGGAGTTTTTGTGTATCGAACCGCACCCGTTCCACTGATACTCCCGAAACGGGAACTCTCTGGGCAAGCCTCCGTACCCAGGTCTCCACGTTAGCTATTCGAGAAACCAGAGAAGGAGGAAGCCAATCTCCCGGCCTCGTGCGGTTATCGAATCTCGGTTCCCGGTATCGGGTTTTCCTGTTCCGTCTGCCGCGTCTCAAGGCTCTGCGGCTATCCATCTTCTTTTTGATGATCTGCCCCCGGTGCCATATTTCGCAAGCCCACACAACTTTCAACGCTTCCTTTCCCGGAATTTTCCGCACCACCGCAATACCCGTGGCGCGGGATCCGGGATCGATCTTTACCAGATGTTCTTCCCTCGCTTCCGGCCTCTGTTCCTTGAGAATAATGGTGAAGGGGAAGCGCCTCCACACCGCAGCCTTACCCTCCCGCATAAGTTTTCTCGCCTCTGCGGGATGAACAGGGTTGCAGGGACTTTTCTCCGTATCGATAACGAATACATAGGGTTGCATGAAAAAACTCCTCTCCCCGGGGAAGAAACTCCCGGAGGTCATGTCCGCCTCGCTAATGTTATGGAACGGTTTATGTGCACGGGACACCGACTTAACCCACATAGATCTGTTTAATCCCGTGCCGCAGTGTTCAGAGCTGGCGAAGCACCCTGAAGTGCCTATATATTCGTTCCTAACGTAGCCCGATGGTCGCAAAACGATCCTGGCTGAAGCTGGTCAGCTTGAGACTGAAGTTCGCGAGCTTTTGTAAGCCCACGACTTTAGTCGTGGGTTACTGACATGCTTCCCTTCCCTCCTTAAACTCGCGGCTATCATCTGTCGCCTCCGCGTGTTCGTCAGGCGGTTAGAATCCATCTTGTGGTCTATCTGGGATTGCATTTTCTCCGCGAGCCCCCGCAATTTCTCCGCTATTTTTTGTTCTGTCGCCATGAAAAATCCCTCCTTAAAATTTTGTGTAGGCTCATTTTAAAGAGGGGGTATAAAAAAACAGCTTTTTGAGGAAGAATTCACGAAAAAAGGAGATATGCCACAAGACATACCTCCTTTTCTAGACTAATGCACAACCGCAGGGTTACGCATCAAACGGACAAGAGATTTTCGCATCTCCTCCCCTACTTTCCAGAAAAAATACTCGCGATTCCGGATTTCTTCCTTTGTCATTTTCAAGACAAACCCTCCTTTCAAAATTTTTCCCCATTATCCGGACCGTAAAAATTTTTAGTCATTTTGTGGATTCTTCCGTATTGTTCATTGACTATAAAAAAATAAAGAGGTATAATTACTCTAAAGAATTTTTAGGCATAAAAGAATCTAAAGAAAAGAGGTGGGAGCCCGTGGCCCTCAATCCATTCGTGAAACAATATCGGGACAGATGC
>Ga0334886_1001932_pt1 | contig 22008 bp, 17 predicted proteins | sample GraSluR1_MG_9_FD_207232 | JGI IMG/M metagenome (GOLD analysis project Ga0334886, IMG submission 207232) | Sludge microbial communities from methane-producing bioreactor in Wageningen University, Netherlands - Granular Sludge_27_06-R1 | ecosystem: Engineered > Bioreactor > Anaerobic >... | reverse complement strand
AATGCCCGATGAGCGCTTCCTCGTATTGGAAAAGCTCAAGCGTAAGTTCGATAAAGAAGAAATCGATCCAGCAGTAAGAAAAAACAAAACCATTCAATAAACGGAGGGAATATTATGGCAGTACCCAAGCAAAAACCGTCAAGATCCCGTACGAAATCAAGACGAGCGAAAACGTATCGGGCGTACACCATCAATTCAACCCCATGTCCCAAATGCAATGAACCGAAATTGCCCCATCGTGTATGTTTATATTGTGGTCATTACCGAGGACGAAAAGTATTGGAGTTTGAAGAAGAGAAAAAGTAAAAAAGGATTTTGCTCAAAAAAAGAGCCTTATTCATCGCAATCCGCTCTCTGGATCATTAGATAACCAAGCGAAACGATTGCTGCAGTTTCCAGCCTAAGGATCCGGTTTCCCAAATGAAAGGGGCGGGTGTTTAACTCAAATAGTAATTGAGTCTCTTCTTTTGAAAAGCCGCCTTCAGGGCCAACCCACAAAACAGTAATCTGTCCGGGGTTGGCTTTTATGTTGTGGATTGAATCAGGAGCGCTGGGATCGAGAAGAATCCATTGCCCGGAAGGGATCCGTTGAATAGAAGTTCTACTTAGAAGCTCTAGAAAGATTGTTTCCGGTAGTACAGTACCACCACACTGTTTTAAGGCGTTGCGGAGGACAAAGCGAACTTTTTCGGGATTTTCTGAAGCCCGTTGGCTTCTTTCTCCGCGATAGATGACTAACCCTTGAACACCTAGTTCTGATGCTTTTTCGATCATAACTGCTTCCCGATTCCAACGAGAGATTGCTAGGCAGAGCCAAACAGGAAAACGAGAACCCTCTTTATCGACACCTTTGGTTTTATCTTGAATGGAGACAATTGCCTTTTTTGGGCCAATTTCCGAAATCACTCCTCGATAAATCCATCCGATCCCATCTGTAAACTCTATTAAATCACCTGGGTTTTTCCTCATTGATCGTAAATGAGCAACCTCATGGGCATCAAAGCACGCTTTATGAGAGAAAACTTGGTCACAAAAAAACCGGAGAGCCATTATTCGTCCGTTTCTTGTATACCCGACCAAAGGGTTTGAATACATGATTCCAGCAATAGGTTCCCAGGAATGAATTCGCTGCAGCTGTCGTGAAATAGTCGGCGCGCAATTCCGGGCATCCGGTCGGTCACGATTTCCTCGACGGCTTCCCGATAGTCTTCATACTCAATCCCGTGGACTTCCCGATACAGTTCTTCTGCTTCTAGAACGGTTGAAGCCCGAAACTGAACCCGTTTCCAATCCCATTTGATGGTACGGGTGTCCGCTAAACTACTTTGGATCCACAAAGATAATGCCAAGTTTTTCAGGTCCCCTTCGTAAGTGTACATCGAGTAATCAACAAATGTTTTTCCCATTACGGGTGCCAAAACCCAAGGCTCTTGATCAGAGACAGTGTATCGAAGCGTATCAATAGTCTGGAGTAAAGAATCTTGGACTATTGGATCGATTTGGATAAGGTCTGAAAAACTCGGACGGATCATAAAAGCCCGGACGGCTTTCGCAAACCTTCGCGCGATTGATTCTGAAGATCCGAGCCACAGAGGGGGAATTCCGTTTTTTTCAGGGGATACCCACACCTTTCTTGTTTTCATGTCGAGAGAATCTACTCTCCATGCTTTCCCTGAAAGAAAGAAAGATCGACCAATTCCGGCTTGTTCCATTTGGGATAATACCTTCAATGTAGCTTTATGGATCTTTCCTATCTCCTTTTCTCCTGAGTAGACCGTGAACTCCTCGCCCACATCGAAGACACTAACAAATTCCCCCAAGTTTAGGGGTGAGAGCATTTCGTTTGACTTGTATCCCATTCGTAAGGTTCCATTGTTTTCGCTGAGGAAGCCCTTTTGAAAAAGGTAATCCAGCATTTGTCTGAATTCATCAATGGATATCTTTTGAAATGGAAAGGCTTGTTTTAGTACAGCCAAACGGGAGTGTGGGATGCGATACTCAGAAAGAACCATAGACAAAATCTGATGGGCAAGGATTTGGTAATAATTTTGAGACAGGGGTATGGGTTCAACCCTGCCTTCCATAAAAAGTTGAAGATTCCCGAAAAGTTTTAAGTGGGTTTCCATCCGTTTTTTTGGATTCTCTTCCTGGGTATTTACATAGAGGATGCTTCTGGATATCCCTGTTTTTCTTCCCGCGCGGCCAATTCTTTGCATAAATGAAGACGTGGAGCTGGGAACCGAGTAAAAAAAGACATAAGCGACATCTCCGATATCGATTCCCATCTCGAGAGTTGTTGTTGCTACCATGATCCTGTATCGATCATTTGTTTTAAACGCAGCTTCTGATCTATTTCGGATTTCCTTTCCCATAGAACCATGATGCAATAGACAAGGGTATCCAAGCTTGCGGATATGAGTATATATATTTTCAGCTTCCTGTTTTGAGGAAGTAAACACAATGCCTTTTCCGGAGGTGGTCATCATCTTGCTAAGGTCATTTTCAAGTTGGAGTAAGGTTTGATCGACAATCAGAAGTCTTTTTTCGGTTTGATTGGAATCATGGATGTGTTCTGTGTTTCTAGGACTTGCGCCTTTGAGCCATTGAAGGACATCTTGAGGGTTCCCGATCGTTGCGCTCATGGCGATTCTTTGGATTGAGTGTTTGCTTATCGTCTGTAAACGTTCGATCAATGAAGCCAATTGTGCTCCTCTGGGACTATTGATCAGGCAATGGAGTTCATCGATCAAAACGAACCGTAGATTGGAGAACAATCGGTTCGCGTCTGATTTTTTCGAGATGATCATTCCTTCCATGGATTCCGGTGTGGTGACCAAGAAAGAGGCTTTTTTCAGAGCGGATTGTTTCGTTGATAAGGGAATATCAGAATGCCAAGAGTAGACTTGCAACGATGAACGATATACAAGCTTCTGCAAACGAGCGGTTATATCGTTTATTAGCGCTTTAAGCGGAGCCACATAAATCCCGACAGGAGTTTCGCTGTCTCTTAGAACAGGGTGTTCGCAAATAATTGATAATACAGGCAACAGCGCTGCTTCTGTCTTTCCGGAAGCAGTCCCTGCAGTGATGAGCAAATTATTCCCGTTTTCGATGGATTCAAAGCATCTCTCCTGCAAAGGGCGTAATCCATGCCAACGCATATCTTTAGATAGTACTTTTCCTATGAGTTCGTGCATAACCCCCCCGTATTCCCGTGTAAATGATCTACTTACCCAAGTGTACGATTACTTCATCCACCCACTCAATCGGAGTTTCCGGAGCTGGGTATTGCTGTTTTACCAGCCCGCTTCCAACAACAGAGATTTTTGAAAGATCGATCCCCATATCGCTGCACAAGTCTATGACATCTTTTACGGTAAGACCAATGAAACTGGGCATCTTCCATGATCGATATATCAAAGGTTCAGGGGATTGATGATCCGGAGCTTTCAGCGCATCAATTACATCATAGACAATTTTCTGAAAAACAGGAGCTGCGATATCCGAACTATAGTAGAGGCTTCCTTGGGGTTCGTCCAATGAAACTAAGATTGTATAAATCGGATCGTCCGCGGGGAAAAAACCCAAGAATGAAGACATAAACCGATCACTCGAGTATCCTCCGCCTCCGGGTAAGGGTTTTGTTGCGGTTCCTGTTTTCCCAGCAATAGGCAGGCCACGAATCTTGGCTAGTTTCCCGGTTCCTGACTCAACTACTTCGACCATCATCTCTGTAAGGATTTTGCTTACTGCAGGTTGGAATATTAAGCGCTCCTGAACGGGATTGATTCGCTGTTCAAAAACCGTTGGACTAATGTATACTCCATCATTAGCAATAGCATTGATCGCCATTGCCAGCTGGAGTTGCGTCATAGCCAGACCATATCCGATCGACATTTGAACTCCGGTAAGCCGATTCCAGTCGTTCGGGCGATGGAGAATACCAACTACTTCCCCAGGAAGCTCGATTCCTGTTCTAGAACCAAACCCCATTCGTTGCAACTCATGAAAAATGGTCCAATCACCCAGTTCTTCCATCAGCAATTTCGCGATCTCGATCGTAACCACATTGCACGAATGGGCAAGACCCTCAATCACCCCAAGAGTCCCGTGCGCATATGTATCTGAAATCGTATAATGAAGATCGGGGAAAGGCTGGATTTTCCCTGTACATCGGTACTCTTCCTCTAAATCAAGCACTCCATACTTCATTGCCATTCCAAAAAAAAGAGGTTTGATGGCGGATCCAATTTCGTAGATATTCATGATCAAAGAATTCCATCCCATAGTTGAATACATAGCGCGGACTTTTCCCGTTGCAGTTTCTATAATCAGGCCCGAAGCTTCTTTTGCATTGTACTGGAGCTTTGCTTCTTCGATTCTTTCGGCAAGAATTTGCTGAAGAACTAACGAAATGCTCAAATGGATATCCGCTCCGTCTGTAGAGGGCTGAATATCAGTAATCCGACCATATCTATGATAAGAGCCCATTCGTTCATAGTCCACCAGACCAATACTATTAGGGGAAAGGAAGGAATCCATCTGAAGCTCGACACCACTCAACCCAGCACCATAAGTATCGACTCGGCCAATGATTTGGGATAACTCAGGATACAAGACTGTTCGTGCGTTTCGTTGATCCAAAGACACGAAAAAGGATAAAGGTCGTTCAATGCCTCTGATTTCTTGATCGAAAACACCCAAAAGGATGAAGTTAGAACGGGGATATTGCTCTTGGAATAGTACTCGATCCACAGAAAAGACCGCGATGATTTGTTCGATAACCTCATCGAAATTGACTCTTTTTTGATCGATCAAGGTTCGGAAGAACCCGCAGTCAAAATAATAGAAGTATCGGCGATGGTTCTCAACAAGAGGGATTCCGGAATTATCGAGAATCAGTCCTCGCGAGGGATAGATTTGAACACGGGAAATAGGGATCAAAGATATCGGATCCCCCTGAAGGGTGAGAAACAAGCTCCTTCCCAAAAGAACAACAATCGCACAGAAAAAAAGAAGAGTAATCAGCCTGACTCTAGGAACACTCACTGATTTCCCTTCTCGGATTTGTTCTGGGATATTTGTAGTCTATCCCCATAAATCGCTATTCTTTGATTATACTCCTGGATCTTCTTTTCAAGGGTGACCATTTCTACTTGCATTCGAGATGTGTCGTCTCGCATGTGGGTAATCTTCATACCGATCATAAACGGGAAGAAGAATGCGCCAAACAAAAGGATGGTGAGTAATCCGATACGGAAAGCAGTTTGAACGATTTCTCCGAACCGTTCGCGGGAAACGGGCCTCGTTTGCTCGAGTGGTTGTACGATCGTTCCCAACCCATCGGTTTTGAGTTGATCCAGTTCTTTTTCATCCATGTTGCTCCCCCCAAAAAAGAAAAGATACGATAAAAAACCCGAAGACCTAATCCGATAATGTTTCAGCGGCTCTTAACTTTGCACTTCTGGATCTCCGATTCCTCTTTTTTTCGTTCTCGTCTGGCTGAATCGGTTTGGGTGTGAGGATTTTGAGAGCCTGTCCTTCGTTATCCCGGAAAAAATGCTTTACAATTCGGTCTTCAAGGGAGTGAAATGAAATCACTACTATTCTACCACCTTTGTCCAAGATTTTCAAACTTTTTTCCAATCCGTCTGAAAGCTCCTCCAATTCTCGGTTTAAGAATATTCGAATGGCCTGAAAAGTCCTTGTTGCAAAATGCTTTTTCATTTTTTTCCGGACCCGGAGAGGTATCGCGTTCTGAACGCATTGGACCAAATCGAGAGTCGAATGCAAAGGCCGCATTTCGACAATTTTCCGAGATATGGAACGAGCAAAGGGTTCTTCTCCAAATGTTCTTAGGATCTCTTCGATCTCCTTTTGAGGGAGCTGGTTAAGGATTTGAGCTGCGCTCTTACTGGTTTGTGTATCCATTCTCATGTCCAAAGGACCTTTGTTTCGATACGAAAACCCTCGATCCTCTACATCCAGTTGATAGGAGGAAACGCCCAGGTCAAAAAGAATTCCATGGACTTTAGAGATTCCGAGCCCTTTTAGCACCAAATCCATATCGGTATAGTTTGCCTTAAACAAACGGGTCTGTGATGTGTATGCATTTATCCGTTGTTCTCCATACCGCAAGATTTCGACATCTTTATCGATTCCGATAACCTTCCCGCGATCCGGATTTAGGTGTTGAAGAATATGGAGAGAATGACCTCCTTCACCGAAGGTGCAATCAAGATATATCCCCATAGGATCAGTAATGAGGTATCGAATGACCTCATCAACCATAACAGATTGATGAACCCTACCAGTCATACTCTGCGGTTTATAAGATGCATCGTCCATAATGATTTGGGTTCACTTGTTTCATCGGTAGAATGGTTGTTGAACAAACGTCCTGCGAAAAGGGGCATCGGGGATGGAATCGACATCCGTTTGGAGGATGAATCAGTGAAGGGATATCTCCTTTGGTTGTAAGGCGCTTTCGGCCTAGACCCTCTTCAGGGGAAGGCGCAGCGGATTTGAGGAGCTGAGTATAAGGATGGTACGCATTCTGGATGATTTCATTAGAAGGCCCAATCTCCATGATCATTCCAGCGTACATAACGGCAATCCGGTTTGCCATATATCGTGCGCCCGCGAGGTCATGCGTGATATAAAGATAACTCACTTTCATGCTTTCCTGTAGGGCGAGCATCATATTCATAATGCTCATACGGATAGAGACATCCAACATGGAAGTTGGTTCGTCTGCCAATACGATTTCAGGATTGACAGAGATAGTTCGAGCGATATTGACTCTTTGGCGCTGACCTCCAGATAGCTCATGGGGGAACTTTTTCAAGAATTGCTTGGGGGGTTCAAGACCAACACTGCATAAAAGATCATCCAAACATTCAATCAATTGCCTTTTGTTCGAAATCATCTGATGGATAATAAAGGGACGAGTCAAAATGTGTTCGATCGTTTGTGTTGGGTTTAATGCGCCAAAAGGATCTTGGAAGATCATTTGTACTTGTTTGCGATATTGAAGGAGCTCTTTCCGGGTCAGTCGTTTTGCAATTTGTTCCCCATCGATTTTGATGACACCAGAAGTTGGCGGGTACAATCGCGCAATTACACTTGCTGTAGTTGTTTTTCCGCTGCCGGATTCTCCTACAAGCGCAAGGATTTCCCCTTTGTATAAAGCAAAGGAGATCTGATCCATTGCGTGGACAACTTCTCCAAACCTACGGAACGAGTGGACTGGAAAGTGTTTGGTGACATCCATGAGATCTAAGACGGGTTCACTCATTAGCATCGCTCCTGTTTGGATAATGACAAGCAACCCAATGTCCTGGAGTCGCCTCCATCAATCCCGGCTCCTTCTGAAAACATTGCTTTTGACTCTGTTTGCATCGGGGATGGAATCGACATCCTTGAGGCGGGTTTAGAAGATCGGGCGGTTTTCCTTCAATCCCTCCCATGCGGATGATTTCTCCTGTTAATGAAGGGAACGAACTCATCAACCCTTTGGTGTAGGGATGTAGCGGTTGGGAAAACAAAAAGGCCGCAGGTCCTGATTCTACAATCCTCCCGGCGTACATGATGGCAAGCCTGTCGCTTATTTCCACAAGTAAAGACAAATCATGCGTGATGAAGATGACCGAAAACTGAAACTCTTGGCGCAATTGCTGAATCTTTTCGATAATGGTTCTCTGAACGACTACATCCAAGGCCGTTGTTGGTTCATCCATAATGATGACCTCAGGTTGAAGAATCATCGCCATGGCGATCATTACCCGCTGTTTCATCCCCCCTGAAAGCTGATGGGGGTAGGCATTGTATCGATCCGAAGGGATATCAACTAGTTTCAGGACTTCCAAAGCGCGTTTTTTCGCTTGATTCGATCCGGAAGTCTTGTGGGCGAAGTAAGCATCGGTAAGTTGCTGTCCAACAGTGAGAACTGGATTCAGCGCGTTCATAGCCGATTGAAAAACCATGGAAATCTGAGTCCATCGCACCTTTTTTATTTTTTCTTCAGGTAGCGTAGTAATATCCGTTCCTAAAAAAAGGATTTTTCCGTTCTTGATTTTTGCGTTATCCCGGAATAATCTCATCACAGCGTATGCGAGAGTGGTTTTTCCACAACCAGACTCTCCGGCAATGCCCATAAACTCTCCTTTTCTCAGAGCAAAGCTGACCCGATCTACAGCGTGAACAAACCCGCTTTTCAACTCATATCCGGCAACGAGATCCTGGCATTCAAGAACGATTTGATTTTCTGAGTTCATACCATCATCTCTTTCGAAGTTTGGGGTTAGAAATCTCATCGATCGCGAAATTCATTAATGCAAAGGATGTTCCGATCAAGGCAATACAAATGCCCGGTGGCAAGAACCACCACCATGATCCGGCAAGCAACGCACTATTCACCTGAGCCCAGTAAAGCATCGTTCCCCAACTCACCACAGAAGGGTTTCCAAGCCCGATGAATTCGAGTGTTGTCGCTCCGATGATGGCTGCCATGGTCGATGTAAAAAAGGACGCCATAACTAGAGAAATCATATTTGGCAGAATTTCTCGAAAGACGATGTATACAGGTTTCTCTCCTAATGATTTGGAAACTTTCACAAAATCCCGGTTTTTTAAGCTAATCACCTGAGACCGAAGCACTCTAGTTGGCCAGGGCCAGCTGGTCAAACCCAAAATTAGGATGATCGGTATCATTCCACGAACTGAGATATAGGCAGCAATCACAATCATCAGAGGCAGAGACGGGATCACCAAAAACACATTTGTGAATAGGGAGATAATATCATCGACGATACCGCCCAAAAACCCTCCAACCAATGCGAGAGACAAAGATAGGATCGTGGTGAATAGACCGGTTAGCAAACCCACAGCTAATGTAACCTGTGTGCCCCATATTAACTGCGAAAAAATGTCCTGACCGGAGTGGGTTGTCCCTAACCAATGATCAGAACTAGGTTTTGCCTGTAACGGAAGCCTTCGAACGGTCCGATGATATGTTGTTGTAATTACCTGTGTAAGGGTACTTACCTCTGTTAGCTCATCGATTCGGTGCCTTTCTGTGGTTCTCATACGATCCCTTTGATCGGAGATCGGTATGGTTGTCTCAATGCGATTCGCTTTTGGATCAAAGGGAGCAAGAACCGGAGCAAGCAATGCAATTCCCAAAAAGAAACCAAGAAGGAGAATCCCGGCAAAAGCCTTTTTGTTCCCTAAAAAAAGAGATAACAAATCTTTAAACATCACGAACCACTATCCCGAACACGTGGATCAAGAATTAGAATGGCTATATCAGCGAAAAAATTGGCGATTAATACAGCTAAAGAGATAAAAAGAAAGATCGCTTGCATCATCGGATAGTCTTTTGCCTGCACCGCTTGATATAGCATTAATCCAACGCCTGGGTATCCAAAAACCATTTCTGTCAGCAATCCACCTCCAACGACAAATCCCAAAGACATGGCAAAACTGGTGATTGAAGGTAAGATTGCGTTTTTCGCCGCATATAAGGTTTTAATCCTTCTCAGAGACAATCCCTTAGCAAGAGCGACCGTGATATAGTCCTCCGCAAGAACATTGATCATATTATTACGCATCGTAAGGATCCATCCGCCCAACGAGCTGACGGTAATTGTGAGCGCAGGAAGAAATCCATGAAAGAGGACTGATTGAATAAAGGACCATCCTTGCCGAGAGCCGAAGGGATCATAAGCTCCTCCAATGGGGAATATCCGCAGTAAAAACGAAAGGAAATAGATAAACAGAAGGCCAAGCCAGAAATATGGGAAGGATCGGATAAAGATGAATACCCCAACCACGGCAGTGGCCCATTTTCGGCTTCGGTTCCAAGCAACAGTTATTCCCAATATCGTACCGGCAAAGAAACTTAGGATGGTCGACAATCCAATCAAGCCAAGCGTCCAGGGAATTGCAACGGCAAGAACATCTGATACCGGTGTTGGAAACCTCGAAAGAGAGATACCCAATTGGCCACGAGCGATTTGGACCAAATATTTCCCATACTGCACAATAACGGGTTCTTCGGTGTCAATCCCGAAGGCGATCCGAATAGATTCCAAGGATTCTGGAGAGATCCCCGGCATCCGATCGATCAGTTCGCGAGCAGGGTCACCAGGCATTAACCGGGGAATAAAAAAGTTCAGCGTTATGGCAACAAACATAGCGAATAAGAGCAGGCCAATTTTCCGGGCAAAGTATTTCAAAACTACCTCCTGAGTGGCTAGAAATCCGAACAGAAAAAAACCCAACCGTAGAGATCATGAATCCTTAGCTCCACGGTCGAGTTTTTCCAATCAGAATAGTGTTACCGGGAATGAATCGTTAACAGAACCGGCATCTTTTGCATCCCGTTGGGACTGGGAAAGCAGTAAGGGTTATCTGCATTGGGCCAACCTACGAAGTACGTTGTATTGTATTGGAACCAAAGAGGATTGAAAAACATAGGTACTGATGGTAGATCAGCCAAGAAGAGAGAAAGAACCTCTTCGATAATGGCATCCTTTTTGGCTTCATCGGCTTGTCGGGTGTATTCATCCAACAAGATACCGATCTCTTCATTTTGATATCTCATGCCATAATAATTAGGCGACCGTTCGCCAATTGGGGCCCAGTTTCTTGGATGGGAGATGTATTCCAACTGGAAGTATGGTCCTGCACCCGTTACGGAGATACCAAAACACATTTCATAGTTTCCATAATACAGATAGTTGTCCAAATAAGGAGAAGGCCACGCGGCTTGAGTTACAATGGCTTCAACACCGATATCTCGAAGCTGCCGTGAAACTTCTTCCGCGCCTGTGATCCAATCGGTCCAACCAGTGGGAATGTAAAGATCGAAAGAAAGCGCTTTTCCATTTTTCTCGTATATTCCTCTCGAATTTAGCCGATACCCTTCCTGTTCGAGGATATCGCGCGCATATTCGGGATCATATTCGATATCTACTTCCTGCAAAGCTCTTTCTGCTAATGGAAGGAATGGAGTTTTTACCCAGGCGGCAGTTGAGGGGACCGCTCCGCTGGCCATAATTCTTGTGACCTCAGGTCGATCAATGGCATAGTTGAAGGCGCGTCGAACATTGAAATTGTCAAAGGGTTCTTTGAGATTGTTGAGGTTCAGATAGACATGATTTCCTTCTGGGAGCCAGTATTTATGATGTTCAGGATTGGCTTTCACGTATACTTCGTCAATATTCGCTACAAAGTATCCGGCCCAGTCGTATTCTCCGCGCGCAAGTTTAAAGCCAACTTGCTCATTGGTGGTTGATATGTAATGGATGCCGTCAATGTAAGGCAAAGGTTTTCCATCTACACCCATTTTCCAGTAGTTTGGATTTCGGGATACTCGGAAGGACATCTCCGTAAAGGATCCAGGTTCAAACATGAAGGCGCCTGTACCAACAGGATGAATATTCCCTGTCCATGTTAATGGATCTTCCACGTCTTTCCAGATGTGTCGAGGCACGATGAAAATGTCTGTAATTCGGTTCAATAGGGTTGTGTTGACTCGATCGAAAATAAAAGTAACCGAATCGTGGGTGCGGGCAATTACGTCTGTCAGGCCTTGGGTCCAGATTGTCGAAATATTCAGTCCAGGGTTTTTCTTGCCCAGTTCCATGGTAAAGAGGACATCGGCCACTGTAAAGGGCGTTCCATCATTCCAAAAGACATTGTCCCTCAATTTGATCGTGAGTTCTAATAGATCGTCAGACCACTGCCATTCTGTGCCAAGCCAGGGTTCAAAACGACCGGTACCCATATTGTGGAAAATCAGAGTCTCATAAAAACATCCAACAGCTACTTCCAAGGAATTTGGGGAAAATGGGTTGAAATTCTGAATCAATACACCTTGCTTCATTGGTGTCATTCGAAGAATTCCACCACGTTTGATTTCTTGCGCAAAGAAAAGAGTACTTGTTACCAGAATCAAAACTAGTGCCAAAATAAGTGCCTTTTTCATGATCTACCTCCTTTTGATAGAGTTCAAGATGTACTATCATTATACCTTTTGACTCGATCAAGAGTCAACCCCATCCATGCAGGGTTAGGAAGGATCAGTTGCATTTTTCTTTTAAAACCATAAATAAAGGAGGCTTTTTGCACGTTTCTATCATCGACTAGACTTCAATTGGGGAAAAGACAAAGCATTGGCCAGATAATTCTACAAGACGATCTTTGGTTATGTCGAGCTCGTTTACTTGGGTTACTGGCCAGTTGAGAATACCCAAAAAGTCATCGACTGGACGGATGGGAAATTGGATCCATGGGGTTTTAAAATGCATTGGAATCACAATCGAAGGTTGAAGAAGATCTACTACTTCTTTCGCAGTTTTCGCGTCAATGGTGTATGTGCCTCCTACAGGAACCATCATGATATCACTGCTTCCTAACTGTTGCTTGTGAAAGGAATTGAGGGTATGTCCTAGATCACCTAAGTGCAGTATGCTTATCTTGCTGGGAAAATCAATCCGAAAAATGCAATTGTCCCCCCGTTCCTTACCCATCTCGGCATCATGAAAGGTAGGAACGCCCTTGATCGATAAACCGTGGGTATCAAAGACACCCGGTACGTTGAATACGACTGGTTGATTCTTCAATCGCTTATGGGCGTTATGATCAAAATGCTGATGGCTTTCAGTAACGATGTCTGCGCTGATCTCGGGAAATTTGTAATGAACACTCTCATCAAATGGGTCAGTCACCACTCGAACTCCGCTATCTTCGATGAAAAAACATGCATGACCTATCCATTGGATTTTCATGGTCTCACCTCCAGTATGCGCGATTATACCATGCAGTCAATAACAATGCAAACGGGTTGAAACTAGTCTTGATATAGGACCCAAGCACTATGCGGCAACAAAACCAACCTTCCCTCAGCAGTACCCAAGATATCGGTTCCTGCTTGCTGATCATTCACAACTATATTCCAAACGCCTTCGGGAAGCTGAATCTCAGCTGGTCGTAGATTTCCGTTGAAAGCAAGAATAATGGTTTTCCACTCATCCCCCCCCGCGTAATCAGAAATCATGATGGCTACAGAACGTGGAGGCGAATCCAGCATATATATATGGGTACGGATCTCTTCAGCTGTTCGCAAGCGAAATGCGGGATGCGCTTTTCGGAGAGAGATGAGCCCCTTGTGATACTCGAATACATCAAAATATTCGAATTTCCGTTGGTAATCCAAACCATTTATTGAAATTGGGGCGTTATAGGAGTTTTCATGAAAGTCCTTAGTTCGGCAAAAGTCTTGACCGGCATGGAGAAAAGGCACTCCTTGGGCGAGAAGCACGAGAGCGCCAGAGAGTTTCTGGACCTGCCGCATGATATCGTCCGTCCAAGGATTAACCGAATCTGCTTTGGCTGCTAACCAATTCTTATCCCAAAGGGTATGGTTGTCATGGCAAGCGGCGTAGTTAATGGTTTCATCCGGATTTGAAGCAAACTCAAAAATCCGGTCGTCATAGAAAATCGATCCGACTAAACCTCGGCGAATGCGGATGTCTCTTCCCATAATGCCCATCGGAAACCCTTTGGCTGTTTCTTGAAAAACCGATCCTCGAATGGCATCCCGATATGCGTCGTTGAAAGCAGCTACTCTTGTGTTTCCAACTTCGTCTTTTCCAAATCTTGGAGCCACATTGAAACCACCCCATGGTTCACCATACAATAGAATATGAGGATCGTAATCATGAACAGTTTTTTGAACCGCAAGCATTGTATCAACGTCAATTAGACCCATCTGATCAAATCGGAATCCGTTAACATGATACTCATCAATCCAGTGCATAACTGTATCGATAATGAATTTTCGCATCATCGGTCGTTCTGAAGCGATTACATTGCCGCATCCTGATTCGTTCAGATAATCTCCCATTTTCCCAAGACGATAGAAGTAGTAAGGGACAGTTTGATCAAACGGAGAAGCTTCTCCAACTCCAAATGTATGGGGAAAAACAATATCTAGGATTACGGCGATCTCATGATTGTGGAACCCTTGAACCATTTGCTTGACTTCTCGGATACGGGCATCTGGCGCCCGAGGATCAGTCGAATACCACCCTTCAGGTACTTGGAAAAGAAAGGGATCATAACCCCAGTTGTAGTATTGTTCAAAATTCTTGGATTCTTCTACACTGGTGTAAAAATCCATAATCGGAAGAATCTGAAGATGAGTAATGCCCAATTCGATCAAATGAGACAACCCAGTCCGAACACCTCCAGGTCCAGTTGTGTTTTCTTCCACCATACCTAAGTACAATCCTGCGTTCTGGACGCCTGAGTTGGAAAGACCTGTAAAATCCACGACATGTGTCTCATAAATAATGGCATCCACGTAAGATTTCTGAAACGGATTTTTGTATTCTGCCCATCCTTCGGGATTCGTGTTGGATAAATCCAAAACAACAGATTTACCGCCATTGATAGAAACTGCCTTAGAGTAAGGATCAACTGTTTTGCGAACCTGACCATAGGAATGCAACTCATACAAGTAAAAAGCGCCATCTAAGTCTTGATTGACTGTTTGCTCCCAATACCCGTTTTCCTTTCGAATCATTGGTATTCTTTGGGTTGGCTCTTCTTGCTCATCTGTGTCAAATAGCAAAAGGTTGACCCAAACAGAAACGGGAGACCATACCCGAAAGGTTGTTTGGTTTTTTTGATAAAGAGCCCCCAAAGGTAGGTCTACATAATAATCGTCAAGAATACCTGTCATGATGATGGGTACATGGTGAAACCCATCAATATCCAATATCCAACTTTCGGATAAAGCATCTTCCTGAATGGACTCATCCAAAACGATCTCAATCCAGGGGGTACGTGAGATGTCAGTTGGGTCAACCTTTGATATTGATCGGATTTGCGTATCTATGTCATTTCGTTTTACTCGGACCGCCTCTATCGCTGACCGTGTATCCAATGGATGGGTTAAAAAGGCTTGGATCCGATTATGTTTGATTGCTTGGGAAAAAAAGATACGGGGTGTCGTATCCGGGGGACTAAAGAAGATTTCTTCGATTCCTTGGAGAATCCAGATATGGGTGGTGTCTTCCATGATGGGAACAAAACGATCCACCGCTATATCTTTGGCTTCCCATTCTCTCAATCGAACGATAATTCCTACTTTGGTCAATTCATCCGGCAAAGGAATCACAGCGCGGAAACCAAAATCATCAGAATCGTCAAATTCGTAAGAAGAACCGTGATCGCTGGTGGGTTCATGCGGCCAAATCCAAAGATTCCATCCAGCGTATTCTTGATCATACCGGTGATAATGGACCACTAGCTCAGAAGATATGACGGCCAGACAGGCAAAAAAAAGCAAAAACCCAACCAAGAGCCCTTTTTTCATCCGAACACCTCCTTATTACGCCTTTTTTTGGTTTCTATTTTCAGCAGATCCGAAAGATAGAAAATTATACCATATCCCACATCTTTTCCAGCAGAGAAAACGGACGTGCCACTTGATTGCAGAAAAAAAGGAACCCAAAAGACAATGGTTTAATCCGATAACTAGGAAATGAGATTCATTGCGCGGAAAAAGTTGAAAAACCGGTACGGTTCGTGGTATAATCCGCTGTGAGGGGTATTCTTGTTTGGTTCCGGTTTTATTTTGGGGGGGCGTTCCTATGAATTTGGAAGAAATCAGATTATCTGGGTTCAAATCTTTCGCTAGACCCATTTCTTTACGTCTTTCCGAAGGTATCACTTCCATTGTAGGTCCGAATGGCAGCGGGAAATCAAACATTGTCGACGCAATTTTGTGGTTGTTTGGGGAACAGTCATTAAAAAATATCCGAGCAAACGAACGCTCCGATGTTCTTTTTGCCGGAAGCGATGGCTTATCCGCCTCTTCAACTGCTTGCGTTACTCTATCCTTTAGAAAAAAAGATGCAAGCATCATTGAAGTAACAAGAGAGTTGACGCGTGATGGAAAAAATACGTACATCATAAACGATGAAAAAGTGAGACTCAAAGATATAAAAGAATTATTTGCGGGAACAGGGGCCGGGAAAGAACTCTATTCCATTGTAGGCCAGGGAAGAATAGATAAAATTTTGAACAGTTCCCCGGAAGAAATTCGACTGCTTATCGAAGAGGCTGCGGGGATTGCAATCTACAAACAAAGAAAGAAAGAGACATTATCCCGCTTAACGGTAACCGAAGAAAACATAACCCGCCTCCAAGACATCTTGGATGAGTTGGACAAGCAAAAAAAGTCCTTATACTTAAAAGCCAAACGGGCAGAAAAGTATCAGGAATACTCAAAAGATCTTAAGGTACACCAGCTTTCCCTTTTTTCGAACATACAGAGTGAGATTAACAGCGCGCGCTTATCTTTGGATCGCCAAAACGATCAAGATCATGAGAAAATGAAAGAAATCCAGAAAACACTGATCCAAGTAGAATCCCGTTGGAATCAACTTCGCGAAGCCTTTTCCCAAGTAGATCATGAAGCGCAATGTTTTACGGGAATCCTTGAAGAACACAAGCAAAGGCAAAACCATCTGAACGAACTCCGCGAAATCTTTCAAGCAAAACTTTCCGACCGAGAAACGGCTTTTGTCGAGACAACAACACGGTTGGACCAAATGGAACAAAACCGACATAAATCCGTGCAAAGAAAAGAAGAGGTATCACGGATCTACAAGACTCTTATGGACGATCTCCAAATGGTCACTCACAAGTTGGAGGAGCTAGAAGAACAGAAAGAATCGATTCTGGGTGATTACTCAGAAGACCAACAGAAAATGATGGAACTTCAGGATGTCCTGAACAGAAACGAAAAGGAAACAGGAAAGCTAGACAATGAGGACCAACGGTTGAAAGATATGATGGAAGACCATGAGAAACGGCTTACGGTATTACAGAGTCAAATAGAGTCGAAAAGCCACCGATTGGACGGGATGAATCAGGAACTCAATGAATTGCGAGAGCATAGTGTTTTGGGATCTCAAGAGGAAGAAATCACCTTGCAGATGCTCCAAGAAGTTCGAACGAAAGTCCATGATATCGAACAATCCCTAAGAGCGCTAGAGAATCAGCGGTATGAGATGATGCAAAACCTGAAACACCTGGAAGCAGAAAAAGCAGTCATTGACCGGCAAATTAGAGAATTCACTGGATTTAACCGTCCTGTCAAAGCTCTGTTCCAAGCCAAAGAGAACGATCCGCTTCTTCGCAATATGATCGATATTGTAGCAAACATTCTCGAAGTAGATCCACAATACGAGATAGCTTTAGAAGTGATTCTTGGCGCTCGATCGCAAAATATTGTTACAGTCGATACGGATACAGCCAAGCATGCTGTTCAAATATTAAAAGAGAACCATCTTGGTCGCGCCACTTTTCTCCCTCTTGATACACTCGATTATCGCCCTGTAGTTGTCAACACTGCTCTACAAAAGCATCCAGGATTTGTTGGATATGCCACTGATCTAGTAAAAGTAGGGGAGGAGTTTTCAATTCTTCCCACCTTTTTGTTTGGAGATACTGTAGTTGTAAAGACGTTAGAAGATGGACTGGAACTGAGGAAAACCAAAGGACTCAAAAATCCGATGGTGTCTTTAGACGGTCAAATGATTGCTTCTCGCGGGGCGATTACAGGAGGGAGCTACCAAGTTGATTCTCGCACTTCCTTATTAGCCAGAAACCGGAGGCTTCAAGAAGTGTCTGAAGAGATCGAAACCCTTCAAAACCAGATGGACCAAGCCCAAAGAAAAGAAAAAAAGATGATTCAGGAAAAAAACGAAGCTACACAGCTCAGGAATCATTTAGAAGGCCAATTAAATGAAATTATGATGAAAAACGCATCCATAAAAAGAACGGTTCAAGAACTCACTTCTGCGATTGCTGAATTGGAGAAGGAAACAGACCAATTAGAGAGTCTACGGATTGACTATATGGCGAAAATGGAAGGGGCACAAGCGAGAAGAGAGCAGATTGCTGCTCGAATGGCAGAGATTCAAACCGAAAGTCACCAAATTGAAACCGAATTTTTCCAGTCGTCCGAAATTATTAAAGAGCAGAAACAACGGATCGCAGAATTGCAATCTGAGATCGACGGAGTTCGTTTGAACCAAAATACCCTTCAAGAGCGGGAACGCCAATACAATCAAGAGATCAAAGATATTCAATCCGATTTGGAGGGATCCATTGAAGATACCGACGTGTTGAAAATTCGAAAAAAAGAGCTGGAACATGAGATTGGAGAGCAAAGAGAAAAAATCCAAGAACTAAACACAGAACTCCAATCATTGAAAAAAGAGATGGAAACCCTTTTTGCCAGTCTCAAAGATCAACAGCAAGATCGACAACAGAAAACACAACAAATCCATGACTTGGAAAAAGAACTGACCGGATTAAAGGAGCAAAGGGAAGAAGTGCGAGAAAAGAGTCATCAGGCCGATCTTCAGAATCAGCAATTGGAATTCCGGTACCAGACGCTACACGATCGAATGAGACATGCAGGGATAACGGAAGATGAATTATTCGATCGCATTGATGAGTTGGATCATGTGAACCAATTAGAGGAAATTGTCCGGGATTTGGAAAAAAAGATAAAATACTTGGGGAATGTTGATCTGACAGCAATCGATGAATATAATGATGTTGACCATCGGCATACGGATATGTCGAATCAGCAAGTTGACCTTCTGACCGCCAAAAAATCCCTTGAAGAGCTTTTGGAGAAAACAGATCATGAAGCAAAAGAGATCTTCTTGAAAACCCTCCAGCAGATCAACGAAAATTTCAATGAGATGATCGGGACTCTTTTTGGAGGAGGAACTGGTGAACTCCGATTAATCCCTCATGAAGACATACTAGAAACAGGCATTGAAATCGTCGTTCGTCGGCCGGGAAAGAAACTGCAAAAAATGTATCTTCTATCTGGGGGTGAAAAATCTCTCGTGGGAATTGCTCTCGTATTTGCCATGCTGCGAATCAATCCCAGTCCTTTTTATATCTTGGATGAAGTCGACGCAGCTCTTGATGACTTTAATGCAGAAAGACTGAAATTGCTTGTGGAAAAATATAAAGGGATTGCTCAATTCATCGTAATAACACACAACAAGCTTGTTATGGAAGTAGCGGATCGGATGTATGGAATCACCCAGTCTCATGGTGTATCAATGGTAATGTCCGTCGAGTTGGAACAGTATGCGGTATGACTCATGCGAATGAAACCCGGGAATCAAATTCCATAAACCAAGAGATCCTCGAATTCCGTGTCACTCCGAGCTATGCGAAGAATCGGTTAGACAAGTTTCTTGTTTGCATGGTACCTTCTTGGATTTCTCGGACCATGATTCAGAGAGCGATTAAAGAAAAAAAAGTCCTCGTAGAAGGGACCCAAAAAAAACCGGCTTATCTGGTTCAAGAAAACGATGTCGTCTCTATTGAAGTTCCTACCCCCCCTATAACCGAAATCTTGCCTGAAAACCTTCCGATATCAATCGTCTATGAGGACCCCGATCTTGTTGTGATTAACAAACCTCCCGGGATGATTGTTCATCCAGTCCCTCACAAAACTACAGGAACACTTGTAAACGCACTGCTTTTCCATTGTCAAGATTTTCAATGGGCCGATCAAGGGGTTCGACCCGGAATCGTTCACCGATTGGATAAGGATACATCCGGGGTCATGGTTGTTGCCAAAAACATCAACGCTCACCACTATCTTTCCAATCAATTCCGGTTTAGAAAAACCAAGAAAGAGTATTTTGCTTTGGTTAAGGGGATCTTATCATCAAAAGAAGGTACAATCGAAAGACCTCTTTCAAGAAGCCCAAATAATCGGTTGAAAATGATGGTCAATGAAGAAGGAAAAGAATCATTTACCAGCTGGAAAGTTTTGTTGGAAATCCAGCAGAAGATTTCATTGGTATTCGTACGAATTCGAACTGGAAGAATGCATCAGATTCGTGTTCACTTCAAATCCATCAATCATCCGATTGTTGGTGATTATTTATATGGAGACCTTTCCGACGCGAACATATTTCATGTCCAAAGGCAGATGCTTCATGCTGTGCGGTTAGGGATATTCCATCCTACCTCAAACCAATGGATGGAATTTACCGCTCCAATACCCGCAGACCTATCATCCTTTTTAAGAAAGGCCTATCGAAATCTTTCCCCAACCGATTAAATAATACCGGATGACTTCTCGTCAATCTTTTAAATACCCCAATGGGGTATATAAAATAAGTTAGGTAAATGGAGGAAACCTATGGAAGGATCTTTTGCTTTTGTGGCATCAGTACGCTTTTCCGCAGCGTTTGTCGGTGGATTGCTCAGTTTCTTTTCTCCATGCATATTCCCTGTAATGCCAGGATTTATTGGGTACCTAATGGGAGGAACAAGAGAAAAATGGGACCGCGTTTGGAGAGGGTTTGGATTTGTTTTCGGGCTCTCATTGGTTTTCGTCCTTTTGGGTGCCTTGACTGGGGCATTTGGTTCCTTTTTCATTCAGGTTGAACATTGGGTTTCCTGGATTGGTGGAAGCGTTATTATTCTACTTGGTTGTGCATATCTTGGATGGTTTCGACTGCCTCGCTTTCAACTCGTGCGTATTTCCCCAACGAGAAAAGTGAAAGGGTTTTGGGGTGCCTTTTTCATGGGAGTCGTTATTTCCTTTGTTTGGGCTCCTTGTGTAAGCCCAGTGCTGGGATCGATTCTAACCATTGCTGCCCAATCAGGAAGCCTTTCAAGGGGATCTGCTTTGCTGGCGGTATACGCGCTTGGATTCAGCATCCCTCTTTTTTTAGTTTCCGTCTTTATATCGATACTGTACCGTTGGATCCCTTGGATCATGAATCATGAAAAAGCATTCCGCTGGGTGGGAGGCGTATTGCTGATTATTGTTGGTATACTCATGATTACAGGTTTGCTGAATGCGTTTCAATTCGGATAAGGGAGGTTTGATCGTGAGGCGAAAGGTTCTGTTAATCGGAATGACTGCTATTATGCTTTTTGCTTGGGTACAAGCTGTCTATTCAAACACAACCATTTTAATCAATCAGTTCGATCTTGCATTTGAAGCTGCGCGGATCATGAATAAAGGGGTAATCGTTGTTTTCAGCAGTAGGAATTGCTTTTTTTGCTCGTTGCTGATAAACGAGACATTTCAAGACCCGGATGTTATGGCAATTCATGGGCGGGAGTTTGTGGTGGTCGAGATTTTTGCGGATCGTACTCTCAGAGGAAGGTTGGATATAGAAACAGGCAGGTATGATGATGCAGCGCCATTGTATTCATATGAAGAACTATTTGGAATCTTCGGGATTCGAGGAACGCCCGCTTCTGTATTCTTTGACCGGGATTTCAAGTATGTGGGTTCGATCCCCGGTTATAGCCCTGCAGAGCATTGGGTTCCTGTAATTAAATATGTAGCACAAGAACTCTATCTTCATGGGATTCAATTGGAAACATATAATAGCGCTTCAGATATGTTTTCCGGGCGAACGGGAGTGATTCCAATTACTCGTGAAGACCTTATCATTCTTCAAAAAGCATACAAAAATTTGGTTGTGATTGAAGAGATTGCTATGTGGCAAGACGAAAAGTCAAAATGGATCCCTCCTAATCCGATCGCGTTTGTTGGAGCGACCATCGATCAATTGCCTATCCCTGAAAACGCCGCGCATCGGATCCTTTTGGTTTCTCAGTAGAATGGATCAGATACCCCGCGAAACTATAAAGGATTTCGATTCCGTGTTTTGGAAAAAACAAGAGTTCCGAACTTGGAGAAAATAGGGCTACAACGTAGACCGATGTAGCCCTATAAGATCCATTTTCCTATCTAGAAATTAATGCACAGGAAACCCTGTTAAATCTTCCAAATCGAGTTCCAACTCTTCCAATGCGTCCATAGCTCGTTTGTCTCCTCGAAGAACGGAATGAACGGCTCGGAAGAAGAGTGTTGATACTTCGTTGTAATTTGGAGCGGTTGCAGTTGATGGTCGCGCCACA
>Ga0334886_1001928_pt1 | contig 22035 bp, 20 predicted proteins | sample GraSluR1_MG_9_FD_207232 | JGI IMG/M metagenome (GOLD analysis project Ga0334886, IMG submission 207232) | Sludge microbial communities from methane-producing bioreactor in Wageningen University, Netherlands - Granular Sludge_27_06-R1 | ecosystem: Engineered > Bioreactor > Anaerobic >... | reverse complement strand
TTGCGCGATGACATCGCAGAACTGGCCAGTACGCCCGAGTTGAGTGATCAGTGGTCGCGCGTCGGTGTCCGCATCACCGACAAGCTCGCCGAGGCCGAGCAGGCCTATCGGGCGGGGAACAACGATGCCGCGGCGGATGCCGCGAGAGACGCCTATCTGGCCCACTACGAGGCCGATGGCCTGGAGAAGGCGACGATCTCGTACCTCGGCCAGGCCCGGGTCAGCGAACTGGAGTCGATGTTCACCCAGCTGCGCCAGACCGCGAAGGACGGCTCGGTCTCGGTCGAGGAGTACAGCCGGACCGTCGACGAGCTGTCGTCCAGGATCACCGAGGACGCCAAGAAGATCGACGAGCTCACCTCGGGCACCGAACTGGGCTGGAGCGGCTTCATCGCGGCCTTCCTGGTGCTGCTGCGCGAAGGTGCCGAGGCGCTGCTGGTGGTCGCCGCCGTGATGACCTACGCCATCAAAGCCGGACGAAAAGACCAGCTGGCCGGCATCATCGTCGGTGTCATCGCCGCCCTGGCAGTCTCGGTCGGGCTGGCCCTGCTGTTCAGCAGACTGACCAGCTCCGCAGCCACCGGACTGAGCCAAGAACTACTCGAAGGCATCACCGGCTTCCTCGCGGTGATCATGTTGATCTGGGTCTCGAACTGGATCTTGTCGAAATCCGGCGGCCAGAAGTGGGACGAGTACATCGAGCGCGCCGCGGGCAAGGGCACCGCCACCGGCGGCGTTTTCGCGCTGGCGTCGGTCGCCTTCCTCGCCGTGCTCCGCGAGGGCGCCGAAACGATCCTGTTCTTCTCGCCCATCATCGCCGGCGCCAAGACCGGCGCCGACCACGCCAAGATCTGGATGGGCGTCGGCGCGGCGGTCCTCGTCCTGGCCATCTTGTTCACCCTGGTGTGGGTCTTCGGGGTCCGGCTGCCGATGAAGCAGTTCTTCAAGTGGACCTCCATTCTGCTCGGCGTGCTGGCAGTCACCATCGCCGGCGGCGCCGCGAAGGAATTCCAGGACGCCACGCTCATCTCTGCGCATCCTGTCAGCGGCGTCCCGCAGATCTCGTGGCTGGGCCTGTACCCCACCGTGGAGACTCTGCTCGTCCAGCTCATCGTCATCGCCATCCTGGTGACCCTTGGCATCCTCCAATACCGGAAGGCCAAGTCAGAAAGGCAGTCGGCCGCAGCCAAAGCCCCCGCTGCCCAAACGGAATAATGAAGGGAAATAGAAGGTGAACAAGAAGCCTCTAGCCTTGATTGCTGCGATCGGCCTGGCATTCTCGCTGGCTGCATGTGGCAGCGAGCCCGAGACCACCAGTGCCACCGGCAGCGCCACTGCTACCGCCGAGAGCACCGCCGAACAGACCAAGGACACCGCCGGCATCAATGAGCTGCCCGTGGGTGATTCCGGTCCTCAGACCAACGACGCGCTGACCGTGGACGCCGTCTACTTCCAGGCAGTCGATCTGGAGCACGGCTCGATGGCCATGCCACCGGCCTCGCAGTCCGACATGCACTTCGAGGTCGACGTGGCCACCAACGAGAAGGCCACCGAGTGGGGGTACGAAGCCGACCAGTTCATGCCCTACCTCGATGTCACCGCCGTTGCCACCAACAAGGCCACCGGTGAGGAGGTCGACCTTGGCACCATGATGCCGATGATCGCCGCCGACGGTCCGCACTACGGAAACAACATCTCGCTGGCTCCCGGTAACTACGACGTGACCGTCACGATCGGGTCCCCGGCCGACCAGTTCATGCTGCACACCGGGAAGGATTCCTCCGGCGTCCAGGGCCGCTTCTGGACCGAGCCACTGAAGTTCCAGTTCGAGAACTGGCAGTGGGACGGCCAGCTCATCTGATCCGACCTGAACCGAACGAGCGTCGCACGGGTAGCTGCGGTCCAACTGGTAACCCCGGTCACCGAGCTATCCGTGCGATCGCTTAGGCTAGCCTTCAGAGTTCAAAATCTCGGAAGCGCGAGCCCTCTCGTATCCGCGTCGTAAACCGACGTCTCCCAGTCCCAACTGAAGGTGAATCGAACGCCAGATCATGCTGCAACTGTTCGTCACATCCGTGCAAAGCGCACTACCGCTCTGCCTGGCAGTCTCCATTCTGCTGGCCAGTCGGGCGCACGCGCCCCGGGAACGCCGCATGCTGGCCCGCATCACCTGGATCGTCGCCCTGCTCGGACTGGCGAGCGCGGCCGTCATTGCCTGGTTGCGGCTGAACACGACCCTGATCAACGTTCCCACCTTCAACGCGATCGTCGGCCCGATCACCTTCGTGACGGTCATCGTCTTCCTGGTGGCCGTGTGGATCTTCCGCGGCCGCGATCTGCATGACATCGACCAGGGCTGGCATCACCGCTTCCTCACCGTCACCGCGCTGGCGGCCCTGCTGGCGACATCGGTCTTCTACGGCTTCACCTACTTCTTCAACATCAACGGCATCGTCCCGATGGGATCGACCCTGGCCGAGACCGAGAGCCTGCTGCGGCTGGCCGGTTATGTGCTGGGCACCGTCCTGGTGATCATCGCGTCCTGGGGTTATGTGGTCTCGGCGGCCCGGGTGCCCTGGTACGTGCGCACCGCGATCACCACCATCGTCTTCATCGCGATGATCGGTCCGCGGGCGGTACTGCTGTATCAGCAGTTCGCGACCAGGCGGATCGTGCCGAGAAGCGCCACGATCTTCGACTGGGTGTTGTGGATCCAGGCGCACGAGGCGATCACCCAGCTCTGGCTGGCCATCCTGATCGCCATCCCCGGCATCGTCGCCTTGTGGACGCATCCGCGCGGCCACCTCGACAACCCCGCCCAGGTGCGCCTGCGCAAGGCCGACCAGATCTCGCGACGCAAGTTCCTGGCGTTGTCGCTGCTGGGTTCGGCGGTCTTCGTGGCTACCCTGACCGAAGGGAAGCGACGTGCCGACTACGTGCCCGAGCTGTCGCCGATCGAGCCGTCGGCCGTCGAGGGCGACGCGGTGACCGTCTCCCGGGAGCTGGTCAGCGACGGTCATCTTCACCGGTTCGCCTATCGGGCCTCAGATGACACCGAGGTACGTTTCATCGTCATCAAGAAGAACGAGATCGCTTTCGGCACCGGCCTGGACGCCTGCGAGATCTGCGGCGACTCCGGCTATTACGAAGACAAAGGCAAGGTCATCTGCGCTCGCTGCAACGTGATGATGAATATTCAGACCATCGGGTTCCAAGGTGGCTGCAATCCCATTCCGATCGCTTATCAGGTGTCGGCCGACAAACTGAGTTTCTCGGTGGCCGAGCTCGAAAGCCACGTCTCGGTCTTTAAGAAGTAGACATGTTCTTTTGGCGAATGATTGGCCGCGCACTCCGGCGTCAGGTGAGCAAACGCCTGATGATCGCGGTGACGATCCTGCTGGGCTCGTCGCTGACGACGTCCATGTTCGCGGTGATGCTGGACGTCAGCGACAAGGTGCAGGCCGAGCTCGGCTCGTTCGGAGCCAATATCCAGGTGCTTCCGAAGGGGGCCTCGATCGTCTCGGACATGTACGAGGTCGACTCGTCGGCGAGCACCGGCTCACTGCGCGAGGACGAGCTGCCGAATCTCAAGACGATCTTCTGGGCGTACAACATCGAGGACTTCGCGCCCTTCCTCAACGTCACCGCCACCTCGGACGGCGCCGACGTCCCGGTCGTCGGAACCTGGTTCGACCACTCCATGACCACCCCGACCGGAGAGGACGTGACCACCGGCATCGACAACCTGCGGTCTTGGTGGGACGTCACAGGCTCGTGGGCCGACGGCGACGACCAGGTGATGGCCGGCTCCCGGCTGGCCGCCCAGTTCGGCTGGGCGCCGGGTGACCAGGTGAGTCTGACCACCGACAACGGTGAGGTGCAGGCGACCATCAGCGGTGTCTTCCAATCCGGCTCCGACGAGGACAAGCAGCTGTTCGTGCCGCTGGCCATGGCTCAGCAGCTGGCGGCCCGGCCCGGTGAGGTCGGACGCGTCGAGGTGCGCGCCATCACCACCCCTGACAACGAACTGGCCGAGCGGGCGGCCCGTGATCCATCGACCCTGTCGCTGGATGAATGGGAGACCTGGTACTGCACCGCCTACGTGAGCTCGATCGCTTATCAGATCGAGGAGGCCATGACCAACGCGGCCGCCAAGCCGGTCCGGCAGGTGGCCGACACCGAGGGCGTCATTCTGGGCAAGACTCAGCTGATCATGTCGGTGGTGGCGATCTTCGCGATGATCGCGGCCGCGCTGGCCATCGCGAATCTGGTCACCGCGTCGGTCATGGAGCGCTCCAAGGAGGTCGGCTTGATGAAGGCGCTGGGCGCCCGCAACAAATCGATCGTCGGCCTGATACTGACCGAGACGATGATCGTCGCCCTGGTGGGTGGTGCCGCCGGATTCGGGTTGGGCGTCGGCTTGGCCCAGCTGGTGGGACAACTGGTCTTCGGCTCGGGCATCGCGATCCGCCCGATCGTGCCGCCGCTGATGGCCCTGGTGATTCTGCTCACCGTGGTCGTCGGCTGCCTGCCCTCGATGCGGTATCTGCTCAGACTCCAGCCGGCCCAGGTTCTGCACGGGAGGTGATGTGATGAACAACCAGCGCAGGATGTACCTGCGGATGATCACGCAGTCGTTCTGGCATCGGCTCTCCCGGGTAATCATCGCGTCTCTGTCGATCGCGGTGGGGGCGGCGACGCTGTCGGGGCTGGGCCTGGTCGCCTACACCGTGCCTGCCCAGATGACCAAGGAGCTGCGCTCCTACGGCGCCAACTTCGTCGTCCTGCCCGACGGTTCACAGGGGCTGAGCGACGAACAGCTCAGCGCCGCGGACGCCGTGGTGGGCGCCGCCGCGCTGAATCGGGCGCCCTACCAGTACGCGAATCTGCTCTACAACCAGCAGGCGCTGACGGTGATGGGCACGATCCTGGACGATGCCCTGGCCGTGCGTCCGTACTGGGAGATCGACGGCGAACTGCCCAGCGGAGCCGACGAGATCCTGATCGGCGAGAACGTCGCGCAGCTGTACCGCTTCCAGGTCGGCCAGAAGGTCGGCCTCACCGAGCCCACCAAGGCAGACGGCACCGCCAAACAGCTGACCGTCTCGGGCATCCTGCGCACCGGCGGCGCCGAGGACGATCTGGTCGTGATGAGCCTGGACACCCTGAAGGAGTTCACCGGCGGGGTCAGCGAGTACGACATCATCGAATATTCGGTGGACGGCGATGGTGCCACGCTGAACTCGCTGGTCTCCGAGATCAACGACCAGGACGCCGGGATGGAAGCCGAGGTCGTGCGGCGGATCAGCCAGACCGAAACCGGGATCGCCCACACCCTGCAAACCCTGATCTGGATCGTCAGCATCATCATCTGTCTGCTGACCCTGATCTCGATCACGGCGACCCTCAATGCCGTGGTCTCCGAACGCGCCCGCGAGATCGGCCTCAAGAAGGCTCTCGGTGCGGTCGCGAAAGACGTGATGAGCGAATTCGTCGGCGAATCGATCCTGCTCGGCCTGATCGGCGGAGCGGTCGGGGTCGCCGCGGGCATCTGGATAGCCAATTTCATATCCACGAAGGCGTTCGCCGTGCAGTTGGACGTCAACTGGTGGGTCGTGCCGATCACCCTGATCTTCTCGGTGATCATCGCGCTGGTGGGCAGCCTGGTGCCCGCCCGCCGGATTTCCAGGATCAATCCCGTCGATGTGTTAGGTGGAGAGTGAGATGACTCAGACCGTGACCGCGCAACAGACTCCTGGATCGACCCTCGAGTCGATCTATTCCGTGCAGGGCGTCAGCCGTCGCTACGGTGAGCTGGCCGCACTCGACAACGTCAGCCTCGAGATCGGCAAGGGCGAGTGGCTGTCGATCGTCGGGCCCTCCGGTTCGGGCAAGTCCACGCTGATGAACATTCTCGGCTGCATGGACAGCCCCACCGAGGGCATCGTCCTACTTGAGGGCGAACGGCTCGACAAGATGGGGGAGCCGGAGTTGGCCAACGTGCGCCGGCAGAAGATCGGGCTGGTCTTCCAGCAGTTCCATCTGGTGCAGCATCTCAGCGCTGTCGAGAACGTGATGCTCGCGCAGTACTACCATTCGATCCCCGACGAGCAGGAAGCCCTGGCGGCGCTCGAGCGGGTGGGGATGGCCCAGCGCGCCACCCACCTACCCCGCGAACTGTCCGGCGGCGAACAGCAGCGCGTCTGCGTGGCGCGGGCGCTGATCAATCATCCGGACGTGATCCTGGCCGACGAACCGACCGGCAACCTCGACGAGGTCAACGAGAAGATCGTCATCGACTTCTTCCACCAGCTGCACGACGCCGGGACGACGCTGATCGTGGTCACCCACGACGCCGAGGTCGCCGCACAGGGTCAGCGACAGATCATCCTCGAGCACGGCCGGATCGCGCGTGAGGTCACCGATGTGGCCAGCACCCCGACCAAGGGCAAGCCGGCGAACGGACCGCAGTCATGATGCGCAAACGCGATGCGAGCCTGATGCTCGCCGGACTGGTCGGCTCGATCGTGCTGAGCGGCTGCGGCGCGCCGTCGCCGACAGCCAGCACACTGCCCGATGGCGACTACACCGGGCAGAGCGAAGCCGAAAGCGACGGCTCCTACGGGGTGGTGAACTTCACCGTCGTCAATGGTGCGGTGACCGCGGCCGACTTCGTGGTCTACGACGCCGACGGCACCCCGCACGACGAGAGCTACGGGCTCGGCTCCGACGGGAAACCCGCCGACGAGCAGTTCTACCAGCGCGCCCAGAACGCGGTCGCGGCCGAGAAGCAGTACGTCAGCGAGTTCAAGGAGACCGGCGACCAGAGCCAGGTGGAGTCGGTGGCCGGGGCCTCGCTGTCGTACCGGCTCTTCCAGGCAGCCATCGACGACGCCATCGCGAATGCCTCCTAGCCCACGCGGCGCGACTTTCACCTTCCGGACGATGGGTACCCTCGGCCATGCGTCGTGGTCTCCGGCCGGACTCGACCTCGGCGACCAGCTCGCCGGCAGGGCCGACGAGATCGAACAGCGACTGACCAGATTCAGCGGCAACTCCGAGATCTCCCGGCTGACCGAGCGCTGGCATGCGGTATCGCAGGACACGGCGGCCGTGCTGCGCGCCGCCGACCTGCTGTCGGTGCGCACGAACGGCTGGTTCAGCCCACTCCTGGGAGCCCAGGTGAAAGCCTGGGAGCAGCTGGCGACCGGGTTCTTGGATTCGGTGCCCCAGCCCAGCAAGGCCTGCGGGCGGATCGAGGTCGATGCCGGACGAGCCCGGCTGGTGGACGCATCGCCGGGATCCGTCGATCTGGGGGCTATCGCCAAGGGCTACGCGGCCGACCAGCTGCGGGATCTGGCCGTGGTGCAGGGCGCCGGCGATGTGCTGATCTCGCTCGGCGGCTCGTCCATCGCGCTGGCCGGTGCACCGGCCATCATCGGTCTGTCGAGCCCCTGGCAGGGCTGGGACAGCTTCGGAACCCTTGATCTGGTGTCCGGCGCACTGTCGGTATCGGCCGACCCGGGCACCCGGATTCGCCGGGGACGCCAGCGCAGCCACCTGCTGGACCCCACGACGGGCTCACCCGCGATGACCGATCTGTGCGCTGCCATCGTCTGCGGCGCCGACGCCATGGTCTGCGAGGCGTTCTCGTCGGCCTATCTGGCCATGGGCCTGGACGCCGCCCTGCTGCTCGACCAGACCCAACCCGAAATCGACACCATCTTCATGACCGTTGACGGCCGCGTACTGGCCAGCCCGCGTCTGTCGATCAAGGCGAATCCGGGTGTTCAGGACTGGCTTCGCGGGCAGCGCCGGCAAGCGGGTGCGGCAGTCGGCGCGACCTAGGATTGATCCATGGCCAGCAACGTCATTACCTGTCCTGCTTGTGGCACCCGCAACCGGGTGCCTGCCGTTGCGTCCGGAACCCCGACCTGCGCGAAGTGCAAGAAACCCCTGCCATGGATCACCGCGGCCGACGACGAGACCTTCGATCAGGTCGCCGACAGCTCGAAAGTCACCGTCCTGGTCGATCTGTGGGCGCCGTGGTGCGGCCCCTGCCGTCAGGTCGGTCCGGTTCTCGAGCAGTCGGCGGCCGAGAACGCGGGACGGCTCAAACTCGTGAAGGTGAACGTCGACGACTCGCCCGGACTCGCGCAGCAGTTCGACGCGCGTTCCATCCCGACGATGTTGCTGATCAAGGACGGCAAGACGGTGGCCCGCCAGGTGGGGGCGCCGTCCGCGGCGGCCCTCAAGAACTGGGTTCGCAGCAACCTCGGATAATTGCCGGCACAGCTGACTAGTCTGAAAGTCGAGAGGCGATCCCGAAAGAAGGGTTTCCCATGACGACCAGAGCACCCGCCGTTGCCGGCCTGTTCTATCCTGCTGATCCCCAGGCATTGGCTTCGATGGTCGATCAGCTGCTCGCCGATGCGCGACCGGACGAACTTGCGCACCCGCCCAAGGCTCTGATCTGCCCGCACGCCGGTTACATCTACTCCGGCTCCACGGCTGCGCTCGGCTACGCGACGCTGCGAACTGGTACCCATCCGATCAGCCGCGTGGTGGTGGCAGGACCTGCCCACCGCGTCGGCATCCGCGGCATCGCCCTGCCGGGAGCCGATGCAATGGCCACCCCACTGGGCGAGATACCGCTGGACGCGGAAGCCTGCGCGACGATCAGCAAGCTGCCGAGCGTGCTGACTCGTCCGGATGTGCATGCCGAGGAGCACAGCGTCGAGGTCCAGCTACCCTTCCTGCAACGGGTGCTGGGCGATTTCACCGTGGTGCCGCTGGTGGTCGGCGATGTCGATGCGGGTACGGTCGCCGATGTGCTCGAAGCCTGCTGGGGTGGGCCGGAAACCCTCGTCGTGATCAGTTCCGACCTTTCCCACTACCATCCCTATGGCGAGGCCAGACGCCTGGATGCCGAGACGATCGAGGCCATCTTGGACTGCCAGGGGCCGATCAACCCGCACCGGGCGTGCGGAGCCTATCCGATCAGCGGGCTGCTCGCGGTGGCCCGGCGCCGCCGGCTGCGTCCGACGCTGCTGGGCGCCTGCAACTCGGGTGACACCGCCGGTGATCGTGGACGCGTGGTGGGCTACGCGTCGATCGCCTGGCACGAGAGGTAGCCGATGCCGATCCCCGAGAACGCCGGGCAGGTGCTGCTGCCGTTGGCCCGCTCGGCCATCGCCAAGAAGCTCAAGCTGCCGCCGGTCGCCGTCGGCGAAGCGGCCTGGCTGGACGAGAAGGCCGCCAGCTTCGTCACCTTGACCATCGGCGGTGAACTCCGCGGCTGCATCGGCAGCTTGGTCGCGCACCGGACACTGCGCGACGACGTGACGGCCAACGCTGCCGCCGCCGCATTCGGTGACCCGCGATTCGAGCCGCTGACCGTCTCCGAATATCCGGCGATCCGCGTCGAGGTCTCGGTGCTCAGCACGCCCGAACCGATGAGTTTCACCAGCCGGGCGGACGCTCTCGCGCAGCTTCGCCCCGGCGTCGACGGACTGATCCTCACCAGCGGACGCCATCGCGCCACCTTCCTACCCCAGGTCTGGGCTCAGCTGCCCAGCCGGGAGGAGTTCGTCCGGGCGCTGGCGCGCAAGGCCGGTTTGGCTCCCGACTACTGGGATAACCGCATGGAACTGGACCGCTACCAGGTCCGGTCCTGGGCCGAACCGACCCCTGGAACCCACCCCTGAACGAGCGTCGTCGTTTTACGCGATGCGACAGAATGGATGGGTAACGACCCACGGAATCTTCGCCACGAGAGGGGCCGAATTAAGTGGGACATCTAGCAGGATATTGGCATCGAACCGAGGATGGTCGCGTCCAATGCGACCTCTGCCCCCGAGAATGCCGCTTGCGCCCCGGTCAACGGGGCTTCTGTTTCGTCAGAGCCAACGAGGACGGCCAGCTCGTCCTCACCACCTATGGACGCTCGTCCGGATTCTGCATCGATCCGGTTGAGAAGAAACCGCTCAACCATTTCCTGCCGGGCACGCAGGTCTTCAGTTTCGGCACCGCAGGCTGCAATCTGGCCTGCAAGTACTGCCAGAACTGGGAGATCAGCACCTCTCGCGAGATGAACCTGCTCGCTGAGGAGGCCAGCCCCAGCCAGATCGCCCGCACCGCCGCCAACTGGCAGTGCTCGTCGGTCGCGTTCACCTACAACGACCCGGTGATCTTCGCCGAATACGCGATCGACACCGCCGTCGCCTGCCGGGCTGCGGGCCTGGCATCCATCGCGGTCACTGCCGGGTACATCAATCCCGAGGCCAGGCGCGATTTCTTCGCCGTCATGGACGCTGCCAACATCGACCTCAAGGGTTTTTCCGACAGCTTCTATCAGCAGGTCACCGGCGCCCGGCTGCGGCCGGTGCTGGATACGATCAGCTACGCCGTGCACGAGACGAACGTCTGGGTCGAGCTGACGACGCTGCTGCTGCCCGGATACAACGACGCGTCCAGTGATCTACGGGAGATGTGCAGGTGGATCGTGACCGAGCTGGGTCCCGACGTCCCACTGCATTTCACCGCCTTCCATCCGGACAACCGGATGCGCGACCTGCCGCGCACGCCCACCCGGACGCTGGCACGCGCCCGGGCGATCGCGCAGGAGGAAGGGCTGCACTACGTCTACACCGGCAATATCGAGGACCCCGACGGCCAGACCACCTACTGCCCGAACTGCAAGAGCCCGGTGATCAGGCGGGATCGCTACACCATCGACTCGTACGACCTGGATGCCGAGGGCCGCTGCCGGGTCTGCGGCACGCAGATTCCAGGACGCTTCGGCGGCAGTTCGGTCGTCGATCAGTCGTTCCGGCTGCCGCACCGGGTCGCGATCCGGTAGCGGGGTCGGTTAGCCTGGGGCGATGAGCGAGAAGCCACTGATCGATCCGCCGGTTGGACCGGCACCCACCGAACTCCAGATCGTCGACGAGGTCGTCGGTTCCGGCGACGAAGCCACTCGTGGCGCCACCGTCTTCGTCGACTACGTCGGTGTCGGATTCGATTCCGGTGAGGAGTTCGACGCATCGTACAACCGCGGCGAGCCGCTGGCGTTCCGGCTGGGCGTCGGCCAGGTCATCAAGGGCTGGGACGACGGTGTGCTGGGCATGAAGGTGGGCGGCCGGCGCAAGCTGGTGATTCCCGCCGAGCTGGCCTACGGGCCCCGGGGCGTCCCGGGTGTGATCGGTCCGAACGAGGCCCTGATCTTCGTCTGTGAACTGCGCGGCGTCCGCTAGTCTCCGCCGCTTGGGGGATCGAGCAGCCAGGTGGCGCGCTTGGCGCTCAGATCCACCCTCGAGGCAGCCGGATCGCTGATGGTCTGTTCGTCCAACCAGTGCTTGCGCGCCTCGTCCAGTAGTCCTGCGGGCAGCCGTCCGGACGCATTGACCACCCGCCACCACGGGGTGTCGGCGGCGTCGGTGGCCATGATGCGTCCGACCTGACGGGGACCGGTATCGACCAGCTCGGCGATGTCGCCATAGGTGACGACGGTGCCCGGCGGCACCCGCCGCACCGTGCGGCGCACCCGTTCTGGCAGGTCGCCGGGCTCATTCGCCTCGTCCATGCTTTTGATGCTGTCACATTTTGGTTGTGGACCAGCTGTGCTTCACTGGAGGCCATGGCCGGACGAATTGCAGCTCTCCTCGCAGTCCTCGTGCTCGTCGCTGGGTGTGCATCGAGTTCGAATCCGCCTGCGGAACCGGAAGCCACCGGTCAGTCCGCGGCGGCTTCACCAACTCCCACCCCATCGCCGACTCCCACCCCGCCACCTCAGCTGCCGGGCGGGGGACGCGAATTGCTGCCTGCCCACCGGCTGTGCGGCTTCGTCGGATACCCCGGCGCGTTGGGGCAGGGCAGGCTCGGCATCGGAGCGATCGAGGACCGGATGGCCGAACTGCACGACACCTGTGCCCCCTTCGGGGTTGATCGCGCGGTCATGCCGGTGATGGAGCTGATCGCAGTCACCGTGCAACCCCAGCCGGGACCCGACGGCATGTGGCGTGATCGTGTCGATCCGGCCATCATCGACGAGTGGTTGTCGGTGGCACGCGAACACGGAGCGCTCCTGCTACTCGATATTCAGCCTGGTCAGGCGGAGTTTCTCGACGAGGTGAAGGTCCTGGAGCGCTATCTGGTCCAGCCGGATGTGGGTGTGGCGCTGGATCCCGAGTGGTCGATGGGCCCCGGCCAGATACCGATGCAGAGCTTCGGATCGACCTCCGGCGAGGAACTCGACCAGGTTGCCGCTTACCTGTCCGACCTGGTCACGAGCCACGATCTGCCCGAGAAGCCGATGGTCTACCACATCCTGCATCCCAGCATCATCACCAATGAGGACGCGCTGCAGCCGCACCCGGGCATCGTGCTGATCAAGAGTGTGGACGGCATCGGCGCTCCCGCCGACAAGATCTCCACCTATCAGCAGGTGAGCGCGACAGTGCCGCCGCATGTGCACATGGGCTTCAAGCTGTTCTTCGACGAAGACATGCAGACCAGCGGTGTGCTGATGAGCCCGGCCGATGTGCTCGCCCTGACCCCGGTGCCCGACTACGTGCTCTACGAGTGATTCCTCGGGCTCAGCCCCTCGTGTCCGGATTCAGCGAATCCGGTCGGCAAGAATGAGTTCGGTCCGCCGCCAGAGTTCGGCCGCGAGGTCGCGGTCGTCCGCGGTTCTGCTGGTGCGGTGTACCGTGCGGTTGACGTAGTAGCGATCAGCCGGGTAGTTGATGCCAGGGGTGCCTTCGGCCAGCCATATTAGGGTGTCGGCCCCCTTGTCGGGGCTGGCCATCCGGGAGCCGAAGGCGCCGTACAGGCGCCCGAGCAGGCTGTCGTTGGCAGTGGCCGCGAAGTCGGTTCCCACCAGCCCGGGATGGAAGGCCACCGCCGACAGTCCCTTGGCCCCGTAGCGGGACTGCAGTTCGTGCATATGCAGCAGCAACGCCAGCTTGGCATTGCCGTAGGCGACCGACGGTGAGAAACGGCGCTCGGAGTCCAGATCGCCGATGTCGAAACGAGCGAGGAGCTTGTGGGCGACGCTGGAGGTGTTGATCACGGTGGCCTTCGAGCTGACCAGCCGATCGGTCAACAGCCAGGTGAGATACCAGGCCGCCAGATAGTTCACCTGGAAGGTGAGCTCATGACCGTCCCGGGTCTCCACCCGCCCGTTGCTGAAGGAACCGCCCGCGTTGTTGGCGAGCACGTCGATATGCGGATAGTTGTCGAGCAGCTCGGCGGCGAGCCGTTCGACATCGTCCAGGTCGGCGAAATCAGCCAAGTGGTAGGGGGCGTTGATGGGAACCGCGACCGCGGCGGTCTTCTCGGGTGATCGTCCGACGACGACCACCCGATGCCCGTCGCTGGTCAGTTTGCGTGCGGCTGCGGCACCGATTCCGTCGCTGGCTCCGGTGATGACGATCGTCTTCATATCGCCCATCGTAGGCAGCCGGCCAGCTGCCGGTGGGCTTAGCTGGGCATGTCGGCGAAGCGGCTGAAGTGTCCCTGGAAGGAGACCGGCAGGGTATCGGTGCGACCGTTGCGGTGCTTGGCGATGATCAGATCGGCTTCGCCGGGTCGATTGTCCTTGTCGTAGAGGTCCTCGCGGTGCAGCAGGATGACGATGTCGGCGTCCTGCTCGAGCGAACCGGATTCGCGCAGGTCGCTCATCATGGGCTTCTTGTCGCCGCGCTGCTCGGGGCCACGGTTCAACTGGCTGAGCGCCACCACCGGGATGTCGAGTTCCTTGGCCAGCAGCTTGATCTGGCGGCTGAACTCGGAGACCTCGAGCTGGCGGCTCTCGACCTTCTTGCCCGAACTCATCAGCTGCATGTAGTCGATCACCACGAAACGCAGATCGTGACGCTGCTTCAGCCGCCGGGCCTTGGCGCGGATCTCCATCATCGTCAGGTTGGGGGAGTCGTCGATGAACAGGGGAGCGTCCTCGAACGACTTGGTGCGCGCCACGATGCGTGACCACTCGTCCTCGCCGAGGCCACCATTGCGGATCGAGTTCAGCATGACCCCGGCCTCGGCCGCGAGCAGGCGCATGACGATCTCGGATTGACTCATCTCCAGGCTGAAGAAAGCCGTGCTCAACTTGTGCCGGATGGCCGCCGACCTCGCGAAGTCCAGCGCCAGCGTCGACTTGCCGACCGCCGGACGGGCGGCGATGATGATCATCTGGCCGCCATGAAGGCCGTTGGTCAGCTCATCGAGCTTCGCGAAACCGGTCGGCACACCGCTCAACCCCCCGCCGCGCGCACCGATCGCCTCGATCTCGTCATAGGTGGGCTCCAGCAGATCGCGCAACGCCTTGTAATCCTCGGAGCGCTTGCCCTCGGAGACCTCATAGATGGTCTGCTGAGCGGTGTCCACGATGTCGGCGACCTCGCCTTGGCCGGCGTAGCCCAACTGGGCGATCTTGATGGACGCGTCGACCAGCCGCCGCAGCACCGCCTTGTCATGCACGATCTGGGCGTAGTAGGCGGCATTCGCGGCGACCGAGATGGTGGACAGCAGGTCGGCCAGGTAGATATGGCCGCCCACCTTGCTGAGCTCACCGCGCCGGTCGAGTTCGGCTGCGACGGTGACGGGGTCTGCCGGATCGCCGTGACCGTAGAGGTCGACGATCGCCTGATAGATCAGCTCATGGGAGGGGCGGTAGAAGTCGGCCGGTTTGATGACCTCCAGCACCTCGGCGATGGCGTCCTTGCTCATCAGCATGGCCCCCAGCACGCCCTGTTCGGCGGCGAAGTCCTGTGGTGGGGTGCGGTCGATGCCCGATGGTGCGGGGGATGGCTCGTCGTACATGCAGTCCCTCCCCCGTCTAGCCCACAGTAAACCAGAAACCCTGTGGATGCATTCACCGCGATGTAGGCTCACCAAAGAGCCGATGATAATGCGGTGCTCCGGAAGACTAGAAGGCCCGGAGCGCGCTGTCAACCACAGTTATCCACAGGGCATGTGGATACCGCTCTCAGCCTGTGGAACTCGCCGAGCAGGCAGTGGACAAGGGTGTGTCCGACTGGTCGAGGGCCGCTGGTTTTCGTCCGATAAGCACGAGTTGACAAGCTGAAACACGCGAATGGGGAGGTTGCGGAGGTTTCTTCGGCGTGTCGCCGGAAGCGTTTCCGATCGCGCATTTCGCTGTGGGCGTAAGGGCTAACCCCGGGTCGCCAGAGAGGTCTGTCCACAGTCCGCCGGGACTTATCCACTGCCCCACAAAAGCCCTAAGTCATTGCCGATGTGGCAGCAAGGTGCGATAATGACGGCGGCGCGAACGAGTGATTCCGCGAAGAAAGGAGGTTCCAGCATGTCGAATGAACCTCCTAGTCCCGCGAACTGATTCCGAATTCCCTTTCACTCAGCTGGCTGCCGGCCTCCAGACGGTTCGTCGCGGTCACGGAACAGATCGAGAGCACCATGATGAGCACCGACCGTCCCTTCGTCCGCGAGCCGGCCCAGCGCCGCGACGGATACGGCTTCACCATTCCCAAGAAGGTCCCCATCGCCCCGGAACAGGCCCCGCGCACCGTCACCGGCAACGCGGTCTACATCGCCGGCGAGCGCGTCGCCAGCCCGGCATCGCTGGCCGAAACAGCAGCCCTGCTCCGGGCGAATCCCGAAGCGATGGCGTGGATCGGCCTCTATCAGCCCGACCCGGACGATCTCATCGAGCTGGGCGACCTGTTCGGGCTGCATGAACTGGCCGTCGAGGATGCCATCCAGGCCCACCAGCGCAGCAAACTGGAACGCTACGACGACACCCTCTTCGTCGTCCTGCGGGCGGCCCGGTACCTCGACGCGACCGAAGAAATCGAGTTCGGCGAACTGCACATCTTCACCGGGGCGAACTTCGTGATCACCGTGCGGCACGGACGGTCACCCGATCTGGGGGTGGTGCGACGGCGGATGGAAGCAGATCCGCAGATGCTCGCCTTCGGTTCGGAGGGCATCGTCTACTCGATCCTGGATGCCGTGGTGGACGGTTACGCGCCGGTTCTCGAAGGTCTGGCCAACGACATCGAAGAGATCGAGTACCAGGTCTTCACCGGCAGCGCGGCTGTCTCGCGGCGCATCTATGAACTGAGCCAGGAGATCGTCGAGTTCCACGAGGCGGTGCGGCCGCTGCGGGGGATCATCGGCGGACTGGCGGCTGGCTTCAGCAAGTACGAGGTGGCCGAGGATCTGCAGGAATACCTGCGAGATGTCGCCGACCACGCCGCGAGCGCTCTCGAGGAGAGCGAGGGTTTCCGCCTGACGCTGCGCGATGTGCTCGCCCTCAACGCCGCGCTGGTCGCACAGCGGCAGAACGAGGAGATGAAGGGTCTGGCCGAGGCCTCCAATGCCCAGAACGAGGACATGAAGAAGATCTCGGCATGGGCCGGTATCCTGTTCGCTCCGACGATGATCACCGGGCTGTACGGCATGAACTTCATCAACATGCCGGAGCTGAACTGGCGGGCCGGTTACCCCTTCGCGCTCGCGCTGATGTTCAGTTCGAGCCTGATCATGTGGCTGATGTTCCGCCGCAAGGGCTGGATCTGAGCCGGACCGATCAGAAGATCTGGCGTGCGTTCGCCTTGGTGAGGTCGACGAGTTCGTCACCGCGTCCCGACAGCAGGGTTCGCATGGCGTACAGGGCGAAGCCCTTGGCCTGCTCCAGCTTGACCGATGGCGGAATCGTCAGTTCCTGGCGTTCGGTGACCACATCGATCAGCGCGGGGCCGTCGTAGGCGAATGCCTCGGCGAGCACCTGCTCCAGATTGTCGGAGCTGTCGACATGGAAGCCCTTCAGTCCGGCCGCCCGGGCGATGCCGGCCAGGTCGGGATTCTCCAGGCCGGTCGCCGTGGTCACGAAACCGCTGGCCTTCATCTCCAGTTCGACGAAGTTCAGCGAGGAGTTGTTGAAGACGACCACCTTCACCGGCAGCTTGTTCTGCACCAGCGTCAGCAGTTCGCCGAGCAGCATCTCGACGCCACCATCGCCGGACAGTGCGACCACCTGGCGTCCGGGATAGGCCGATGCCACACCGACGGCCTGCGGCAGCGCGTTGGCCATCGAACCGTGGATGAACGAGCCGATCACCTTGCGCTTGCCGTTCATCTTCAGGTAGCGGGCAGCCCAGATGACCGGGGAGCCGACATCGGGGATGAAGACGGCGTCATCGGCGGCGACCTCGTCGATCAGCTTGGCGATGTACTGCGGGTGCAGGGCCTGGTTGTCCTTGCGCGGCGTGGCCAGATCGTCCAGCTTGGCGCGGGTCTTGGTGTAGTGGGTCAGCGACTCTTTCAGATGGGAGCGGTTGCGGTGATGCTTGAGCAGCGGCAGCAGCGCGTCCACGGTGTTGCCGACATCGCCGACCAGACCGAGCTCGAGCGGGATCCGGCGTCCGAGATGCTCGCCGCGCAGATCGACCTGGATCACCTGAGCCTGATCGGGCAGGAACGGACGATAGGGGAAGTCGGTGCCCAGCATGAGCAGCGTGTCGCAGTTCTCCATGGCCCGGTAGCCGGAGGCGAAACCGAGCAGGCCGGTCATGCCGACATCGAACGGGTTGTCGTACTCGATGAACTGCTTGCTGCGCAGGGTGTGGACGATCGGGGCGCCCAGCTGATCGGCCAGCGCGATCACCTGATCGTGCGCACCCTCGGCGCCCGCACCGGCCAGGATCGTGATCTTCTTGGCATCGTTCAGCAGGTCGGCCGCGTGCTTCAGCTCGTCATCCGAAGGCACGACTTTCGGCGAAGAGGCCTTGACCGCGGTCACGGTGTCGTCCACCGCTTCGGCCAGTGCCACATCGCCGGGGATCACGACCACTGCCACGCCGCGCTGAGCCAGCGCTGCCTGCATGGCCGTGCGCAGAATCCGGGGCATCTGGATGGGGTCGGCAGCGTACTCGACGTAGACCGAGCATTCGCGGAAGAGTTCTTGCGGGTGGGTCTCCTGGAAGTATCCGGAACCGATCTCCGAGGTGGGAATGTGTGCGGCGATCGCCAGCACCGGGACGCGGGAGCGCTGCGCATCGAACAGGCCATTGATCAGGTGCAGGTTGCCCGGACCGCAACTGCCGACGCAGACCGCCAGCTCGCCGGTCAGGGCTGCCTCGGCGCTCGCCGCGAAGGCCGCCGCCTCCTCGTGACGGACATGCACCCACTCGATGCCGGATTCGCGCAACGCGTCGGTGAATCCGTTCAGCGAGTCGCCGGGAATCCCGTAGACCCGTTCGACCCCGCTGGCAGCGAGGGTGTCGACCATGTTCTTGGCTACTGTGACCATTTCTTCTTTCCCACGACGATAGAGATCGACTCACACGATGACGGGGATCGGCCCATGGGCTCTGTCAGGATCTGGGGGATCTCCTTCGGGTAAGGCTACCCTCAGCGCACAGCGATTGGTAGTTGACGCTTCATCTTGGACGCCGCAGCTCCGTCTGCAACGGGTCACAGGCCCTGGGAGACGCGGTAGTAGACGGCGCTCCAGCGCAGTTCGTCCTCGAAACGCCTCGCCGTGGTCTGCTCGTCGATGACGGCGAGCTCGACGCCGGCGATGGCGGCGAAGTCGTGCCACGCCTCGAGCGGGACGGCCGTGGTCATCACGGTGTGATGGGCCGCGCCCGCAGCCAGCCAGCACGATGCCGAGGTCGCCAGATCGGGGGCCGGACGCCAGACCGCGCGGGCCACCGGCAAGTTGGGCAGCGGCTGGTCGGGTTCGACGACCTCGACCACATTGGCGGTCAGCCGGAACCGGTCGCGCAAATCGCTGAGGGCGACCACCAGGCCCGGTCGGGGCGTGGCGTCGAAGACCAGCCGGACCGGATCCTCACGGTCACCGATGCCCAGCGGATGGATCTCCAGCCGCGGCCGGTCATCGGTCAGCGAGGGGCAGATCTCGAGCATGTGCGCGCCCAGGATCTTCTGCTCGCCGGGGACGAAGTTGTAGCAGTAATCCTCCATCAGGCTTGCACCGCCGGGCAGCCCGTAGCCCATCACCTTGGCGATGCGTACCAGGACGGCGGTTTTCCAGTCGCCCTCGGCGCCGAAGCCGTAGCCCTCGGTCATCAGCCGTTGTACGGCCAGTCCGGGCAGCTGGCGCAGCGCACCCAGATCCTCGAAGGTGTCGGTGAAGGCAGTCGCGCCGATCGACTCCAACAGCGTCCGCAACGCCACCTCCTGGGACGCGGCGTAGCGCAGCGACTCATGCCGGGCACCATCAGGCAGCAACTCAGGTGCTACATCGTAGCTCGCAAGATACTCGGTGATCAGCTCGTCGATCTGAGCGTCGGTGACCTGCGCGATGGCCTGCGCCAGATCATTGATGCCCCAGGTGTTGACCGAAGCGCCGAAGCGGATCTCCGCCTCGGTCTTGTCGCCTTCGGTGACCGCGACATAGCGCATGTTGTCGCCGAATCGAGCCAGACTCAGATGCTGCGCGGCATCCCAGCCGGCTGCGGCGCGCGCCCAGATGCCGATGCGTCCGGTGACGTCGTGATGACCGGCGTAGCCGACCACGGTGGTGCGGGCAATCCCGAGCCGGGTGAGGATGTACCCGAACTCCCGGTCGCCGTGGGCGGCCTGGTTGAGGTTCATGAAGTCCATGTCGATGGTGTCCCACGGCAGGGCCTCGTTGGCCTGGGTGTGCAGATGCAATAGGGGCTTGCGCAGTGCCTCCAGACCGCGGATCCACATCTTGGCCGGGGAGAACGTGTGCATCCAGGCGATCACGCCGATCACCGAATCGTCCGATCCCGCGTCCAGCATCGCGCGCAGGATCGACTCCGAATCGGTCAGCACCGGACGCCAGACGACCTCGATCGGGATGTCGCCCGACTGGTTGAGCAGCGCGGCGACCTGCTGCGACTGCTCGGCGACCTGGGCGAGGGTCTCTTCGCCGTACAGCCCCTGACTGCCGGTGAGGAGCCAGATCTGCTTGCCTTCGAACGGATTCTTCATGGTGTGACGCCTTTGTTCGTGATGGATATCGGTGCGTAGTCGGCCGCGTCAGTGCTGGCCGTAGACAGTGGTGTAGCGATCGTGAAGCCGGTCGATGAGGTCCTGGGCGATCGGCAGGGGATCACCGAGTTGCCGTGCCACATACACGGTGTGGGCCACCTCCTCGACCATCGCCGCGGCCTTGACCGCGGCCTCGGCGGTCTTGCCGATGGTGAAGGGGCCGTGGTTTTGCATCAGGACGGCCGGCGAGCGCGAATCCCGCAGGGTCTCGACGATGCCGCGTCCGATCGAGTCGTCACCGATGATCGCGAACGGGCCAACCGGTACCGGGCCGCCGAACTCGTCGCCCATCATGGTCAGCACGCAGGGGATCTCTTCGCCGCGGGCAGCCCAGGCCGTCGCGTAGGTCGAATGGGTATGTACTACACCGTAGATCTCGGGCATGTGGCGGTAGACGTAGGCGTGCGCGGCCGTGTCGGACGACGGCGAGTGGTCGCCATCGACCAGGACGCCGTCGAGGTCGCAGACCACCATGTCGTCGGGTGTCAGCCGGTCGTATCGCACTCCGGACGGCTTGATCACCATCAGGTCGGCGGAGTACAGGCGCTGCGATACGTTGCCGGCGGTCCAGACCACCAGATTCCAGCGCGTCAGTTCTGCGTGCAGTTCGCAGACTTCTTCACGGGTCCGGGCTATCTCGTCCTGCACCTGTGGTGGGTAGTCCTGCAGATCGGTCATCGTTCCTCCGGGTTCGTCATCGCTGGCGTTCGTGGTGCCGCCGGCCTCAACGCAGCACGGCGACCGCGGCGCGCTCGGCGGCCAGGCCTGCTTCGTAGCGTTCGAGGTAGGCGCGGTAGCCGGCGACATCTGCGTCGCTGGGCACGATGGTGGTGGACGCCACGGCGGCGAAGACATCGTCGGCCAAGAAGGTCTCGAGGCTGCGTCCGTTGCCGCTGACCAGGTAGGACGCCAGCACGGCCATGCCCCAGGCGCCGCCCTCGCCGGCCGTCGCGGAGACGGCCACCGGTGTCTCGATCGCCGCCGCCAGGAACCGTTGCGCCACATCCGCGGTGCGGAAGACCCCGCCGTGGGCGTACATGGTGTCGAGTCCGACGGCTTGTGCGGTCAGCGTCCGCATGCCCAGGCTCAGCGAGGCGAAGCTGGCGTAGACCTGGGCACGCATGAAGTTCGCCAGCGTCAGGGCGCTGTCGGGGGTGCGCACGATCATCGGGCGGCCCTCGTCCAGGCCGATGACCGGCTCCCCGGCCAGCGCGTTGTAGGCGAGCAGTCCGCCGGCGTCCGGTTCGCCCTCAAGCGCAGCTCCGAGCAGGGCCGCGAAGACCGCGTCCCGGTCTTCCGGCACGCCGATCCGCTGGGCGAAGTCGTGAAACAGGTCGGCCCACGACCCGAGTTCGCTGGCGCCGTTGTTGCAGTGCACCATCGCAACCTGATGGCCGGCCGGTGTGGTGACTAGGTCGATCTCGGTATGTACCGAGACCAGCGGTCGTTCGAGAACCACCATCGCGAAGATCGACGTACCCACCGAGACGTTGCCGGTGCGCGGGGCCACCGCATTGGTCGCGACCATGCCGGTGCCCGCGTCGTCCTCGGGCGGACACAGCGGAATGCCGGCGTCCAGACGTCCGCTCGGATCAAGGAGGAGCGCTCCGGCGGTGCTGAGTGTCCCGGCCCGGTGGCCGGCGTCCAGTGGCCGGGGGAAGATCTCCTCGATGCGAAGGCTCGTGTGGTGGCGTGCCAGCAGGTCGTCGACCTTGGCTGCACGGGCCGGATCCCAGTCATGAGTGATGTCGTCGATCGGGAACATCCCGGATGCGTCGCCCACCCCGAGCACCTTGCGTCCGGACAACTGCCAGTGCACGTAGCCGGCCAGCGTGGTGCAGAAGTCCAGCTCGCCGAGGTGCGGTTCGCCATCGAGGACCGCCTGGTAGAGATGCGCGATCGACCAGCGCAACGGCACGTTGTACTCGAGCAGATCGGTAAGCTCCGCCGCGGCCCGGCCGGTCGAGGTGTTGCGCCAGGTGCGGAACGGCACGAGCTGGTGCCCAT
>Ga0334886_1001920_pt1 | contig 22137 bp, 27 predicted proteins | sample GraSluR1_MG_9_FD_207232 | JGI IMG/M metagenome (GOLD analysis project Ga0334886, IMG submission 207232) | Sludge microbial communities from methane-producing bioreactor in Wageningen University, Netherlands - Granular Sludge_27_06-R1 | ecosystem: Engineered > Bioreactor > Anaerobic >... | reverse complement strand
AAGGTATAAAAAAATATGGCGGGCAATCAGTGATACAATTTAAAATAGGACAATTGAGGGAAGAATATGCCAAAAAAGATTCCCACAATGGAAAAATTATTCTTGAATTATACGATAGGCCCAATAATGCTAATGCAAGTGCGGCTTTGATAGATAAAAATAATGGGATTATAATCAATTTAATACACTCATTTTTTTACTCAAACAAATTTTATATTGAAAAACTAAACTGCCCTCCAGATTATGCAGAACTGACAAGTATCGGACAAACTGAAATATTGATGTCTATTGATTCGTTTAAATGGTGGGAGGGATTTAATTTTTCTACTTACATCTCCAAACGTTTAAAAAACAGATTTCTAACTTATTTGAATAAAGAAAGTGGTCTTCCAAAGGATTACTGTGCTTTTGTACAGAGAAAAAACCGTCAAGAAGAAATAACAACTGATGATGAGAGAATAATTAACTTGAGAAATGTCTCAATTGATGAACCAATCAAAGAAAGTGAGGATTATTCTCTACATGATGTTCTATCCGACACAAACAGTGATTTTACAATTTTATTTGATAAGAGTGGTTTAAGAGAATATATATATAATGTAGTTGAAAAAACTTTAACTCCAAAAGAAGCAATGGTTATTAATTTAAGATTTGGTTTGAAGGGTCACGATGTTATTATTTTAGAAGATATTGGAAAAAGATTGGGTATTAGTAGAGAGCGAGTGAGGCAAATAGAAAGCATAGCTTTAAAAAAATTAAGGAGAGAGTTAAAATTATTAACATCAGTAGATAATATGTGATTTTTTAAGGTGATGATTATGAAAATAAAATTAGAAACAAATGTTGGGGATATTGTTATTGAGCTGTATGATAATATGCCAATAACAGCAGGAAATTTCAAGAAACTTGTTGAAGAAGGATTTTATGACGGAGTTGTCTTTCACAGAATCATAGCAGATTTTATGATCCAGGGGGGAGACCCAGAGGGAACTGGCATGGGAGGTCCGGGTTACACTATAAGAGATGAGTTTTCTAAAAATAATCGAAATGACCGCGGAACAATTTCAATGGCTAATGCAGGTCCAAATACAGGAGGAAGCCAGTTTTTTATCAATACGGTTGATAACAACTTTTTGGATGCCAAACATCCTGTTTTTGGAAAAGTTGTGGAAGGTATGGATATCGTCGATAAAATTAGCAATATTGAAACTGATGAAGATGATAGACCTTTAGAGGATATTGTAATAAAAAAGGCATTTATTGTCAGTTAAACTCAACAAAAACTTTATATTTGTAGAGGTTTAATAACGATAAGAAGGTGATAACATGAAAATTAATGATTTAAAAGAAGGAAATTTTGATTCAATCACTGGTAAAGTGGTTTCAAAAGAAGAGCCTCGTCAGGTAACAACCAAATATGGCAAACAATTAACAGTTTCAAGTGCCATATTGCAGGACAGTAGCGGAGAAGTTAAACTATCCTTATGGAATGATGATGTTGATAAAGTCAAAGAAGGAGATACTGTAACCATAACAAATGGCTGGGCTTCAACCTTCAAAGACGAACTCCAAATCTCTTTGGGTAAAAACGGTCAAATGGTTGTCGAATAAATTAAATTTTTTTAGTCAACCATAAGGTTTATATATATAAATACACATTAATTTATATATTAACACAAATGGTTGATTGAAATGGCACCCAAAAATAAACCTATTGGTAAAAATGAAGAATTGTCTAATTTATTGTCTAATGATTCATTAAACAAAAGGGCAAAAGAGGTTGCTGATTCGGTTATGGGCATACTCGAAAAAACCATGTCTGCAGATCTCCAATATGAAGATAAAAAAGCTTTGTTTTTTGGAATTCTTGTAAACGAATACACTCCTTTGTCTAATTCTGCCTTGCCAATAAACGAGCTTCTGATAGTTACCAATTATTTTTATCCTTCAGAATGTTTTCCTCCGAGCAATCAACAGTCTATTCTTCTTTCATCATTTGGGGTTTTCAATCAATCAGTTAGTAATTCATTTGTAATATTAAAAAATATTGATTTTCCTCTGGAATCTGATTTCTTACCTTTTATAAATAATGGCAGGGGTATTTCAGCAAGATTTATGGATTTATCAAATACAAACAAAGATGTATCTATTTTTGATGAAAAGGTTTTGGCAGAAGATCCGGTTCTTGAATTTGATGGAGAAATTTCTCTGTTTGGCCCAGCATCTAAAAATATACTTGGTGAAAACCAAGTCGAAGATGTAACTTTTGAACCAGGTTTTTCCGAAAATGAAATCTCTTCAGATCCAGAAACACCTTCCCTTGGAGAAAAAACTGAATTAAAATCTTTACCCTCGACAGAGAACAGAGAAGATGTTCCTTTGGAGTTTGAAGGCCCTATTCCTGAATCTACACAAGAATCAAAAAAGAAAGGTTCAGAATCATTGGAATCTTTAGTAGAGGTTGATTTGGAGTTTGAAGGCCCCATTCCTGAATCTACACAAGAATCAAAAAAGGAAGATCCTCTACCCGGATCTGATGGAGAAATTGATTTGATAGGGGATTTAGAAGGTTCAATTGATGAAATTATGAGAGAAATGAAAAATAAAAAAGAACCAACAATTGTTCCCATATCTGCATCAGATATTGAAAGAGGGAAAAAATCTTCTATAGGTGATGGAGATTTAACTAATTATTTTGAAAAGGAAGAAACTGATTTATCAATTGATGAGTATTTGAATCGCGCTTTGGGAAGTTCAGATATTGATGAATTAATCAGACAGTTAGATGAAGGAATTGATCAAGAAGAGGATGTAGATCGAACTCCCACTCCTGCAAATCAAGAAAAGCCAGGAATAGGATTTACCAAAAAAGAGCTAGAAAGGCATTTTTTAAATTATGATGAAGAATGTAAAGAAAAAATAAAAAAGTTTGCTAATTTGCTTAGAGAGTTAAGGAGAGTATATCAATGTTATTTAAGAGAAGCTTATCTAAATCCTCACCCTATATTTGTCGAATATAAGGATTTATACAATTCTTCTCTTTTGAGAAAGATATTTTTTGATATTGCAAAATTAAATCAAAAAGATTTGGAAATTTTTATATCAATAATCCAAGGAAGAGAAATAAACGCTGATTTGCTTGATAATGATGCATATTTTTTTAAAAATGATCGTGCAATAGATGAGGGCATTTTTTTAGATAGATATCTTGGCCAAGGAATAAAAAAACTGCATGACACTCTAGGGATTTTAGATAAGAACATAAAACACAATAAATTTTTGAAAGGTTTAAACTGGCTTGGTTTAAAACAAATCCAAGTATCTACTAATTTCCGAGGGGGAGAAGAATTAGGGGGTTATTTATATTTGTTTCATAATTGTTTGATTAATTTTATATTAGAATATTATTATTTAGACAGATATCAATTAAGTTTAAGATCAAAATATCATGAATTAAAATCAAAATACCAACCTGAGATGTATGATGCGGATGAACAAATGAAATATTATATTGCCCAGAAAATTAAAAACTATTTCAAAAAATTCCTAAAAGATTATAGAGAACGTGGATATTATAAGGCATTAGAACTCAACAATACTCCTCCTGAGGGAATAAACGGGCCTACAATACCTTCTGTTTTATTGGCCATAACTAAAAAAATGAATTTCAAAGAAACAGAAATACAAAACTATAAAACATCTAGGGAGCTTAAAGATTTTGAATGGATTGTTGCCCCATTAGATTTGATTTTTATTTTATTTTTTATAGTTGATGGAGGAACTTTTGATCCTCTCGCAGAATTATGGAGAAATGAGAATAGGAGATTGAGAAGAAAATCTAGATTATTTAATCGGCCAAAGGGCAAAATGAATTATTTTGAATTACTGATTGAAAAGTTTGGTTTTGGAGACGCAAATGATTTTGCAGATTCATCAGATAAAGCATATGAGGATAGGGAAAAACTAGCTGTTGAAAGGGTAAATGTATCTGTTCCAAAAATGATTGTATTACTAAAAGAAATTGATGATTTTAATGATGATAAACAAAAAGAAATCTATTTAGAAAAATTATTGGATGAGGGGTTCGGAATAAAAAATGAATTTTTCCCAGAATTGTAATAATACCAAACTTTAAATACCTAAACTTTGTCTTTTTATGGGTGATTCAATGAATTTGATAGTATCTTTGAACAAGAAAGTAAAAAATATGGATATTTGGGATATCGGACTAACAAAATTGTCAATGTTTTTCTCAACATTGTGTTTGGTCAGTTTAATTCCAGTGATTTCTACTTTGGATTGGTATATTTATTTGATAATCGCATTGATATTCTCAATAAGACCTATGATTAAGTTCTTTGGAAAATAAAGTGGTAAGATGAAAATAATAAAACTAAACAAAAAACATATGGAAAAATTGCTTGAAATTGATTCCGATTGTGGGCATGAGGGGGATAAACAGGGTTGTGTTAATGGAAAATATATGAAAAAAGAACTGGCTGAGCGTTTCAAACAAAAACATGAGATTTTCTTTGGTTGCAAAATAGGAGAAGAATTAGGGGGTTATGTGACTTTGAAACCTTTTTTCCCGGGCCATAAACACTGTGAATTGTATTGGTTAACTGTAAAGAGAAAATTCCAAAACCAAGGTGTTGGCACAAAACTTGTTCGTTTTATTGAAGAATATGCTAAGAAAAAAGGATTTAGGAAGGTTTGTGTTTACACAGGAAAAACAATGAAAAAAACAATTCATTTCTACAAAAAAATGGGTTATGAGAAAATAAATGAGTTTCCTGGTTATTATGGGTATGAAATGGGGAATACAACAGCTATTTTATTGGCAAAGAACATTTAAATAATGGTTAAATATATTAAGCTATAGTCCAATGATCCTAATAACTATATGAAATCGGATATGTATGTTCTCAGTTCAAAAGGCAAAGTTTTAGAAGAAAAGATGGAATTATTTATAGTTTTGGATTCTTGTAACTGAGATCCATTTATACCTGAAGAATTATTGATAATCCCTAATGACAAATTCAGCAGATGTTTCGAGGATTTGTTGTGCTGTCTTTTCTATAAACTCTTTTATCTTTATTTTATATTTCCCCATTTTTAAACAAATAATGATCCTAGGGCACTGACAATTAAAACATATGTCCGAACAACAAACCTGCAATTGTGGAATAAAAGACCACCAATAGAATATATATTGCTGTTTTTTTAGTCCCCATTAAACCACGTATAACTAGCATATTAGGTAAACTCAAGCTAGGGCCAGCCAACAGTAAGGCCAATGCGGGCCCCATGTGCATGCCTTTAGCAATCAGTGCTTGGAGAATAGGTATTTCAGTTAACGTTGAAAAATACATAAATGCTCCAAAAATAGATGCCACTAAATTTGCAAAAATAGTGTTCTGCCCCACTATCTCAGTTATTAATTGTTCAGGCAATAACGGCATCACAAAACCTGCAATAAACACGCCTGCAAATAAAAGGGGTAATATTTTCTTAGAGAAGTCCCAGGTTTCTTTTATCCATTCGTTTCTTGTTTCTTTTTCAAATTTAAACACAGATATTAACACAATTCCTAAAACTAATGCCCCCATTATCAAGTATTTTATAATGAAATCAATTTGCATTCCATTAACTACAAGAATGCCGACCATCATAATGAAGAATAAAATAGTAATTGTGCTTGATATTTTTGGAGTTTCATTATCCTGAATCAATAATTTTCCTTTTTCTGTTTTCTCTCTGAAAATCAAACTCATGCTTATACCTATCAATATTGCCAAGATTATTGAAAAAACAATTCTTGCAATACCAATTTCAAAACCAAGAACACTCATAGTTAAAAAAATAGCCGCGACATTGATTGCTGGTCCGGAAAATAAAAAGGTTATTGCGGGTCCTAAACCTGCGCCTCTTTTTCTTATACCTGCAAACAAAGGTAAAATTGTGCATGAGCAAACTGCCAAGATGGCCCCTGAAACAGAAGCGATTCCATAAGACAAATATCTGTTTGCATCTGCCCCTAGATACTTTAATACACTATCTTTTTTAATAAAAACACCTATCGCCCCTGCGATAAATAATGCGGGAACTAAACAAGTTAGAACATGTTCTTTGGCATAATCATTAAGTAATTCCAACCCTTCAACAACTGAAACATTGAACCATTCACTCTGTCCGGGTAATAAATAAAATAATAGGAAAACACCCAAAATTGCCACAAATTTTTTAATTTCCTCTTTTTGCATTTCATCATCTCTTAAAAAAACATCATAAAGGTATAATATAATCCCATAATTATGAAAATAATTGCAACAGCCTTTCTCATCCATTTTTCAAATGTTTGGATTTTGTTCATTATTTGGCCTAATTTGGATACACTATACACCAACACCAAAGAGAATAAAATTACAGGTAATCCAGTTGCCAGTGCAAATGATGCAGGTATAAACAATCCATCACTTGCCGCCAGTGCAATCGGCATCATCATTCCAAAATATAGAACTGCGCTAAACGGGCAAAATGCCAAAGCAAAAATTATACCAAGCAAAAAACTGCCAATAAAACCTTTTTCTGAAAGATATTCCTTAAGTTTATCAATTTTATCATTTGACTTAAACATATTTATCTTAATTAAATCGAGCATAACTATTCCAACAATCAATAATAATGGGCCCAATAATTTCTCGCCATATGTATTAAGAAACATTGCAACTTCCTGCATATTTACACCAAACCATACAATCAAAGATGCAATTAAAACATAAGTAAACATTCTTCCCAAAGTGTAAAGAAAACCAACGAGCAAAGTGTGTTTGCTGTTGCCTATTTTTTTACTTATATATGCTATTGCAGTAATATTCGTCGCCAGAGGGCAGGGACTTATTGCTGCCATTAACCCTATAAAAAAGGCTGCGATTATTCCTATCTCGCTTGAACCCATTGTTTGCATAAATGACATTATGTCCATCCGATCAACCTTTCAATTTGTTTTCAATCACACCTTTCAGGTAATTCATATATTCGTTTTTATTGTTAATTTTATACCATACATCAATGTTTTGTTCGGCATAAAACTCTTCATTCACGTATGTGCCTAACCACAAAGAAGAGCCAGTTGCACCATATTTTGTGACAAGATCCCTGTTTTCTGGAAGTTCCCCATTAATATGTTTGAATTCGATTAAACCAGATTGCAATTCATATTTGAAATAGGTGTTAATTGTTTCTTCCGCATAATCCCCAACAGTTATACAAGAATAACATTGATTGGTGCTATGAAAATGTATTATTTCCAATTTTTCAATTTCAGAATTTTGTAGAATGTCATCGTCATCACTCATGTTGGTTTGATTCGTAAAGGTTTCATTGTTATCAACACAACCAAAAAATAACAATCCAACAAGCACCATTAAAATATGTATTTTTTTCATTTTCTCTCCCCACAGGTTTAACATTCTTTTTTGTGTCTATCCTGAATCCCCAAAATTACCAAATCTGAATTAGCTTTTATTCCTCTGATTTCATCTTTTTTTATGTAAATGCTTTGGTTTTTTTCTAAAGATACAACACCGTTACTGTCGGTAAATTCCCCTTTTCCTTTTAAGACTGTTAATAAAACTGCATAACCTTCTGGATGAGGGGAGAGTTCAATCCCTTTCTTCAGACAAATTAATGCTGCGTGAAAACCTTTTGCATTAAGAAAATGTCTTTTTATTGGTTTTTCATCTGAAAAAGCGATGTTCTCACTCAAATCATAAATCTTCATTTTATCAACTCATTCCAACCATTTTTTTATTTCATCAACATCATTTATTTTACCATAACTTTTCACGGTTCCATCTATTACTATTGCCGGAGTTGACATCACCCCATATTCAATTATTTTATTTATTTCAGTCACTTTCACAATCTCTGCTTTTTTCCCAGATTGTTCAACTGCTTTTTTTACATTTTCTTCCAACAATTTACATTTCGGACATCCACTCCCTAAGATCTCAATTTTCATATAATCACCCTACCATTTTTCAATATCTTTTAATACTTGTTTTCCTTTTTTTGATAAGGAGTATAGGTGCTTAGTCCCCTCTGTTCTCATAGTGACTAAATCCGAATCCAACATAATTTTCAAATGTTGCGAAACTGCAGATTGGCTGATGCCCACAGAATAAGGAATTTTACATGCACAAATCTCTGTTTCAGATATTTTTTTAAGTATTTTCAAACGTGTTTTGTCGGAAATTGCTTTTATTATATTAGCGTTCATAAATATTAGTATAAACTAATATATTTATAAACGTTACTTTTAGGTCCAAAAAGATTAAGCATGAAATAACCTAGGGATTGTAGGGGCTAGGTATTCTAACCCGTCAAAACCGTTTGTATATCTAGGTGCGATAGGGTTTGGGGTTTTTGCTATACCCGCTTGTGAAGAAGAGATAGAAAGATTAAGATAAAAACGTGGAGGGGACGGAAAACGGAATACTTAGTACTTGATTAGTTAATCTAATTTATTTTCTTTTATTGGAATGCCCTTTTTAGTGTAACTGAAAAAGTTGGCGAAAATTAATCGCATTTTCATACATACTGTCTTACCTCAATACAAAAACCTGTGCAAATGGATAAAAACATTATCTCCTAAATAATATTATGAATTCAAAACAAATTCCAAACAAAAATTCTAAAATAGGTAATGCTTCGCTCCAAGCAAATTTTATGAATCCAGAGAGCATTACTTCTTTAAGCGCAATAGTATCGGATATCGGTTTAAATGATTACTACGCAAACCAAAACATTCCCAGAGTAAATAATTTTATTAATTGGGTACAAAACAACAACGCAAAACTAACAAAAGAGTTTAAAGCTGACTTGATAAATGGGAAGATCGAGTTTGACCCTAGATACGAGCAGGATTATGTTACGTTGTTTGGGATTTGGATGGGAGCCAGATATATATCTTCAATTTACCAACTATCTGAACAACAGAGATCTCCCAATATCAGCAGTAAGATTTCAGCAAACAATTCCGAATTTAAGGTTAGTTGGCAAAGAAATGGTACTATTAACATATGGTTTCCAAGGCCAGATCCTAGAAATGATGAGTATACTAATATGCTCATAGATTTTTTTAGGCGTTCAAACCCAGTAGGCATTCAAGAAAGATTTATTTGTGGATTTAATATAGGTTTACATGAGGCTACACATGGTTTAACAAACATTAATCTTCTATCTGGTAGAATGCGGACTTCGTTGAGTGAAATTGCTACTGCATACACACAAACAGAATATAGTTTACCTATAGTGGGTAAATCTGAATTCAGACTTTGGATGGGCATTAGGGATCCATTAGTTATGTGGGATCAAAAAAATGCCCTTAGAATTTCAAATTATGAATTTGAAGATACTTTTTTTAGTTTTTTGATTATACCTTGGTTGAAAAATCATTATGCTGAAAAAGGTCAAGAGCTGGATATTTTTGAATTTACAACTCCTAGAGTGGAAAACATCGTATTTTCTGATTTTATTAAATATGATGAAAGAACTAGGACATATTCATTAGATATGGATCTTGGAAAATATTTTAGACAGTCTGGGCTTAAAAACCCTGAAATTTGTATGAAATTGGAAAATATCAATAAAAAAATGATGGGGAATAGATACCGAAATACATGGGATTTGTTGAATGATTTTTTTAAAAATATGGATGCAGAATTTGGTGTTCCGAAGGAATCAGATATCCCTTTAGATTATGTTGAATTTTTCAAAAAAGATAATACTTTGTCTCGGGTTTATTCAAAAGCATAAGTTTGTAAAGAATGCATATTCAAATCAAATCCTGGAGAGTGACAATGCCGTTTATCTTTCCTTTTTTATCTCTAATTAATATTGCTTTTTTGTTTCTGTCTTTAAACATTGCCTTAACAGAAGAAATAGGTGTGTCCCAGCTTACAATATCAAATAGGGGCCCCATTATGTTGCCTATTTTAGCACCAGCATCCTGCCCTATCAAATCTCTTTCAGATATTGATCCAACAAATTCATTATCTTTTTTAACAGGCAGTTGAGAATAATCATGTTTTTTCATTATTTTTGATGTTTTCTCAACTGAATCATTTTTTTCAATAAATGATATGGGCGAATGCATAATATCAACAACTTTTTTTTCCTTTTCATATAATATCATTTCCAATGTGTTTTCTATTTTCTGAACAGCATCATAGCTCGGAATAACTTTGTTTGATTCTAGTTTAGCAATCAAAGATTGGGAAACCCCTGATCTTTTAGCAAGCTCTTTCTGAGATAAATCTAATTGTTTTCTTTTTTGCTTAAGAGAGTTCACCAATTGTTTAAGTTCTGGAAGCATAGTTTCACCAATTCTGATTGGAATATTTTATTCAATAATATTTATATAAAAAGAATTATAAAGATTTGTACGTGGTGATTGAATGGATTTGGAAAATACGGATATACAGTTCATACAAGGAATAGAATCTGCATATCTAAAAAATAAAATGAAAAAAATGGAGTTCAACAAGAAAAATGTTGAAACTATGGGAGAACTTGGGAAGCTGGAATACTGGATAAGAAACGGTGTGGGAGGTTTTGGCAGCGCAATGCATTATAATGGCATGAAATCTACATATGAAAAAGAATATCGTGAACTGCTAAAAGAACTTGACCCTAAGAGATATAAAAGGCTTCTCAAACAAGATAAAAAAGAAAAAGAATATATTATTATTCAAAGAAAAAAGTCCAAGAAAAGAAACATAAGAAAACTGGAACAGCTTAAGAAAATCTGGGGGGCCGATAAGTAACTAAAAACATATGTGAAAAAATAAAAAATATGGGTGCAATAAATTTGATGATTAAGATCCATAACCCTCCATTAAATTTTTCTAACTGTTTAAACAGTAGGATTTTTAAATTGTTTTAAATTATATATATTCATGTTTAAACGTTCTAACCACACTAGCCTCAGAGATTTTGCCCGCATGGGCTTGATGGTTGCAAATAATGCCGACATTCGTGATGCCGTATTGACTGCTTTCTTTTTTGTAGATCACCATTTACGCTCCAATAGATCTATCGAATCAGGGGTTTGGCATCCTTCAGTTAATGTAATTGAAATGACATATGGGTGCCCGCGTAACTGTCGTGAATGTTATATTCCTTTAGAGAAGAGACGCGATAGTAGCATTATGGATCCTGCTATAATTGAGAAAACCATAACCGAATCAAAAAATCTTGGCATTTCCCTATTTGTCTTGGTTGGTGGCGAAGTTTTGTCCGAGCAAATGATGCCTATTTTAGAATCAACGGTGCGTTTCAACAAGAATTGCATGTTTGTAGTTTGCACAAACGGAGATTATATTGCCAAACAAGGCATAGGTGCGCTTGCCAAAGTCCACAATATATCTTTTTCAGTCAGCATTGATGGGTTCAAAGAAGAACATGATTTCATACGTGGACATGGATCTTTTGACAATACCTCCAAGGCTATGGATGTACTGCGCGACTCCCGCAAGGCTTTTTTTGTATCTTCAACTGTAAGAAACAACAATGAAGCCACATTATTTTCTTCAGAGTTCAACAGATTTCTTAAGAATAAGGGTGTTGTTTACCAGGGCGTGCAGAGGTTTAGATCGCCAAACCCTGAATGGGATTATTCGTCTGAAAAGTTTTCTGATCATGTCAGCATAATTAAGAATAATAAGGGTTTGTATCCTGTCCCAATCATTCATGTGCATATGAGTGATGATCTTCTGTCTCAAGACACACAATTTTCCTATATTATTACTGGCAGGGACGGGGATATCCGCATTGGCAAAGTAGAAAAGGATTATGGCAACATAAAAGATGAGCCATTGTCTAACATTATTAAAAGAGTAAGAAATGGTTAACAAACTTTTTTCAAGTTTTATAAAATTGTTTAGTTTCTGTTTATCTAATTAACACTTAGAGTATTCATACATATTTATATTTAAACACAAAATATTTTAAACTTAACAGTGATAATCTTTTTGTGAGAGAAGTTTATTTTTTGATTTTAGGAATACTTTTGATTAGTTTGATTTATGCTTATTTTAAACCAGAGCAATATGAAAGAGGAATTGTTTCTTTGAGTTTTGACGATGGTGTGTTAACTCAGTATGAAAATGCTTTTCCATTGATGCAAAAATACAACTACACAGGAACAGTGTATTATGCAATAAATACAACAAGGTTCTATGAACTCGAACCAAGAAAATTAATGAGTGTTGAAAATCTTATTGAAATGCATGGTGTAGGGTGGGAAATTGGAGCGCACACTGTTAATCATGTGAATCTAAAAAATGCAGATGATGAACAGTTGGAATATGAACTCACATATCCTATTGAGTTTTTCAAAGAAGAAGGAATCACAGTAAAAACTATTTCATTCCCTTATGGAGCATATGATGAAAGAGTAATTGAAAATATTAAAAAATATTATGCTGCAAGCCGAACATCAATGTGGGGATTCAATGACAGAGGCACAGATAAATATCATCTAAAAACTAAAGTAATACAAATAGACTCATCTCCCGAAGAGATTTGCAGATGGATTAAACAAGCAGAACAAAATAAAGAATGGGTTATTTTAATGTTTCACAGTGTTGAAAACGAGAAAACAAAAAAATATGATATCTCTGTTCACGAATTTGAACAAATTCTTAGATGTATAAATCAAAGCGATATTAAAGTTATGAATGTTAAAGATGTTGTAAATTAAATCTTTTCTTAAAGCTCTAAGAATTTTAATGATAAAGTTTATTCTGGGGACCAAAAAACACTTGAAACAAACCCTGGCGAACTAATTATTATATATTCCGGACCATATGATTCACCGAAGTTGCCATCAACTACAGATCCTTACCAAGATAAAAAATTAGTTAGGCTTGATTATCCTTTGGATTACACTACATATAGAACGGCCTTCAACAAATTTAATATAACTATGCCCGTTTTTGTTCTAGGTGAAACCAATTATGGTAAAGAATTTGAGTTTGCATGCGTTAATGCAGAATTCATCGGAGAAAATGATATTTGTAAAATTGAAAACAAAACAGTGAAAATCTACGCACGCGACAGCCCACTACATGGCACTGAGGTGGGAGAAGGCGAATCATTTACATATAAAGGGAGAACAGTTACTATTGAAGATATTGGTGTTGGTTTGTCAAACTCTCCTAGAAATAGTGATGAAGATGAATGTGTGTGTGTTATTATTGATGGCCGGGTTTTAGTTAAAGTTGGTTCTGAAACATATAGTTTAAGAGAGGGAGATAGGATACTTGATGATCTTTCTTTTGTTATTGTTGGGATAAACAATGGTATATAGGGTATGGGCGATTTTGATTCAGGAATTGGAGGGGGCGTAGTTCCATATGGTTCTTCTATTTGCGGTGATGGAGGCTGCTGTGGCGGAGTGACCCATGAGACCTGTCCAGAGGATTGTAGAGAATAATTTATGATTGTTTAATATCCCCAAAATTAGTGTTAAGTATTTCTGTTACTTGTTCGATCACATTTTCTCCCTGTATTTGAACTAAACCCAAAGCATACATAAGTTTTTGAACAGCTGCTTGTAAAGTTAAGTCTTTTCCCGATATTGCTCCCAATTGCAAAGGTATTGCCCCCACTTCATATGTTCCTTCAACAGTACCTTTAAGACATTCACTAACAATAACAACAGGTTTATCTAATTCTTTTGCCTTTTTTATTCCCCTATAATACTCTTCAGAGATATTGCCTTTTCCAACCCCCACAAATACAATACCATGAATGTTGGGGTTTTCGACTCTAAGATCAAAATCATTTGTGTTCACACCTGAAACAGGGTAGAAAATAGAAATATTTGTGTCAAATTCAGTGAATAACTTTGAATTCCCCTCAAATCTTTGGATTCTTGTTGGAGCTAATTTTATATTTATTTCATTCTCTCCTATTTTTAAAGATCTTGGAGAGTCAAAAGCGCTGAAAGCACCGCTGTCAATTTTAACAGTTCTGGAACCTCTATAAATACCGTTTCCAAAAACAATTGCAACTTCACCAATGTCCAAAGTAGCAATTGTAATGGCTGATTCCAAATTGTAATAACCATCAGTTCTAGGGTGTTCAAGAGGCAAAATTGAACCGGTTAATATTATTGGTTTGCCAACATCTTGGAGCATATAGGTTAAAGCTGCGCTGGTATCTGCCATTGTATCAGTACCGTGAACAACAACAAAACCATCATAGTTATTGACATTATCATAAATTATCTTGGCAATTTGCACCCTATCTTCAGTTTTCATCTCAGTACTGTCAATAGGTTTCATTCTTTCTACATCTATATCTATGTTATGGAATTTATTTATTACCTCGGAAGTAACAGGTTTTGGACTGATTCTAAGGATTTTATCCTTGCCTTTTGTTTGGGCAATGGTTCCACCTGTTTCAATAACCAGTACTCGAGGTTTTGTCATAGTTATTTTGTGGTTAGAAATGTTTAAAAAGGAATGTAATAGATTTAAATAAGGGGAAAACTGGCAAAACAAAGAAAAACCAGTAAAAGAAAAACATTAAAAAACAAAGACATAACTAAAGAATTTCCAGAGTTTGATGATTAGGTATGTTGATGTATGAGATAGAATACGATCCTGATTTTTTGAAATATTTAAAAAAAAATAAGGGATAAATCTATAATTGAGATTATTGTCAAAAGGAAAAACAAACTCAAGGAAGAAAGAAGTTTCAGACATTTGAAACATGGTTTGAATCATTTTGTAGAATAAATTGGACAATACAGATTAGCCTTTACTGAAGATAATGATAATGTGATAAGAACTTTGGTTTTTGCTGGCACACATAAGGAGTATGAAAAATGGTTGGGCTTTAGGTAATAGATATTTAAAATTTTTAAAACTTTCTTAATAAGGAAAAGTTTGGGAAAGTCGTACACTTTTATATCTTTGGATTTTGATTTATTTTTTTGCCAGGCTTTTCTTTAATTCTGCAAGTTCTGCATGAAGTTTTAGATTATTATGTAAAGGATCTGCTTTAGCTTTTATTTCTAGTTCTTTGATTTTATTTTGTATGTTGTGAAGTTTACGTCCCAAATCTTTTTTGCTAAGCCCCATATTATTACCTCCTTTATGTATTATGTTTGTCGTGAAACTTTAATAAATGTTTGTTGACTCGATTAGCAATGGAGTCACAAAACCTAAACCATAAATGAACCAATGAAACTCAATATTGGACTCTACTATTAACACAATAAAACAATAAAGAACCTTCTTTCAAATTATACCCAATTTTATCCCACAACAATTCATCACGGATTTATCTTAACGCTTGGATTACATTATACTCTTCTTCAATAGTATTATACAATGAGAGTGCAATCCTTACTGCACCACTCCAAGTAATATCAGAGCTCCAGGTTCAGCCACCACGTGGGATGGGTGCTAAATTATATTTATGATAGATTTAAAATAAGATATAAACAATAAAACAAATATGAAAAAGACTAATATCCTGATTTTAATTATCTTCTTTAGTTTATTCTTTTTTGGTTGTACTGCCAAAGTACATAGGGAAATTTATACTCCCGAACCTGAACCAAACAATAACACACTCCAAATATACTTTGGGAAAGAACAAATTTATACTAAGAAAGATATTGATATTGAGAATACAAGAATTGAAATATATTCGTATAGACCAATATATTCCGCTCATTTAGACAGTGTTTCTTATAATCTTTTTTTCCCAATAAAAATTGAATATATTGGAATTAATGATACTCCGATTGATGTGAAATTAAATAATAAATCAATTAATCAAAATTTTACCATTTCTTATAATAAAAGTACAAATGAAATTGTATTGTCTTGTTTACAGAAAAACACAGAAACACCAAAAAAATGTTCTGGGTTTATTGAAATTTATAGTGCAGTTAAATACATACAGGACGAGACAGAAAAAACAGAAACTAAAGAAAAGAATAAATCAGAAATCTACGAGCTTATAACCGAAGAAAAAACTTTTGATATGACCAAAACTAATGAATTGGATTTATCTGTAGTTCCTTTAAATACAATTTATTTAAAATTAGAAAACGAAACAATAGGGATTAGGCTTTATCAAACAGCCCCTGGAATAACATACTGTGCTTCTTGGGCAAATTTTATTAGTTTTTCAAATGAAACAACTTTAAAAGATTTTAATTATTTTAAAAACAAACAAGTTAAACTTATATGGGAAACTAATGAGGATGAATTAAATGGTAAATTAAAAGGTTTAGAAAAAATATATTTTTCAGGTAGTAATATAAATAATGACAGTTATTCAACGGAAATAGGTATCTCTCATAGTATTAGACGTTCATTGGTTTTAAATGAAACACTACAACTGGAATATAAATCTATAAAAATCAGTTCTAAAGATGATAAAATTAAGTTTGATCCGCCATTACCATTCAAAAAATCAAATTCGATCTGCCCCTCTATGTCTATTGAAAAAATATTACCCACCATATTTTATTTTGAAGATGAAAAATATATTCTAACAAATATTGATTATGATAAAGATGAAATTAATATTGCTAAATATGGGGGAGAAAAAATTATCAGTATAGGAGAAATGGAAGAAATTTATCCAAACGTTTGGATAGTTTTAATGGATCTTGATAAGTTTTCAGAAATACAAATTGAAAATTGTTCTTTATGGACAAAACCTGCAATCATAAAAATAAGGTATATACATGGTAAAAATAGAATTGTATAAGGAAAAAAGAGATAAAATCTCAATTAAATTTTTTAAATTACATTTAATTGTATTTATGATTATTTTATGGATTTTTTTAGCCATGTATCTAAGTTTTCCATATGAGTCCCCTAGTAAAAACATAGCTTTTTTGATTTTTTTAAGTATTTTTATTTTTATTTTTCTTTGTCTATTTTTAATTAATTTTGCAATTTTAAAAAAGTTAAAATTTTCATTAATTGTAGATAATAAAACTATTCAAATTCTCAAATGCTCCTCTCATAGTTGGAGACCAAAACTTCCACTAATTTATAGGATGTTATATTTTGATTTAGAAAAGATTAAAAAAATAAAAAAACTTAGTAAGGGATATATAATAAAACCTAAATCTCTTTATTTTATACCAATAATTATAAGACCCAAAAATAATAAATTATTTGTAAATGCAATAAAAAAAGCAGGTTATGGAGATCTATTGAAATAAAGTTTAGTTTTTCTAAAAGAGAATAGAAAGAAAGATTTAAATATAATAATATGTATTATAAACGTATGAAAAAAAATAATCTATTAATTGTAATTATCTTATTTAGTTTATTCTTTTTTGGTTGTATAGATAATATAGATAGAGAAACTTTGACTCCAGAACCTGAATCAAATAATGATTCTATTGAGATATATTTTAAGGACCAATATATCTATAATGAAAGTGATATTAATATTTCGGGAGTAAAAATTGAAAAATTTAAATTTTCAGATACTATGATAACTTATCATGCAGTTCTTCCTATAAAAAATCCAAAAAAAATTAATTGTAATGAAAATAACGACCAGACGATCCTTATAACTTCAAATAATAAAACAATTTATCAAACAGAACTCTCAACAACTTCTTATAATGCAATATGTGATGCAGGAGAACTTAGAGCCATTGTGATAGGGTGTTCATATGAAAAAGCCTTTGAAATCTATAGTGCAGTTAAATATATCCAAAATAAAACAGAAACCAAAGAAGAAAAAAACGAAACCAACCAAACGGCAGTTGATTTCCCGGAATATGAGCTTATAACTGCAAAAAAAATCTTCAACATTTCGCACGGTCAGGAATTAAACCTGGCAGTGGCGACTCCACAAACGTTTTACCTGAGATTAGAAAATGAAACTGTAGGAATCAGTGTATATCAAACATCACCAGGATACACCCTTTCAGATAGATGGGCAGAAATCGTTGTGTTTACTAATGAAACAATCGTGAAACAAGATGGGCATTTTAGGAACAAAAACGTTAATTTGGTTTGGGAAGATGGCCAAAAATCAGGTGAATTAGCAGGATTGGGAAAGATAGTTTTTCCCAACAGCACAATAAACACAAATACAACAAATACTAGGATCAACATTATTCCCCAGATTATTGAATCATGGGGGTTGGAAGAAGAAGCCGGTAAAGAGTATAGGCCACTCACAATTTATTCACAAGAGAACAGGGTAGAATTTGACCCACCCCTACCAGTTAAAGAAACAAACATAACCTGCCCGCCCCAAACAATAGATAAAATAGAACCAATAACCTTTTTTATTGAAGGAAAAAAGTATATCCTCACAGATATGAACTACATAGAAAAGGAAATAAGTGTGGCAAATCATGAAAAATGGATTGGTTTAAGCATTGGTGATGGCAGTACAGAAGTGTACAATAAGATATGGATAACTCTGGTGGATGTTGGGGTCGGCCAGGAGATACAAATTGGTAATTGCACGAGTTCTTGGGCGCACCCAGCCATATTAAAGATAGAGTATGAATAACATTAATTCTTTTGAAGAAAAATTAACCTAGTAAAAGTTTTCAATAAATAAACCTAATCAAATTATTAACACCTCTTTCTAACACACTCATCCCCTATAATATCAGAGCTCCAGAGAAAATCACTAGTTTGTGGGAGTAATTGGGATGAGGGAGGTTTTAAAGATCTATTAAATCATATTTATATCTTTACTCTTTTAATACCCAAACGATCGCATTCTATTATAACTTTTTCTAACTCTAATTTTGCTCCTTTATAATTCAGAACATCACGAATTGGTTTTTTGAAAATTACTAATCTTGGTTTTTTCTTCCCATAATATATTTTTATATGTGGCCTAAGTATATTTGGTATTCCATAGGAATATTCAACTTTTTCAATTTTTTTGATTTCAATTTCCGTATCTATATTAACCCCCATCAAAAAATACAAAGGGAAAAATATAATTTCGTTTATTGAAGCAAGAACTCCAAGAATCCCGGTCCTTTCAAGTCTAATTATGTCTCCCTCAATAATAATTTTCCCAGTTTTAGTTTCAGCATTCATGTTTATAGATACATACAGATATTTTTAAATACCGAGCACCCATCCCATATAATATCAGAGCTCCAGGTTCTCAAACCCTCAATTAACACTCTTTTAGTTTTTCTAAAACTCTTTTAAAAGAAAAGGTTTAAATAGAAAAAGAATCATAAAATATTATGGGAAAGGATCTTACTAATCAGTTTTTTGACATTAATAAACTGCCTGCTCAGGAAGGTTTGTTGATATTTCCAATATCAATGTCAAGAATCTCTAATTCACAGAACGCTAAGAGGTGTTTCGACCATATGAAAAGATTCAGTCCAAATAAAATAATTAAACCTGTAGTAGGACTTAATATGGTATATGGAGATTACTTGTATTTATATTCAAATGAAAAGGCATCAAAACTAAGAAAAAAATTCATGCCTTTGATTCTTCAACATAAAAATGAATTCATGAAAATAATATCCAAAAATCCCATGTTAATACCACAAGCATTTTCTTTTTCAACTTGGAATCAAATTTTGTTAGCATCTAAGGATTTTGTTAATCTATTTGGCCAGATCAGAAAAAGATATAAAGGAGATTCAAAATTTAGAAAATATTTAAAAGAAGACTTTTTAGCTTCTGGAAAGGGAAAATTAGATCAAAACCAAATAGATTTTTTCTTGGAAGAAACTTTAATTTTCCATTTAATTACGAAAGGCCAAATTCCATTACACAATGATTATGTAAAAGGCCATGAAAAATGGGTTTTGTGGTGTTATCCTGGCAAACCATTAAAATCACAGATTTATTTATCACAAAAGAATTTTTTTAATTTTAAAAACAAAAAAAATAAATTTGAAAATTGTTTTTATGATTTAGAAGAAAAAAAGTTGTATGATTTTGAACGATTAAATCTGGAAAAAGTAAAGGTTTAAAAAAGGGTTTATAAATTTAAAGTAATAATATATTGAATATAGGAACAAAGGATATAGATGGTTAAAATAATATAAAAAGTAATCTTTTAGAAAAACTAAAAAGGTGTTGGAAATGCCACAAACATTGGTGATTGGAGTTGTAGAAAAATTTGATTTGGATAATTTGACAAACCAAGATTTTGAAAACCCGGATTTTTCCTTGACCGAGATGTCAGAACACAACGTAGAGGTAAGTGGTGACTTTATTGACTTCTTTATTCCGTTCATGTCAAAATTCGATATTAAAAACCAACCAGAAATCAAAACCATACTAAAAAAGGTTGGAGATGACGATTTTCCCACTCCTCCAAAATTAATTTCATTCAAAGAGAAGTATCCAAATACATTTAGATTCAGATCACAAATAGCCATATTGGATGAAGATGCCTCCAAACTGGTTGGCACTGCCATCTCTGTGATTTGTTCCAAAGGTTACGAGGGCATTGTTTCAGCTTTTCTAGATAATAAATACGTCATTACTGCCCATGTGGTTTATACTGCAAAAGACAAAAATAGTTTAGTTAGTGGGTTAATGGTTTTTGACCCAGAAAATAGGGTAGTGTTATCATCGGGCAAGTATGTTGATAACAAGAAAAGTATTCCTATCATATCTTGTGAAAATTATTCTGAATACTATAAACTTTGCCTTTATGCTTCTGATGACGGGAAAAAAGTTTTTAAAATTAATATAACTGATAAAAAAGGCAAGCAAGCTCCGAACCGTATTTATTCGAAAGTAACATCTGATTTTGAAGATAGTCGCTATTTTTCAGATATGCTTGCACTCATTAGTATGGTTGACTGGATCAAAAATAGTAAGAATCCAATACTGTGGTTTGCGGAAACATAAACATCACTTAAGTAAACCCTAAAGTTTAATACATCATTATAGTACACCAAAAATATATGTTTTGTATAAAAAGTTACGCTTTGATACTATTTTTGGCTGGTAGGCCTGGTTGCGCTTGCCCACTTTCCGAAATCATATCATATCAGTAAACCAACCTGTTTTTTGCTTGCAGTTTTTGTGTACCCGAGTTTACTGTTACAGTAATTAGAAACTGTTTAGAGTTTACTGTTATGCGGTTTTTCAGAAGATTTATAATCTTGTATAATGTAAAAGAATTATGAAAATTGAAAAAAAGATTTGGCCGAAATATTTTCAAAAAATTTTAAATGGGGATAAAACATTTGAATTAAGACTTGCTGATTGGGAGTGCAAACCTGGCGATATTTTGATTTTAAAAGAATGGGATCCCGAAACAAAAGAACATACTGGGAGAAAAATCGAAAAAACAGTTACTTATGTTGCTAAAACTAAAGACATTATGTTTTGGAGTAAAGAAGAAATTGAGAAGTATGGATATCAAATAATTAGCTTCAAATAAACTTTCTTAGTTTTTCTAACACTTTTTTGTTATAACTATTTTCTCCTGTTTTCCAAAAACAAATTTAACCTCGGTAAACTTTCTAAAAAATTACGCCTTGGCATTATTTTGTGCTCAGGGGGTAGCCTTCACGCTATTTTTTAACTGATTTTAAACAATTACTTTTCCCCTTTCCATTCTGAAATAAATTCTTTTATGAAGCGTTCAATAAACTCATGTCTCTCTAAAGCCATTTGTTTTCCAGTTTCAGTATTCATGTTATCTTTCAATTTTAGTAATTTACTATGAAAATGATGCAATGCTGATGGATCGTAAATTGATTCATCAAAATCTTTTTTTTCAAAAGGAATTTCTGGAACCCACATTGGAATTCCATTTGCCCCACAAAAAGAAAAACATCTTCCAATTCCAATCGCACCAATCGCATCCAAATTATCTGCATCCTGTAAAATTAAAGTTTCAATATCCTCAACTGTTTTACCTTTTGGAGTAAAACCATATTCCTCATGAAATTCAACACAATGTAAAACTTTTTTAATTTTATCAAAATCTAAATCAACTTTTTCCAAAACCTTTTGAACAGTGGGCAAAGATTGTTTTGGGGCACAATACTCTCCTTTTTTACTCAATATTCTATGAATGTCGTGAACCATTGCTGCTATGGCGATGATTTCTCTGTTC
>Ga0334886_1001918_pt1 | contig 22141 bp, 22 predicted proteins | sample GraSluR1_MG_9_FD_207232 | JGI IMG/M metagenome (GOLD analysis project Ga0334886, IMG submission 207232) | Sludge microbial communities from methane-producing bioreactor in Wageningen University, Netherlands - Granular Sludge_27_06-R1 | ecosystem: Engineered > Bioreactor > Anaerobic >... | reverse complement strand
TGAGGCATATTGGCAACTCCCTCTGCCTGGCTATACCAGAGACCGGGATCTTGCCCTGGCGGCATAACCATGACACAAACCCACCTTAAATCTGCCGCCAAACTGTCGGAAAATGGGGACCACTTCTTTTTGGTGAGCAGGAGGGGGACAACTACTTGATTCTAAATGATCAAAAAATTTCTCTTCGCGATAAAGATGCGTTGAAAGATCAAGTTAAGAAAATTGGAAAATAAAACTTAGGGACCATTGGGAGGTGAGAAAAGATTTTTGCAGCCTTACAGCGTTGAATGTAAAGCCATGGTCCTTGGGGTGCCCTGGGTACTCTATCAGGCTCCAGAATGCTGGCGGCAGTGAATGATCAAAGTTCATCCTAACCAGATTAGAGCTTAGAAGCAGACCAGGCCGGAAAATGTCCCAAACCTTTTCGGTAAGGGGAAAAAGAAGAAGCCGATCACGAAGCCAAAGTGATCGAACTGCACCGCGTCACCGGCAAGCTCAAGGCGGAAAATGATTTTTTTATCCAATCTGTCCGCCCTGAGCTTGACCGGGCGTAGCAGCAAAAAGTGGTCACCGCAGGCCACCCACAGGTTTCTGCCAAAGCCAGATGCAAACTGCTCGGAGTAGCGCGAGCCAGCTACTACCATGGGCCAGCAGAAAAGTACTCAGCTCTGTTGTTTATCCAACACGCTTGACAAACAGACACCCGATACCGTGTATTATCAGTGTCTAGAACCCTTGAAACTGGCAGCCTGAAGTTGGAAATAACAAACCACCAGTTCATTGCTTATTGTACTACTCTGGCTGTCTCACAAAAACCGACCAGCTCATACCAGAGACTCTATCCTATCCCGGACGCGTCCATGTTGTTCATATTTTGCTCCCGCATGAACCGGACAGGCCCTGAAACACCTCAATTCCTCTCAGCGCTGGATCAGCCTTTTTCTTCTTTTTTACGGCCAGCCATGGGCACATAGGCGCAGCCCATAAGTCCACAGTATTCGCCCACATACTGGGCTTGGGGCCGGTACAGCGCTGGTTTGCCCTGGGCATCGGCAAATTTTTCCTCGATTACATGGGCACACCAGCCAGCGATGCGTGAAACAGCAAAAATCGTGGTCATAAGATCAAGGGGAATACCCATCATGTAGTAAACTGGGGCACTGCAGAAATCGACATTGGCCTGAATTGTGGTCTTGCCCATGGTCGCAAACCGGGCCAGGGCCGCTTCCTCCACCTCGCAGGCGAGCGCTGCCCAGCGGGAACCGGTTTTTTCGTCCAGCCTGTGGCCCATCTCCCGTAAATAGACAGCGCGCGGGTCTCCGGTATTGTACACGGCATGTCCCATGCCCATGATCACCTTGCCTTGATCAATGCGGCGCTCCACCCAATCCTTGATGTCTTTCTCCTCGGCCAGTTGCAGGAGCATCTCCATCACCCGGGTGTTGGCCCCACCATGCAGGCCACCGGAAAGCGCACCCAGGGCTGCAGTCACTCCGGCATACATGCTGGCCCTGGTGGATACCACTTCGCGGGCGGCAAAGGTTGAGGCGTTGAAGGTGTGTTCGGCGTGCAAAACCAGGCAAACATCCAGATCCTTGGCGGTCTGTGCATCTGGTTGCTTTCCCTGCAGCATCCACAGAAAGTCTTCGGCATGCTCCAGGGAATCGTTTGGGGCAAGCACCTCAGCTCCACTGCGGATGCGGTGCCAGGCAGCCACCAGGGTCGGCAGACGGGCAATCAGGCACATGGCTCGTTCCAGCACGCTTTGCCGGTCATCTGCCCTTGGATCGCTGTCGGCCATGGCCAGGAGTGGTATGCTTGCCTGGAGCACATCCATGGGTTGTGCCTCTTTGGGCCAAAGGTGCATGTTTTCCAGCACAAAAGGCGGCAGGCTGCGTCTTGCCCGTAATTTGGCGCTGAATTCCTGCAGCTGCGTTTGGTTGGGCAGGGTGCCAAAGAGCAATAGGTACACGGTTTCTAGGTAGGTGGAGCGTTCTGCCAAGTCTTCTATGCGGTAGCCCCGATAGATGAGAATACCCTTTTCGCCGTCGATGAAGCTGATAGCTGAGTCGGCAACCGTCACTCCCCGCAGGCCTGTATTTTTAATCCGTACTGTATCGCTCATCGTGCTGCCTCCATGCCTTTAACGTACTGTCATGATTTCCGTGATGAGATCTTGTGCAGGTCTGAAAACACAGTGTCCAAATGCGTATCAGCTGTTTGTTTGGACAGCCTTGTTGTTTTCCCCCTTCTCTTCTTCTTTCTTGTTTTTCTGCAGCAGCGCGTTTGTTACGGCCAGTTGCTCTTTTTCCTGATCCAGCTTGTTGTTCTCATCCTCATCCTCGTCTGTATCCTTAACCATCTCAACAGAATCATTGTCTGGCGCATCAGGTGCTTCTGGTTCTTCCATAGGACGCAGGGATCCAACTACGGGTAGGTAGTCTTGAAAGGCCTTGCCGTACAACTCCCACAGGGTAATGCACAGGGCTGCGATGATCGGTCCAACAATGATACCTAAAATGCCGAACATGCTGATACCGCCCAGGGTGCTGAACAGCACGACCAAATCGTGTATCTGTGTATCTTTACCCACCAGGCGTGGGCGCAACACGTTATCGATATTGCCGGCAATACCGCCGCAGATGAGCAAAAGAAGAATTGCTTCCCAGTAGGAGCCCTGCAGAATCAGAATGATCATGGCCGGTCCCCAGGCCAGGGAGATGCCAAAGACCGGGATGAACGACAATACGGACATGACTGCGCCCCAGAAAACCGCCCCTTCGATCCCTACCAGGGCAAAGGCCGTACCACAGATAGTACCCTGCACAATGCCGATGATCAGCGTGCCCTTGAGGGTGGCAACGGTCACCGAGGTAAAGCGATGGAGCAGCAGTTGCTCGTCCTTGTCGCGCAAAGGCAAAAAATACAAAATTTTACGTAAGAATTTTTCGCCGGACATCAGCAGGAAAAACATGGAATAGAACATGAGGACAATGCCGATCAGGGCATTTAAGGTCATCTTGGTAACCGAGGAGAGGCTGTTGATGAGAAAGGTGGAGATATTGCCCACAGCCTGTCCCAGCTTTTCGATAATCGCGGCACGGTAGGGCACCAGATATTCGTAGAAAGGGATTTTTTCCAGGTACTGATTCAGCTCCGAAGGCCGGTCGATAAACCCCTGTATCCAGGGGGTGACCGATTGACTGACGCTGACCGCCTGCCCGGCAACAATACCGATCAGGATGCTCAGAGGTACCAGGAAGAGAGCAAAGACAGCCACAATTATGATGAGCGAGGCAATCACTTCCCGGCCGCCCAAACGACGACATAGGGCGCGGTATGCCGGAGAAAGTAGAGCCGAGAACAGGCCTGCCATGAAAAGTGCCATGAGGTACTGCCGAATCATGTATAAAAACACCAGTGATACCGACAGCACCAGCACCAAGAGCACCACATTGTTAATGCGATCTCGATTGTCCATCTTATATATCCATCAATAGGTAATAAAAAAACAAGATAGTAAAAAAACAAACAGGATGAACCATGGGCCAGCATGCACTAAACAGGATCCAATATAGCTGCATATTGCCGGCAAAGGAACAAAACAATTTACAGGGAAGTGTTGTTTGTAGTGCAGGGGGCTGGACAGTATGGCCGAGAATTTGGTATGCGCAGGAGGTGTAGATTAGGGCCCGTTGACCAGGCTGCGCCGGCAAGACAGGCGGCGCAGCTCAGAGTCGGGCAAGCTTGTGCAGCAGCAGTGCTCAGCCAGGAGGGTGGTAGTAGGACAGTGGCAGCCTGCTCATGCACTCATGGCAGCCGCTGCCAGCTGGGCTGCAGTCAACCGGGAAAGGTCGGCAGGCTCGATGATGTAGGGCGGCATTACGTAAATCAAGCGGCCAAAGGGGCGGATCCACACTCCCTCGGCTACGAAAAAACGTTGCAGGGTGGCCATATCTACCGGTTTTTCTGTTTCAATGACGCCAATGGCACCCAGCACACGCACGTCGCGCACTCCAGACATGGATTTCGCTGGCTCCAGTTCACGCTGCAATTGGGCCTCAATGGCCTGCACCCGCTGCTGCCAGCCGCAACGCTCCAGTTCGTCCAAGGCAGCGCAGGCCACCCGACAGGCCAGGGGATTGGCCATGAACGTGGGGCCGTGCATGAACACACCAGGATTGCCGCTGGAAAGCATGTTTGCCACTTCAGTAGTGGTTAGGGTGGCGGCCAGGGTCATGTATCCGCCGGTGAGCGCCTTGCCCACACACATGATATCTGGCGAAATACCCGCATGCTCCGCGGCAAAGAGGCGGCCGCTGCGGCCAAAACCCGTGGCGATCTCATCAAAAATAAGGAGAACACCGTACTCTTTACAGAGCGTATGCACGCCCCGCAGGTATTCGGGATGGTAGAACCACATGCCCCCCGCGCCCTGGACAATGGGTTCCAGGATGACTGAAGCGGTTTCTTCATGGTGTTTTGCTAGCAGTACCTCCATGGCATGGAGATCAGCGGGATCCCAGGGACTGTCAAAGCGGCATTCTGGTCTGGGCGCAAAAAGCTGCTGCGGCAGAGAGGCTGCAAAGAGGCTGTGCATGCCAGTGACTGGATCGCAGACCGACATGGCATGGAAGGTGTCGCCGTGATAGCCTCCGCGGATGGTGAGCAGACGGTGCTTGGCCGGCTTGCCTGCAGCCTGCCAGTACTGGAGAGCCATTTTCAGGGCCACCTCCACACTCACCGAGCCGGAATCGCTGAAAAACACGTGTTCAAGGGGTGCAGGTGTCAGGCGTACCAACCTGCGGCCCAGTTCCACTGCCGGGCCATGGGTGAGGCCGCCGAACATGACATGGGCCATCTGTTCCACCTGCTCCCGCAGGGCAGCGTCCAACGCCGGGTGGCCATAGCCGTGAACAGCGCACCACCAGGAAGACATGCCATCGATCAGTTCGTGTCCATTGGCCAGGCGAATGCGCACCCCCTTGGCCGAAACCACCGGATAGACCGGCAGTGGATTGGTCATGGAGGTATAGGGGTGCCAGAGGTGTTGGCGGTCAAAGGCGAGGGAGGAAGCGCTGTCAAGTTGCAATTCAGGCATGGAGCGTCTCCCTGGCAAAGGTATAGCCCATGGCGCGCAGCTGTGCTAGGTCTTCTGTAATTCCGGCACCGTCGGTGGTGAGATAGTTGCCGACAATTGCCCCGTTGGCGCCGGCGCTGAAACAGCGGTACTGGTCCACTCCCAGTTGCTGCCGTCCGCCTGCCATACGAATGGTCGCATCGGGGTTGATCAGACGGAAGAGGGCGACAGCAGTCAATACTTCAGCAAGACTCAGTGGGCTCAGCACCTCAAGGGGTGTACCGGCAATGGGAGTGAGGATGTTGATGGGAATGGATTTTACGCCCAACTCACGCAACTGCAAGGCCAAGTCGATGCGGTCTTCCAGGCTTTCTCCCATACCGATAATGCCACCGGAACAGAGCGACATGCCGTGATCTCTGGCCAGGCGCAGGGTGTCCACCTTTTCTTCCCAGCTGTGGGTACTACACACCTGGGGAAAGTAGTTGCGACTGGCCTCGAGATTGCAATGGTAGCGGCCCACTCCGGCTTGTTTGAGTGCCCTGACACTGGCTTCGTCCAGCAGGCCAGAGGAGGCGCAGAACAAAAGCCCGGTGCTGTCCGCCATTTTTTCGTAGAGATGGCGCAACTCCTCCACAGTCTTTGGGTTGAGGCTGCGACCACTAGTGACCAGGGAAAGCCGCTCCACGCCGTAATGGTCATTGTCTTGGGCGATGCGCAGAGCCTCTTCCTCGGGAATGATGGTGTAGGACTCAATACCAGTATGATGTCGCGCCGACTGGGCGCAGAAACGGCAATTTTCACTGCAATTGCCGCTTTTGGCATTGATGATCGAACACAGATCGAATCGATTGCCCATGAAATGGCGGCGGATGCCATCGGCCAGGCAATAGAGCTTTTCTTTATCTGCTCCCCTGGCCAGGGCCAGTGCGGTATTCCGGTCGATTTGGCCGCCGGTGCGGAGGGTTTTATCGGTAGTGTTCAGCAACTGTTCCATGGCTGTATCGCCTGATTTTTCCATATTTTTACTCAATGCTATCTGGTTATCTATTATCTCTATTGTTTCAATGACGGCGCTGCGGTGGTCCCTGCGCAATCATCTCGGCAATGGTCAGCCGTATTTTTGGATAAAGCGGCCGGGCTGCACCCAAAAATCGTTGCTCCACCTGCACCAAACGTCGGTAGAGCGCTGTCCTGTCCATGGCCGGCGCCAGCTCTGCTGGGGCATAGTGTTGCAACACTATCTCCTGGCAGCGGGAACAGCCGGGAAAACGCTGTTGTCTGCCATTGGGGCTAGTGAGGGTGGCGGGCACGCCATGGCAGCGGCAGATCATTAGCCGGTGGCTGTACAATTGGCAGCGACCTGCTTCATTGAGCGGACACATGATCTGCGGCCGTTTGTTCTTGGCCAGGTCCCGCTGGCTTGCTGCAAGATAATGGTGCGCCTGCAGGCGGATCTGCTCCAATTTTTTCGGATCTAGCTCGTGCAAGCCTTGCCACAGGTAGGCCCATTCGCAGTAGGTGTAGTGAAGAAAGTAGGAGTCGCAACAGTTGTCGGGGCAGTTGTCGCAGGTAAGGCCAATAGTCTCGGCCGCATGTGCATAACCAGTTGCCATGGCGGTATAGATCGCTTGTAGTTCCTGGCTGAGCTCAGGCGGTAAATGCAAGGTGCTCATGGCTGTTTAACCTCGTGATTCACTCAAACTCTGCACCCGGTAGCGCTGGTAGCTGAGTGTATCTTTTTGCCAGCTATCTGTTGCTAAACCCGCTTTGCGGCACAGTTCGCTTAAAAAGCGGGAGGGCTGTGGCAGCTGTTGCCACACCTGGGGCAAAAAGGTGGCGCGGGCCTTACCCGGTCCTTCCAAAATAAGGCCGTCTTTGCCGGGTTCAAGCTGGTGCAGCAAATCCGTCACATCAGTATAGGGTAGGGGCTGCGGTATGCCGAGCACCGAGATTTCGATCTGTACCTGCTCCAGTTCCTGCAAGGTGAGGGGAGGAAAACGCGGATCGCGCAGGGCAGCGTTGACCGCGTTGTGGCGCACGCTGTCCAGCAGGCTTTCCACGGCACTTAAGCTGCCGATACAACCGCGTAGTGTGTCATTTTTCCGCAGGGTGACAAAGGCTGCCTGTTTGCGTTGGAAAACAGGTTCAGCCAGTACCGGGTTGGCACTCGTCGCAGCATCCGGGGCCTGCAGTGCCAGGGCGATTTCGTTTCTGGCAAAGGCAAGCAGGGCTTGCATCTGCCTGGTGTTGAGCTGGAGCTCTTCTTGCTTGGTCATGGGGTTTTCCTCAAAAAAAGTTCCTGGCAGCGCGCAGTGCCCTGCCTTGCGGAACAGCTCTGGAGCATGCGCACCATGTGCAGGTTCCAGAGTATGTGCAATGTATTGCGCCAGTATCTTCTGTCAACTCTGTTTCAAATCCTGTCCGGCGCAAGGTCGTACAGCAGGAAAGGAGGGTTGCAAGGCAATCTGGTGCAGGTCGTGTATTGTATTGACGGGTATCGCTATTTTTGTGAAATAGTGAAAACAGAATTTTATACCCAATTTCACACTAGGAGATACACCCATGCGCTGGCAGAATCAACGAAGATCAGACAATCTTGAAGACCGGAGGGGATCCCGCATGTCCGGCCCGGTTAAGGGTGGTGGCATAGGTCTCTTGCTGCTTGCCCTGGTTGGCATGTACTTTGGCATCGATCCCAGTATTATCATGAATATAGGTGGGGCGCTGCAGCAATCGGGCCAGTCCACCACCGAGTCTGGCCCGGTACAGGAAAGCGCCCAGGAGAAACAGCTGCGCGAGTTTGTCGCAGTGGTGCTGGCCGATACCGAAGACAACTGGCACGCCATCTTTCAGGCCAACGGCAAGAGGTACCAGGAGCCAAAGCTGGTGCTCTTCCGCGATGCAGTCCAGTCTGCCTGCGGTTTTGCCCAAGCCGCCATGGGGCCTTTTTATTGCCCGGCCGATCAGAGGGTGTACATTGATTTGTCTTTTTACGAAGACCTGAAAAACAAGTTGAATGCGCCTGGCGATTTTGCCCAAGCCTATGTGATTGCCCACGAGGTGGGACATCATGTGCAGAACCTGCTGGGTATTACCGACCAGATGCAGGCCATGCGCCAGCGCGTTTCCCAGGCCGAATACAATCAGCTCTCCGTACGTTTGGAGCTGCAGGCAGATTGTTTTGCCGGTATTTGGGCCCACAATGCAGATCGCACCAAGAACCTGGTTGAACCGGGTGACATTGACGAGGCACTCAACGCTGCCAGTCAAATTGGCGATGACCGCATGCAAAAGCGCCAGCGTGGTTATATCACGCCCGATTCTTTCACCCACGGCACCTCGGCCCAGCGGGTACGGTGGTTCCGGCGCGGCTATGAAAAGGGTAGCCCAGAGAGCTGCGACACCTTTAACACGCCAAATATCTGATTGAATATCTGCCTTTGCTTATTAACGCCGGGTTTGGTGCGGCCAAGCCCGGTTCAGTCTGCGCGCAGGGCCTTTTTCAGGTTTTGCCAGGAGAGCTCCCCCTTGCTGGTGAACGGCTTTTCCATTTGAAAACCATGCACCTTAAGGATGGCCTGGCCCTGCAGGGTATAGGGTAGGGGGCTGTCTGGCCGCACGCCCGCCTCAAGCAAGCGCGCCATGGCGCCAGCCATCTCCACAGCCGAGCTGTGCACACTCACCGGCACAATGGTACTACTGTATGGTTCGATACGCTTGCGGCTGTCGGCCACGCCGCGGGCAAAGGACCTGCCATCCAGGGTGAGGTCGCAGGTTATAGCCTCCAACTCGATCGCCACATCATTGGGATTGAGCACCCGCAACTGCAGCAGCAGGGCACTTTCTAAAAATCCGGCTTTTTGTAGTTGAATATCGGCAACAGAGATTCGCGGACCTTCCCGCAGGCCATGCAGAGTGGCACAGCTGCTGAGGCACAGCAGCAGACATAGCCAGGCCCAGGCATACGTGGTGAGGATGCGCTGCCTTGAATGTTTTGCCATACTTCCTCCAGATGATTCATACACTAAGTAATGCTCATCTGTAGCTGCTCTGGAGGCAGGAGTCAACAGGGCAGACATGTTCAGCGATTTCTTGATTTTTACCTACAGGCAAGGTACAAATGCGGAGCTGTCTGACCAGGAGGAGTGCCGGAGTGGTTGATCGGGACGGTCTCGAAAACCGTTGTGGGGGCAACTCCACCCAGGGTTCGAATCCCTGCTCCTCCGCCAACCTTACATTTAGAGAGTTCTGAAGAGTTCCACAAACCCGCTACCAGTCAAGGTTAGCGGGTTTTTTCTTGTCTTATGAAGTCCAGGGTATTTCATTGACATCTGGGGGGCATGAGGGGGCACATTGAGAGGCATGTCCATTCACTCAAAGAAAAATGCCCCCGCGTTCAAGAAGAGGTGCCCCAGATGCCCCTGACAGACGTACAGATCAAGCAGCTACAACCAAAAGAGAAGCCATATAAAATCTTTGACGGTGGAGGCCTCTATATCGAGGTCTTCCCTGACGGTGCAAAGCGCTGGCGCTACAAGTATCAACTGGGTGATAAAGAAAACCTGCTTGCCTTGGACGTCAAGAGGCTTTTGCCGCGTTTAACGATCCACAAGGGGCCTTTGTCGACGGAGATATTTTCATCTTCGCTCTGGATATGGATGGCAAAATACTTGCCCATGGTGGCAAACCTGCCCTGGTTGGCAAGGGGCCAGACGAAATCAGAGACTCTGGCCAAAAAACCTTCATAGTAGAGCTGGTGCAGGCAGCCAAAACGAAAAGCAGCGCCAAGGTTGATTACAAGTTCGAAAATCCAGCTTCCTTAGAGGTGGGAAAAGTCATCTTTTGTGCAGGAGGTTGACGGCATCGCCCTTGGCAGTGGCTACTTTACCGCCTACGAGTGGCAGGTTTTCCCGCATCCAGCCTCAAGCTAAACAAAAGAAGCACTTTAAAGCCCATTCCAATTCCAGAGTAGATGAGCGCTCTTTGTGCCGGCATCATCGATTTGCTCCTCGCCTCGGTGACATCATTTGTGAACAGGAGCTGGAATGGGATGTATACACGATGGCAGAGCGTACCAGTATCATTGCCGGTGCCGGCGGATAAGCGAGTATGCGCCTGTAGCCATTGCTTCCTGGTTGTTTATTGGCTCTTTCTTTGCTCAAGCGCTTCTTGTATCTCGGTCTGTATATACCTAACCATTTGTACAGGATCATCCGCATCACGTATTGGTCTGCCTATCACCACGTAGTCAGCACCGTTGATTATAGCTTCCTTGGCGGTTGTAATACGGCGTTGGTCATCGTTTTGAATAACATCCCTGTTGAGTCCGGGTCGTATGCCTGGTGTCACTATGATAAATGCCCCTGTTGCATCTTTGCGCAGAGATTTTGCCTCCAGACCGGAAGAGACAACCCCATCACACCCTAAAGAAACAGCTTTTTGAGCACGATGGAGTACCAGTCGTTCTATGGTTCCGGTGAATCCCATATGTTGCATGTCGGATTCGTCGAAACTGGTTAACACAGTGACTGCCAGTATCTTCATTTCGCCTTTGTGTTGCACCGCAGCTTCTATGATGGGTTCGTTGCCATGGACCGTGGCAAAGGTAACTTGATGTCCTTTCAACTGTTCAACAGCCAGGCCAACTGTTTCTGGAATATCGAAAAATTTTAAATCAACCATGACCTTGCACTTGCAATCATGGACGATATAATCGATTACAGGCCACCAGCCGGCAAGGAAGAGTTGGAGACCCACCTTGAAAAATTTGATTTCATTTTTGAGCAAATCAACCAGGTGCTTGGCTTCATCAAAGTTTGATACATCAAGTGCAAATATAATTCGTTCGTTTAACGGAATGTTATTCATGGAATTTTTGTGTAAAGAGATTGTTTATTGCTTTTTGCATGCCAAAATTTTTAGCATATTCAACACAAAAAATAAATGAGAAACTAGATAGATCCCAGGCACATGGAGACTGCACAAAAATGATGTTGATCTGGAATACACACTGGCCTGTAAGTGCTGGGCCATTGTCAGGCAAAATGAAGAACCGCCCACCTGTTACGCCGTGATTGCCGCGTGTAAAGAAGAGGGCCAGGTTGTCTTGGGCCTACCGGCTTATCCGTTGAAATTTTAGGACCAACAGTGATGCATACCTTTTCGCACCATGTCGATTCAGTTGTTCAGGGCTCGCCTTGTATCGTGCACACGGATGCCAGTCGGGCCTGGGGTGGGCAGGAAATACGAGTCCTTGCCGAACTGCGTGAGATGCAGGCGCGCGGTTGCCAGGTGGCGCTCATTGGCAGGGCAGGTGCGCCCCTTACCAGGCGGTGCGCAGCACTTGACATCACGGTGTACCCACTTACCAGCTTTTCCAAGCTCGATCCCACCTGTTGGCTGCAACTGTGGCGACTTATTCGGCGGTTGAGGCCCACAGTGCTCAATACCCATTCCTCCGAAGACTCCTGGGTGGCAGCATCCCTGGCGCGGTTGGCCGGGGTGCCGCTAGTGCTGCGCACTCGTCATGTGTCTGCGCCTGTGTCTTCAACCGTGAGCTACCGTTTTCTCCACGCCATTTTGGCCTGCAGCGATGCCATTGCCGCCCAACTGGTTCGTCAGGGTTTGCCCCAGGCCAATATTGCCGTGGTACCTACGGGAAATGACCCTGCCCGTTTTGCCTTTGCAGAGGCCAAGCGGCAGGAATTGCGTGGTCGCTATGGCCTTGCCGAGGCAGATGTTGTTATTGGTAATGTGGGTTTTCTGCGCGATTACAAGGGCCATGCCTTTATTCTCGATACCCTCGTCCAGTTGCCGCCCGCCTATCGGGTACTTTTGGTTGGCGATGGTGAGTTGCGTGCCGCCCTGGAGGAACAGGCCAGGCGGCTTGGCATTGTAGAGCGCATTATCTTTGTCGGACACCAGGAACGGCCAGAGGATTATTACAACGCCTTTGACCTCTTTTTCTTTGCCTCCCACGCGGCAGAGGGTGTGTCTCAGGCCCTGGTGCAGGCCTTGCTTAATGGGTTGCCTGTTCTCTCTTGTCGGTTGGCTTCCAATGAAGAGGTACTGCAAGGCGTTGTTGCCAGCCACCTAGTGGAGTATGGCGATGTGGCGGCAGCCAAAGAGGCGCTGTTGGCCTTGAGCGCCTTGCCTCGGCGGGATCCGGAACGCATGCTGGCACAACATACAGTCATTGCCGCTCGTTATGGCTTGTCTGCCATGATGGAGCGCCTTATTGCGGTGTATGCCCAACATGGCATTTCTGTGCCCCCTTTTTAAGGGCACAGAAATGCCTTACTTGTCAGTTTGTCAGGCTTCTTTTTTCTTGGGCAGGAACAGGTTGAGCACAAATGCACCCAGCATAGCCGAAAAAATCGATGCAGCAAAAATGGAGAGCTTTGCCTCGTTGATCAAATTTATGTCGGTAAAGGCAAGCTCAGCGATAAATATGGACATGGTGAAACCAACGCCCGCCAGCATCGAACATCCCGTTAATAGGGGCCAGGTAATACCTGTTCCCAGCTTGGCCATGCCGGTTTTGACGACCAGAACGCTGGAGAGCATTATACCAATGGGCTTGCCAACCACCAGGCCAAGGAAAACACCCATGCTGACCGGGTCGGGTATGCTGGCCAGAACCGCGCTATCCACTGTTACCCCTGCGGCAAACAGGGCGAAAAGCGGCAAGACAAGATAGGCTTGAATGGTGTGCAGGCTGACTTCCAGGGCAATACCTGCTGGAACAATGTCCCGAACGCTGATGTATATTTGGTTGATGGTGCGCAGCTGTTTCCTGTTGTCGCCCTCGGCTTGAAATTCTCTGGAAACCTCGGCCCTATGGATTCTACTTTTCAGGGTTTCAAAAAATACTTCAGGTTTAACAGCGGCTTTTACCGGATACACCAGAGCAACGAGGACCCCGGCAATGGTGGCATGGATGCCAGAAAGCAGCACACACAGCCAGATGCCAAGAACAAGTGGTATTTGGACTCCCGAAGAATATACCTTGCGTCTGACGAACCCGCTGAGCACGGCAAGAAGGATGGCTGCGCCTGCCAGTGCGTACAAATTGATTTCGGCCGTGTAGAAGAAGGCGATCACCAATATGGCAAGAAGGTCGTCGACAATGGCCAGGGCGGTGAGAAAAACCTTTAATCCCAATGGTACCCGTTTGCCGAACAGAGCCAGCACTCCCAGGGCAAAGGCAATATCCGTGGCCATGGGAATACCCCAACCCCGCATGGCCTCGCCAGAGGGATTGAAAAAAAGGTAGATAAGGGCTGGCACAATGGCACCACCGCAGGCCGCAACCATGGGCAACAGCGCCTTACGAGGTTCCGAGAGTTCTCCCACTTGGGCCTCTCGTTTGATTTCCAGGCCAACCACGAAGAAAAAGATGACCATAAGGCCATCCTTGATCCAATGGCCTAGGGAGAGGGTGAACTGTTGCCCGTCGAGATGAAGGCCCAGGTTCATATGGCTGAGGCGGTGGTATATCTCAGCCCAGGGGGAGTTGGCCCAGGTTACGGCGATCACTGCCGCGACCAGCAGGACAAGGGCGCCAGTGGTTTGGGAGTGGAAAAAGCGTTCCAGCAAGTTTTTCATATTTTTCATAAGCTACTAAACAGGGTTGTGTCCACAGGCAGACCGCTTGTGCACTTTGACAAGAAAATAGGCACCAATCAAAAAAAACGGCAGCAAACTGAGGACACCCCAGCGGCTGTCACCAGTGAGCTGACCAGTTACGCCCAGCAAAAAAGGTCCGAGAATGGCAGCGAATTTGCCAAAAATATTGTAGATGCCAAAAAAATGCGCGCTTTTCTCTTTGGGGATGAGTTGGCTGTAGCAACTCCGACTGAGGGCTTGGATGCCGCCCATGGACGAGGCCACCAAAAAGGCAATGAGCCAGAACGTAGCGGTTCGTAACCCGGTAAGCGTGATAAATGGCAGGAGAAAGGCCAGCAGGGTGATACAGACGTAGACACCGATACCCACCATGAGCAGATGCAGATTGCTCATACGGGTGGTCATCTGCGCATAGACCAAAGTACAGGGAAAGGCGACCACCTGAATGAACAGCAGGATCACGATAAGGGCAGCCGGGCTGAAGCCCAGATCCCGTCCGTAGACGCTTGCCATGCTGATGATGGTGTCCACTCCGTCAATATAAAAAAAGTAGGCCAACAGGAAAAGAAAAACCCTGGGACGCTGCCGTACTTCCTGCAGCGTGGTTGTAAGGCGTTTTAGCGTGTCGCGCACTGGCGTGGAACTAGCGGGCACGGCATGGCGCTGCCTCAGGTGCCGCATGGCTGGCAGGGAAAAGAGGCACCACCACAGGGCAACCAGCACAAAGCTGATCCTGGTTGCGTGCACAGGAAGCCCCTGGCCTAGATCGCCCGAGCTGGCCAAGAGGGCGAGAACAGCAAGGAAGGGAACGACTGAACCGATGTAGCCCCAGGCGTAGCCGCGGGCAGAGATGTTGTCTGCGCGGTCGGAGCTGGTCACATCAACCAGAAAGGCGTCGTAGAAAATATTTGCTCCTGCCCAGGCCAAACGGGCACAAAGGAAAAGGGCAAGTGCCCACACCCACTGGCCTGGATTGGGTAGAGCCAAGCACAGGGTTGTGGCCAGGCCCAAGCTAAGAAAGGTAGCAAAAAAGAGTTTTTTGCGGCCGGGATAGTCAGCCAATGCCCCCAGAAAGGGGGCGAGTAGAGCTAGAACGAGTGAGGAGGCGCCATTGGTGTAGGCCCAGTAGGCCGTGGAGGTGGCCGCAGGTAAATGGGGCGCCATCACGTCCTTAAAATATATGGGCATCAGTGCGGTGACAACCACCAGTACAAAGGCCGAGTTGGCCACATCGTACAGCACCCAACTCCATTCTTCTTTGCTCAATTTGTGGAAAGGAGGCATGCCAAAAGATTTTTTTCTTGATCCTTGGGTCGCTGCGGGGTGAAAATGAGCAGAAAAAAATAGTCGGTTGCCTATGTAGTGTCAAGAAAAGGCGGCTGTATTTTGCATGGAGTGCAGTATTTTGTTGTATGTAAGGGGTGGAATAAGGGCCTGCGATGCACTTGTCCCTGCAGTAGGATGAGAGGATAAGGCAGAATGTGATGGCAGCTAAAATTGTCAAGCAGGCTGGATTGTGTCGAAACAATCATGGACAAAGGAGAAGGTGCGTGAGGAAAAAACGTATGCAGCGATATCTATTTCTTGCTTTTGGGGGCGTTATTTTTTGTTTTTTCTCCGGATGCGGCGGCAGTATCCCCGACTACAGTGTTTCCAACTATAGTGGGCCGGTCTACCCTGAAACCAGGGAGGTGGAGGTTGTTTTTCAGGTCAGTCAGGCGCAGCCATTCTGCCGGGTCTTTGCAGAACTTTTTGCGTTTTTTCCAGCTGATGTTTCCGCTAAAACCATAGAAATTGCTCTTTTGGATGAGGCCCGTGCACGGGGAGCACAGGTTATCCTCATTGGCCAGGGCCGGATAAGTGGCACGGAAGATGGCTACCATCTCCTGTACTTTGGCCCGGAGCGGGAATATGCCCTGGACAGGGGCTGGAACGACTGGACCGGCGGATACAGCATCTGGAAAAAACAGCTGGCTTGGCTCAGCCTTGGCCATGGTGAGTGGGGACGTGAAGATGTATTGTACCCCGAACCCCTGGTGGTGCAAGTGGCCATGCTCCGCTGCCATTGATTTGCTGCACTGTCGGACTATTGGCCAGGATGGAGAACGGTTTTGTTGTGTAGCTTTTTTGTGGTATGCCAGTTTGATAAAATTTATGGAGGATGAGGTGCTGAGTTTTTCTATTGTCGCTTCTGTGGGTGATTTTATCTCCAGCACCAAGGTGGCAGGTCAGATCAAGGATGTCGACACCATAGGCCTGTTTACCAATCCGTGGTTCCTGGTGCCCTTTGCCGCCCTGTTGGGCCATATGTTCTACAGACAGGCATGGCGGGATATCGTTATTATGGCCATTTTCATGGCCGCCTGGCATCTCTCGGGCACGGAGTACATGCAGACCTTGCTTGTGGGAGATGAGCTGCAGATCAATAAGGTGTTGCCCGTGGTCTTTGGCGGGGCGCTTGCCTTGGGGCTGGTGGTGTATCTGCTCGTCAGCCGGGATTGAGTTTTTGCAGACCCTGTAAAAAAATCCCTGCCCGGGTTTTTCCGTCATCGCCTGCCTCCTGGGCGGAATGACAGTAGCTTCAACACCATACGCCCAGGCTGAGGTCTGGGGAACAACGTTGCCTGGCTGCGCGGTGTGCGCGCGGTGTGGTGAGTACTTTGTGAGTCTTGATCAGGCTGGGCTTGATTATGGAAGGCATGCAGAATTGGATGAACAGGGCCCTTTGTCAAGTTGAAACCCTGTTCATCAAAGGGGGCTTACAGTTTTTCAAACACAAGGCAGGCGTTGGTACCGCCAAAGCCATAGCTGTTACTCATGACAGTGTGCAAAGGTGTTTCCCGCAGCGTGGTGGCAATGTCCATGGCCGCGGCTTCTGGTTCCATCTCTTCGATGTTGGCCGATGCGCAGATAAAGCCGTGTTTGAGCATGAGTAGTGCATAAATAGCCTCGTGCACGCCTGCTGCGCCAAGCGAATGGCCTGACAGGGATTTGGTTGAGCTGATGGGTGGGCTGTTGCTGCCAAAAATTTCGCGAATGGCTGCCAACTCCACCAGATCGCCGATGGGGGTAGAGGTGCCGTGGGCATTGATATAGTCAATAGGGCTATGAACGCCTTCCATGGCCAGGCGCATACAGCGCACTGCCCCTTCACCCGAGGGAGAAACCATATTGTAGCCATCGGCAGTGGCCCCGTAGCCCACCACTTCGCCGTATATCCTGGCCCCTCTTTTTTTTGCCCGTTCCAATTCTTCCACCACCACTAGGCCCGCGCCATTGGCCACCACAAAACCGTCCCGGTTTTTGTCGTAGGGGCGTGAGGCCTGTTCAGGCCGATCGTTGTAACGGGTGGACAAGGCTCCCATGGCGTCGAACATGGAGGTTTGCGTCCAGTGCTCCTCATCGGAGCCACCGGCAAAAACAATGTCCTGCTTACCCAGTTGAATCTGCTCCAGGGCAGCGCCAATACAGTGGGAACCAGTGGCGCAGGCAGACGAGATGGAATAGCTTATTCCCTTGATATGGAAGGTGTTGGTGAGGCAGGCAGAAACCGTGCTGCTCATGGTGCGGGGTACCATGAAGGGGCTGAGACGCTTGAGTCCCTTTTTGCGCATGACATCCGCCGTGGCCACCACATTTTCCGCAGAAGTGCCGCCCGAGCCAATGATCAGGCCAGTACGGGGGTGGCTGCTCTCTTCTTCTGTTAAACCGGCGTCGGCAATGGCCTGGTCAAGGGCAATGGACGCGTAGGCCGCGGCATGGCCCATGAAGCGGAGGTCTTTTTTGTCAATATGCTCCTTGGGGTTGATTTTGGTGAAGGCACCAACTTGGGCGCGTAAACCCAGATCCTGGTAGGGTTGATGAAAACGGACGCCTGAGCGGCCCTCTCGCAGGGAGGCTAGCACTTCGGCCAGGCTGTCTCCCAAAGAAGAAACAATCCCCATTCCGGTGATAACGGCTCGTCGCATGGGTATTATCCTTTTGTGCTTTGGCGGTGCACAAAGAGCGGCCCGCAGCTTTGACAGGTTGGCATGACTTCCACGGAGCAGATGTTCACGTGCGGAGGTGCCGAGCATACCCAATAGACGATTTCGGCAATATCCGCCGGATGGAGGGGCTCGGTGCCCTGGTACACGGCATCGGCCTTGCTGGTGTCACCGTGGAAGCGAACAATGGAAAATTCGCTCTCTGCCAGCCCTGGTTCGATATTGGTGACCCTGAGCGGAGTATGCACCAGGTCGGCCTGCAAATTACGCGAAAACTGTTTGACAAAGGCTTTGCTGGCGCCATAGACATTGCCGCCAGGATAGGGAAAGGTGCCGGCAATCGATCCCAGATTGACGATATGGCCCTTATTGCGGGCGATCATCCCGGGCAGCACCAGGCGGGTGAGGGTGCAGAGGCCGCGGATATTGGTGTCGATCATGGTGTTCCAGTCGTCCAGGCTGGCATTCTGCGCTCCTGCCATGCCCAATGCCAGGCCAGCATTGTTGAGCAGCACGTCAATGGCTGCAAACTCCTCGGGTAGAGCTGCCAACATAGCCTTGATGGATGCGGCATCGCGTACATCCAGAACAACGCTGTGGGTAGGAGCTGGTGCCAGCTGTTTGGCCAGGTTATCCAGGCGTTCCTGCCTGCGGCCGGCGATAATCAGCTTCCAGCCCTCCTTGGCAAAACGTTCGGCGCAGGCCCAGCCAAAACCAGCGGTCGCCCCGGTAATCAATATGGTTTGTTGCGACATGAATTCCTCTTTTTCCAGTCTATAATAATGGTTGGAGAATTATTATACTCTGAATCAAACAATATGGGTACAGTGGCTCTGGAAAATGTACCAGCCGTGCTTATAGTAACCATTGTTTGTCCAGAACCAAGCGTATTATGCGCTACTTTCTTTTATTTTAGCGAGTAACAAAGGAAAAGGAGATGCCATGTTGAAAGAGAAAATGTTGACTGCCTTCAACAAGCAGATCAATGCAGAAATGTATTCAGCCTATTTGTATCTTTCGATGGAAGCGTATTTTCAATCCATCAATCTGAAGGGATTTGCCAACTGGATGCGCGCGCAAGCTCAGGAAGAGATGATGCATGCCATGAAAATCTATGACTTTGTCTTCGAGCGGGGCGAAAAAGTCACTCTGGAGGCCATTGATAAACCCGAATCCTCTTGGGATTCGCCCTTGGCGGCTTTTAAGGAGGTGCTCAAACACGAACAGCATGTCACCTCGTTGATCAATGACCTGGTTGATCTGGCCATCAAGGAAAAAGACCATGCCAGCAATATTTTCCTCCAGTGGTTTATTACCGAGCAAGTTGAAGAAGAGGCCAGCGCAGATGAAGTGATCCAGCGTCTGAAACTGGTCAAGGAAAACAATGCCGGTCTCTTCATGATCGATGCACAACTTGGCACACGGGTCTTCACCATGCCGTCTGCAGATACTGCCGCATAACTGGGCTCTATCACACTCTATTATAGGATGTATTGTGAGCAGACGACAGCGGAAGGAAGATATTCTTGCCCTTATTGGCAGGGAAGATCTTTCGCTTGAGGATATATCGACCCGGCTTGTATCCTATCCGGCGCAGGATGTTATCAATGCGCTTTTTCCCATTCTGTGCCGGACAGAACCATTGCTACGCTGGCGCGCGGTCAGCTGCATGGGGAGGAGTGTGGCCCGGTTGGCTGAAGAAAATCTGGAGGCAGCGCGAATAGTTATGCGCCGTTTCCTTTGGAGTTTGAATGACGAGTCCGGCGGTATTGGTTGGGGTGCTCCAGAGAGCATGGCTGAGGCCATGTGCGAGCATGTAGTGTTGGCCCAGGAGTATGCGCACATGCTGGTATCGTATATGCGTGAAGATGGCGAGGAGCTCTGCCAGGATGGCAATTATCTCGAACATCCACTCTTGCAACGTGGTGTGCTCTGGGGCATTGCCCGTTTAAGTTCCTGTCAGCCGCAGTTGCTGCTCGACAAGGAGGTTGGCTCGGAACTGCTTCCCTATCTACACAGTAATGATGCAGAAATTCGGGCCCTGGCTTGCAACACGGTCGGAGATCTAGGCATCAAGGCGGCAAAAGGGCTTGTCTCGCAGCTTGCAGCCGACAACACCGAGATCACCCTCTATACGCAGGGGCAGTTTATACACGGTAGAGTGGCTGAATATGCCGCACGCGCTCTAGAGCAATTAAATGATGCAACCTGAGAGTCTCTTCTTCCCCAGCGCTGGTTGCGTGCAGTACAATATTGAGTTGGGTAATTGTGCAGCCAACGTGGCTGTACTCAGACAGTTGCTCCAGGAAGAGTCGCCTGCACAGGGGACACTTTTAGTATTGCCGGAAATGTGGGCCACGGGTTTTTCGTACCCCGATACCGATCGTTTTGCCGCTGAAACACCAGCCGTGGTGCAGGCCATGTGCGAGTTGGCTGCCCAGTATAAGATCTTTCTTGCCGGCAGCCTGACTTATAGGCAGGCTGAGAGCAGTCTACCAACCAACACCCTGTACCTAGTTGGGCCCGAAGGAGTGCTTGGTCAGGCAGACAAGCAGCATCCCTTTGCTCATTGGCAGGAAGATCAGTACTATCAGCCTGGTCGGGGCAATCTTCCCATTGAAACCCCCATGGGCCGGGTGGGCGGCCTTGTCTGTTATGATCTGCGCTTTCCAGAACTGGCGCGCGAATTGGCCTTTGCCGGTTGCCGCCTTATCATTATTTCCGCCCAGTGGCCTTTGAGTCGTTTGAGCCACTGGCAGATTCTGGTGCGTGCCCGCGCCATTGAAAATCAGGTTTTTGTGGTGGCAGCCAATAGCTGTGGCCAGACTGGCAAAATGCTTCTGGCCGGCCATTCCATGGTGGTTGGGCCCGATGGTGTAGTTTTAGCAGAGGGCGGAGAAGGACCGGGCATTGTTGCCACGCCGCTGGATCTGCAGACGCAAAACGAACTGCGCCGCAGCTTCTGTCCGCCCGGCGAACGGCCCTGGCGTGGCAACAATGCAGATAAACTGTGCAGCCTGGCAGAATTGCTACCCCGTCTGGCCGCCATCCGCAGCCAGGGTAGTCGCATTGCCTTTACCAATGGCTGCTTTGATCTGCTCCATGCCGGGCATGTCAACTATCTGGAAGAGGCGAGGCGCACGGCCGATTGCCTGGTATTGGGTCTGAACAGTGATTATTCGGTACGCCTGCAGAACAAGGGCGAGGGCAGGCCGGTCAATAGCGAGCTTGATCGCGCTCGGGTGCTTGCTGCGTTGGGCTCAGTTGATTTTGTCGTGCTCTTTGATGACCCCACCCCAATCAACCTCATTACCGCTATTATGCCGGAAGTGCTGGTCAAGGGTGCTGATTGGCCGGAAGACCAAATTGCCGGGGCTGCCGAGGTGAAGGCAAATGGCGGCGAAGTACGGCGCATCGCCCTCACGCCCGGTCGTTCCACCACCGGTCTCATCAAAAGCATTCAAGGCAAGGTATCGCCGTAAACCACCGAGAACAGTCGAGATCAACAGGCTCGCCTCAGATTTGCGCAGCACTATCTGCGCACCGCTTTATTTGCAGGCGGGTGGCCCCATGGATGAATAACTATGCACTACAGTGGAATAACCTATCGCCCTCCCTTTGAAACAGATTCCCTGCTCCTACAGGTTACTTCCGGGTGCAGTCATAACCGCTGCACTTTCTGCACCATGTATGCTGATGTCCCCTTCAAGGTTTCGCCGATGGAGGAAATCAAGGCTGATTTAGAGGAGTCAAAGGGTATCTACGGCAAGGTGAGCCGGGTCTTTCTTGAAAATGGGGATCCCTTTGTGCTGCCCACAGCGCGCCTGATCAACATCGCCGAAATGATCAATACTACCTATCCGGAAGTGGAAACCATTGCCTGCTATGCCTCTATTCACAACATCATGAACAAGAGTGTTGAGGATTTGCAGGAGCTGCGACGGCTGAAGATCAATGAACTCAATATCGGGGTGGAATCCGGATTGGACGAGGTGCTGCAACAACTCAATAAGGGATATACCGTTACTGATGCCTATGAACAACTCGGCAAACTGCATGCCGCAGGTATGGACTATGGTTTGAATATCATTATCGGTGCGGCAGGTGCTGAGCAATATCATGAACATGCCCTGGCCAATGCACGGCTTCTGAATGAAACCCAGCCGTATTTACTGTTTACGGGCAGCTTGCATTATGAGCGTGGCTGCGAGCTTTTTAATGCAGTCAAAGATGGCAGATTCGTAGAAAGTACCCTTGGTGAATTGCTGCAGGAAGAATTGACTATGTTGGAGGCGCTTGATCTGAAAAGTACCTATTTCTGGCTCCTCGTCATTTGGTGTGGATTTGATGTATACAGGGATCAAATCCACACCAAATGACGGGAGGCTTCATGAACAGTCGGGATATCATCACCTTAGGGCTCGGGCTGCAGGAACCATGGGAA